>Ga0224508_10004068_pt1 | contig 12007 bp, 9 predicted proteins | sample SF_Jan12_sed_USG_4_FD_170157 | JGI IMG/M metagenome (GOLD analysis project Ga0224508, IMG submission 170157) | Sediment microbial communities from San Francisco Bay, California, United States - SF_Jan12_sed_USGS_21 | ecosystem: Environmental > Aquatic > Marine > Sediment | place: USA: California...
TCGTGACGACCCGCCGGCGATGATCTTCCCGCAGGAACTCGTGCCCGAACTCACCCAGCTCAGGGATCGCGCAGTCAAAGAAACAGATTGGAAGGCGGTGCGTTTCTTTATGAACGTGCCCGAGGAGCAGTTCGCCGCGGCGGTCGCCGAGAACCACGGCATGGAAGATCCGGTGGATGGCTTTCGCCGCATCCTCGCGGCGACGCGCACCTATCTGGGCGCAGGGCTCCAGCTCGCCGAGTCGCGGCCGGATTTGATGATGGTCTATCTCGAGGGCACCGATACCGTCGGTCACCTGCTGGCACCCTATATGCCGCCACCGACGCTGGACGTTGATCCAGGGCGGGCTAAAACCTATGTCGAGGCGGTTCCAAAATACTTCCAGATCGTGGATCGCTGGATCGGGCGATTCCTCGAGCACTATCCGCTGTCCGAATCCGCGGTTCTAGTGATCTCCGATCACGGATTCAAGTGGACTGAGGGGCGTCCGCGAGGTCTCTCCGGCACTGCCGGTCCCACGGCCCCCTTGTGGCACGAGCCCGATGCCGCATTTGTGCTCGCGGGGCGAGGCATCGAACGTCGTGGCCGCGTCGAGTCGAAACCTTCGGTTTTTGATGTCGCGCCCACCGTTCTGACGCTGCTCGGGCTGCCTCGCGACACTGGTTGGGAGGGCTCGGTCCTGCCCGGTTCGAGCGTTCCCGTGCTCGAACCGATCGACTACGCGCCGCTCGTGCCTCCCGTGTCCTACAGCGCCCAGTCGGTCAAAGAAGAGACCCCGGTGGATCCGGAGTTTGTCGCCAAGCTCAAAGCGCTTGGCTATCTCGGTGGCGGCGAGTCGACGGTGGCCGGAGTGCCGCGGTCAGCCGCGGACAGAGTAGGCGCCGGTTCAAAAGGGGCAGACCAGCCCGACGCGGCCGCCGCGACCCGGGGTCAGCTCAATAACCTGGCAGTCGTGAAGATCAACCAGAAGAAGTACGAAGAAGGTGAGCGTCTGCTGCGGCAGGCCATCGCCATGAGCCCCGAGTACCCCTCACCCCACTACAACCTGCGGCGCATCTATATGGAAACCAAGCGTTATGATGATGCGGACCGAGAGCTTTGGATTGCCGTGTCCAAGGGTTTGCGCGACCCGGAGCGTACGATCGATCGGGCGGCCGAGGACTACGACAACCTGGATCTGCAGGAACGAACGGTGGCACTGCTCACCAAGGCGATCGCGCAATTCCCAGAGCACGAGCCCTTCTGGGTCCACCTTCTCGTGGCCATGATCCGTACCGAGCGGTGCTCGGAGGGACGGGAAACAGGGATGCGAGCCGCCCGGAAGTTCCCTGGCAGCGCGCCGGTGCATGCGTTTTATGGTCTGGCTGCTGGATGCGCCGGGGATGTCGAAACGGCGCAGACCGAGATCGAGCGCTCCCTCGAGATCAACCCCAACCAGGACAACCTTCGTCGGACTCTTGCCCGATTGTCGGGCGGCTAGCAACCGCCCGCGGCTGTATTTCGGGCGGTCAATCACCGATCGCCCGATCGCCGATCGCCGATCGCGGCCGTAAGGTGGAGTCGTATACAGTAGGGTGACCAGGGAATGAAAAAGCTTCTTGCCCTCTCGGTCATCGTCTGCCTCATCGCGGTTTGCGCGAGCGCGGATGAGCTGGGGAAGGACCGGCTGAAGCTCGCCCGTGCTCAGGCGGCGAAGGCTGAAGCAGCACTCAAAAAGGAGCGATACGTCGAGGCCGAGAAGCACTTTCGTCGGGCTGTTGCCACCGAGCCCCAGATAGCGACGGCGCATCTCGGGCTCGGCAGGGCGCTGGTGGGGCAGCACCGTTACGAAGATGCATTGGTGGCCCTTGCAGAAGCCGAGAAACGGTTTGTGGAGTGGGAGCAGGCGGTCCAGATCGCAGATCTGGTCAACCGCCAGGCGGGCGAACGAGAGTTGCAGAGCGTCAAGGACATCCAGGCTGCAATTAGCGACAGGGGTGCCGCCTTGAGCGGCTCCACTCCTAGAACGCCCAACACCTCCGCCCAGGCGACGCCGCGATCGCTCAGCGCCGAGAAGTTCCTCTTGAGGGAGCGCAGGGATATGGAGGGCTTTGAGGCCATCCCGGCGCAGGTCTTCTACCTACAGGGTGTCTCCTACCTGCGGACCAACCAACGCAGCCAGGGCATCGATGCGTTGGAGACCTGTCTGCTAGTCGACAGTCAGCATGAGCTGGCCCACTACAACCTCGCGGTGGCGCGTTTTACCGTTGGCGATGTGGACGAAGCCCGCAGTCATCTCGACGCAGCCATCGCGCGGGGGGTCGAGCCGCATGCCAACTTTGTCGCGGATCTGGAGCGAGCTCTGAACTCCCGCCGGGTCGCGGTGGAGTAGAGGCGGCGGGTGCTAGCCCGCGGGGAGCGGGATCTCTGCTCCCCCCCACAAACCCGAGGCGATATCCTCCACCGTCACCGCCAGCCGGCAAGCGGCATCCTTCGGCCACTCGACCGGGAAGGTGTAGATCCAGCCTGCCGAAGCTCGGTCGAGCTTCTCCAACCTGTGCACGACCGTCGGCTCGGTCCCCTCGGCCACCACCGCAATCGAAACCCGCAGATCGGCGCCCGCGCCAATGAGCGACGCGACGGATTCGAAGTGCACGGTCGCTTCGGTCTGCACGGCGAGGTGCTTGCCGTCGCCAACGTCGGCCGCTGAGCTCGCGGGTACCAGCTCCACCTCGAGCTCGCCACGATCGGTTGCACCCCCCAGAAGCCGCCTGACACGAGCTTCCGCCTGGCTCTCGGAAGTCGCCGCGGTGACGACCTCAGTTGTCTTGACCTCGATGCCGGGTCGACGGATCTCGAGGGTCAGGTCGTGCGCCGCGCCATCCGGCGGCCGATCCACCTGATAGGTGAGCAGATACCAGCCGGATGCCTGATCGAGAGCCCGGTCCAATCCCGCAGGGCCGATCGCAACATCGCCGCCACTGGGCTCGGCCAGGTTTCTTTGCGCATCGATGGGATCGACGAGCAAGAAGTCGTTATCGATGGCCTGGACGGCGTCGGTACTGTTGCTCAAGAACGCGATGAACTTGTCGGTTCTCGACTCGGCATTCCAGGCGGAGCTACCGGTCGCCTGGCCGGCGACCGTCAAGACCCGCCAGCCGGTGCTGGCCAGCTCACGACCCAAGGCATTGACGCTGGCTTCCTTCCGCTTCGCTCTCAGATCTTCGCGTAGTTCGAACGCGTTATGGGGCTCGAGCTTTTCGATCCACGGTGCGTAGAACGCTGCCGGATCCTCATCAAAGCCCGCACCCACCACGACCAGCAGACCCGCCCGCTGGCCGGTCTCACGCTGAGCCCAGAAGCGTAGTTGCTCCAGGGCCCGCGAGATCACGATGTCCTCCTCACTTGCCGCCGTCCGCGCCGCGAATGTCACTCTGGAGCCGAATTCTTTTCTCTGACGCGACGCGCCGCCGAAGCGATCGGGGATGGGTCGCACATCGCCGACAAAACGTTGGCGGATGCGCTCGATGGCGTGTACCGCGGTCTTGCGACCGGCGAGGTCATCGAAAGCGGACGTCAGCGCCTCGATGTCACGAGTCGGCCCTGCCAGGGTGCGAACCTCCTCTTTCTCCGCTACGACGACTTCGACTGGGCCCAGCGTGCTGAGCCGCTCGACCTGATCTGCGACGGCCCGCAATGCCTGTCTCTGGTCAAAGCCACCACCCACCGTACGGTTGACATACACCGCAACCGGCAGCTCCTTGGTCTCGGCGATCTCATCGGGTCCCGGCAAAACAACCGGTTCACCGGGCTTCGGGTCCGTTGCCTCGGGATCTTCGGGTTCGTCGGCTGCTACCGCAACCGGAGACAAGTCGAGTACCACGACCGGTTCGCCATCCTCGAGAACCTGGACATCCTCGATCGCGAGGTCCGCGACCGGGCTGCCCGCCTGGTCGAGTGCGCTGACCACCACGGTCATCGCGGTGATGTCGAGCCGGTCGATCTGCAGACCTTCGACCGGCGCCGCCGGCTCTTCCTGAGCGAGCTCGGCGCGTGCCCAAACCGACTGCAGGTCGTCGGCGAGAGCAACTTTCCCTCGGCCGGCGAGGCGGACATTCGAGGGCAGTGCCGCCGCTACCTGGTTCGGAGTCCACTCCGAAGAGAACCAACCGATGCACTGGGCGTCCAAACTCTCCCGCACTCTCTTCAAACTACGCGACATCGCCTCCATGTCGAGAGCCGGTAATCCGCCAGGCCAGCCGTCCTCGCGCCGTTTGCCGTTGCGCAGCACTACGAGCGGGACGTTGACCTCCGCCAGGTACTCGCGGGCCTGACGAGGGCTGAAACGGCTTCCGTCGCGCTTGTGCGCATTGTTGCCAAGAAGAAGGACCACCGCTCGCCGATGAGGACCGGCTGCGGCTACCAACCCGGACGCCGCAACGGCGTCAGCGATGCGCGGTTTCCCTGGGATCTCTGCCAACCCGAACTTGAAGAGCAGATCCAGCCAGTTGGGTTTGCCCGCGGCGAAGCCGTTCACCCGGTGAAGACCCTGATCCGGAGCGATGTACCAGAGGCGCTCGGCGTCGAAAACGGTCGCCTTCGCCTTGAGCCACGAGTTTCTGGGCTCGGGCGCGCTGCTCTCTCCGCCCTGCCGAACCGCCGTGTCGAAGACTTTGGTCGTCGAGGTGGTGTTCTCGAGCCTGCCTCGGTCCCACCCCGAGGTGCGTAGCGGCACATACGCTGCCCCGGGGTCGAGCACGATGACGACCTCGAAGCCGCTTCTCTCGATTCTCTCGGCGGCCTGCCCCCAAACGCCTGCGTCGGTTTCACAGGCGGTCTCGCCGTTTGTCTTGGCGACCAGCGGGACGGCGTGGAGCCCGACGGAAGTCTCCTCGGCAAAGCCGCCGAGGGAGGCGACCGCCTCCACGCGGCGGCCGTCGGGAAACACCGCCATCGCCACCAGCAACTGCGACTCGTCCGGTTTTGGGCAGGGAAACCGAACCAAACGACTTCCCGCCAGGACCTCCGGTTCCGCTCCCGCCATTGAGACCTCGAGCTCGGCTGGATTCTGGCGCAGCGGGTGCGCCCAGCCGATCTCCGCCTCGCACTGCGACGAACCGGAGGCGGGTAGGGGAACCAGGCTCAGTTCTGCTTCCTGCCCCGGGCGATTGATCCAACGATCGACTCGCTCGCCGTCACGGATCAGCTCCAGCAGGTGGATATGGGGGTCCGGGCCGAGATTCACTTTGCAAGTCGGCGCCTCGACAGCGACCTCGCAGACCGGCGCTCCATTCAAGAACAACTCCGCGGGCTGGCCCTCCGGGCCTAGGTCGACACTCACCTCCAGCTCGTCTACGACGAGCCCGGTCGGGTAGGTCAGGATTCTCATCGCTCCGTCGGCCACCCCTGACCCCAGTGCGGCCGCCAGAATCCAACCGCTTGCAAGGTAGCGCGCAAAGCGCATGTGTCATCTCCTACCGGTATCGAATTGTGCCTATTCGAGATAGGCGAGCATGTCGCGAGCTCCGGCGGCATCCGGATCTTCCGGCGCCAGCTCGAGAAATTTCTCCAAATGTTCGCGGGCCACCGCTTTCTCTCCCGAATTCACCAGACAGAGGGCCAGCATGTAGTGGCCGCGGGCGTGATCCGGATCCGCCGCGACAGCCTGTTCGAATGCCCCCCGCGCCTCTTTCATGCTGCCGCTTTCGAATAGGGTGGCCCCGCGGTTGAAGGAATTCGAAGCCAGCACCTTTGGATTCGCTTGTTCCATAGCCATCTGGATCTCGGCAGCTTTGCCTTTGTCCCCCATGGCCTGGAGGGCCTGACGGAGCAAGCCCAGATAGGCTGCGTTCTCGGGTTCGATCTCCATCGCCCGCTGGGCCTCCTCGGCCGCTTCTTCGTTTCTTTCCTGCATGAGCAGGATCTGCCCCAGTGCGGCGTGGGCTTGAGCCAGACCGGGATCGAGCTCGATAGCTCCCTTGAACCTGGCCTCCGCCTCCGCCAGATCACCATTGCGGGCGGCAGTCGCACCCTCGTTGAACATCGCCGGGGCGCCTCGCTTGGCGGCCTCTTTGGACAGGACCGTGATGTTCATCTCGGATTCTTTACCTGCCGCCACCGCAAAACTCGCCTCAAAAGGTGCATAGCCCTTCTTCTCCAGCAGGTAGGCGTAGGTGAGGTCGGCTTCTTGGAGAAGAATCCGGTACTTGCCTTTGTCGTCGGTTTCGGTCTCCGCGATGACGGCGGTCTTGCCTTCATCTTGAACCGTGATACTCATGCCGGTCACCGGCTCACCGTTTTCATCAAGCACCGTGCCGACGACGTAGCCCTCGTTCGCCGCGGAAAGAGCGACGGGAACGAGGCCGACGAGCAACACCAGAATTGTGATGCCCAGGAGTACACGGTGTGAGAACAGATGGACGCGGATGGACGTTTCTTGACTCATGGGGTTCAAACCTCAGAAAACCGTGTCCGGTCGAGGATCAACCGGCCAGCATTCACTATTGTACCAACGGGGTGTCCCGGGAACTGCTACCCGGAAAGGCGGTGCCGGCCATAGAAGTCCCGAGCGTCTAGACGCTCGACGATTCCTTGAGTCGGAGTGCGATGTATCCTCGGAGTCTCTCGTCGCCGTTCCGCTCGAAGGCCGTAAAGCGGAGCCCGCAACCGTCGAATTCGTCTTGCGGACTCTTTGCGAGACGAACAACCTCCGCCTTGACACGGATCGACTCATGATCCTCGCGAACGTTGAACTCGACGGTGAGAATCGTGCCGATCGGCAGCGGCTTGTTCGTAACGACCAACATGCCCGTCTCCGACAGGTCAACCGCCTGTGCGAGCCTGAGCGAGTCTTCTCCGACTTCTAGGCGCACCATAAACCGTTCATTCAATCGCGGAGAGCCACGCAGGAGACGCGACAGTTGCCGTCGGAGAACAGACAGCGGTTGGTCAGTCGAGAGGGTCGTCACGTTGGGGCTGTCTTGCTCGGATACGCAAGCGATCTCTTCTTCCGAGCCGAGGACCAGAAGACGGGGAGTGCCGACTGAGCAATCGCTTTCGCTCAGACATTGGGTGAATTCGTCATAGCTCATTTCACCAAGTGGCAGCAAAAGGACCAGGAACCCGATATCGAAGGTCCGGCGCATCTCCAGCGCGGCTTCCGCCGACGGCGCCCGAATGATGTCGACCGATGTCTTGCCGACGAGCGCCTCGAGGGCAGCCAAGAGGAGGTCGTCCGAACCTAGAGTGATGATCCTGAGCTTCATCGGCTCAGAGCTCGATCGGCGAGTCAAGGTCCGATGTCTCGCTCAGCACGACGCGATTGCGGCCTTGACCCTTGGCGAGGTAGAGGGCCTTGTCGGCCCGAGCGACGAGATCCGTGACGGTCTCGCCCGAGGGATTGGAGGTGGTGGCGACACCGATGCTGACGGTGATTGGCAACGAGATCTCGTCTAGTTGGATCGGGCTGCGCTCGATGCTTTGGCGGCAACGCTCGGCGGCTAAGTAAGCGCCTTCGCTGTCAGCATTGACGAGAATCATGCCAAATTCCTCACCACCATAACGGCCGAGGGAGTCGTGCTCACGCAGGGACTTGCGAAGGCGGGCGACGATGGCGAGCAGGGTCTGGTCGCCCACCTGATGGCCATGAGTGTCGTTGACCTTCTTGAAATAATCGACATCGACCATTCCCAGAGCGACAGGAGCTTCGTGACGGTCGGCGCGGCTCAGCTCCTTCTTAAGCGTCTCGAGAAAGTGATGATGGTTGGCGAGACCAGTCAACGAATCGAGGCGAGCAAGGCGGCCAAGCTCTTCATTCTTTATCCGCAGCTGATCCTGCAGGTCCTTGATCTTGAGATGGATCTTGGCCCGCGCAATAAGCTCCTCGTCATGGAATGGTTTGACGAGGTAGTCCGAAGCCCCCGCATCGAGGCAACGGATCTTGGATTCGAGCGCCTGATCACTGGTTAGCATGATGACTGGAACCGCATCGTGAGAGGGCGACTCATTCTTTTGAGACAAGAACTCGAAACCGTCTACCCGCGACATGACGACGTCACAGACGACCAGATCGACCGGCACTCGGCGCAGAACGTCGAGTCCTTTCTGGCCGTCTTCGGCGACCAGGACATCGCGACAAATCCCGCTTTTCTGCAGGACGTTCCCCAGGTACTTGCGCACCAGTGCGGAGTCGTCGATGACCAGGATCAGGGGTTTCATAAAGCTCTCGCTCCAACAGCAGGCAACAGACCGTCGCCAATCGCTTGGCCGCGATGCCGTTGATCTCGAATCGGGTGCCCCAGTGGAGCGGGCCCGAACCCTCCTCGACAGGTATCCTAACCCGTGAGTCGATAGTGGCTGAAGGATCGGCCCCGTGTCCAGGGCTCAGACCCGAGGGGTGCATCCGATGGATGCCGGCCACGTATGAGCCGCGGATACCTTGTCCGCCGGTTGTCAGCTCTCTCGGCCCCAGGAGTCAGGCATGACAACCGAGGTCCACCGCATGATGGAACAGAGTTTCTTTCCCGCTTGTTTGACGATCTTGGTGGTTATGGTGCTTACTGGCTCCTTGAAAGAAGAGCCTTCCGGCCCTCTGTTCCATCGTGGTCGCATGTTGAGCAGCCTTTAGGAGGCATCCTAGCGCGACCCGTCAGGGTTCTCAGGAGCTGATCTGGAGAGCGGATCGAGCGTCGTCGAGGTGCGTACGGACAAAGCCGCCGAGGCGTTCGCTTCCGTCACCGTCGAGGCCGAGAAACCTCACCCCGATGCCGTTGACGTCTTCGCAGTCGACATCGGTATGGCGAACCACTTCACCGCGTCCGTGAACCGGCTCTTCATCATGCGGCAACTGTACGGTAAATGGCAGCACCGAAGCCACCGGCAAAACGCGGGAGGTGCGAAGGAGCATGCCACTCGGGGAGATGTTCTCGGTCTGCCAGGCGCGCTCGATCCGCGTTGCGTCGACAACCATCTCGACTTTTACCAGCAGGTGGGCCGAGGCCCGGTCGCTGATCGAGAGCGCCATCGATACGTTGCGCAGAACTTCGCGGAGACTCGTGCAGTTGGTGACACCCTCGTCGTGATCCCTTGTCCAACGCTCAAGGGCGCGAAGGTGGAGAGGTCGGGTATGGATCGCGACCGGGGTCGTAGCCGAAGCTGACTGTGGTCTGCGGAGTCGTTCCAGAAAGTCGGCGATGTTGAGACCCGAGAGCGGGAACTCGGTCACGATGAGATCGAAGGGTTTTCGAAAGGCCCGGCTCAGAGCCGCTTCGCCGTCGACGACACGCTCGTTCCCAGCGCCACCGATCGCGAGCAGGCGATCGAGTTGATCCAAGACCCGTTGGTTGGCGGTCGCCGTGAGGACTCGTGGTTTGGTTTTCATGTCGTTTCGGACGTAGATCGATCTAGCGAGTCCATTTTCGCCGGTCTCTCAGGCGCGGCCTATGAGGAACTTCACTTTCAGAGCAACTAACCGGTTGTCTATGCCTTTTCACCGATACAATGGCTGGGCTTGAAGATCCGTGTCCTCAGCTACAACATCCACCGGGCGATCGGCGTCGATCGGAGATTTCGGCCGCAGCGGATCGTGGACGTGATCGCCCATCACGAGCCGGACATCGTTCTTCTCCAGGAGGTAGACGAGGGAGTTCCGCGGTCCCGAGAGATGGATCTGGCCCTCGAGCTGGCACTCGAAGCCGACTATCCTTTCTATGCGGTGGGGCACAACGTGAGTCTGCGCAAGGGGCGCTACGGTAACGCGACCCTAAGTCGCTTCCCGATCCTACGGGAGCGCAACATCGATTTGACCATCGGACGCAAAAAGCGCCGCGGTTGCCAGCATACGACGGTCAGACTCGAGAAGCGAGCGGGGCATCCGCATCAGTTGGAGGTATTCAATCTCCACTTGGGTCTTTCGGCGCTTGAGCGCCGCCAACAGATCGGTTTACTGGCGAGCTCGCCGGAGTTTGCGCCTCTCGATCACAGCCGCGCGTGCTTGGTGGGGGGTGACTTCAATGACTGGCGGTCCTTACTTCGACCCTTTTTTGTCGATGCGCTCGAATTTCGCAGCGCCACGGAACGCGCAAAGGGGGCGCGGATGGCGGCGATCGAGACCTACCCGTCGTTTTCTCCCAGGGGAGGTCTGGATCGGGTGTACTACAGAGGACCGCTGAGGCTCTTGGCCGCGCGTCGCTGCCGGCTCAAGGTGTCCAAGGTGGCAAGCGATCATTTGCCGATCGTAGTCGATTTCGAACTTCGGTAGGGGGGGTTGGACCGGTCGGCGCTCGACGTTCACCGATCTGACACCCCCTAAGGGGATCGCCTCGGTAGAGAGTCGCGATAACCTCAAAGGATGTGCCGAAACATCCGTCCCCTATTCAACTTCGAGCCGCCCGCAACCAACGATGAGCTGCGCGACGCCGCTTTGCAGTACGTCCGCAAGATCACTGGCATGCGGGCTCCGTCAAAGGTCAACGAGGAGAGTTTCGAGAAGGCGGTCGACGAGATTGCGGGCGCCAGCCGGCGGTTGGTCGATTCGCTGGTGACAAGGGCACCGGCGCGGAACCGCGAGGAGGAGGGCGCCAAGGCCCGTGAGCGCTGGCAAAAACGAGCGGTGCGGATCACCGCGGCCGGTTGAGCTCCACCACGGCTGCTACATTGGGGGGCCTTTGGCTGAGCTGCATGACATCGGTAGGGTGGCGGTCGACGCCTCGAGCGCGGCGCCAGGCACGGTATGGGCCACCTTTCAGGGCACCGTTCGGAAGCACGGGGACCGCCCGGCGTTGCGGGAGAAGCGCGACGGCGACTGGCGCACCGTCACCTGGATGGAATACTACGAAGAGGTTCGGCGCGCGGCGCGTGGATTGATCCGGTTGGGGGTCGACCCCGGACGCGGTGTCGCGATCATGGGTTACAACCGGCCCCGCTGGTTTGTCGCGGATCTCGCGGCGATCGCGGCGGGTGCCGTTCCCACCGGCATCTACAACACGTGTACCTCGGAGCAATGTCGCTACGTTGCCCACCATTGCGAGGCGGCGGTGATCGTCCTCGAGGACGATTCGCATCTCGATCGTTTCGATCCAGTGGAGCTGCCACATCTCCGGGCGATCGTTCTGATGCACGGTGAGCCGGACCCCCGAGCGGTTCGAAACACCCCTGTCTATAGCTGGGGCCGCTTCCTGGAATCGGGGCAGGCTGTTGCGGAGGAAGCGCTGGATTCGCGGATCGTGGCTCAGCGCCCCGACGATCTGTGCACACTGATCTACACCTCCGGCACCACCGGCGAGCCCAAGGGCGTGATGCTGAGCCACCGGAACATCGACTGGGTCGGTGAGCAGTTGCTCGAGCTCTATTCGTTCGGACCGACGGACAACCTATTGAGCTACCTGCCGCTGTCGCATATCGCCGAGCAGGTCATCTCACTCCACGCACCTCTCAAGGCCGGGGCGTGCACCTGGTTTGCCGAGAGCATGGAAGAGCTGGGCAACAACCTTCGAGAGGTCCGCCCCGACATCTTTCTCGGCGTACCGAGAGTTTGGGAGAAGATCCAGGCGAAGATGGCGGCGGCGGGGGCGGCGAGTGCGCCGTTGCGCCGCAAGCTTGTGGCCTGGGCCCGTCGGCGGGGCCTGCGCGGCGCCCGAGACCCAAGGTGGGCGAAGGGAACGCAACACGCCTTGGCCGAGCGGCTGGTGTTCTCGCGGGTTCGCGAACGTCTGGGTCTCGACCGCGCCCGTGTCTGTGCCACCTCGGCGGCTCCCATCTCGCTCGACACTTTGGAGTTTTTCGCCAGCCTGGGGATCCCGCTCCTCGAGATCTACGGCATGAGCGAATGCACCGGCCCCGCGACGATCTCTCTCCCAGATCGCTACCGGATCGGCAAGGCAGGCTTTGAGATTCCGGGGGCCGAGTTGGCGATCGCCGAGGATGGGGAGATCCTGATCCGCGGCCCGCATGTCTTTCTCGGCTACTACAAGAACGAACGGGCGACACGCGAGACAGTGGACGCGGAGGGCTGGATCCATAGCGGTGATAT
>Ga0224508_10004069_pt1 | contig 12006 bp, 14 predicted proteins | sample SF_Jan12_sed_USG_4_FD_170157 | JGI IMG/M metagenome (GOLD analysis project Ga0224508, IMG submission 170157) | Sediment microbial communities from San Francisco Bay, California, United States - SF_Jan12_sed_USGS_21 | ecosystem: Environmental > Aquatic > Marine > Sediment | place: USA...
CTTTGAGTCTCTTGTCGAGCCCAAGTCTTGTCGAAGTTTGGCATGATGGATGATTTAGAAATTGATTCTTAATGAGGGGTGTGTATTTAGATCAACTTTAGACTAAATTTAGCTAACAAACTATTATTCAGGTTTTTGAATTGGACATCTATGGTTAGAATAGCAGTTTTTGATTCAGGTTTAGGCTCCTTATCTATAATCAAATCTATACAAAAAGTCTGCAAGGCAGAGATAATCTATTTTGCAGATCAAGAAAATTTCCCATATGGAAAAAAATCTAAAAAACAATTAGAGAAAATAATAAAAAAATCTGTTGAAGTTCTAGAAAAAAAATTCAATCCAGAATTAATTGTAATAGGATCAAACACTCCTACTATAATGCTTAATATAACAAATAAAAAAATTATAGGAGTAATCCCTCCTCTTAAAGAAGCGGCAAGAATTTCTAGTACAAAAAATGTAGGAATACTTACTACAGAAACGGTTGTAAAAAGTAAAAATTTAACAAACTATATAAAAAAATGCAAAATACCAAAAAAAATAATTATTCATAAAGTTAATGCTTCAAATCTTATTGAATTGGTAGAAACTGGAAAATTTATTGAAGACAAAAAACATTCTAAAAAAATAATTAAAAATTCTTTAAAAAATATCTTTTTAAAAAATAATATTGATACTATTACATTATCTAGTACTCATTTGTCCTTTTTAAAACCCTTTTTAGAATCTGAATTTCCAAATATTCAATTTATTGATCCAGCAAAAAACATTGCAGAAAAAATTTTAATAAAGACAAAAAATCAACAATCAAAAAGAAATTCATTAAAAATATTTTCTTCAGATAAAACTAATATTTTTCAAAAGAATTTAAAAAATATAGGTATTAAAAATAAAATAAAATTTCTATCTATTTGATTTTGGCTTTTCTATATCCATGACTAAATTTTTTATCATAAAGTTTTGAATATTCATAAGATTTTGAGTCAATTACTTCACTAATAATTACAATTGCAGTTCTAGTAATTTTTTCCATCCTAATTTTTTTTACAATATCACCTAATGTGCCTTTAACGATTTTTTGGTCTTTCCAACTCGCTCTATAAACTACAGCAACAGGAGTAGCTTTTTTGTATCCTCCAGCAAGGGATTCTTTCACAATATCAGACAATAAATGAACACTCAGATAAAAAATCAAAGTAGCTTTGTGTTTTGCCAATTCAGAAATTTTTTCTCTCTTTGGAACCTTTGTTCTTGATTCTGCTCTAGTCACAATTATGGTTTGAGTTATGCCTGGAAGTGTAAGTTGAGTTTCCAGAGCAGCTGCTGAGGCTAAAAATGCAGTTACACCGGGGATAACCTTTGATTCTATTCCTTTTTCCTGTAAATTGTCAATTTGCTCTTTTATTGCCCCGTAGATTGAGGGATCTCCATCATGTAATCTGATTACCAGTTTTTCCTTTTTTGCATTGTTATACAAAATTTCAAAGATTTCTTCTCTTACTAATGCAGCAGCATCGTAAAGTTTTCCTTTCTTACAGAGCTTGAGAATTGCAGGTGGGATTAAAGAACCAGAGTAAACAACAACATCTGCTTTTTGAATTAATTTTTTAGCTTTAATGGTGATTAATTCAGGATCGCCTGGACCACATCCAACAAAAAAAACATCAGACACGTTTTACCACCAATATTGAAAAGTATTTTGTGGTTAATGTACCATCATTAACTTCACCTAAAGTTAATTTTCTAATTATTTCATTTTCAGTTCCAAGATCTTGCCCAATTGCAAAAATAGAGTTGTCAGGAAATCAAGCATCTTTTAGTAAATCGATTACTTGATCAAAATATCTACCATCTTTAAGAAAGACCATTGTCTCAGAATTTTTTGCAATTTCTTTTACAGTACTCAAATCATAACAAGATGGGATTATTGAAACTTTTTCTGCACCCTCTGCAATGCTTACTCCAACTTTTGAAGCAAATGTAAATATCGATACAATTCCAGGAATTGCACTTATTTTCATGGTAGGATGATTGGTTTTAATTTCTTTATGCATGTACATCCAAGTACTATACAAATAGGGATCTCCTACTGTAAGATATACAACGTTTTTTCCTGACATGACTTTTTCTGCCATTATTTTTGCATTCTTCTTCCAAGTAGCTTTCAATACTTCTTTGTCTTTGGTCATGGGGAAAATTAATCGTATAATTTCTTGATTTTTAGATTTATCAATTAGAGATGAAACCACAGACAGGGCTATGCTAGGTCTATTTTCATTTGACGCTGGACACATTATTACATCGGCGTTGTGAATTGCATTAACTGCTTTTACTGTAAGTAATTCTGGATCACCAGGTCCTACCCCAATTCCTATTAATTCAGGCATGGAAATTATGATTTTCTTCCCAATTAAAAAGCTAGATTAAATTTTGGTGGCAGATATTATGGTCACAGGATTTCGAGCAAGCATCATTGTTCCCTTGGTAGTTTTTTTGCTTTTTGAAATTGTAACTTGAGTTATATCAACAGAATCAAACTGTAATTTATCAAGAATCTCTAAAACAGAGTACAAAGTTTCAATTAAGATAATTCCTATTACAATTCTTCCTCCAGATTTTAGCTTATCTTGACATAATTCTACAATTTCTCTAGTATCCCCACCTGTACCTCCAATAAAAATAACATCAGCTGTTTCTAATTCTGGAATTTTTTCTTTAGCATTACCAAAAATAATCGAAACGTTAGAAATCCCAAATTTTTCAATATTTTTCTTTGTTAATTCTATAGCATTAGAGTCATAATCAATTGCAATTACTTTACCTGAATTTTCTATCTGAATGGCAGCTTCAATGGATATAGAACCACTTCCACATCCAATATCAAACACTGTTTGTCCTGGGATTAGTCTTGCTTTACTTAATTGTATTGTTCTTACTTCTTCTTTTGTAATAGGTACTTTTTCAGTTCTTTCGAAAAAATCATCAGGAATTCCAGGAGTTTTAAAATTCCACATATTTTATCTTCCTTCCTATGATAAAATTAGATATTAATTCCACTAGAAGCAGTTCCTGCGTGAACTAGTGTATAAGTTACAATCCAAATAAACAAGTACAAGAAGATATAGCTACCAATTCCTTGGGTAACAATTTTTTTTCTATCAGACGAAGGCAATTGCATTTTCATTCCCTTGGCAATTACTATTGTTCCTGCAAAAATAATAATCATAAAACCAATTGAAGCCCAACGTCTTTCTTCGCCTTCTATATCTTCAAAGATGAAAGTTGCTGCAGTACCTGCAATAATGGCAAGACTAACTCTTAACCAGAATAATTTGTTTAGTTTTTGATCTTTTTCAGTGTTAGCTGCAGTATTTACAGCAGGTTCAGTTGGAGGTATGACAGGTGTTTCCTCTGGCTCTATTTCTGGAGTTTCTTCAGGTTTACTCTCAGCAGATTCAATTTTGGAATCTTCCGGTTCAGGAGTTGGTTCTGATGTTTTTTTTTTATGTTTTGCCAAGTAAATTTCTAGTGTGTCTCAATTGATCCTCGTTTAAAATCTTTGGTCGTAAAATAAGCCTAAGGAACAGCAACAATATAATTTCAGATATAGAATATTTTGACATGACACTTGCAGGAATAGAGCTAAATTATCTTGTGAATAAAATTTCTGAGGAAGTTCAGGGCTACTATGTAAGTAACATCTGGGGAATTACCAAAGATAGCATATTATTCAAATTACATCATCCAGAAAAATCAGATATTTTTATGATGGTTTCTACGTCAGGAGTTTGGTTAACTTCAGTAAAAATTGATCAAATTGAACCAAACAGATTATTGAAAAGACTAAGAAATGACCTTCTTAGATTTAAAATCAAAAAGATCGAACAGATAGGATCCGAAAGAATTGCATATTTTACTTTTTCAGGGTTTGATAAGGAATTTGTAATTATTGGTGAATTTTTTGGTGAAGGAAATATTTTACTTTGCAACGAGGAAATGAAAATTCTTGCATTACAACATTCTATTGATGTTAGACATAGAAAACTAGGTGTTGGGATGACATATGCAACTCCACCGCCAAGTGGATTGGATATTTTTGATATTTCAGAATCAGATTTTGAAGACCTTAAAAAATCAGAACTAATTGCTGGAAAATGGTTAGGTCGTACTTTGGGCTTACCAAAAAAGTATGTAGAGGGAATATTTGAATTGGCAAAGGTCAATTCTAAAAAAATTGGAAAAGATCTAAATGAAGATGAAATCAAAAAAATCTTTCATATAACTAGTACAATTGTAGCAGATGTAACCAAAGGTAATCATGATCCTCAAATTATTCGAAATGATAAATCAGAAGTAATCCCTATAAAATTAGGAAAATTAGATGGAAAATATTCTTCTGTTAATAGTTTCATGGAAGGATTAGATACTGTTTTTACTGAAAATATTGTAGAAAAAGGTAGATCAATTCAAACAAGTGAATCTGATAAAAAAATTAGGGAACTGGAAACTCAAATTTCTGAACAAGAAAAGGCCATAGAAACAGTAAAGGAAAAATCAAAATATGTAACAAACTTGGCGAATTCTCTTTACGAGATGGTATCAAAAGGAATAGTTTCGATAGAAGATCCAAATGCTCAAAATATTCTAGAAGAAAATAATGCAAAATTATCAAAAGAAAAAGGAATTTCTTTAATTGTAATTAAAGATGAAAAGATAAAAATCAATCCAGAAGCATCCCTACAATCAATTGCTTCAGTTCTTTTTAATGAAGCAAAACGTCAATCTGGTGCAATTAAGTCAATAGATCAAATTAAAAATAAAACAAAGAAAAAACTTGAGAAACTAAAAAACAGATCAGATGCTTCAACACAGGAGATTATAGTTTCTGAAGTTAGGAAAAAAAATTGGTATGAGAGGTATCGCTGGTTTTTTACATCAGATGATATGCTTGCAATTGGAGGAAGAGATGCCCCATCAAATTCAGCAGTTGTAAGAAAACATCTTGGAAAAAATGATAAAATTTTTCATGGAGATATTTTTGGATCTCCATTTTTCATACTAAAAGATGCAGAAAATCCACCTACAAATAGCATGAATGAGGTTGCTCATGCTACGGTATGCTTTAGCAGAGCTTGGAGAGAAGGAATGCATGGACTAAGTGCATTCTGGGTAAATCCTGAACAAGTAAAAAAATCAGCTCCTAGCGGACAATTTCTTCCCAAGGGTTCGTTTACAATTGAAGGAAAAAGGAATTTTGTGAATATACCTTCATTGAAGTTAGCTGTAGGGATTATTCCCCAAGATGATCATTACCTCTTAACTTCAGGTCCTCCAGAAACGATTAAAAAAAAATCTCTTTGTTATGCAATTATTGAACCTCATGGTTTAGAGATGGTTGAAGTGGCCAAAAAAGTAAAATTAGAATTTTCAAAACTTGAAGAAGAGATTACGAAACAAATCAGTCTGGATGATTTTGTGCGTGCTCTTCCAGCGGGACAAAGTCAAATTAAAGAAGTGAGTTTTGGAGATGCCTCTTGAAGAAACAAATGAGCCAAGATTTTTTGTTGATGCCATGTTAGGAAATATCGCAAAAAAATTGAGGCTGATGGGGTATGATTCTATGTATTTTTCTGATATTGATGATGATGAGTTGATACATTTAGCAAAAAAGTATGAACGGATTATAATTTCAAGAGACGAAGATTTGATAAGGAAATCAATAAAATATGGTATAAAATCAATTCTTACAAAAAATTCTACAGAAATTGATCAAATTCGTGATATAATTAAAAAAACCAATTTGAAAATAATTAAAATAAATGGCGATAGAGCAAGATGTCCAAATTGCAATTCTAAAACCCAATCAATTGATAAAAAAAATATTCTTCAAAAAATTTCCATCAAAGTTTTAGAGTATAATGATAGATTCTGGGAGTGTAAGAGTTGTAATCAAATTTTTTGGGAAGGTACACATATAAAAAATCTGCAAAGATTTATCGGAGAATTAAATGGAAAATAATGTCAAAATTTCAGAAAAAGATGGTCAGATTCTTGTAAAAACTGCTAGAATGGTGGTCAATGATTATCTAAAGACTGGATCAAAAATAGAATTAGGAAAAAAATTTCAAGAAGATTTTTCGTTCAAATCTGGTGTTTTTGTTACCTTGAATAATCAATCAGGATTACGTGGATGTATAGGATATCCTTTACCTGATAAAAAATTGTTTAACGCTCTTGAAGATGCTGCAATTTCGGCGGCTACAGAGGATCCAAGATTTCCCCCTGTAAAATTTGAAGAACTTGATTCAATAACCTTTGAAGTAACTGTTCTAACTCCACCCAGAAAAATTGAAGTGAATGAATCTCAGGAATATTTATCTAAAATTAAGATCGGACAAGATGGACTAATTGTCAAATTTGGCTATAATTCTGGATTGCTTTTGCCACAGGTTCCAGTTGAATATGGCTGGAATGAGAAGGAATTTCTTGAACATACCTGTAAAAAAGCTGGATTACCCAAGGAATATTGGCAAAAGAAAGAGATTGAAATTCTAAAATTTGAAGGAATTGTCTTTAAAGAGAAAGATCCCAATGGCAATATTATTCAAGAAAGGTTATTGGATTAGAAGATTCAGTATCTAAAGATATTTCCTTCCCATTTTCAAGTGAGGAGAATTCTTCTTCAGTGATTGTAATAAGAGGGATATTTGCTAAGGCACATCCAGTTGCAACGGTAAGATCTACCTTTTCACAGATCATAGCATTGGGGGCAGAATTATTAGATTTGATTGAATAAATTGTATAAGCCCCTACACTACTACCAACTCCATATGGAAAAACCAGAATTGTATCCTTGACTGATTTTTTAAAAAGATCGTGATGATCATCGGTTATTACACCAGTTTTTTTATCAACAGCACCAAGAAAATTAATAGGATTTTGAGATTTAAGAATTGTACCTTTAACTTTACCTTTTACAAGAATTTTTTTCATTTGGTTTCATCTTCAATTATTTCATTTAATGATTTTAGATTTACATCTACACCATTAGAATTTTTAAGATAATAGGCTCCTTTGATACTATTTGTTGTTACTCCATCAATTTCGTCTTTTTTAATTAAGGGAGTTAAACAAGTACAGCAATCTGAAAGAATTTCACATCCGGCTCTTTCTAATTCGTTTGTATGTCCTAATTTTGTCGCTTGCTCTTTAGCTGCTCTAGGACAAAATATCATGCATTTTTTTTTAAACGAACGTCCCTTGAGTTTAATCGTTAAATCAGAAATTTCTTCTAAACCCAATTGAGGACTGCCGAGTGTAATCAGATCTCCTTTCTCACATGTGTTTAATTCATCATAAACTTTATTCATCTCGTTTTCATCAAAATCAATTTTCTCAGATTCCGAATCGTCCTCATCAAAATTGAATTTTGCACAGGTTCCTGAAGTACCCATTCCGCCACAAAGTGATTTACAGCTTCGGCGATCCATTTGTCCTATTCCAGAAATATTTACTGATTCATTTCCAACCTTCCCTGCAAAATAACCAAGAATTCCAAATGTTAGTTCACTTGGATTCTCAACTTTCATTCTTATAGTAAGTGGTGAGGAGGTTTCTTTTCTTAGTGAAGAGTATGGACTTTTACCCGTTAAGGCACTTGCAAGAGCACTAAAAGCACTTTCTTTATTGGTTTTCAGATTATCAAAAGAATTTGCATGAATGGCTGCATTACTTTCAGCGAAGGATACCTGAGTTCCACCTTTTGGGATATCAAAAATTTCGTATGGAATACAGGAAAATGAAGGGATAACTCCCATTGTTTCATATGATTTTTTAATAGAAAGCTGTTTTGAAATGAAATTATCATCTAAATTATAGTCTGTTACATTATCAATATCAAATCCCATGGGATTAAGACTTGTTTTTACCTTCACTCGGGCATTATGACTAATACTGGAGAGAAATTCTTCGCCGGCATCTCCAATTGTGTTATAATTAACTCCAGAAAGATGGGCCCATTCAATTGGAATGAGTTTTTCTGCATCAGTTGCCTCCCCAGTTGCAACTAAAATTCGATATGCCATCTGCATGATCTCACCTTGTTCACCTTTTAATGCAGATTCTTCTTCCTTGGTTAGTTCCAATAGAACTTGTTTGTTATTACAGATATAATACTTGTACGTAAAAAATCAGATGAACATGAAAAGAATTTTACAAGGAATGATGAACACTATGAACTCAGTAAATCCACCAAGAATGACTGCTCTTAGAGAACTTCATGAGGCAGAAATTGGAGGGCCATTTAGCATTCTTATTGGAACTATTTTATCTGCTCGTACAAAAGATGAGAGTACCACTAAAGTTGTAAAAATATTATTTTCTAAATATAAAAATGCAAAGGCATTAGCAAATGGAAACCTAAAAGATGTTGAAAAAATTATCAAACCAATTGGTTTCTACCATGTCAAAGCTAAAAGAATTATTAATGTTGCAAAAATTATTGATTCTAAATACAAGGGTAAAGTTCCAGACAATCTAGAAAAATTAGTAGATCTTCCAGGTGTTGGCAGAAAAACCGCAAACTGTGTGTTGGTTTATGCCTTTGATAAGCCAGCAATACCAGTAGATATACACGTTCATAGAATTTCAAACAGATTAGGATTAGTTGAAACAAAGAATCCAGAAGAAACTGAGATGGAGTTGATGGCGAAAATTCCTAAAAAATTTTGGTTGGAGATAAATGATACTTTTGTAATGTATGGTCAGAATATTTGTAAACCCATTTCGCCAATGTGTGATGTTTGTAAGATTAAAAAAAATTGTAAATATTATAAATCTAAGAACGTTTCTTAGTCAAGAAGAGAACACCAACAAGGATTCCTATGCCTGCAGCTAGGTAAAATGGAAAAAATGCCATTATATTTTCTGAAGGATCTCCCGAAAGGAATTCAACTATCATATTTCCAGAATTTACTGCTGGAGGATCAGTTGATCCTTCCATGCCATGAACAGAATAAGAATCTATTACAAATGATCCAATATTTAGATTAGAAACTGTTATTCGGGCTCCATTGTTTACAGTTAGTCCTCCTCTTTCAGTGTAGGATATTATTAGTTTAGTTGCAGGATACCAACCCCTTTCAAGATCACGTTGCACGACTACATATCCCTCTCTTTCTGTGTTTGCGGCAACCCAAAATTTTTCATCGGGTGGAGCCCCCATTCCTATTTCTACAAATTTATCAGAATTTTTATCATAAAATTTGAAAACAGCATTACCAGCTGGATTTGCATATACAAGATTATTATCAATGGTTAATTGCCAACTAACCCCATGATCATTTTCTAAATCAACAATTACTGCATCTCGTGACACTTTGTTGAAATCTGGGAACGGGATTTCTATTGTATCAATAATAACGGACGGGTTTTTTACATCTTGAGCAAATGCAGGCGTAATAAGAAATCCAGAAAGGAAAACTAGTGCTATTAGATACTTCATAAGTTAAATTAATTTTGATTGAATAAATATCTAGTCAACAAATGGATGTGGATGGTCTAAGATTTCTTTTGCCACTTCAGGTCTCAAGATAAACTCGGATGGTGCTTGACCATTTTGAATCATTTCTCTTAGTTTTGTTCCACTAATTTGCTCTTTTGCATCATCACTATGGGGACATACTTTTGGATTTGTATAAGTTAGACATTTTTTACAATAGAAAAATGCGGGAAAAAATACTGGAGTTATTTCTAATTCAGGATAATCAGCAAATATTTTCTGAGCCGCAAAAGGATCATAAAACTTGCCAACTCCTGCATGATCTCTTCCTATAATGATATGTGTACATCCATAGTTTTGTCTCATTATTGCGTGATGAATGGCTTCCTTTGGACCTGCATATTTCATTTCTGTATGAAGGGTACCAAGCTTACATCTATTTTCAGGGTAATAATTTTGAATCATAGTTTCATAGCATTTTATTATTACTTCATCTACAAAATCTCCAGATTTTTTCCTTCCAATGATTGGATTAACAAAAACACCGTCTCTGGTTGTAATTGAGGTTTTTTGAAGCATCTCGTGAGCTACATGTGGTGGATTTCGTGTTTGAAATGCACAAATTGTTTTCCATCCAGCTTGAGTAAAAGCTTTCCTAGTTTGGATAGGAGTTAATCTATTTTTTCGAATTTCAATATCTCTCGGTCTTTGAATATAATCTATCTTTCCACCAATTAGAATATCTTTCATGTTCAGAGTTTTTGCCACACCAGGGTGTGAGCTGTCAGTTGTTCCATAAACTCCCTGAGCAGTTTGCTCTTTGTTAAATGGAAAAGTCTCTTCAACATGAAGTGCTGCAACTCCCAATCCTTGATGATTTTTTAGTAAAACATCTCCAACCTCTTTCATTTTGGTAGCGGTTGATTCATCTACATCAAGAACAATAGGAATTGTCCAAGCCAACCCATTAGATAATCTTCCCTTTGATACAACATTTTCAAAATCTTCTCTTCCCAAAAATCCCTCTAGTGGACTAAAAATTCCATCTGCTATATTTTCAACATCATTTGCAAGATCCTCTGAAATTTCTATAGAGAACATTCCTGATGTGTCGATTTTATTGACTCTATTTACTAGAGTACCACCATGTGGTTTTATAACATCATTTTGGGACATGTTAACTAATCATTTTGGGTCTATATGAAGGCCACACTCTTTATGCTCATCTTGTTCCCACCACCAACGACCTGCTCTCAAGTCTTCACCTGGTTTGATCGGTCTTGTGCAGGGTTCACATCCAATACTTGGATATCCCTGATCAAGTAAACTGTTGTAAGGTAAATTATTTTTCTTTATATATTCTTGAATTTGATCCCAACTCCAATCAATTATTGGATTTATTTTGAGAATATCTCCGTGCCCATGATCAATTTGAAACACATTCAGATCTTCTCGCATCTCTGTCTGATCACGCCGTAATCCAGTAATCCAACCGTCCAGCGTACTTAACATTTTATTAATTGGATGGACTTTACGAATTTCACAGCATAATTTCCTATTTTCTACACTGTCATAGAACAAATTCATTCCTTTTTCTTGTACCATATTTTCAACTTCCTGAGTATCAGGAAATAACACTTCAATTGATATCTGATATTTTTTTCTAACAATATCCATAATATCATAAGTTTCTTGTGGAAGCCTTCCTGTATCAAGAGTAAAGAATCTAAATTTGGGATTAATCTTAATCATAATGTCCATAATTACTGCATCTTCAGCTCCAAAACTTGATGCTTTTGCAACTTTAGGATGAAGGTTGTTCGATGCCCATTGAAGAGCATCCTCTGTTGTTTTAATTTCCAAATTAAGCTTGTTTACATCATCCTGAGTAAATTTTGTCACAATTACCGTAAAGCTTTTTGTTTTATATTGATTACCCGTAAATTTTATCCTAAATTATAAACAAGTTAATTTCAAAATAATAAAGATGAATGAGGTTTCTTATGTTGTAGTTTTTCCAACAATATTTTCCAAAAATAACATACCTCAATTGATTTTAAATATTAAACAAATTCTAAAAATAAGAAATCAAGAATTTAAATCAATTAAAAGAGATGGAGATGTGATTTTAGTTAATTCAAGTGATCCTGTCTTTTCATCATCAGCAATCAATTTACTTTTTGGGATTGAAAAAGTAGCAATCGCTAGACAGGTAAAAAATGATTTTAAAACTATTGTGTCAGAAATCACTTCTTTAGGTGGAAATTTGCTCTTGAAGGGAGAAAAATTTTTAGTTAAAGTAGAAGGAATATCAAAAGGATTTTTTCCAAAAGATATTGAAATTGCAGCAACATCATCAATTATTGAAAAAAAATCTAATTTAGGAGCTAGACCAGGAACGGATGAAAATTATGATAAGATGATTTATACTTATTTAACAAAAAATAATGCATACATTTGCATTTTTATAGATAAAGGGCAGGGAGGAACATCATTTAATTCAAAAA
>Ga0224508_10004070_pt1 | contig 12006 bp, 8 predicted proteins | sample SF_Jan12_sed_USG_4_FD_170157 | JGI IMG/M metagenome (GOLD analysis project Ga0224508, IMG submission 170157) | Sediment microbial communities from San Francisco Bay, California, United States - SF_Jan12_sed_USGS_21 | ecosystem: Environmental > Aquatic > Marine > Sediment | place: USA: California...
GCAATGATTTCACTTACTTCAATTTGACCTACTATCGCCCCATGGCCGATGCCATTGCCATGCAGATTAAACGGCTCTACTATGGAACGCTGATGTATACCATGAAATCCAAACGTGGGTGTTCCACAACGGAGATATACCTCTATTACAAACCTCGATTTTTTCTGCTACAGGTGGTTGTAGTTCCGCTGTTTGCCATTCATCTCCGCTTTAAATCCTGGTTTATCAACCGGTTCCATATGTGATGCTTCCTAAACTGCCCTGTCTATGACAAGGATAATCTTTAGTTGCATCAATAGATATAAATAGCAAGAGATTTACAGTCAATGCCGTTTGTTCTGCATTTCTCTTGTGGGGCAAAAGTGATGGGATGATCAAGAAACTTTGTAACAAACTGTACGGCAATGGTGTTGTCCTTGCTAATTTGCGAGGGCAGCACCGTGTACCCTATCTCCCTGAGGAGCAGTTAGGGGCACTTCGTGATGCTCGACTCAAGGCCATTGTCAGATATGCCGCAGAGACAGTTCCCTATTATCGTGGTCTCTTTCAAAGAGAAGGAATCGATCCGCGCGCCATTCGAACGGTAGCGGATCTTGAGCGTCTGCCGTTGCTTGAAAAGGACACGGTCCGAAAAGATCCATGTCTTTTTGTCTCCACATCACGTCGGGGGAGAAACGCCATCTCCTTCACCACGAGTGGAACGACCGGAACGCCCCTGGAGGTCTATCATGATCCTTATTCCTTGCTGGCCAACATCGCTTTCGGGGAGAGGGAGCGCAAAGTGATGTCCAAAGCTTTTGGCAAGGAATTCGGATATAGGGAGCTTTCGATAAACTACCCGGGAAACATCGTCAGTAAGGTTAGAGATTTTTGTCACCAAAGGACGTTCATCCCCGTTCGTCCCGAACGCTGCGCTCTATCCGTCTCGGAGCCGGTCGAACGCATCGTTTCAGGGATCAATCGTTTTCGCCCGGATGTGGTCACAAGCTATGGCTCTTATCTGGAAACGCTATTTAGGACACTGGCCTCGCGGGGGATACAGATGCATCTTCCTCGAGTGATAGTCTATGGCGGTGACGGGATGTCAAGAGAAGGTAGGGAACTCATCGAAGCGAAGTTTGGTATTTCGGTTCTTTCGAGTTACCAAGCGGTGGAATCCTTCAAGATCGGATATTTCTGTGAAGAGCGTCGAGGCTTCCATCTCCATTCCGACCTGTGTCACGTGAAAGTTATTGATGCAGATGGAGCAAAGCTAGCAAGTGGTGAAAAAGGGGAAGTGGTGATTTCAAACTTCGTAAATCGGGGCACCGTTCTCTTGAACTATCGCTTAGGGGATATCGGCGTGATCTCGAGCCAGCAATGCTCCTGCGGGCGCACGCTACCGCTGCTGTCAGAACTTGAAGGACGTGCGGAAGATGTCATTTACTTGGCTGATGGTGGGTTTGTGCATCCCAGGGTCGTATGGGGCGTGTTAAAAAAGAAACCTGAAGTGTTGCAATACCAGTTGATCCAGCATGAGCCAGAGCTATTTGAGCTCAGGCTCGTAACGATAGATAAGAACACCTGTGAGCGTGTGATAACCGACATCTCGGCGAGTTTGCAGCATCTTCTGGGAGCATCGGCACGGATTGACCATGGCTACTATGAGGAGTTACAAAGAGAAGCCGGCGGTAAATTTCGGACCGTAATTTCGCTCTGCAAGCAGTAGAGATTCAAATGATTGGCGAGCTCATTGAGCTTCGGCAGTTGCGGCAAAATCCGAAACTTGATCCTGTTGAGATCGAGGCGCTGCAGCAGCGCAAGCTTCGCGCCATTGTGCGCCACGCTTATGCACAGGTACCGTACTACCGCTCACTTTTCGACTCGGTCGGACTTCATCCTGGAGATATTCACAGCGTCGATGATCTCAAACATCTACCGATAACAACGAAAGACGATCTCAGAGCGGCCGGCTTGAACAACATCATTGCTCGTGATGTCAAGCTCTCCTCTTGCGTTTCAGCAGTTACGACCGGTTCAACCGGCAAACCCTTTACGATCTACCTGTCTCGTAGTGACTTAAGGACGTATCGCCTCGTCGCTTTTCGGGCACTTCTCGCAATCGGTCTCCGTGCGCAAGACCGACTTGCGATCGTCGGTATTACGCGGCCACAGCGTACTCGGCTTTATCAACGTTTAGGTCTTTACCGGAGCATGAATATCCATCCTCAACTGCCGCTTACTGAGCAGTGCAAGCGTCTAAAACAGATGGATCCCACGGTACTGTGGTTCTACCCGACGGCACTAAGAGCGCTATTACGTTACGTAGACGACCAACTTACCACCCTTGTTCGTCCAAGGATGCTTATCACAGGCGCAGAAGTATTCGATGATAATTTGCGGGTAAGAATCCAGGCTAACTTTGATATCGAAATGTTCAACTTCTATGGAGCTGTAGAGATTGGACGCATCGCTGCAGAGTGCCCGGCTCACGAAGGCCTGCATGTCAATATGGATCACGTAGTCCTGGAATGCGTGGATGGAGCTCACCCAGTTGCGCCTGGAAAGCCAGGTGGAGCTGTAGTCACTACCTTAAACAATTTCACCATGCCGCTCATCCGATATCGGCTGGGAGATATTTGCACCTTCCTTAATGGACACTGTGCTTGTCGGTCGTTCTTCCCGCTCATCGCTCCACCACTTGGTAGGGAGGAGGAGCTCATCATACTTCCGAGCGGAACAGGGCTCATTCCCCAAGGGGTCCACACCATTATGAGAAAATTCGATGGAATAGATCAGTATCGCCTGATTCAGGAAAGTTACGACCAATTGGTGTTACAACTCGTCTGGCGCAATAATCCCCAAGAAGAACTGCTGTCCGAGATGCGGGCGCAGCTCATTATATTTTTAGGTGAACCTGTCAAACTGGACATCCAGAGCGTGAGTGTCATTCCAGAGGAGAAGATGAAATTCCGGGCTTTCGTTTCACGACTGCCCAAAGAATGACGTAGTCCAATGGTAATCTATGTAAGCTCGAGGGATTCGACGTAATCGGCGTTCGTTTAGAACGATGACATGAGGCTCTATCGGTCCAAGTCCATCCACATGAAGTAGCGGTCCGAGTCATCCCGTGCCGTCCTCAGGTGGCTCTCGAGTTCCATTGGGTCGCGGCTGTGTTCGAGCAGCAAAGAGCTCACCTTTTGAAACTCGTCACGCGTTACGAAGTGGGGTTGAAAGTTCGTGATGCGGTTGTTGCTGTAGATCGGATACAAACGAAGGGTCATGCTTCGCTGTCCCACGTCATCGTACACGTCTAGTCGAGCTACGAGGCTATAGGGGTCGGCGTTCATCTTCTCGTAGCGGCCCAGCGAGTTGAACACGAAATTGCCAAGGCCGTACACGATCCAGCGCCCTCTATACCGTTCGACTTCCTGGAGCATGTGCGCGCCGTGGCCGAGGATCAGGTCGGCTCCGGCGTCGATGAGCGCGTGGGCGAGCTTGGTTTGTGCCTTGTCACGCCATTTGTAGTTGTCACCCCAGTGGGGGAAGAGGACGAGGAAGGCGTCGGGGTTGGCGGCGCGGGCGAGTTCCACCTGACGCACCGCTGCCTCGCGAGTCCAGGCGTTGGCACCACCTAGTGATCCTCTGGCGTAGAACGCGTATTTTTCTTCGTAGTTCTTGCGGAACTCGAAGCCTGCTAGCACAACGAGGGGGAATGCTCGAGAGCCGAGCCGAAACTCTCGCCGGTAGGGCTCGGCTGCTTGTGCCTCGTTTAGTCCGGCTCCAAACGCTGCAATCCCATGCCGCGAGAGTGCGTCCCAAGTTTGGTTGAGTCCCGGGATACCGAAGTCGAGAGTGTGGTTGTTCGCGAGGGAGACCGCTGCGACGTTCAATGCCCTCAAGGCCCGGGGAGTCTGCTGCATGTCACTCCAATGGATGTAGTACTTCTCTCCCTCGAAGGGGGAAGAGGAGATGTCCGTTACTGGGGTTTCGAGATTTACGATGGCGAGATCGGAGTCGATCGCTAGAGGCTCAATGAGTGCCAGGCTGTGGCCGTAACCGCGCGTAGTCAGAACGTTCTCGATGCCCTCGGACTCATACTCCTTCAAGTAGTTCTCTCCGAAGTGTGTATCGCCCCCGAAGAGGATCGTCGCGGTGGGTCCTGTTGGTTCAGGGGGAGTTGCGCTGGGGAGGTTGCGGGGCGAGGTATCCGAGCATCCGATTGTCGTCAGTAGCGTGAGTAGTAGGGCCGTGTGGCGTTTCATGGCGGCCTTCTTGGGGTGAGCTATTGGTTCTTCATCGGAAGTGGTGGATGAGAGAAGACGGCGGCGTATCCACCCCATGCACTGGTGATTTCCTAAACTAGGAATGACACGCCATGGGGAAAGATAAGCCAAATCGCAGCCGAAGATCCAGAAGAGACTATCACTTCTAAGAGTAAGATGGTGGTGGAGGTTCCGCCCAGCTCTGTCACCTGTTAGGCGCACGGTCCTCTCGGCGTACTGCCCGTAAAGCCACGAAGTGTCCCGTAATGTAACGCGTAGGCCAACGCTCCAGGACTTCCCATGCCATGAGCCACTGCAATAATCTTTTCTTGACGGCCCTGGCGGCCCATCGGTCTAGGATGTCGGTGATCGGCACCATTAAGACGCGGGGGCAGTGCATCGTGGCCTGCACTTCCAGTGGTTCGAACCCGGCGGCGAGGACCATCTTCTGCAACCGCCGCGGACCACAACTCGCACCGACATAATAAGGGACAAGGCCAATGCGCTCGATCAACGGTGCTGGCAGCGAGTTGCGCAGAGCAATAATAGGATTGGATAGGTTGTCGAGGGTCATGAGGAGCTGGCCGCCGAACTTGAGCACCCGACACAGCTCCCTTAAGGCCTTGGCGACGTCGTCCAAGCTATCCATGTGGTCCAGCGTCGAATTCGAAATCACAACATCGAAACTTTGATCGGCAAACGGCAGGCAACCGACGTCGGCGCCCACGACCAGGAGAGTCTGGTGCTGAGATTGGGCACGGCGCATGATTAATGGTGCGATGTCAATTCCGACAGCGGTACGACCGACCGATGCCAACAATGGATACAGCCCCGTTTCGCCGGTTGCTTCATCAAAGAGATCGGTCTTGAGAACGCGTCCCACCTCAACGCTTGGTATCCAACGCTCGAATAACCGGGTGTTTACAGCGTCGCTGTGCACACGCCAAAGTCGGTGAGTCCGAGTCTCTTCCCAGTCTTTCGCAATCTCGTCCCAGTACTTTATTGGCTTTGAACCCAGGAGGTCCTCCTCAGTCATGACACCAAGGGGGTACCCTTGGTTGGCTAGAATTCCAGAAAAAATTCCTCCGGAAGGCTAGCTATCGCAGGTTATGTTTTTCATTGGTCGGGGTGAAAGGATTTGAACCTCCGGCCCCTCGGCAACTGCTCGGTGATTGCTCCTGCATTACTTCTACTACGATACATCTATGTGTATCTATCCATGCGTTATTCTCTATATCGTTGATGAACTCTTCGAATATAGCTATTTCACAGCGGTCACATTAACATGAATTAGTCGTGCCTCAAGATTCCTTAGTTCGCCTTGATTTAGAGGACGAAATCCGACGGACGTGCAAAATGTGGTGAGAGTATTTGTACTTTCAATCACGGGAATACGCGTTTAGTGTTTAAGTCAGAACACCTCGCCTCATACCGGTCAGTACTGCACTACTGAAATAGTCTGATACGTTATAGAGGTTAACCTACAGGAGCATTGTGTCATGATGCGGATAGGATTGTTTTTGGGCACCAACCTAGCGGTTTTGTTCATTCTAAATCGTATCATCACTGTTCTGGGGCTCAATCAACCGGGAACCAGTTGGACGCCCTTGTTAATAATGGCCGGTATCTTAGGAATGGCAGGATCGTTTATGTCATTGGTGATGTCAAAAATCATGGCCAAACGATCGGCGGGGGCGCAGGTAATTGAATCTCCCAGTAACGACACTGAACAATGGTTGGTAAGCACTGTGCGTGCGCAAGCAGAAAAAGCAGGGATTGGTCAGCCTGAGGTAGCCATTTTTGACTCGTCGGCACCCAATGCGTTTGCCACCGGCGCCAATAAAAACAACGCTCTTGTAGCCGTAAGCACGGGATTGTTAAACACTATGGACAAAGATGAGGCGGAAGCGGTATTGGGCCACGAAGTGAGTCATGTGGCCAACGGTGATATGGTAACGCTTTCCTTAATCCAAGGAGTAGTAAATACTTTCGTCATTGTGTTCTCACAAATCATTTCAACCCTCGTGGACCGCCGGCGCGGGGGTGGTTACAACGAGACAGGCTATGGTTATGGCCGCGGTATGGGTTATCGATTCACTTATATCATCACTCAAACCATTCTAGGATTCTTGGCGACAATCATCGTGCGCTGGTTTAGCCGCTGGAGAGAATATCGCACGGACGCTGGTGGAGCGAGGCTGGCGGGTCGCGACAAGATGATTCGAGCCTTGGAACGCTTGCAAAAACTTCAGCGACCATCGCAATTACCGGCGCACATGCAAGCCTTCGGTATAAATGGTGGATTATTGGGTGTTGCTGGTTTAAAAAAACTGACGATGACACATCCACCGCTTGAAGAGCGAATCGACGCATTGCGTCGCGCGAGTTAGTGCAAATCGCGTTTCAATTTAATTGGCGTCATCACGGAGACTGACATCTTCGATGCTTTCATCCACATCTTGGAAGCGGAGCCGACGTGACTAGCAGCATCGTTATGTATGATTCGCCGAAACGCTACGTTGCAAGGATGCGCCGGAGACCAGATCCGTAGAGCCTCTGGGGAAGGGTGGGGTGGCCGAACTTTGGCGGTTGACTACATCATCATCACTCGCGGCTTGCAGCGTAGCCGGCGCGAGCATAGCCTGCGCGATCGAACGATCGTAAGGTTAGGGGCCTTACACTGGGCTAGGGTTGCGTGATCGGCAATTGCCTGAAGTAGTGAATTGGAGATAAATTCTTAACAATAAAGAGGTTAGCTAGTATGGATAAGAGCAAGAACGCCATCATCACTGGATCCACCAGCGGTATTGGACTGGGCATTGCGTCTGCCTTTGCCGAGGGCGGGATGAACGTGATGTTGAATGGGTTCGGCGATCAGGATGAGATCGAAAGCCTTAGGGTCGGGCTTGCAAAACAGTACGGCGTTAAAGTGAAGTATTCGGACGCGGATATGACCCAGCCGAAAGAGATCACCACGATGATCGAGCAGGCAAGATCCGAACTCGGCCGGATTGATATAGTCGTCAATAACGCCGGAATTCAGAACGTGCAACCGATCGAAGAGTTTCCACCGGAGAAGTGGGACGCAATCATTGCGATTAACCTATCCAGTGCGTTTCACACGATTCGCTTGACCTTGGCGGATATGAAGGCACGAAAGTGGGGCCGCATCATCAACATCGCTTCGGCACACGGACTAGTAGCGTCACCGTATAAATCGGCGTACGTTGCCGCCAAGCACGGCATCGTGGGGTTAACCAAAACCATCGCCCTGGAGGCAGCCGAGTTCGGTGTTACGGTCAATGCCATATGCCCCGGGTACGTCCGCACTCCACTGGTGGAAAAACAGATACCGGATACCGCCGCGGCGCGCGGGATCACGGAAGAGGAGGTCGTGCGCGACGTATTATTGAGCGCACAACCGACCAAAGAGTTTGTGACGACCGAGCAGCTTGCCGCGGTTGCGGTGTTTCTGTGTACCGATGCGGCCGCGTCCATCACCGGCACGGCGTTACCGGTCGACGGCGGTTGGACCGCGCAGTGAGCCAGTCATCGAAATTACGCAAGGCGGTAAATCTGGCGCTACAGGGCGGCGGGTCTCATGGCGCGTTCACGTGGGGGGTGCTCGATTGTCTGCTCCAAGATGATCGGGTGGACATCGAAGGCATTAGTGGTACCAGCGCGGGGGCGATCAATGCCGTGGTGTTGGTCGATGGCTTCATGCAGGGTGGAATCGACGGTGCCCGCCAGGCGTTGCATGATTTTTGGAAAGCCGTTTCCGACGAAGCTCGAGCAAGCCCTATCCAGCGTTCTCCATTGAATATGCTCACCGGTGATTGGAGTCTAGATAACTCACCGGGCTATCTTTGGTTCGATCTCGTTTCGCGCATGGCGTCTCCGTATGAGATGAACCCGCTCAATATGAACCCGTTGCGGGATCTGCTTGAGAGACAAGTTGATTTTGAGCGCATCCATCATTGCGAGCTCATCAAGCTGTTTGTTTCTGCGACCAACGTGCATACCGGTCGTGTTAGGGTATTTTCGTGCGGTGAGATTTCAGTGGACGCCGTGTTGGCATCGGCTTGTTTGCCACACATGCTCCAGGCTGTGGAAATTGATGGCGTGCCGTATTGGGACGGCGGTTACATGGGCAACCCGGTGCTGTTTCCGTTTTTCGACGCCTGTGAAACGGAAGATGTCGTCATCGTTCAGATTAATCCCATCGAGAGAAAGGACACTCCGAAAACAGCTCGAGATATCATCGATCGGGTCAACGAAATCACCTTCAATTCGAGTTTGCTCAAAGAATTCCGGGCGATTGATTTTGTGTCGAGATTAATTGAAGACGGCAAACTGGATCCCGCGCACTACAAACAAATTCGGGTACATCGTATTGAAGGAAACGAATTTCTGAATCCCCTTGGGGCGTCGAGTAAGTTAAACACCGAGTGGGCATTTCTGCAGCACTTGTTCGAAGCGGGTCGTGACACGGCTAATGTCTGGATCGAAGGGACATTCGACGCTCTGGGTAAACATTCATCCATGGATCTGCGTGCGATGTTTCAAGGTTGATGTCTAAGAACGACGTCTCAATACAACGTTGCTACATAACCGCAAAGAACTTCACTATTCGAAATGATTCCGTTGCTCCTCAACAAACTCAACGGGGTCGAGCTCACTGTTTTGCTGATGGCTTGCTCTCCCCGTACAACTGCGAGAATGCGATGTGGTCACGAATGTTTCTTCCCATGTGGTGACACAGTCGACACGTACAGGATGAGCTGATAGAGATCTGAAGGCTATGCACGCAACGCTACTACTTCTTCGCCCAACCGATTTTCCACCTAGACGACATGCGGCTTAAAACCTTGCAGGTGAACGTCGGCTACCGGTGCAATCTTTCCTGCACCACTGCCACGTTAGCGCGAGCCCAAGGCGCAAGGAACAGATGACGAGAGCTGAGCATCGCGGACGATGCGTATCACTGCGGTGAACGCGACGACAAACTTGCGGAGTTCATGCCGAATCCACTTCGGGAAAAGAACCGGGCACATTTCACTAGGCCAAGAACGCGCTTGCGTTACTGCGTCTATTCGAAAACTGCAACCGGCGGGCGGCTCGTCGGCACGTGTAGGACCGGCCGCTCCGGTGGCAGGCACACGCTGTCGTCGCAGGCTTGCAAACGCAACTCAACTGGGATCAAGTGCACGGCAACGGCCGGATTGGTCTGCTTCAAATCCATCGTGATACGCACCTGTCCTTCGTACAAGGCCAGCTCTTCGCTTTGAAACCCCAGGGTTTTAAGGACGGGTCGTGGGTAGGACAATGCACCGGGGCGCCACCCCGTGACGGCCTTTTCGAGTCCCACCACAGTTGGGATTAGGCCCTCTTGCAGGGTCTTGTGTGCATTGATGTGCCAACCCGGGCGTATCGCGAGATCCACCACTAGCGTGTTTGCCTGCAGTTGGGCGTTCACTCTGATCGCGCCCCGTGCCGCATACTGGCGCGGTCCGGCCGCACCGTTGGCGAGTAATTGTGCTCCGCGCAGTAGATAGCTGTAGGCGACGGGATTTTGGTTGATGGAGTTTGCATAGGCGGCCAGCAAGGCCTTTGCTGTCCTGCGGTAAGCCTCGTCACCAGTACGCTGCGCCAGTTTCGCCAAGACATGCAGCGCCGCTGCGTTGCCCGAGGGCACCGCACCGTCTGTACCATCTTTGGGGCGCGTCATGGTGGCTATGCCCTCGGCATTAGTGTTCATGAAATAGCCACCCGCTTTGTCGTCCCAGAACAACCGGTTCATGGTGGCGACCATCACCTCCGCCCGCTTCAGCCAGCGAGGGTCTCGACTCGTGTCGTAAAGGTGTAAAAAGCCATCGGCGAGCCAAGCGTAGTCTTCCTGTATGGCCGGCACGGACGATCGCCCATCAAGGCGCACGCGCCACAGCTCACCATTGTCCCGGTGGCTGCTCTCCCATACGGAATCGGCGGCGCGTAGTGCGGCCATCTGGTAGTGCGGCTCGTGTAAGACGTCGGCGACCTCAGCCAGCGCCACGATCATCATGCCGTTCCAAGCAGTAACGATTTTCTCGTCCCGCAGCGGATGCACGCGCGGCGCACGGTTGGCATAAAGGGTCGCACGGATATCGGTCACGCGCACAAGCAGGTCCGATAGGACCATATCTCGTTGGGTTGCAAATTCAGCCAACGATATCGGCAGGTGTAAGATATTCGCATCCTCGAAGTTTCCGTCCTCGGTGACGCCATACAATTCAATGGCCAGGTCAGCCTGGGTGGGCGACAGCGCCCCACGAATCTGCGCTGGGGTCCAGAGAAAAAACCGCCCCTCGCCACCGGCACTGTCGGCGTCGGTGGCCGAGTAGAAACCACCCTTAGGCGCGGTCATGTCACGCAGTACGTAATCCAATATCTGGCGGGCAATGCGGGCGAAACTGTCGTCGCCAGTCAAACGCCAGGCCTCGGCATAGATCCGGGCGAGTTGTGCCTGGTTATAGAGCATTTTTTCGAAGTGCGGCACCAACCAACTAGCGTCAGTGGAATAGCGGTGAAAGCCACCGCCGACCTGGTCGTAGATGCCGCCGCGGGCCATCGCTTCGAGGTCGACGCGGATGAGGTTGCGGGTATCGTCGTCGTCAGAACGCAGGGCATGGTCGAGCAGTAACAGATAGCGCGGTTCATTGGGGAACTTTGGGGCGGGGCCAAATCCGCCTCGCAGCTCGTCATGGACCCGTTGCAAGTTGGTTACCGTCCGTTGCACGATGTCATCGTCCACTTTGCCGGCGGTGTCGGCGCTGCGGGTGGCGGCTGCCACCGCGGCGGCCACCCGGCCAGCCTGTTGCTCAAGGCCTTGGCGGTTCTCGCGCCAGGCCACTTCGACCCGCCGCAACAGATCCAGGAACTGCGCCCGAGGAAAATAGGTGCCGCCGAAGAAGGTCTGGCCCGCCGGGTTGAGAAAGCTGGACATCGGCCAGCCGCCCCGCTCGGTCATCAGTTGCACTGCAGTCATGTAGATGGTGTCGATGTCGGGGCGACGTTCGCGATCTACCTTGATGGCCACGAAATGCTCGTTTAGGAACCGCGCGACCTCTAGGTCCTCGAAACTCTCGCGTTCCATGACGTGGCACCAGTGGCAGGTGGAGTAGCCGATGGATAGAAAAATGGGCTTATTCTCCGTACGCGCCCTGGCGAAGGCCGCGGGTCCCCAGGCGTGCCAGTCCACCGGATTGTGGGCATGCTGCAACAGGTAGGGCGAGTCCTCCAGGATCAGGCGGTTGGTGTAAAGCGGCGACCCGTCAGGATGGAGGTGTCCGGTGCGCGGCTGGTAGTCGGGGCCCTTGGCCGCCAGTGCCGCCTGCAGGCGTTGTTGCAGCGAAGCGGATCGGACCACGCTCGGCGGGTCGTCGGCGCGCGCTGCAGGGGCCAGGGTCAGCAGCAATGACAACACGATACCGCCTATGTATACCAATGGCGTGGGCAACTGACCAGCCACGGTTTTCCACCCTTGCACGCTGAGCCGCATTCGAAACCCAATTCTGTCTACCACCCAGCGTAACACAAATAGTATCGATTGTTCGGTGAGCTGCGACCGCTCCATAAAGCTCCTACCTCAAGTTACTGGTTGCACTAAGAAAACTCTACTTTAGGACTGTCTACTTGACGGTGAGCTTACGGTGGCGTCTTTCTTGAGGTCGCGCTAACTTCGGAAAGAGCAGCTAAGTCATTATGTCCTTCCTGAGACATAGGT
>Ga0224508_10004071_pt1 | contig 12006 bp, 9 predicted proteins | sample SF_Jan12_sed_USG_4_FD_170157 | JGI IMG/M metagenome (GOLD analysis project Ga0224508, IMG submission 170157) | Sediment microbial communities from San Francisco Bay, California, United States - SF_Jan12_sed_USGS_21 | ecosystem: Environmental > Aquatic > Marine > Sediment | place: USA: California...
TGCAAGCCGCTATCCAATGGTCCTACGACCTACTCACACCACCCGAACAGCAACTGTTCCAACGACTCTCCGTCTTCACCTCCACCTTCGACCTCACCGCAGCCGAAGCAGTGTCGACCGACGAGAGCGTCGACGACATCGACGTCGACCGCCTCCTCGGAAGCCTCATCGACCAATCGATGCTCACCATCGAGTCCGGACCCTTCGGGCGCCTCTTCCGGTTCCTCGAACCCATCCACGACTTCGGCATCGATCGCCTCGCTGAGAGCGGCCACGCCGACGACGTCGCCACCCGCCACACCAAGTGGTGCTTGAGCCAGGTAACCGAGATCGGGCGGAAGCTGGCCGGCTGGGACGAGATCCAAGCGGTCGCCCAGCTCGAAGAGCTGTGGCCAAACCTCCGCACCGCCTTCGACCGGGTCTGCTCAAACCACGATCGCCACCTGGCCCGCCAACTCGTCCGCCCCATCCTCGGCGAGATAGTCCTCCGCGGCCACCACGAAATCGGCGACTGGGTCGAACGCATCCTCACCATCACCCCACCACACGACCAGGACACCATCGTCTTCGGGCTGTACTGGGCCGCCCACCGCTACACCATCAGCCAAAACCTCGACGGCTACCAACAGCTGATCGAACGCTACGGCGAACCCGACCACGTCCTCATCAAACACGGCCGAGCGTTCGTCGCCGGCAACTACGAAGCACAGGCCGAGTGGTCAGCCGAAGCCGGTGCCGAACTGCACCGACTCGGAGACCACCATCTCGCCGAGCGAACCGACATCAATATCGCCAGCGCCTTGCTGAACCTCGGCCGCTACGAAGAACAAGAGGCCCTCGCCCAAAGACTCGTCACCCGCTACCGAGACCAGGGACCACCCACCTACCTCAACTGGTCCCTCATGCAACTCGGCTACAACGCCCTTTTTCAAGGCCAACCCGACAAAGCTGAGGCCTACTTCAACCAGGCGATAGAGATCGAGGTCCCGCCCAGGACCCACTCCCCGAACCGACCCCTCGAAGCCCGCAGAGCCTTCCGCAACCGCGAACACGGCCGTGCCTACCGAATCCTCCGGGCCTGCATCGACGACATACTCACCACCGACAACATCCAAGCCGGGCTCCTCGTCTGCATCGAGTTCACCAACATGATGGCCAGCATCGACCGCCCACACGACGCCGCCCGCATCCTCGGCTACCTCGAAACAACCGGCCTGCTCGACACCCCGGCCTGGCGGACCCTGATCGCCGACGCGGCCGCCACGCTCGCATCGACCACCCACGACACAGAGACCCACCCCGGGCCCGACCTCGACCATCACCAGGCCCTCCAATACATGGCCACCGTCCTCGACCAGCTCACCGCTGCCATCGAGGCCACCACCTGAGATCGATCGGGCGCGTCGGTCCCCAGCATCAACGCAGCGGCCAACAGGGCGAGGGGCGGCTGCGAGCCGTGGTCAAGCCGGCCGCGGCGGGGCGATGCAAGGAGTTCTGGTGGCGTGCGATGATGCGCTATGAACCTCGTGACTTATCGGATCGAACGGGAGGACGCGGATCGGCTGCTGTTCCTCTTCCATGGCTATAGCGCCGAACAGCACCATCTCGCGGCTTACGTCCCGTTGATCGACCCGCAGGAACGCTTCACTGCCATCTGTCCACGAGCCCCTCACGATCTGGCCGATAGCGACGGTGCATCCTGGTTCGACATTGGTGATGAGGGCTTCGACAAGGCCAGTTTCCACCAGTCCGCAGGCGCACTTCGAGGACTCGTCGACGCCGAGGCCGACGCTGCCGGCATACCGGTCGAGCGGTGTGTGATCGGCGGGTTCTCCCAAGGCGGCTACCTCGCGCTCGCTCTTGCTGGCCAACCCGGCCGTGCCCACTACGCCGGGGTGTGGGCGATGTGTTGCGGTCTGCCTCCGTTTCCAGACACCCCGTTCGATCTCACCCCCGGCGGCGGTCGTCCGGCCCTCGTACAGTACGGGACCCGTGATCCGTTCATTGCAAACGCCGACAGCAGCGCCGCGGCGACTGCACTCAGCGATGCGGGCTGGGAGGTTCGGCTCGAGGGCTACGACATGGCTCACAGCCAGACCCTGGAGATGATGGCCGATGCCAAAGAGTGGTTGGCGACCATCGACTGAATTGCCGTGGCGGCATCACAACGTGGCGCCCGGACTACTCCAGCCCCCTCTTCCAGCCGTACTCCCACGCCTCCGGGTTAGTTGAACAGCTCGTCCGGGTCGAAGTAGATGGCGGATCCGGTGATCAGGTCGTCGTCGACCTCGAGGATGGTCACTGCCTTGGTCGAGAACGGTGTCATCTCGGCGCGGGTCAGCGATCGAGAGTCGCCACTCCAGATCGACTCGACCACGATGACTCCTTCACCAACGACGACGGTCTCGTCTTCGAAGTCGCTGAAGGTGAGCCACGCGAACGTGAATTCAGCGTTCGACTGGATCCCACCCCGACCTCGTATTACACCAACTTCGGTCGGGTCCTGCCACGTCGCGTCCTCGGCGTAGAGAGCGGCCACTGCGTCGGGATCACCCGACAGCCAGGCCTCCTGCCACCGCTCCACGATTGCTGGCGTGTCTGTCGTGTCGTCGCTCGATCCGAGCACCCAGCCAACGGCGCCGGCTGCAACGACCAGAAGCACAGCCAGGAGGCCTAATGCAAGCCAGCTTCGCGGTCCGGTGGGGGAACGTCGATCGTGTTCCGCTTGCTTTTCGTCCTTCGATGTGTCGACGGTATCTGTCGTCATTGGACTCCTCTCACTGATCTACTCTCGCCGTTCCATCGAGGAGCTCATAGAGTCACAGGTCATCATGTCCAGGGATACTTCATTCGCCCTGAGATCGATCGCCATCAGGTCATTCGCGCAATTCCTACTGACCGTTGACAATGCCGGCAGGCGGAGTGTCGGATGCCACGTATCGATGGCCGCCGTCCCTCCTCCCCACGGCACGGTGCCCAGAACCGGGCGCCGGTCAGGAGGGAATGACCATGAAGAACCATCGATCCGATGGACACGTCTGCGCGTTCGTACCGCCGCACGTGCAGCGGGAGGTTGCGAAGCGAGCCGGTGGAGCCGCCGCCGAAGAAGTGCAGTCCGAGCTCGCGGCTGAGGCCCGAAAAGCACGCGCCGAAGCAATCGAGAGCGCGACAACCACCCCCGAATCGGATCTCTCGCTCGCTCCGCCGCCGACCGGCACGAGCCGCCGCGAGGTCTACGACTGCCAGCACGAGACCAAGCAACGCGTCCAGCTGGTTCGCGCCGAGGGCGAACCCGAGACCGACGACGTCGACGTCGCCGGGGCGTACGACTACGCCGGGCTCGTCCGGAGCTTCCTGTCAGACGTGCTCAACCGGAGCTCGATCGACAACCGGGAGCTCGATCTGATCCTGAACGTGCACTTCGGCGACAGCTTCAACAACGCCTTCTGGGACGGGGACGAGATGACCTTCGGGGACGGCGACGGCGTGATCTTCACCGGGTTCGCACGCTCGCTCGACGTTGTGGCCCACGAGCTGGCCCACGGCGTGACCCAGTTCACGTCGGGCTTGATCTACAAGAACCAGTCGGGCGCGCTGAACGAGCACTTCAGTGACGTCTTCGGGGCGGCGATCACGCAGTGGGAGAACGGCGAGACGCCCGAGGATGCCGACTGGCTCATCGGGGACGAGATCATGGGCCCCGAGCTCTATGGCGAGGCTCTCCGGTCGATGCGCCATCCGGGTACCGTCTACGACAACCCGATCCTCGGCAAGGACCCGCAGCCGGCCCACTACGACGACCGGTACCAGGGCAGCGCCGACAACGGCGGCGTTCACATCAACTCCGGGATTCCCAATCGGGCCTTCTACCTCGCCGCGACCGAGCTGGGCAGCACCATCGACGCGACCCGCGTCTGGTACCACGCGCTCCAGCACCTGGCGCCCTCGTCGACGTTCGCCCAAGCCGCCGACCAGCTCGCAACCTCGGCTCGGATCCTGGTCAAGGCCGGCGTTGCCCCGAAGGGCGCTACCCAGATCGTGCGAGGTGCCTGGCGAGCAGTCGGCGTTGGATGAACCGTCGCCGCGCCGTCCGCCGGTGCCTGGTCACGCTCGCGTTCGGTGGCATGACGGTGGCCTGCGGCGGGGACACCGAGAGCTCCTCGCCGCCGCCACCGCCGTCATCTCCCAAATCATCGGTCGTCAGCGATCGCCGAGGAACCGACGACGGCGGCGGGCGACGATGCAGGGGACGATGATGCGACACTCGCGTCATCGTCAGCCGAGCGCTCAGCGGGGGTCTCGGCTGATGACGACACCGCGAACGAGGAAGGAGAGCACGTGACCATCTACTTCGCAGTCGAGGGCGGTTATGCGAACCTCTCCCGCAGCATCACCATCGCAGTGGATGGCGAGGCGACCAAGGAGATCAGCGGCCGGCCATCGTCGCTGCAACTGCCGCCGGACCAGGTGACGGCGATCGTCGAGCAGCTCGACGGTTCCGGTCTCTTCGATCGAGACCGGAACTACCCGGCCAGCGGAGCCGACCTGCAGCGCTACGAGATCCGCTATCAGGATGTCACCGTCGTCGCCCACGACACCGCGGTGCCGCCCGAACTGACCGAGGCGATCCAATTGCTCGAAGCGGCACTGCGCTCTTGATACCGTCCGCCTCAGCCGGCGGGGCTCCCGTTCACAGCATCGGCCGCGATCACCGTCGCAGCATCGATCCATAGGTCGACAATGATCGGTAAGCTTCGCGACTGATGAAGCTTTGGTCGTTGGTCGGGGTCGAGTGGTCCGACTGGGTGATCCGCCTCCCCGGCGGTGGGGGCGCCTGGGAGACCGCCCTCGGGTTCCTGATTCTCGCCCTCGTCGTCTACGCGCTGATCAGAGGCACCGTCGCCATCGGCGACAAGATCACGGGGGCGTTCTGGTCCCTGGTCACGCTCGCCTTCTTCATCGTCGTCGTCCTCGCCATCGCCCGCCTCCAGGACGACGAACCGGCGGGCCCGATCGTCGATCACGAGATCGGCAAGAACGAGTGCCCCGAACAGCTCCTCTCCGAATGCCCGCCCCTCACCCAAGACCCTTACGACGATCCGCACGACTAGGCCTGATCCAGCCTTCGGCCCGGAGCATGGGCACGCGAGCGACGCGTCTCCTACCATCGGAGCAAATCCGGACGAAGCCGGGTCCCAGCCACCCGGCGGTGAGAGGAGTGGTTGCCTGTGGCCTCAGACAGGATTCGCAACGTCGTGCTCATGGGCCACAGCGGCAATGGCAAGACCAGCCTCGTCGAGGCCATGCTCTACCGCGCGGGGATCGTCAGTCGCCTCGGCCGAATCGAAGACGGAACGACCGTCTGCGATAGCGACATCGACGAGCGCGAGCGACACCAGTCCCTCGCCTTGACGACGGCGACGCTTGCCTGGAACGACCACACGGTCAACCTGATCGACACGCCCGGTCATGCCGACTACCGGGGGGACACCCTGTTCGGCATGCGCGCCGCCGAGCTCGCCGTGTTCGTCATCGACGGCGTCAGCGGCGTCCAACCCCAGGACCTTGCGCTGTGGCGGCAGGCCGATCGGATGAACCTGCCCCGAATGATCTTCGTGAACAAGCTCGACCGGGCCCATTCGTCGTTCGAGCGCACGCTCACCGATATCCGGTCGCACTTCGGCTCGCACGCCGACCCCGTCGAGCTGCCGATCGGACAGGAGTCGAGCTTCCACGGGATCACCGACCTGCTGACCGATGAGGCCTTCCTCTACGACAGCGGCACGGCCGACAAGGCACCGATCCCCAACGACATGGCCGACGCTGAGCGCACCGGCCACGAGCACCTCGTCGAGGAGGTCGTCGAGATCGACGACGACGCGCTCGAGCGCTACCTCGACGGCACCGAGCCAACGGCTGAGCAGCTCGAGCATCTGCTCCACGATGCGATCGACGCCTGCGCGGTCTTCCCCGTGCTCTGCGGGTCGGCTACTGCGCCGATCGGTGCCGACCATCTCCTCGACATCATCTGCCGGGTCGGGCCAGCGCCCGGCGACATCGGGCCGACGACGGTCGAGGCCGGAGACATCGCTGTCGACTTCATGCCCGATGAGACCGCAGACCCGCTGGCGGTCGTGTTCAAGACCAGGATCGACGAGTTCCTCGGTCAGCTCTCCATCTTCAAGGTCATCTCGGGAACCATCCGGGCTGACGACGAGCTCGTGAACAGCCGGACCGGCCGAACCGAGCGCCTCCATCAGCTCATCTCACTCAACGGAAGCGCCCATCAAACGATCCGGAGCGTCAGCGCCGGCGACATTGCGGCAGTATCGAAGCTCGACGGCACGATGACGGGCGACACGCTCGCTCCGATCGGCAAACCGGTCACGATCCCGCCCCCGAACCTCCCGGCGCCGGTGTACCACGTGGCGATCAAAGCAAAGACGCCGGCTCAGGAAGACCGGCTCGCCACTGCGCTCCGGCGCCTCGTGACCGAGGACCCCACCCTGGAGGTCGTGCACGACCCCGCGACCCGCCAGACCGGGTTGGCCGGAGCGGGCGAGACCCACATCGCCGTAGCCATCTCACGCATCGAGCGTCTCGGGGTCGAGGTCGAGTCCGAGCTGGCCCGTGTTGCCTACAAGGAAACGCTGACCGCTCCCGTCGTGGTCGAGAGCAGGTTCAAGAAGCAGACCGGCGGCCACGGCCAGTTCGGCGTCGCCACCGTCCGCTTCGAGCCCTTGCCCCGTGGATCGGGTTTCGAGTTCGGGAGTGAGGTCACCGGCGGTGCGATCCCCAGGAACCTGATCCCCGCCGTCGGAGCCGGCGTCGAAGAAGCGATGGGGCGCGGGGGCGTTCACGGCTTCCCGGTCGTCGACGTTCGCGCTGTCTGCACCGACGGGAAGCACCATTCGGTCGATTCTTCGGAGATGAGCTTCAAGATGGCCGGTTCGCTCGCCTTGCGGCTCGCCCTCGAGGAGGTCGGCACGACCGTGCTCGAGCCGATCAGCGAGCTGAGCGTCGCCGTGCCCTCGCAGTACCAGGGCGACGTCCTCGGCGATCTGAACTCGCGGCGAGGTCAGGTGCTCGACACCAGCCCCGACGCAGCCGACAACAGTGTGACGATCCGCGCCCACGTCCCGACCTCGGAGATCCAGCGCTACGCCATAGACCTGCGGTCGATGACCGGCGGCCTCGGCACCTTCGAGGCGTCTCACGTAGATTATCGACCGCTGCCCGAAGCGATGATCGACCGCGTCGTGACCGATGCCGCCGTGGCCAGCTGAGTCGTCCCCCGCCCGAGACCGCGAGCCGCCCTACCCAACACCATCTAGGGCTTGGCGTGTGGACCGCCCCGCTGACGAGGTGATCCGCGAGATTGGCCGGCGCGACGCTGCACCAACGCCCGCGCCCTGGGGCTCCAAGCCGTCGGCTACCGTCGGTCATGCCTTGGAGCGGGACGACGGCATCGGTGAGGGGACTGGTGGCAGCAGCCGTGGTGCTGCTGGCGCTGGCCGCAGCCTGCGGCTCGACCGACGACAGCCCGGCGGCGCCGTCGACGTCGGCCACCGGCGCCACCGCCCCGGCCGACGCTACGACCAGCGCCGACGGGAGCGAAACGACGACCGGCTCCACCACCGGAGACGCCACCGCCAGCGCCGAGACCGGATCGGTCGGCGCCCCGACGCTCGACGACCCCTACGTCGGCACGTTCGGCAACGGCGGCTACGACGTCGAGCACTACGACCTGGCCATCGCCTGGGATCCCGCCGGGCAACGCCTCGACGGCGTCACCACGATCACCGCCACCGCCACCCAGGAGCTGACCCGTTTCAACCTCGACCTGGTCGGGCTGGATGTCGAGTCGGTCACGGTCGACGGCGAGCCAGCGGCCAGCACCCACGCCGAGCCGGAGCTGTCGATCACCCCGGCTTCGCCGTTGGCCGCCGGCCAACAGTTCACCGTCACCGTCACCTATGGCGGCACGCCCGGGCCCATCGACGACCCCTCGGTGTCGACACCGATCCCGTCGGGCTGGCACACCCGCGACGACTTCATCTATGTCGCCGGCGAGCCCGTCTCAGCGGCAACGTTCCACCCGGTCAACGACCACCCGAGCGACAAGGCGGCGTTCACCTACCGGATCACCGCACCCTCCGAGCTGACCGCAGCGGCCAACGGCACGCTGGCCTCCAAGGAGGACGACGGCGCCACGACGACGTGGGTCTTCGAGCAACCGTTCCCCCAGGCGTCGTACCTCACCACCATCCTCATCGGCTCGTTCGAGATCCTCGACGATGGTGAGACCGCCTCCGGCATCCCGATCCGCAACGTGATCGACTCCGACCTCGTCGCCAGTGGTGGCCCAGCCTTCGAGGGGCAGCCGGAGATGCTCGACTTCTTCGAGACGGTGTTCGGCCCCTACCCGTTCGACGTTTACGGCGCCGCCCTCGTCCAAGACGGGTTCGGCGGGGCGCTGGAGACCCAGACCCTGTCGATCTTCGGACAGGACGTGATCGGCCTGGCCGGCATCGCCGAGTTGGTGATCGCCCACGAAGCGGCCCACCAGTGGTTCGGCAACCACGTCTCGATCAGCGAGTGGGAGGACATCTGGCTCAACGAAGGCTTCGCCACCTACGCCGAGGCGCTCTGGTTCGAGCACGCCGACCCGAACTTCTCGTGGGAGGCCTGGATCGAGCAGGTCTCGTTCTATGGCCCCTTCCTCGAGGCGCCAGTGCACGAGCCGGCGAGAGCGGAGCTGTTCGGCGTCCCGGTCTACCAGCGGGGCGGCCTGACCCTCCACGCGCTCCGACGCCAGATCGGCGATGAGACGTTCTTCGAGCTGTTGCAGACCTGGTCCGAGCGGTTCGGTGGTGGGAACGCGTCGACCCAGGACTTCGAGGATCTGGCTGAGGAACTGTCTGGCCAGGAGCTCGACGACTTCTTCGACACCTGGCTCCGTACACCCGAGCTGCCGGCCGAGCTCGACGGCGTACCGCTGGCCGGCGGCCCCTGACCCTGACCCCTGACCCGGGACCGGTCAGCCCCGGGGGATGGTGAACACCACCCGACGGTTGGTGGCCCGGTCGTCGTCGCTGAGCTCCTCGACCTCTGGCGCCCTGAGGCCGAATCCGGCCCCCACAACCCGCGCCTCGTCTGCACCGTTTGCCAGCAGGTATTCGACGACGGTCGCGGCGCGTGCCCGGCTGAGTTGCTTGTTGCTGTCTTCGGTCCCGACCGAGTCGGTGTGACCGTCGACCCTGACGATGAGCTGATCATCGGCGTCGAGCAACCCGAGCAGCTCTATCAGCACCTGCTCGTCGTCGGCGTCGAGCTCCGCGCTGCCGGTCGGGAACTCGACGCGCAGCCCCTCGACCTGGTTCACAAGGGCGTCTTCGAGCATCACGTCGAGCTCGACGCCGGTGGTCACGTGCACGCCCAGCGCGTCCGTCAGTCGCTCGGTCAGCTGCTCGCGCCAGCGGTAGGTCCGCACCTCCCCGGTGGCGCTGGCCGCTTCCTCGTCGATGGCCACTGTGACGTTGGCGTAGGGGGCCAGCGCCCCGGCGACGTCGGAGACACCGAGCAACCAGAGCGGAGGCGGGCCGTCGCCCACGGCGAGCTCGACGCTCCCGAGCCGGGGACCGAAGTGCTGGTCGAGCGACCGCTCGACCAGCAGGCGGTCGGCGTCCGAGCCGACGGTCCCGGTGACCGTGGCCGTGGCGCCGCTGATCTCGACCGTGAGCGCGCTCGAAGGTGCGCGCTCTGGTAGCTGGTGGGCGATCACCTCGACGTTGTCGATGCCCCAACTCTGGTCGGCCGGGTCCTGGAGACCGGCGGCGCTGAACGCGATGTCGATCGCGCTCTGATCGTGAAGGAACGTGCGCTCGATCCGGTACACGCTGTCGGCGGGACTGTCGTCGGAGGCGAAGGTGTACCCGAGCGAGTCGGTCTCGATTGCGCCGGAGCGGGGCGGGTTGAGGGCCAGCGGATGGTTGTCGGGGAAGGACTGCTCGGCCTCGTCGTTGGAGAACGTCGCGTCGATGATCCGGTAGCCGTCGATCCCGAGCCGCCATCGATCGGGGTTCCCGGTGCCCGAGTCCCAGGATCGCAGCACGAACAGGTCGAAGGCCACAGTGATGGCCTGATGCGGCCCGAGATCGCTCAGGAGCAGGTTGACCCGCTCGTTGCCGAACTCCCCGAGGAAGTTCCGGTCGCCGGCCGGGGTGGTGGAGACTCGATCGATGCTCCACTCCTCGCCGGGAGGGCTCTCGAAGTCGGCGCTGAGGACGACCGTGTCGACCGGCTCGCCATCGGAGGTTTGCTCGGCTTCGGCGGGGTCCGACGTCGGCGTCGCCGACTCGGTTCCCAGCTCGTCTTCGGCCGGCTCCGCTTCAACGTTGTCCGACGAGGTGCAACCGGCGATCGCAATCAACACCGCGACCAGGCCGGCGACGATCCGCCGGCTCGAGCGGCGGGCGGATCCCGGCGTCTTCGACCAATAGTTGCTTCGTGCCATCACCGCCGACGCTAGCTGACCACCGCCGTCGTGTGGCGCAGCCCCGGCGGCCGCCAGCCCCGGGTTTCGGCACTCACGAGACCTACTGGGTCGAGCTCAGCCCCCTCCGCCGACGTCGACCCAGTACGCCTCCCACAGCAGATCGGCCAACCCCTGACGGATGCGGGCCGCCTGACCGAGGAGGGAGATGACGTCCTCGCGACGCTGCTCCGCCGGCTCGTTGGATGCGATGAGCCGGTCGAGCTCGCTCAGACCCTCCTCGAAGGTGGCGAGCAGCTGGCGAGCCCGGCCCGAGAGCGGGGGCACGTCCACCTCGAGCTGGGCGACGACCCCGGTCGGACCGCTGAGGTCGTCGAACTGGATCGTCGCCAGTTCCTTCAGCCCGCTGAGCGCTTTGGTCAGCTGTTCGTGCCACGCGGTCCCGAGTCCGACCGGTGCGGCGAGGGCGCGCTCGATCTCCGACATGTCCTCGCCGATCTCGGCCCGTCTCGCCCGGTAGTCCGAGAGCTCGGGCTTGTGGTCGTTGTCGCTCCCCATGCGGCCCCTTCCGACATGCGGGTGATCGCCACCCGGACCTCTCAGTAGGCGCGCGGACGCGTCGGCGGCGCAAGCGGCGGCCGATCGGATCGCGCTGAACCGGCCGTCAGTCGAGGAGCTCGGCCACGGCGGACTCGACCGCGGTGCCGGCGAAGAAGTTCGGGTTGGCTTCGGCCCAGAACCGGGCCGGGTTGGTGAAGACGAAATCGCGGAAGTCGGCGTCGGTCATCAGCCCGGCCTCGACCAGTTCGTGAGCCTCGGGCAACACCTCGTTCATGTGCTCGACGTCGAAGTGCCCGATATCGGAGCCGAGCATCGCTCGCAGCGGCCGCCCGTAGGGATTGTGGTCACGGCTGAATGCAACGCCGTTCATCCGATCGTCGGCCTCGCACCCGAACCAGAATCGGTCGAGGAACAGCTCATCGAGATCGGCCTTGGTGTCGATAGCGCACCGGTGGAAGTCGTCGAGGTCGTCGATCCCGCCGGTACGTCCGTCGCTCGCCGCCATGCGGTCGGCGCCGGCCTCGACCGCCGAGATGAGATCGTCGTCACCGTGCTTGCGGACGAGATCGAGTAGCTCGTCGACATCGAGGTTGGTGGGCCGGGTCGCTTCGAGCCCCTCCCGGCCTCGCTTCTCCCAGTGCTCGACCAGATCGACGAGCAGCTGGCACGCCCAGCCCGCTCCCCCCTCGAGGAAGCCGAACTTCAGGCTCGGGAACCGTTTCGTCACCCCGCCGAGGAAGAGGGCCTTGCAGACCGCTTCGCCGGCAGCGGCGAAGTGGCCGATGTGGTTGTAGACGAAGTTGCTCGGCGAGGTTCGCAACCCGAACCGCCGGGTGCCGCTGTGGAAGGTAGGTGAGACGCCGATCTCGACGCAGTGCTGCCAGACCGGGTCGTAGTCGAACGCCGAGTCGAGTCCGAGCACGTCCCGCCAGCCGAACCGGAGAGCGAGG
>Ga0224508_10004072_pt1 | contig 12004 bp, 11 predicted proteins | sample SF_Jan12_sed_USG_4_FD_170157 | JGI IMG/M metagenome (GOLD analysis project Ga0224508, IMG submission 170157) | Sediment microbial communities from San Francisco Bay, California, United States - SF_Jan12_sed_USGS_21 | ecosystem: Environmental > Aquatic > Marine > Sediment | place: USA...
CCCCGGCCACACCTGGGTACGCTGGAGGTGCGAATAATGGATGCGCAACCGACGATTTCGCACACCGTCGCATTGGGTGGGTTTGTGCGCGCGCTTATCACGTATCTGCGTGAAACCCCAGTGCAGGAACGTGTATCCGGATTGCCTCAAACGTTGAACTCATGGTTTGAAAAAGAAAATCACTATCAGGCGTCCCGGTGCGGTCTGGACGCGGCATTCGTGTTTGATAACGAAGGTAACACCTGTTCGCTGAGGTCGGTCCTACAGACGGTAATCGACGCGATCCGACCCGTAGCGGAAGAATTGGGACAGGCTGGATACTTCGAATTGTTTTGCGAGCATGTTGTCAAAGATCCTTGTTACGCGAGGCAGCGCGCAATATACAAACAAACTAATTCATTGCGCAAAGTAACCGAGTCTTTAGTTGCGGAGCTAGCTGCCGAAGCCGCGGAAAGTTGTTATACAGTATTGGACGGAGGAAGATAGTGATTTCAGGCGGTTTGAGTACAAGAATTGAGTTTACCGGAGGTAGCGATATGAATATTAAGGTGAGATCGAATCGATCACCGACTCGTCTTTGGCCGATCGGCTGTGTATTTCTGTGTGCTGTCGCGGTCATTTTCTCCAATATTGTCGTCGCTCACGATGTCGTAGCCAAACAAGTTCACTTGATTATCGAACGAAACCGATTGATAGCGTCAAACATCCGTTTTAGCCGCTTCGATGAGTTAAAAATAAAACCACAGGAAAAGATTGTTGAAGAAGCTATTGGCAACGCCGTTATTGTCGTCATCACCAATGAGCGTGTCATTGGGTACGGGGTATCGAGTGGATGGCGGACACTGTCTACTCTAGGCGGCGAAAAACTTAAGCGGGTATCGGTGCAAGATTTCTCCGCGCTTGTACTTACCAATAAACGTATGCTGAATTTCAATGGCAACACTGGGAAGTGGGGACAACAGAGGCACGGCGTTCATTGATATCCACTCACATATCAATCCCTATCGAGTGTTTGGTTATGGTTACAGTCGAAGAATGAAATCAATGGTCGGATTGTCGAATCGTTTCGCTAGTTTGCGATGGTGGTATGCAGCGAGCAAAATGAATAGTCCAAATAATATTAAAAACGCTGCGAAGACAAATGACAATAGCGGTGGATAGATTGCAATTAGTAAACCCGCAACGATTAAAATAAATCCTGTCAGCATGATTAACTTCTCCTGAGAAAGTATAGTGAAATCGATAATTTCAATGGCGATTGAGCAGCCGTACATCGGCAATGAGTGGTAGATGATCCGATGCAGTACGGGTCAGTTCGGTACCCGGTACCATACTATTAAGGACCTCCATATCCTGACTCACAAACACGTAATCGATACGAAGGATAGGATAGCGGCCGAAAAAAGTCGATTGTGGTGAATTTTTCCCCAGAGTGGTCTGTGTATCCTTAAGTCGGCGTCGTAAACGGCGATGTACATAGGAATTTGGTAATGCATTCAGATCGCCACAAAAAATGATCTCGCCCTTGCACTGTGGATGGCCTAACCACTGGTCACCCAACAAGTCATCAACTTGCGCACGTCGTTCTTTGGGTGATAAGCCCAGATGGGTAGTGATGATATGAAGAGGGCGTCCCTCGATTTCCAGTTTAACCCACAAGGCACCACGTGGTTCTAATAACGGTTTGTCGTCAACGCCGGGTAGTGGTCCGCTGTTAACGACTTGCATCGGTAAATGCGACAGGATGGCATCACCATAGCGCTCTTCTTCGATATGCATAGCGGGGTGAAAGTGAAAATCCATTTCTAATAGTTCGGCAATACGGTGTGCTTGGTCGATACCGCCGGTGCGCAGTCGTTGTACATCTAATTCTTGTAGTGCCACGACGTCGGGTTGATAGCGTGCGATGACACGTGCAATTCGCTCCGGCGCGATTTTGCCATCCATTCCGACGCAACTGTGTACGTTATATGTCATAACGCGAATTGACCGGCGTGTGGTATGTGCTCGAGATGGTGATGTTGTTGAAATTTCGCTCCGGCCAAGAACATGTTGCACCGCGTGTCGTAAATGCGTTGGCCGCAAATAACCGGCCGTAGGATCGGGCAGTAACGTGTCATCCGGTAATAATGCAAATGCTCTGGTTTCTTCAGGACTAATACCGGCGTGGGAGCCGTTTTCAAGCGGAAAGCTAAAACTAAAGCTACCGTGGCACCAACCACAAATTACGAAATCACCGGCATTCGGGTGTTGACACAACGAGATGAGGTCTTGTGCGATCTCATCCAGGAAAGGATGATCGGGTCCAAAGACGGTATTTCGGTCATTTGGTAACAACCAACGACCATCGCGTGTCCACGCCCACACTTGTTGCTCACCGTCGACAACTAATACGAGCGGTACCATCGCGTCTTGCACTAGATTTTGCGCGAACTGGTGCATTTCGTTTTCGGGTAACTTGCCTGGCAGATAAACATGTCCTACCGGACCCATGGCCGTGACAATCGGGATCGAATCCTGGCCTAACGGGATTTGCTTATTTTGGGCGGGGAATAGTTTTTGTATCTTGTTGCCGCCCAACAACTTGGCCCGTTGTGTGACGATACCCTGCGTGGTGTGAATTGAAATGTGTTGGTCGCCATACATCCCGGCGTAGAGTTCCATAATCGCCTGTTCAACACTTTTCTTACGCGCCTTAGGATACGGTATAGTTTCTTTTTGTCCATGATCCGAATAAATCCACACTTCGTAATGTCGCCGGGCCGCTCCATGGGCATGACGCCACAGCCGTTCGATAGTTTTATCGATGCCCTTGAGGGTCCAATGTGCAAATTTTGATGTTGGACCACGCCGATGCGCTTGTTCGTCGTAACCCAATAGATTCAGGTGGACGATGGGTAAGCCTCGTGCAATATCGATGGTGGCACCAATACCGACCAACTCGCGTAACAAGATGCAAATAGCGACACGTGTCGGTATGAATTTGAGTTCCTTTGCCAGATCACGACCCTGAATCAACCCACGGGCAAGATCGACGATAGCGAGGCCTAGTTCGATAATGAGCAGAACGATAGTTCGGATGAAGCTAAAGAAATGGGTGACGAGAAACAAACTCAAGACTATTGGATTAGCGGCGCGTAACACGCTACCCCAGCCCAGTGAGGACGGGCAAAAATGCGATTCCGCCGCTCCGCCGGTATAAATATCACAATATGCGCTGCCGCCTGCTAATAAAGGTTCCCCTTGTTCGCTAAGATACCGCTCCATGCTGGCGGCCGAGTGCGGTTCATACATGCATTCAACTTGCCTCGTTTGGCGGTTCATGAAACTAAACGCAGGTACGGCGGTTTTGACGCCGTAAAACAACTCTCCTTGTACCGCCGGCGTGCTGGTCGGTATACCGCTATATAAGGTGTGCAGACGATAGTGTTCTGAATGCAATAATTTTTTGAGAAATGGCATTTCATCCTGTTGCATGGCGCGTTCGAGTTGTGTCCTAGACAAGCCGTCGATCTGAATCATGATCACGCCGGGGGTCATAGCGGGGCCCAGATAAACGGGTAGCTTGAGCAATCGAATCATCCACTCGCTGCGGCTAAACCAGCGGCGCAGTTTGCGCAAGTACACCTCCAGACGATAAATCATCAGGGTCAGCTAGGATTTGGTTTCACCCACGGCAGAGCCAACCGCACTCGCTACACCGCGTAATATCGCCCACTCCGATTCGATAAAATGCATCGCGCGTATCCACGTACCATACTCGTGGTGACGATGGCGCAATTGACGTTGGCATAGTTGCTGGTATATGTCCAAGGCCTTACTCGCGCATTTTTCTATTGAAAACTCGTGCGCCGTTTTTATCGCACCGTTAATCAAGCGTCGCATCTCAATATCTTCCCTGGACGCAACCCAACCCAAGGCGGAGACGAAGCTATCGATATTGTCGTCGTTCAGTAAGCGGCCATTAATTTCGTCCTGAACGACTTCACGTACGCCCGATGCATCGATAGCCACTACCGGTAAGCCGCTGGCCATAGCCTCGGTGAGCACCATCCCCTGGGTTTCACTCTTGGAAGCGAAGGCGAAGACATTCATCGCAGCGTAAGCACTGGAGATTTGTGACTTGTCCAGTATTCCGGCGACATAAAGTCGATCGTTCAGCGATTGTCTGCTAAACAAGTCGTCAATCTCCTGCGCCATAGGCCCTTCGCCTATCAACAAGAAACAATATTTGCGTTTGTTTTTGGTGTGATTGAGGAAGGCAGCGATGGCTTTGCCTAGGAATTCTAGATTTTTCTCGGCCGCTAACCGGCCAAGGTGACCAATGACGAAAGCGTCCTCGGGTATGCCCAAGGACTTGCGAAACAACTGACCCTTCCCCTGTTGAAAGCGATTCGTATCGACTCCAGTAGGGACAACGGCTATGGGTGTTTGTACGCCGCGTTCGCGAATCAGTGTCGCGATACTTTCGCTGGGCGCGAATATCTGGTCACAAAGGTTGGCATAGTTAGTCGATAAGCCGATGACGAAGCGTTTAAGGGTCTCCGAGTCGCCAGGCAGGTAGTGCGTATAATTTTCGTACTTGGTATGGTGGGTAAATACAAGTGGAAGACCATGTGTATGCGCTACGCGTAAAGCTCGGCCACCGATCAAAAAAGGATGGTGGGAATGAATAATATCCGGTTTGAATTTTTCTATCGCCGATCGCAATCTACCGGGTACGGGCAGCGCTACTGAGAAATCGCTGCCATGGAAATGCTGGATAGCGGGAATGCGTACCACGTCAGATTCTTTATCCGGCTCGATATTATCAAATGTCGGCGCTACTACTAACACACGATGTCCGCGTTGACGGTATTGTGCGCTAAACGCTTCGATGGATCGTGCCACGCCACCGACGTGGGGACTGAATGTATTGGACATCATGAGGATATTCATGGGCGATCTTCGGTCGGATACATTCTTATCGAATTCTGATTGTGTTCGGCGATGGCCGGGACGAAACCGGGGGGGCGAATCTCAATCGCCGGTGCGGTACCATGCCATGCCGCCTGCCATGAAACCGTGATGTCCCTCGTGCCGTCCTGCTCAGGCTGGACATTCACGCTGATGTGGCCATGAATAGTGGGCGCTGGGCCGAACGATAGTGGGCTTCCCGCCACCAACCATTGTGGTGACACACCGGATGCGAGTATCAGACGCGAATCTTCTTCACGCACAAAACAGTTACGCATCATCATGATCCACTCGGCGGATGCCCAAGCGTGATGCCCGTCACCCATGCAACCTCCACCGGTACGCGGGTGTATCGCTTCCGGCCACTGTCCGGTTGGCGACGCTAAGCGTGCCACCGTATCTATTAATGCGGTGCAGCGTGAGTCACCGGCACGTAGTAAAACCTGGGCCACGTGTAATGTAAGGTAGGGGTTTATTCCGGAATGAATCATGTCCTGGAAAAAGCCACCGTTAACAAAACACGCTTCGAGCAGAAACTCAACACTATCCAGTAATCTCGAATCCCGTGCATCGAACAGTTGTAAGGGGTAACCCGCAACGATAGATCCGATTGCGCCGGCGTCCAGACGCCGATGCGGGGAAGCGGGCATAGCCGGTCGCTGCAACCGTTGCATAACTTTATCGAGACTATGCTCTACTGCCTGAAAAAAACTATCCGCTTCTCTCAGAAATTTAGTTTCGGATTGCATATCGCCATGCTGAGCAGCGAGTGCGGCAGCGGCGCGCAAACCGGCGATACCCCAAAAGTCATCCCAATAGTAGTAATCATTCGGACCAAGATGTTCAGCGCTAAATCCAGCGGGCAGTAAACCCGCATGCAATGATTCCTTATCGCCGGTCAGGCGCTTGCGCTGAATCCATGTTGCACCACGATCCACCGACGGCCACCATTGAGATTTTATGGGTCGGCTGGTGAGTTGACAAAAGCGATTGATAATCCATAACACTTCGCCGTTAGCGTCCCATTCGCCCTCCTGGGAATGAAAGTAACCGTTTGCGCTTTGACGTTGTGGAAAGGTATCCAATATGCGTTCGGCACGCTCCACGAGACCGGTACAAAGCAAGGCGTGTACGATAAACGCCGCGTCACGGAACCAGAATCGTTTGTAGGTATAAGGCCCCGGATAGACCTCGCCGGGTGTGCAAAGGATCAGGCTACGTATAGCGGTGTCGTATAAATAGACCAGGCGTTCATCTGGATGTTGTAACCGGCAGTGAGCTTGCAGGTGTTGTTTCCACAGCGATCCCGGGGCAGGGATCTTGTGTTTAGGCGCTTTTTCGTCGAGCGGAATGGTGACAGTTAATTCGCGTTTATGATTTCCCGCTAGCCGGAACATTGCAGCTGCGGTGAGCATGCCGACATCGCATTGACCGGCGGTGTCGTCTTGCGCATCACGCAAATGAATATAAACGTCCCCATGACGATAATCGGACAAGTGGTGTCGATCGGCCACTTGATCGAATCGAACGGTGTATTGGTTATCAATCAACCATGCATCCCGTTGTGGCGATAACGCCATTTCATGCACAAAACTAATACCTTCGGGGTTATAGGGTCGAATGGCTACGACCAACCAAGCGGGTTGTGAGGCGTTACCGCTTATTTTTAACCGGCACACCGGGCCTTCTTTGCATGACGTTACGTCCGCCCGGGTGTTTAATACCAGATCGGCCAGGCGAGCTTCGGTGATGACAGCGTAATCCGTTCCCAAGTCAAGGCGTTGATCGCACGACTTGGCGCGGCTGGGTAATAAAACCTCACCTGAATCAGCGGCAATCCAGACATCGATAGACCACCTGTCCCAATGCGGAGTCAACAAGCCACGCGGGTCGATAACCGGTAAGTGATCACAATCCGGAAAGCCAATCGCAGTCCAGTTGCGGTGGGTCACATTAATGTGTGTCAACGTAAATGCCCGGGGTATAAAGGCATCATCGGTGGGGTCGAACTGACGTTCTATCCAATAAGGCCAAACCCAATCGAGGTTGTGTTGTATGACGCGGCTATTGATCAGCCCTCTCGCATGAAAGACCACGCCCGCGCGTAACAATTCAATGGGCTCGGTGACTTCCGAGGGTTGCGCAAACTTATGGATATGGGACAGTAAGGCGATTGGATCGAGAAAACCGTGCGCTTTCGCTGCACTGCGTATAATGAACTTCCAAGGCAACCAATTCAGTCTCATTCTGTATCCTCTGTAGACTGCAAAGTGTTCATGTACGGCGCGAGCGCCTGTTGTGCTCGGTGACTGATATACACGATTCCGACAACTGCAATCAGTAAACCACCGCCATATACCAACCACTCTAACCCTGATTTAGTGTTGCCGGGTGTCCCCAACATCGCCAGGTCGGCGGTAATGGAGCCGATGTAAACATTAATAATGGTGATTGGCCAAATACCGATGAACGTACCAAGTGCAAATCCTCGTAAGGAAAATTTGGTCAAGCCAAAAAAATAGTTGGATAATTTGAAAGGGAAAAACGGAATAAGGCGAGTCACCAAAACAATCTTCCAATCTTCGTGCGCCAGTACATTGTTGATCACACTAAGGCGTGGGTGGTTGCGCAGATAGTTGCTGACGTTTTCACCGAACAAATGTCGCGCCGTCAAGAATGCGATAACGGCACCGAGTGTGGTTGCGACGATGACATAGATCGAGCCTTTGACGACGCCGAACAGAAAACCCGCTCCGAGTGTGAATAACACACCCGGTAGCAGGAAGATCACCACGAGCATGACTAACAGAATAAATACTACCGGACCCCAGGGCTTTATCGAGTCGATCCAACGCAACAATTCCACGACCCGGTCTTGTAGTCCGAAATGAAACAACAAGGCCAGCAACCCTGCGACAAACAAACAACTCGCGGCAATTCCCCACACTATTGAAGCTTTATTCAGCATCGTGGCGCGAGTGTGACGCGCTTGCATCCAGGTATTGGAGAAATGGCAGTTGGTTTTAAAGTGGCCATACACCTACACAATAGCCTGTATGCCACCATGGCTACTTTGACGTGTATCAATCAGTAGTGCGAGTTATTGGTCGGAAAATATGTGGCAATAGTGAGATAAAAGTCTATTCCGGTCCGATTTGGGTGCCTCGATAGAGGGATTGATAAGCCTGTGCGCTGTGACGCCAGATAAAATTACGCTGCATGGCGTTGGTCATTAGTATTTGCCAGTCATCAGGCTGACAACGGTAGAGATTAACTGCCTGGTTTATGTGCTCGAATAAACTCAAAGATGTTGCCTACAAAAAACGAAAGCCGGTAGCGTCCTTCGCGTTTTTCACATCGTCGACCACACCCGCATGTCGGTGCTGGTGCCGGCCTGACACCGCAAGCGGATCGTTGTGTCGCATCTCACCGATATATTGCAAATCGTTGTGTTTCACTTGATGCATATCAATATCCGTGCGACTACTTCTCGTAAACTGTTAGGTCATTAGTTAAGGATATCCCAAATTGATTGTTGCATATGAATGCAAATCGAGTGACCTATCCTGCGAAGCCTAGCGGTGTTCTGGACGAGGATAAACTAGATCGGTTTCGTTTGTCGGTACGCGATCCGGTGCGTGATACCTTAGCGTTGGTGCTGGCTGGTGGTCGTGGTAAACGTCTTCAACCGCTCACTAACTGGCGCACCAAACCGGCCATTCCCTTTGGCGGTAAATTCCGCATCATCGATTTTAGTCTTTCCAATTGCATTAATTCGGGTATCCGTCACATCGGTATACTTACGCAATACAAAGCACACACATTGATTCAGCATTTACAAAAGGGATGGAGTTTTTTTAACGGCGAATTTAACGAATTTGTCGAGTTATTGCCGGCTCAACAACGTATCTTGAATTCCTGGTATCAGGGGACCGCCGATGCTGTCTATCAGAATATGGATATTATTCGCGGCCACCGACCAGAGTATGTTTTGATATTGGCTGGAGATCATATCTATAAAGCCGACTACCGGCGAATGATCAACTTTCATATCGAAAACGATGCCGACATGGTAGTGGGTTGCGTCGAGGTGCCCTTGGCTACGGCCCGTGAATATGGCGTAATGGGTATCGATCATGATAACCGGGTGGTGGACTTTCAGGAGAAACCAGAGCAACCGAGAGCGAAACCTGATGATCCCGCTATTGCGCTGGCATCCATGGGTATCTACTTATTCAACACCGAATTTTTGTTTGACCAGCTTATTCGAGATGCTGATCGATCGCAGTCTTCACATGATTTTGGCAAGGATATTATTCCTGCGACCATAGGTGATCATCGAATAATGGCCTACCCGTTTTTTAAGGCGCAGGGGGATCACTATTGGCGCGATGTTGGTACGATCGACGCTTACTACAATGCCAATATGGAATTGATCGATGTGACACCTGAATTAAATCTTTACGACGAAGACTGGCCTATATGGACTTATCAACAACAACTACCACCCGCTAAGTTTGTATTTGACGACGAAAGCCGGCGCGGTGTGGCGGCCGATTCCATGGTATCCGGTGGTTGTATCGTTTCGGGGGCGACAGTGCGCCGTTCTATTTTGTTTTCCAATGTCCGTGTGGGTGATTTTTCGATCATCGACGATTCGGTCATTTTGTCTAGTGTCAGTATTGGGCAGCATTGCCGGATACGTAAAGCGATAGTCGAAGAGTGTTGCCACATCCCCGATGGCAGTGTGATTGGATTTGATGCGGATAAAGATCGGCAACGATTCCATGTCACCGGTGAGGGTGTAACATTGGTCACGGCGGAGATGTTACATCAAGAAATGCGAGATATCGGTTAGCGATGCCAGGCTTGACATTGCATTGTGCTGGCATATTAACCCGAATACCGGGATCTGATTAGCGACCGCTTATCTTAGTTGACCCAGTTATGTTGTTCAATAGTCCTGTGTTGTGTATATCGATCATGCTCTAACTGATGTCCGGTCGGCTACCAATGCCGCCCCCAGCAAACCGAGATGAGGGTTGGTCACCAGGTGTAAGGGGATGCGCTCCAGTAATGCCCGCATGGGTTCTTTTTTTAAGAATGATTGCACCAGGGCTGTTTTCGTACTTTGGTTCAAGATCTTTGGTGCGATGCCACCTGCAATATATAGTCCACCGCGTGGAATATAATTCAGTGCCAAGTTGCCGAGTTGGGAGCCGTACAACGCCGCAAACCATTCTATAGTCTCATTGGCGATGGAGTCGCTTGAAGCGTGTTCGCAAATCATGGCGGCTGCATTGTTTTCCGATAACGCCATCTTCATCGCTGGGGTAGGCGACATGTTGTCCCGGCGTGCTAAGAAGCGATAAATTTTTACCAGCCCATAGCCTGACAAAATGTCCTCGATAGTCACTCGTTGACTGTGAGTCAATAAGTCAGCGACAAATTCCAGTTGCTGTGCATTAGTGGGTGAGAAATCCGCGTGACCCCCTTCGCTACCAATTGTTTCATAGCGGTTATCGAACCAGACCTGGAATGCTTGCCCCCAGCCGGTGCCGGCCCCTGCCACGGCACGCACGCCGTGCTCGATAGGATCGCCGCTTTGTAGTGTTTCCATATCCGTGCCGTCGAGCGCGCTTATCCCCTGTGCGGCCGCTATGAAGTCATTAACGATCTCCACAGGAATATCACCAAGTTCGTCCGACAGCATGTTCGCGTCGAGAATCCATTCGAGGTTAGTCATCACGCAACGTTGTTGTAACACCGGTCCGGCCGCGGCAATACCGGCCGCTACGGGAGCGGGGCATCGTGCGATCCGGGTGTGACCCAAGAAATCGCGTAACAATTCGGTGAAACTATGCCAAGGCTGACTATGGTAGTGACGTACAAATAACGGACGGACATCTCCATCGTGGGCGCTCGCTAGCATTAACCGGGTGGTGGTTCCACCAATGTCGGCGGCGAATACGACCCGGCGTAAATTAGAATCGGGTGCAGTCCGGTCCTTAGTTTTCACTGCGTTCCTGTTGAATGCTCTTGATCATAGATTGGATCAGTGGGCTGACTCTCGCGCACGGATCAGACCGGCTTCAACACGGTTGAATCCAACACTATTGCGCCGCAGTCCGGAAATATCGACACCCAGCCGTTCAGCCGTTTTGAAAATGACCGTCAGCGGTTCGGGATCGGCTTTACACCAGTAGGGCCTCAGTTCACGCAGAAATATGTTTGTTGTTACCGGCCCGATACCGTAAAAAGCCAGCAGTCGCTGTTCGAGATCGTGTTTATCCAACGAAGCGGTGTGAACATCGCCTACACGACCTTTGTAGTGCCGCAATAGTTCGGTGCAATTGCGTAAAACTTGCTCGGATTTACGACCATCGTATCGGACATATCCGCCTTCATGCATGATTGTATGGACGAGGCAGTCCCGGCCTGTGTTTATAATCTTGCGTGGAGTCAATAACCGGTGGCGTTTGAAGGCAGCATAGGTATTAGTCGCAATAGTTTCGGAGATTTTGGTGCCGAACAAGATACTCGCTAAAAACCATTTAAAATTTTCCGCCTCGGAACGATCACATAGCCTGATACCCAATTGTTCGGAGTATAAGCGGCTGCGTTTCAATTGCCGCAGGTTGAGGGTCTGGCTCACGGTTAGTTCTCACACTGGTTATAGTGATGATCGACTCCCGCACTCCGGCTCGGCTTGATACAAGTCAAAATATTCATCGGAATTGGCAAATACAATGGCTAGTTAGTGACAGAATAAAGCACTTTACAAGACGAAAACATACCGATGATCTATGTAAAACGAATTGTTTTGGATGTATTAAAACCACATCAACCGAATGGGCTTGAATTCGCAAGTAATATCGCCGAGGAAACAAATGGAGCTCAGGTGCGCTTGACGGTCAGCGGCGTAGATGAAAAAACGGAAACCGTTGTCATTGACATAAGCGGTGCGGACTTACACTACGATTCCATTGTCGATGTTATTTCGGCTATGGGCGGTTCGGTGCACAGTGTCGACGAAGTCGAAGTGGAA
>Ga0224508_10004073_pt1 | contig 12002 bp, 12 predicted proteins | sample SF_Jan12_sed_USG_4_FD_170157 | JGI IMG/M metagenome (GOLD analysis project Ga0224508, IMG submission 170157) | Sediment microbial communities from San Francisco Bay, California, United States - SF_Jan12_sed_USGS_21 | ecosystem: Environmental > Aquatic > Marine > Sediment | place: USA...
TTTCTCGATGTCGTCGGGCTTGGCCTGCAACGGTGCATGGACCGCACCATGCGAGAAGTACAGGAAGAACGGCTTCCGCGAATCGGCGGCTCGCAACGAACGAAGCATCGAGATCGCCCGGTCCGTGATGTCGTCGGTGAAGTAGTAGCCATCGGGGTACTCGTCGACATCGAGGTGGTGATTGTCCTCGTACAACCGGTGAGGCTGGTGGAAGTTCGTGAAGCCGTCGAGTATCCCGTAGTACCGGTCGAAGCCACGTTGGAGCGGCCAACTGTCCCTCGGTGCGGCCTCGTGGAGGTGGGCGTCCTTGGTGAGATGCCACTTCCCGACCATGTACGTGGCATATCCCTCGTCGTGCAACGCCTCGCCGAGGGTGATGGCCTGCTCGCTCATCTCCATCGCATACCCGGGGAAGCCGGGATCGGAGTGCGCGACGTGGCCGACGCCGGCCAGGTGCGAGTGCAGGCCCGTCAGCAACGAGGCTCGGGTCGGCGAGCACATGGGCATGACGTGGAAGTTCGTGTACCGGAGGCCCTCGGCGGCCAACCGGTCGACGTTCGGTGTGTCGATCTCCGAGCCGTAACAGCCGATGTCGGAGTATCCGACGTCGTCGCACAGGATGACGACGATGTTCGGAGCCCGATCGCGGCCCGCGCCGGGCCGGGCCGGCCAGGCCGGCCTCGAGGTCGCCATGATCCGCTCGACGGTGCCCTCGAAACCCTCGTAGGCGACCGGTCGTCGTCGCCCCTCGTTCGACATGCGCCGCATGCTCGCACCTCCCGTGCTCGGCTGTCACCTCGACGCGCTGTTCACCGTGGACCAGCTCGAGCTGTCGACCCCGTGCGACGACTGGACGGTTCGAGACGTCATCAACAAGGTGGTTGCCTCCACCCACGTGTTCACGTCGTTCGGGCGCCGGGAGCCTCCCGACCCGACGCTCGACCTGATCGACCCGAAGGAGCTCGAAGACGGGGCGACACGCGCAGAGCAACTGACCGCCGTCACGGGTCGCGACCCCGGTTTGACCCCGGCGGCAGATGGCGCGTTCGGCACCGGGTAGGTCCGTCCCGGCCGGTACGGTTTGGCGCCATGGTCTCGACCCGGTTCGCACCGTGCCCACCCGATCACACTCTCGTCGCGGGCTTCGACCGTATCCGAGCCGACCTCGAGGTCCCTGACTCGTTCCCGCCCGCAGTCGAGCGGGAGGCAGACGAGGTCAGCCGCCGCGGTCCCGAGCTCCCTCCCGATGCCGACGACCGAGAACGCGTCGACCATCGGGGCATCGAGCTGGTGTCCATCGACCCGCCCGGCAGCCGCGACATCGATCAGGCGTTCTCTGCCACCCGCACCAAGCGCGGCTATCTGGTGCACTATGCGATCGCCGACCTCGGGTCCTTCGTGGCGCCGGGCGGCGCCATCGACCGCGAGTCGCGCGAGCGCGGCGTCACGCTCTACAGCCCCGATGAGCGGGCGTCGTTGCACCCCGACGCGATCAACCACGGCATCGCAAGCCTGCTCCCGGGCGAGGACCGAGCGGCACTCATGTGGTCGATCGACATCGATCACGACGGGGCAATCCTCGCCGCTCGGATCGAGCGCAGCCTGGTGCGCAACCGCGAAGCGATCACCTACCGCGAGGCGCAGACCCGGCTCGCCCGTCCCGATGCCCCCGAGACCCTTCGCCTGCTCCGCGAGATCGGCAGGCTGCGCGAGGAACAGGAACGCATCCGCCATGCCGTCAGCCTCCGTCTTCCGGCCCAGGAGATCACTGCCACCGACGACACCTACGAGCTCACCTACGACGAGTCGCTCCCGATCGAGGGCTGGAACGCCCAGATCTCGCTGCTCACCGGTATCGCCGCCGCCGCGATCATGATCGAGGGCGGCACCGGGCTGTTGCGCACGCTGCCGCGGCCACCCCGCGACACCATCGCCGAGCTGCGGGCGATCGCCCGGGGCCTGCACATCGGCTGGGACAGCCAGGTCGGCTACGCCGAACGGGTCCGCGAGCTCGACCCGACCATCCCCAACGAGGCCGCGCTCTTGTCGGCAGCCGCCCGCGGGCTACGCGGCGCCGGCTACCTCGCGTTTCACGACGGCGGGCTCCCGAGCCGGCCAGAGCACTCGGCCATCGCCTCGACCTACGCGCACGTCACGGCCCCGCTCCGGCGAGTCTGCGACCGATTCGCGAACGAGATCCTGCTCGCCCAGGTCGCCGACCGACGACCACCATCGTGGGCCGTCGAGGCCCTCGACGAGCTCCCCGAGATCATGGGACGCGCCCGGAACCGAGACGGACGCCTCGAACGCGCACTCCTCGACTACCTCGAGGCGACCACGCTCGCGGGCCGCGAGGGCGCCGTGCTCGACGCGGTCGTGACTGGGCGGCGGGACGATGCAGCGGTCGTGCAGGTGCTCGAACCCGCCGTAATCGCTCCGATCGACGACGACACCCTCCCGCTCGGCGAACGCATCCGCGTGCAGGTCCTCGCGGTCGACGTCGATGCCGGCCGGGTCGTTCTCGACCGAGCCAGGTCGGCCGATGGTGAGTGAGGAACACTGGATCGTGGCGGGCGCCGGACTGACCGGCTGTCTGGCCGCGGTGCGACTGGCGCGCCGCGGTATCGAGATCGACCTGGTGGAGAAACGGCCCGACCTACGCGTCGCCGACGATGATCACGGACGATCCATCAATCTCGCGCTGTCGACCCGCGGCCTCGACGCGTTGGCCCGGGTCGGCCTCGACGAGCGGATTCGGCAGGACGGAATCCCGATGCGGGGCCGCATGATGCACGCAATCGACGGCGCACTCACCTTCCAGGCCTATGGACCCCGCCCGGAACACGCGATCCTGTCGGTCTCCCGCGACGGGCTGAACATCGCGCTGCTCGATGCGGTCGCCGCCGAAGCGAACATCACCGCCCGATACGAACATGCCGTGGTCGCGGTCGACATCGACACCGCGATCGTCACCGTCGAAGATGCCGACGGCCGCCAGTACGACATCGACGCCGACGCTGTCCTCGGGGCCGACGGGGCGTACTCGCGGGTTCGGTCCCATCTCCAGCGGTCACCTCGATTCTCCTACGAGCACGACTATCTCGAACACGGATACAAGGAGCTCACGATCCCGCCGGCGCCCGAGGGCACACACCGAATCGACCCGCATGCGCTCCACATCTGGCCGCGCGGGTCACACATGATGATCGCGCTCCCCAACCCCGACGGATCGTTCACGTGCACGCTGTTCTGGCCCTTCGACGGTGAAGTCGGCTTCGACTCGGTCCGCGACGGTGATGCCGCCATCACCACGTTCGAGCGGCAGTTCCCCGACGCGCTCGATCTCATGCCCGATCTCGCCGACGAGTACGTCACCAACCCGACCAGCACGCTGGTCACAATTCGCTGCCGGCCGTGGTACCACCTCGACAAGGTCCTGCTCGTCGGCGACGCGAGCCACGCTGTGGTGCCCTTCTACGGCCAGGGTGCGAACGCCGCACTCGAAGACGTCACCATCCTGTGCGACGAGCTCGACCGACATGAGGGCGATCGGGCGACCGCGTTCGCGTCGTTCTACGACGCGCGCAAACCCGACGCCGACGCGCTCGCCGACCTCGCGATCGACAACTTCGTCGAGATGCGCGACCGGGTGACCTCGAGGTGGTTCCTCGCCCGGAAGCGACTGAAGAACCTCCTGGCCGCGACCATGCCGAGTCGATTCGAACCGCTCTACACGATGGTGACGTTCAGTCGCCGTCCCTACGCCGAGGCGGTGGCGAAGGCTGGACGGCAGGATCGAGTGCTGACCGTCGTCGGCGCGATCGTCCTCGCCGTCGTCGCGCTGATCGTCGCTCTGGCCGTCGTAGTCGGCGCCTGAGGGGCCATGATGGTGGCGTGGAGCTGACCTACGCCTCGTATCTCCGACTCGATGACCTTCTCGATCTCCAAGAGCAGCGGAGCGAGCCGGCCGAGCACGACGAGCTGTTGTTCATCGTCGTGCACCAGGCCAGCGAGCTCTGGCTCAAACAGCTCCTGGCCGAGCTCGACAAGATCGGCGGCGACCTGTCCGACAATCATCTCTTCCGGGTCATCTCGAGCTTCCGGCGGGCGAATCGAATCGTGCGGGTCCTCATCGACCAGCTCGATGTGCTCGAGACCATGACACCGCTCTCGTTCCACCGCTTCCGCGACCGGCTCGATACGTCGTCGGGCTTCCAGTCGATGCAGTTCCGCCAGCTCGAGTTCCTGCTCGGACTGAAGCGGGCCGACATCTTGGACCATTACCCCGTCGATCTGGCCGGGCGTGACGATGCCGAACGGAGGTTGCGCGAACCGTCGATCCCCGACCACTTCTACGACTTCCTGGAACAGCGGGGCGTCGAGATCCCCGTTGACGTCCGGGCCCGCGATGTGACGCGGCCGAACGTGGCGGACGAACGGGTCCAGGCCGGCCTGTTCGATCTGTACCGCTTCGACGGCAGCTACACGATGCTGTTCGAGGTCATGATCGATCTCGACGCGGCGCTCCAGGAATGGCGGTACCGGCACATCAAGATCGTCGAACGCACCATCGGCGACAAGATGGGAACCGGGGGATCGCTCGGGGTCGAGTTCCTCAAGCGAAGCCTGTTCTCCAGGGCATTTCCCGACCTTTGGGCCATCCGTGCACGTTTCTGATCCCGCCACGGCCGCCAACACGCGACGGTCGATCCAGCACCTGTCGAGCCCGGTGCGAGCCGTCCTCCGCTCGTTCCCGTGAGCAGGCGAAACGAGTCGCTCACACGCCGCTGGTGGCGACGAGCGCGGACGATCCCGGCCGTGTTGGTCCTCGCATTGCTCGCGGTCGTCTTGTTGCCGGTCACTGCGCTGATCGCGCTCATCGCCGACCTGGTGGGCGGCTTCCGGCGCCGGCGCTGGCTGCGGCTCCTCGGCATGGTCACCACGTATCTGGTGATCGAGACGATCGTCATCTTCGTGGCCCTCCTGTTGTGGATCGGCACCGGCTTCGGGGTCGGCATCCACACCGAGTGGGGTCAGCGGCCGCACCGGGCGATCCAGCTGTGGTGGGCCGGACGGATCGTGCGGGCGATCGAGTTCTTCTTCTCGACCTCCATCAGGATCGACGGTGACGGCGTCGTCACGCCCGGTCCGGTGATCGCGTTCGCGCGTCACACGAGCTACGGCGATGCTGCCCTGCCGATGTTCATCCTCGGCACGAGGAACGGTCTGCACCTGCGCTACGTCCTCAAACGCGAGACGACGCTGATACCGGCCCTCGATCTCTACGGAAACCGGCTCCCCAACCACTTCGTCGACCGGGCGGCGAGCGACCGTGGCAACGAGCTCGATGCGATCCGCGAGCTCGTGACCGGCCTCGACGAGCACTCGGCCGCAGTGATCTTCCCCGAGGGGACCTTCCGGACCGAGGCGACGTTCGCCCGGGCGATCGAGCGGCTCGACGAATCCGATCCGCAAAGAGCGGCACGCGTCCGGAATCTCCGTCACCTGCTCCCGGCGCGCCCCGGCGGCTCACTGACCATTCTCGACGCGGCCCACGAGGCCGACGTCGTGATCATCGCCCACCGCGGGTTCGAGGCGTTCACGTCGGTCGCGGCGATCGTGGCGAACGTGCCGTTCGACGGACCCGTCGACGTGAACATGTGGCGGGTGCCCCGCGCCACGATCCCCACGACACCCGATGCGCGTATGGACTGGCTCGACGGGCAATGGGAACGTCTCGACGCGTGGGTCGAGGAGTCCGCACCACCCGATACCGCGAGCGAGTCGGCGACAGCTGACCGAGGAAGCACGTGAGCACAGCCGGAGCTCTCGGTACCGCGGCCCTGGCGATCCTCGCGGTCATGGTCATCACCTGGGTGATCAGCCTGTTGGTCCGCGATGCGAGCATCGTCGACATCGTCTGGGGACTGGGATTCGTGGTCACGGCGTGGGTCACTCGAGTTGCCGTCGACGGGTACCAGGCCCGCCAGAACGTGCTCGTGATCCTGACCACCGTCTGGGGTGTGCGGCTGTCGCTCTATCTGGCGAGACGCAACCTCGGACACGGTGAGGACTACCGATACCAGTCGATGCGGCGCCGCGCCGGTTCGAGCTTTGCGGTCAAGAGCCTCGTCACCGTCTTCCTCCTCCAGGGTGCGGTGATGTGGATCGTGTCGCTCCCCGTCCAGCTCGGCCAGAGCAGCGACGACAAAGGGGCCTTTGCCGTCTTCGTGGTCGTCGGCACGTTCGTGTGGGCGGTCGGCATGTTCTTCGAGACGGTCGGCGACTGGCAGCTCACGCGGTTCAAGGCCGACCCTTCGAATGCGGGCACTGTCATGGACAGGGGCCTGTGGTCGTGGACGAGGCATCCCAACTACTTCGGCGACTTCTGCGTCTGGTGGGGGATCTTCATCGTGGCCGCGTCCGCCTGGCCGGGGCCGATCAGCGTGATCGGTCCGGTCGTGATGACCGTGATGCTGACCCGGGTATCGGGCAAGGCGCTGCTCGAACGGGGCCTCAAGAAGCGACGTGAGGGTTACGACGCGTACATCGCACGAACCAGTGGATTCTTCCCTCGCCCGCCGAGGTCGGCGTGACGGCTAGTTTCGACACCGACCCAGCAGAGGAGCGACGATGATTCTTGCCGCCGTCAACGACACGCCCTACGACATCGTGCTGTTCTTGCACATCGTGGCCGTGATCATCTCGGTCGGCCCCGTGGTGGCCCACCCGCTGCTCATGCTCGGCGAGGAACAACGGGGTGGCGACCTCCAGGCGCTGGCCCAGAAGATCGTCGGACTCCCGACGAAGGTGTACATGTACGCGTTCATCGTGGCCGGCATCCTCGGGATCGGGCTCATCTCGATGAGCGACGACGTCATCAGCTGGGGCGACCCGTGGATCTACCTCAGCCTGGTGGTCTGGGTCGGCGCGATGGGCCTGCAGCACGGGTTGTTGTTCCCCGCCGAGCGGGCGCTCGCCGAGGGCGACACCGCGGCGGCCGACAAGGTGAAGCTCGCAGGAGCGGTCTTCGCCGGGCTGGTGTTGATCCTCGTGTACTTCATGGTCTTCAAGCCCGGTGGCGGTGGGCTCTGATCGCGTCCCCGTCGTCATGATCGGCAACGCTCCCGCCATCGACATCGATCGGCTCGAGCTGGCCGCCGAGCTCGTCCGCCAGGTCGGCGAGCTCACCCTCGCCCGTTTCGGGCAGGCCGACCTCCGTGTCGACCACAAGGGCGACGGCTCGCCGGTCACCGACGCCGACCGCGCCGCCGAGGAGTTCCTGCGCGTCGAGCTCGGCCGCCGATTTCCCCACGACACCATCATCGGTGAGGAGCTGGCCGACACCATCGGCTCGTCGCCAGACACCTGGACCATCGACCCGATCGACGGCACGCAGTCATTCGCCAGGAGGGTGCCGTTGTTCACCAACCTGCTCGCCCTCACCGACGAGCACGGGCCGGCCATCGGGGTGATAAACGCGCCGGCAGCCGGTGAGCTCGTCGTCGCCGGCCGGGGCAGGGGATGCACGGCGAACGGGGAACGCTGCCGCGTCAGCACCACCCGAGAGGTCGCGGGTTCGCTCATCACCACGAGCGGCTACGACTACTGGGACGAGGCGGCCATGGCCCCGGTCCATCGCAGCGGCGCCAGTCTTCGGACCTGGGGCGATGGCTACGGCTACGTCATGTTGGCCACTGGTCGGGCCGACGTGGTCATCGATCCGGGACTCCAGGCGTGGGACGTCGCGCCGATGAACGTCGTGGTGCCCGAGTCCGGCGGCACCATCACCGGGTTCGACGGCAGACCCATCGGTGGAGCCGGCAACGTCGTCGCCACCAACGGCCTGCTGCACGACGCCGCGCTCCGCCTGGTGGCGTGATCGACCAGCGTCGGTCCGTGCGCACGCGCCAGGTGCGGGCCCGAGCGTCTGTTACAAGACCGGCTCGAGCCCATTCCTGGTGCGAGGGTCAGCGTCAGTTACCGACCAGCTCGAGCACACTGGTGATGTCGATGCGATCGGTTGCCGACGACGCCGTGGCGATGTCGGCCACATAGGCAGCTCGCTTGCGCTCCTTGCAGGTCGAAGGCTCGGCCGGGGCGGGCTGGTACTGCGCCTCGATCCCGTCCTTCAGCATTGCGAGGGCCTCGGATCGGATCTGGGAGATTCGGGACTCGGTGACACCGAGGAATCGGGCCAACTCCTGCGAGGTCCTGTTCTCGACGAAATAGCCGATCGTCACGAGCCGGTGGCGTTCCGGCAACAAGTCGATGGCGTCACGCAGGTAGGTGTGAAGCTCGCGGTTCTCGAGCTCGACCGATGGTTCGGTCGAGTCATCGGTATCGGCGATGACATCGGACAACACCAGGTCGTCCTCACCGGCGCCGTAGACCTCGTGTTCGAGCGCCAGGACGACCGATCGGTGCATGCGTGTGCGAATCCGGTCGAGCTCGCTGGTGGTGATGCCCATCTCGTCAGCGGTCTCGACACTCGAGGGAGCGCGTCCGAGATCGGCGCCGAGGCGAAGCTCGGCCTTCTCGATCTCGCGGCCGAGCTGACGGATCGATCGAGGCGCCCAGTCGGCGGCCCTGACCGAATCGAGAATCGCACCGCGGATCCGCTGGGCCGCGAATCGGTTGAACGGAACGCCTCGGGACTCGTCGTATCGACTTGCCGCTTCCACCAGGCCGAGAGCGCCGGCTCGGGCCAGCTCCTCGCGGTCGACGTGGCGGGGGAACCGCACCGCGACCTGGAACACCACATGCTTCACCAGCGGGAGGTGCTCTTCGATCAACTGCGACAGCTCGCTCGGCATCGTTGCCATGTCGCTTCCTTTTCGCTCGCTTCCGTAGGCCGCTCGACCTACAGGTGAAGTCTTCGGCCCATGCCGCGAAGAACTTGAGCAGAATCTCTCGAATTTCTCCTCGATCGGCCGACGTGGCCGGACGAAGCAGCCGAGCTCGCTCAGGCAGCGCCCACGAATCGTTCGGTGGTCAGACCGGCCGCAGCAAGACGGCCGAGGAAGTCGGCCGGATCGACGACCGTCGCGAGCGGGACAGCACCGACGTGTGTCGGTGCTGTCCCGATCCGACGAGCGATCGTGGCTGCGACCACCGCGGCAGCATCGCCGGGCACGGCGCTGGCGCCGAAGACCGCGACCTCGCGCGCGCCGTTGCGCCATCCACGCAGTTCGACTCGTACCGCTCCGACGAGCCCCTCGGGATGGGGACGTCGCAACATCGGCAGGCGGGCGGTGAGGCGGTCGCGCCTCGTTGCGGCCATGCGCGCGGTCACGCGCCGGATGTCGGGAAAGACCGGAACCAGCAGCATCGGGTCGGGGAGGGCAGCGCGGTAACAGTCGGCTCCGCCGATGGGGTCGGGGAACCAGAACAGATCCCGCCCGCTCCCGCCCGGGTGCGGGACCCAGCCGCCGTCGCGGTAGTCGAGCGCTCTGTCGCCGAGCGCCCGGTGATGCTGGCGAGCACACCACGGACCCGCAGTTCCGACCGTGGCGATGTGGATCTCGTCGACGCTGTCGAACTCGGCCGCGCCGTGCCGCGCGAGGACACCCGTGAGCCCAGGGCAGAACCCGGCGCCGACGACAACGAGGCGATCTCTTTCGCGCGCCTCGGCGTCGAGATCGAGCAGGGCGCCGACGTCCTCGATGCTGTCGGACACGGCAACCACATCGGCTCCGCCGAGGATCGCCTCGTGCGCGAGCCGGGCCTGGCTCCCCCATCGTGAGGCGATGACGACGACGTCGAGGTCGGGCGGCAGCGCGTTCGACTCGCCGACCCGATCGAACCGATGGGCCAGCGCCGGGCCCGCTCGACGGTCGACGACGATGATGCGCTCGATCTCGTCATCGCGGACCAAGGCGGCCGCGACCCGACCACCCACGACTCCCGCCCCGACGATGCCGACGCGCATCAGCGCTGGTCGGGACCAGCGAGCTCTTTCCAGCCGCCGGTCTGGGGCGGGACACCGCCCTTGCCCCGCACCCGGAGGACGCCTGCGATCAGCGCGGCGCCTCCGACGGCAACCAGCGCTCGGCGGACGAACTTCAGCAACGACATTCCCCCATCATGACAGCTCCCCCACCCCACCCCACCGCCACCGAACTGGCCGCGGTACGTCACGCCCACTGCAACACAACGCAACCAGAACGAGCGGGTGCACTGTCGAGTCGTCGGGGCTGGTGGGCTGGGCGACGCAGGTCGTGGGGCTAGCAGGAGTCGAACCTGCGACCTCACCCTTATCAGGGGTGCGCTCTAACCAACTGAGCTATAGCCCCGCTCTCGGCCTGGAGACTCTACCGGTGCCGAAACCGAGCGTCACACCCGCGGTGGCGTGGTCCGAGCCGGCCGGCGTTGCCGGCGGGGTCGGAAGCGCGCCGACTCCTCTTCGATCACCGTGATGCGCAGACCACCGGTGAGATCGCTGATGAGATTGAACAGGACACACAACAACACATTGAACGCCGTACCGGCAATGGCGAGCACCAGACCGGCGAGCGCGAACCCACGGAAGATCCGATCCGCGTTGAACGTGAACTCCTTCAGCGCGAACAGATCGGTGATGAAGTTCTCGACGTTCTCGACCTGGCCCGACTGGACGGCGACACCCCATAACATGACACCGGCGATCATCAAGATGACCCACAGACACATGTAGAAGATGATCGATATCTTCAGCACGGACCATGGTTCGATGTGCCGGACGATGCGGCGAACCCGGCGGGCCTGCAGCCGGACGCGGCGGCGGCGCTCGCGACCGGGAAGATCGGTTGCACGAAGGTCGTGGGCCGGCTGGGTCGCCACCTGCGCCGGGGGAACCATGACGGGAGCCTCGGTGAAGACCGAGTCGCCGACGCGCGACGAGCCCGGGGTCTCTCCGGGTGATTCGATCGGCGCCGACACCGAATCGTCGGACGACACCGACTGCTTGTCGAAGAAGCCGGTCTCGTCGGCCCGAGAGGGCGAGGAGCTGCTCAACGGCTCGGTTTCGGGCGACACAACTCGAAGTGTACGGGATCGCGCACTGGCAGCGGACGGCATAGCCCGGTGTTCGGTCCGACGACCGCCAGGAGGGCCGCGAAGTTCGCAGGCACATCGATCGCCAAACCCTGCTCGTGGAGAGATGTCCCCGGCGGCGCGACCGGCAGCGGGTTCTCGTCACGATGATCCCACAGCCACTGCTGCTCAGCGGTCGTCCGGTAACCGGACGAGATCGGGATCGGTCGCTCCAACACTCCTTCGGTCGTGCGAATCGCGGCGATCATCGCCGGGGCCAGTCCGGCGAGATCGCCCCGGATCGCTTCGGCGGCCGCCACTCGTGTGATGTCACCGATCGACACCGCCACCTCGACGTGGCCATCCCGATCCTCGATCACCTCGATCACGGCGCCGTTCGCGGCAGCAACATCGGCCGCACCTGCGGCATCACCGGTCGCGGCCGCCAGGGCGGTCGCATCCGCTGCTGTCTGGGTCCGGGCGTGCCGAGTGGCCCGCTCACCCAATGCGCCCACTACCATCACGAGCCCAACGCTCGACGCGATCACCACGACGAGCAGCGGCACCACCTGGCCGCGTTCGTGCCGACGAATCATCTTCATCCTCCATACCGGTTGATCGGGAGGGGAAGTGCGGCGGAGCCGGCCGGCTCGCCGGGCCGACGGTCAGTCGGCCGAGGTGTCGCCGGGATCCGAGCCCGGCTCGGCGTCGACGCCGGTGGCCTCGGTGTCGCCATCCTCATCGGCCTGGGTCACGAGCGCAAGCGCCGCGACCGTGGATCCCGACTTCAGGTTCATGACCCGCACGCCGGTGGCGTCGCGCCCCTGGATGGAGATCTCCGCCACGGGCATTCGGATGACGACGCCGTCGGACCCGATGAGGAACACCTCGGCGTCTTCGGACACCATGAGCGCGCCGGCGACATCGCCCCGCTCGGCGACATGCTTGATGCCGCGGACACCGAGACCGCCACGACCCTTCCGCGAGAA
>Ga0224508_10004074_pt1 | contig 12000 bp, 15 predicted proteins | sample SF_Jan12_sed_USG_4_FD_170157 | JGI IMG/M metagenome (GOLD analysis project Ga0224508, IMG submission 170157) | Sediment microbial communities from San Francisco Bay, California, United States - SF_Jan12_sed_USGS_21 | ecosystem: Environmental > Aquatic > Marine > Sediment | place: USA...
GATATTGCCCCAGATCTGGCCCTGCACAGCATCGGAGTCGATCGGTAATGCGGGAATATCGGTCGCCCAGACTTCTTCGAGGTGATCGGTTTCCGATTGGGCGGCGTCTTCGCGCAGTATCGACCTGACCCAGCCTTCGGAGCCTACCGCTACCTGGATTGCCTGGTCGCGGTACAGCATGACCATGGTGCGCCTGACGTCCAGTGCGTTGTCCCAACTCAGGCCCGCAGCAAGCGAGCCGGAGAGGGCGGCAATCAGCATGGCCGTTATCAGGGCGACGCCTTTTGCTTTGCTCATGGTGCTACCTCCACGATGCGCGTCAGCTCACCCTCGATGGGAAGCTCCAGCACGATGGCCACGGCCCTTGGCCGCATACTGTTGTCGCTGGTCGTCTGCACGTTGATCGGCGGCCATTGATCGGACCATTCACCGTTAGCCTGCAGGAAGCGGAAGCTCAGGCTGTCGATGTCGTCCATGAGGACCGTCGCAACCGGCAGATTATTGACGGTCCGATCCAGCACGTTCCAGTGATAGCGAACGAGTTCCCGATCCTCTATCCGATAGGCCGTGCGTTGCAGCGTGCTGCGCGGGACGCCCGCGGAGTTCGGCCAACCACCATGCGTGACCTGCAGCGCGAAGTCGGACCCGAGCGTCGACTGCAGTGCCGGCTCGGCGGGAAGGCCGAAGTCTGCGCGCACGGGTCGCGGCGCCGTCTGCAACAACTCGTTAGAAAGAAAAGTCATCGTGCGCTGGATGCTTTGCAGTCGATCCATGCGCTCATTCAACATGTCCGAATTGCTCAGGGCCTGACCGAGCGCGATGGACGACAGTGCCGCGAGAATACCGAAGATGGCCATGGCGACCAGCACCTCGATGAGCGTGAAGCCCGCGCTGCGGATCCGCGCCGTCACTGCGTGGCTCCGCTACGTTGCTGATAAATCCGGCTACCCCAGTTCACGGGCACAGGCTCTCCGATGAATCCAGTGACAGTCTGGATAACGTAGTCTTCGCCAAAGTACGAGACCGACACGTCGACGCGCATGAAATTCTCGATGCCGGTCTCGGACACAACAGCGTCCCACTCCCAGGTCATTTTGCCGAATTCGATGTCACCACTCGTTGTGCTGACCTCTGGGATTTCGTTGGCGAGCCGCAGCTCGGTAATCTTGTTCTGGGCGATCCAGCTCGCGTAGGTGCGATCGCGCATGGTGTTCGCCGCGTCGATCATCTGGTTCATGCTGGCGCTGAGTGCGGTGAGCGCGAACGCCACGATCATGAGCGCAACCATCACCTCGAGCAGGGTGAAGCCCTTAGATTTCATCGTCTTCACCGAATTCGATTTCACCCAGGATGTCGCCGCGCATGACCAGTTCCTGGCGGGTTTGCGGCCGCACAATGCGAATCTCGAAGGCGCTGGCTTCGCCGCTTGCGTATAGGAATAGGTGCGGTGCGTAGGCGCGGGCCCCGGCCGACCCCACCGTGTCATCGTCGGCGTCGGCGAGTTCCTGCGGATCGCTCAGGAGCTGCACGCGCTTATCGTCGATATACAGGTCAAACTCCAGTCCTTCAGGAAGTTGGCGCAAGCGATACAGGTCATCCCCGGGTACGTCCAGCCATTGCCGGGTAAGCGGGTCGAATTCGACGAAGCGATACGACGACGTCATGATCTCCACGCCAAACTCCCGACCCTGGAACAGGGCCTCGTCCTGCATGGTCTCGATGATCGTTGCCAGCCGCCTGCGCTCGGTGTCGAGTGCCTCGTCGTCACCGACGAGGCCGGTGGACAGCACCGCAATTGATGTAATGGTCGCCACGATCACGATCACGACCAGCAGCTCAATCAGGGTGAAGCCGCGCGAGAGTCGCTTGCTGAACATCAGGGTCTGGCTCGTGGACCGCCTATTCGACGTCCCAGTTCCCGATGTCCGCGTTCAGGCCGTCACCACCGGGATTCCCGTCGGCACCCAGCGTGTAGATGTCGATTTCGCCGTTGTTGCCGGGATTGAGGTACAGGTAAGGATTACCCCAGGGATCTTTTGGCAGTCGGTCTATGTAGCCGCCTGATTTCCAGTTGCGAATAGACGGGTCGGTTGGCTTCGTCACGAGGGCTTCGATGCCCTGTTCCGTGGTCGGGTAGGCGAAATTATCGAGCCGATAAAACTTCATCGCATTTTCAATGTTGGAAATATCCGCCTTGGCCTTGATGATCTGCGCGTCATCGACGCGACCGATCACATTGGGCGCAACGATGGCCGCCAGAATACCGATAATGATCACCACCACCATGATCTCGATGAGCGTGAAGCCCGCTTGCCGGGTAGGGTGGCCTGTTGTTCCTGCATGTTCCTTCACTGGGATTGCTCCACGCGAATCGCAGCCAGGGCGAATTCGCTTGATTGACACTGATTTAGAGTAAACGTCAGTATATCAAACATGGGGTTACACAAAGCGGCGGGAAATTCGAATTTGCGCGCATGCTGGCTGCTCGTTGCGGGCGTCTCGGCGCTCGCTATTGCGCTTCAATTTGGGGGTGAGCAGGTTCGAGAGGCCCTGGCCTACACGCGCGACGGCGTCGCCGGGGGTGAGCTCTGGCGGCTCGTGACCGGCCACTTCGTGCATCTGGGGTGGACCCATATGTGGCTAAACCTGGCGGGCCTGGCACTGGTTGTGTGGTTGGTGGGCGGCATTTTCAGCTGGGTCCGCTGGTTGCTGGTTCTCGCACTGACTGTTCTCATTATCGATGTCGGTTTCTGGTTCCTCTATCCAAATCTCGCCTGGTACGTCGGACTGTCGGGCGTTCTGCACGGCCTCCTGGTGGGGGGGCTCCTCAAAGGGGTTGTCGAGCGCGACAGGGAGAGCATGATTCTGCTCGGTTTTGTGCTGGCGAAACTGGCCTGGGAGCAATTCAGCGGTGGACCATTGCCCGGATCCGAAGCGACATCGGGCGGCAACGTCATCGTTAATGCACATCTCTACGGGGCGGTTGGCGGGGCCCTGGCCGGGACTCTGTTGTGGCGTAGTGCCGGGTCCACGAGGCCTATATAATGCGCGTCACCCGCAAGGCCTGACACACACCTGAGGACCATTCATGAGTGAGCTATTTAATGCGACTGCCCTCGAGGGCGAAATTGCGCTGGTAACCGGCGCTTCACGAGGCATCGGCGCTTCGATTGCGGCGGCATTGGCGGCGGCAGGCGCCACCGTCGTCGGTACGGCGACGAGCCAGGGCGGTGCGGATGCCATTACGGAAGCACTCGCGGGCAATGGCAGGGGGATCGTGCTCAATGTCGCCGACGCGGAATCGGTGCAGGCGGCGATCAAGGACGTGCAGGCCAACGAGGGCGCGCCGTCAATTCTCGTGAACAATGCGGGCATCACGCGAGACAATCTGCTCATGCGCATGAAACAGGAGGAGTGGGACGACGTCATTGCGACCAACCTGACGGGACTGTACGCAATGAGCAAAGCCTGCCTGCGCGGCATGATGAAGGCGAAGGGAGGGCGCATTATCAATATCGCGTCCGTCGTGGCCGTCATGGGCAACCCGGGACAGGCCAACTACGCCGCCACGAAGGCCGGTATGGTCGGTTTTTCCAAGTCACTGGCAAAGGAAATCGGCTCGCGTGGCATCACGGTCAACGTCGTGGCGCCCGGATTTATCGACACAGATATGACCCGGGACCTGCCCGAGGAGAACCGCAACGCGATGCTAGACCAGGTACCCCTGGGACGCCTGGGGGCGGGCGCCGATATCGCAAATGCGGTGCTGTTTCTGGCATCCGCAGGCGGCGCGTACATTACGGGCGAGACGCTGCACGTAAACGGCGGCATGGTGATGGATTAAAAGGCTATAGATTGCCGTATACGATTCACATACAATAGCCCCCCACGCTCGGGACGTACCTTGAAATATCAAGGACTTAGCTTTAAATCGGGCGTCTAAAACAGCGGCACTACATGCGCCAGAAGGCACGCCGCCGTGAATTTTCTGAGTCTTTTGAGGAGTAATAAAGACTATGAGCAGTATTGAAGAACAAGTAAAAAGCATTGTTGCAGAGCAACTCGGCGTTAAAGAGGACGAGGTAACAAACGATGCTTCTTTTGTGGATGACCTGGGCGCTGACTCGCTCGACACCGTCGAGTTGGTAATGGCTCTCGAAGAGGAATTCGAGACCGAGATCCCTGATGAGGAAGCCGAAAAGATCACCACGGTCCAGCTGGCCATCGATTTCATCAAGGCTCGCCAGAGCGACAGCTAAACACGCAGGCGCGGCGCTTGCCGCCGCGCCTCATTTTCCAGTTCCGAATGGCAGTCCTGCCATCACCTGACGGACAGATTCTTGAGCAAACGACGCGTCGTAATCACCGGAATGGGCATCGTCTCACCGGTAGGTAGCACCTTGGATGATGCCTGGCGAAACGTTTGCGAAGGCAATCCCGGCACTGTCGTCATCGACGAATTCGATACCAGTACGTATCCCACGCGCATTGCGGGGCTCGTGAAGGGTTTCGATGTCGATGCGTACCTGTCGAAAAAGGACCAGCGCAAGAACGACCCGTTTATTCATTACGGCGTCGCGGCCACGATGGAAGCAATCAAGGACGCCGACCTCGAAATCACCGAGGAGAATGGCCATACAATCGGTGTGGCAATGGGCGCTGGAATCGGTGGCATCAAGACCATCGAGGACAATCACAGCAAGATGCTGGCTGGTGGCGTACGCAAAGTGTCGCCATTCTTCATTCCCGGCAGCATCATTAACATGACCTCGGGCCAGGTCAGCATCATGCAGCACATCACTGGCCCGAATATCTCGATCGTCACGGCCTGCGCAACGTCCACGCACTGCATCGGACTCGCTGCACGCAGCATCGAACACGGCGATGCCGACGTCATGCTGGCTGGTGGTTCGGAACACGCGACCACGCCACTCGCGATGGGCGGTTTCTGCTCCGCTCGCGCCATGACGACACGCAATGACGATCCTGCAGGCGCCAGTCGGCCTTACGATGTCGATCGCGACGGCTTTGTGCTGAGCAACGGTGCGGGTACGGTTGTACTCGAGGAACTCGAGCATGCCAAAGCTCGCGGCGCCAAGATTTATGCCGAGCTGGTCGGCTTCGGGATGAGCAGCGATGCGTACCACATTACGCTACCGCCCGCGGACGGCGAGGGCGCGCGCAAATGCATGACGGCTGCGATCAAGGATGCCGGCCTCGATGTTACTGACATCGACTACATCAACACGCATGGAACCTCGACACCCGCGGGAGACATCGGCGAGACGACGGGTATCAAGCGCGCGTTTGGCGATCACGCCCACAAGCTCATGATCAGTTCGACGAAGTCGACGACCGGGCACATGCTCGGGGCCGCCGGCGTCGTTGAGGCGATCTTCAGCGCAAAAGCGCTCCAGGATCAGGTGATTCCACCAACGATCAACCTGGAAAATCAGGACCCCGAGTGCGATCTGGATTACACGCCAAACGTTGCACGTGATGCCAAGGTACGGACGATTCTCTCCAACTCCTTTGGCTTTGGCGGCACCAACGGAAGCTTGATTCTTCGAGCTTTTGACTAAGACAGTTCGCGAGATCGCCGGTCCTGAGGACCTGCGGCAACTGCATCGCGAATACCCGTCGCGTTATCCCTTCCTGCTGCAAAGCACCACCCCCGGCGGCGCATTGGGCCGCTTCGATATCTTGTTCGCCTTTCCCGGGGAGTCCCTGGTAGCCACCCCTGAAGCCGGTTTTCTCGATGCGCTCGATGAACGATGGCGTGCGGAACGGACAGACGAGACACCGGGCGATTTGCCGTTCACAGGGGGTTGGTTTCTGTACCTGGGTTACGAGCTGGCTGGCGAGATTGAACCGGGCCTCAACCTGGGGCCGGATAGCCTGTTGCCCGCTGCATTTGCGGTACGTTGTGCGACGGCCCTTGTCTACGATCACGACGAGGCCGTGTGTCATCTCGTTTGCGAAACGCCTGAGTGCGTCGATAGCGAACGCTTGCGCAACGACATTGCCGCGCTGGATTGGGAGCAGCAGGCCGAGGCGGCGAGCGTTTTGCGCGTCGCCGAAGAAGAGCCCTCCAATTTCACGACGGGAGTCGTGAAGATCAAGGACTACATCACCGCCGGCGACGTCTACCAGGCCAATCTCTCGCGTGGATGGTCCGCGGAGATGTCGGCCGATGTCGAGGCGAGCGACATCTATGCCGCACTTTGCCAGTCGAACCCTGGGCCGTTTGCCGGCATGGCGCGCTGGCAGGATATCGAGATCATTTCATCGTCACCTGAACGATTGCTGCAGATTCGGGATGGGATTGCGTCAACACGGCCCATCGCCGGTACGAGGCCGCGGTCGCAGGACGCCGATACGGACGACGATTTGTCCAGTGAGTTGTTCGCGCATCCCAAAGAGCGCGCTGAACACATCATGCTTATCGACCTCGAGCGCAATGACCTGGGGCGGGTCTGCGAGGCGGGCACCGTCGAGGTGAACGAACTTATGGTGCTCGAGAGCTACGCGCACGTGCACCACATTGTATCCAACGTGCAGGGCAGCCTGCGCGACGATGTAACGCCGGGCCAGGCCATTGCGGCCGTCTTTCCGGGAGGCACGATCACGGGCTGCCCGAAGGTACGATGCATGGAAATTATCAGCGAGTTGGAACAGGGGCCGCGCGGCGCTTACACGGGCTCGTTCGGCTACCTGAACCGGGACGGCAGCCTCGATCTGAATATCCTGATACGCACGATGGTCAAGGACAACGAGCGCGTGACGTTCCGGGCCGGATCCGGCATTGTCGCCGACTCTGATCCCCTGGCTGAACTGGATGAAACACGGGCGAAGGCGGAAGGCATGCTGCGGGCGATCTCCCAATGAGCGAGTGGTTCGATACCAAAGGAAAAGCTCTGTCGCTGGATCCGGCTAACCGCGGTTTCCAGTACGGTGACGGACTGTTCGAGACGATTGCCATTCGAGGCGGCAAGCCAAGGCTGTGGCAATCTCACCTGGAACGTCTCGTGAAAGGTTGTGAGCGCCTGGGGCTCGAAACAACGCCCGATTCGCTGGAATGCGTGCTGGACTCCGCGCTTTCAGGCTGCGAACAGGACACGTCTTATTGTATCGCCAAGATCATTGTGACCGCGGCGAGCGGCGTCCGTGGATACGGGAGGTCGGCACCATCTCCTGGTGAGATATATGTCGGCGTATTTCCTGCGACCCCGCGTGACAAGAACGTCTATCGCGATGGCGTCGACACAATGTTGTGCGAGACACGACTGGCAACTGGCTCACCCGTGGCCGGACTGAAGACGATCAATCGCATCGAACAGGTCTTAGCGAGCTCCGAGTGCCGGGCGGCCGGCTTGTTCGAGGGATTCACACGGGACGCCGATGATCGGCTCATCTGCGGTACCATCAGCAACGTGTTTATCGTCACCAACAACCGTATTCGCACGCCATCACTCGATCGTTGTGGGGTCGAAGGGACCATGCGCCGGCTCGTCATCGATCTGTTGAATGACCAGGGCACGGGCGTTGAGGTCTGCGATCTTGCGGAAGACGACCTGGCTGCAGCCGACGAGGTGTTCATCACCAATAGCCAGATGGGTGCGGTACCGGTGCGACGCTGCGGTGACTACGAATGGGACATCGGGTCAACGACACACCGGGTGCTGGGGCTGCTGGCCGACTTCGGCATAGAAGAGTGTCGCGCATGAAACGCATTGCTCTTCTCGTCCTGGTCGCCCTGTTTCTGCTGCTGTTTGCGGTCGCTGTCGGCGCTTACAAGATGAACCGGTTTATGGATTCTGCCGTCAACCTTCCGGAAGGCGAGGCGACATTTGAGATTGCGCCAGGTAGTTCGTTTAGCACGGTAGCCGGCAACCTCGTCTCGCAAGGCATCATTGAAGACGATTTCTGGTACCGCCTGTACGCCCGCCAGACAGGTGAGGCCAGTGGCATCCAGGCAGGTGAGTACAAGCTTGAAGTGGGAGCGACACCGCGCTCACTGCTCGAACAATTCACTCGCGGGTCTGTGCAACTCTATTCGTTCACGATTATTGAGGGCTGGAACTACCGCGACCTGCTAAAGGCGCTCCACGAAAATGAGGCCATCGTCGAGTCGATGACCGACGAAGACTGGCCGGCATTCCTCGAGTCGCTCGGAGCGACCGTCACCCACCCCGAGGGGCTGTTTCTTCCGGAGACCTATCGCATCCCGCGCAACACGACCGACCGGCAGTTATTGACGCAGGCCTACGAACTGATGCAGGACGTCCTGGGCGAAGAGTGGCAGGGGAAAGGAGAAGAAGCGCCTGTCAGCACGCCTTACGAAGCGCTTGTCCTGGCCTCGATTGTCGAAAAAGAAACGGCTCGCGCCGATGAGCGCCCGAGAATTGCCGGCGTTTTCGCACGTCGACTCGACGAGCGCATGCGCCTGCAAACCGACCCCACCGTTATCTACGGAATCGGAGCGAGTTTTGATGGCAACCTGACGCGCAAGCACTTACAGACCGATACACCCTACAACACGTATACGCGGCACGGCCTGCCACCGACGCCAATCGCGATGCCGGGACGAGCTGCCATCAATGCGGTGCTGCATCCCGCCGCAGGCGAAGAACTCTATTTCGTTGCGACGGGCCTCGGTGATGGCAGTCACAAGTTCTCGGCGACCAAGGACGAGCACGACGCGGCCGTGGCCGAGTACCTGAAACGATTGCGACAACAGCGAAGGGAGGGGCGCTGACGTGGAGCGTGGCAAATTCATCACGGTCGAGGGTATTGAGGGTGTCGGCAAGTCGACGAACATCGCCGTGCTGGTTGCTCGTATCGAGGCTGCCGGCCACAAAGTGCTCACTACGCGTGAGCCCGGGGGCACGCCATTCGCGGAGGATATTCGCGAGATCCTGATGAATCGCAGCGATGAGCCCGTGCCGGAGATTGCAGAACTTCTGCTGATGTTCGCTGCGCGTTCATTCAACGTGAACAACGTCATCGTTCCCGCGCTCGAAGCTGGCACCTGGGTGGTTTGCGACCGCTTCACCGACTCGAGCAGGGCCTACCAGGGGGGCGGCCGGGGCATTCCCATGGAGACCATCGACCGCGTCGCCGATTGGGTCCATGGCGACACCTGGCCGGATCTTACGATCCTGCTCGATGCGCCCGTGGAGATCGGCATGGAGCGTGCCGGTAACAGGAGCGAACCGGATCGTATTGAACAGGAACGCCACGAGTTTTTTGATCGCGTCCGGGAATGCTACCTGCAGATTGCCGCCAATGAACCGGGGCGTTTCGTCGTGATCGACACCACACGCAGCATCGACGAGGTGCGCGAGGAAATCTCGGCCCTGGCCGACCAGGTCCTGGGTCAATAAGCCAATGGAACTGACGTGGCTCCAGTCTTTTGTTGATGGGTGGCAGGACCGGGTAACGCACGGCCGCGTTCCGCATGCGATCTTGCTGGCGGGCCCTGTCGGGATTGGCAAGCGGGCGGCCGCGCGCTGGGTCGCTGCATCGACACTGGGTCTCGCACCAGGGCCATTGCCGCTGGATTCCGCGGCGATTCCCGAGCACGCGGACCTGAGGTGGATTGCCCCGCTGGAGGACAAGGAATCCATCGGTATTGAGCAAATTCGCGAACTCGTACGGGAAATGAGCCTGACCAGCTACGAGGGCGGCGGCAAGGTTGCAGTCATCGAGCCGGCCAATGCGATGACCATGAATGCGGCGAACAGCCTCCTGAAGACCCTGGAGGAGCCGTCGGGAGACGCCCTGATCATCCTGATCGCCGATCGCGTGGGAAAATTGCCGGCAACCATATTCAGCCGGTGCCAGCGCATCGATGTGGCGGTACCGACACAGTCCGATGCGCTCGACTGGCTGGATCGGCTCCGCCCCGGTGCCGCCTGGCCTGAGGCTTTGCGTGTAGCCGGTGGCGCGCCTTTGGCCGCAATAGCCGCCCTCGATGACCTCGAAACCGGTGCGACGATGGCGCGCGACCTGAATGCGCTGGGACGCGGCGCGGGATCTGCCGTGGATGTGGCTGCGCGGTGGACCAAGATCGGTCCCGGGTTCGTTCTTAACTGGTTGGCGCAACAGGTAAAACTCGCGGTTTTAGCCAGTTCTGCGGGCCGCGAGCACGCTCCAGGACTCGCAATTGAGGATTCTGTGCTGCGCCGCATGGACAGGCGAAATCTCTTCTGCTATCTAGACATAATCAATGGGCTGCGTGGGCAGCCGGGCGGCTCATTCAATGTCCAGGTGACGTTCGAAGGGCTCCTGATTGACTGGGCCGATGGTCTGCAGGAATGCGGACTGTCTGCGCCCATGGATGGAATGAACTTAATGCTGGCCGGCCGTTAGGCACAAGAAGGTTAAACAATGAGCAAACCAGGACTGCTGACACTGACGATCAAGGACAAGAGCGCCTTGTATCTTGCGTATATGCCATACGTAATTAACGGCGGCCTGTTTATCCCGACCAACAGTTCCTATCGTTTGGGTGATGAGGTTTTCATGTTGCTCAACCTCATGGGCGAGGAAGAGAAGATCCCGGTGGCCGGTACGGTCATCTGGATGACGCCGAAGGGCGCCCAGGGCAAACGCACGGCGGGCATCGGAGTACAGTTCTCCGACCAGGACCAGGGCAATACACAGAAAAAGATCGAGAACTACCTCGCCGGCGCGCTGGGCGGCGACAAACCCACTCACACGATGTAAATCAGGCTTTCGCGGAGTTGATGCCACCCTGCAGGACGTAGGCGTGGTAACCGCGCTCATTGAGAATATAAGCGCCGGCGGAACTGCGCCGACCCGTATCGCAACACACGACGTATTTCTTGCTCTTGTCGAGCGTCGATATCTTCAGCCGAATGAAGTACAGCGGAATATTGATCGCACCGTCGAGATGCTGATTCTCAAATTCGCTTGGGAGGCGCACGTCGAGCCATTGCCCACCGGTGCGTACGATCTCTTCAGCTTGCGCCACCGACACCCAGTCGAGCATCGGTTCGTTCAGCAATTTCTTGAAATCGTCCTTGCCAAGCCGCATCACCGCGCCGTCGCTTTGCATGGTCACCGTGGCGTTGCGCTTGGCTTCAGAGATCAGCGCTTCCTCACCAAAGGTATCGCCGACATTCAGTTCGGCCAGCTTGATCCCTTCTTTACTCAGCGGCGTCTCGCGCGTCACGAGTGCCGACCCGCGAATCAGGACGTAGAAGTAGTCACCTTCGGCACCCTGCTTGAGAATGACATCGCCGGTCCGATAGTTGATCTGTTGCATGCGCATGAAGATTGCCTGGATGTTGGCAGGCGGTATCTTGTGGAATGCCTTGGTCTGCAGCAGCATCGTCATCCAGTCTTCGCTGCCCTGGTCTGACTTGCCCTGCAGCTCCGATACTTCGTAGGTCCCTGTCTGGTCCCAGGTGAGCATGACGTCCAGCAGGTCGCTATCGATCGAAATGAAACGGACACGATCGCGAGCCTTGGCCGTAACACGGCGAGGATAGACCGGCGCGACGGGATTGCGCGCCAACTCGCTGCCACCTTCAACCTTGCCAACAATCTTGGCCTGGTCTACCAACTCAAGAATGCCGGACACGACGTAGATGGTCCGCTTTTCCGTATCGCCTTCCTTGAACAGCAATTGCCCCGGAGACAGCTCACGGATCTGCACCTTGCGGGCCAGTGCCGCAAGGTTGTCGCGCTTAAGGCCGTCAAGCGGTGAAAAACCTCTGAGCAGCTCTGTGTTTACCTGCTCACTCGCCATTAGTCATCCTGTTGAGATTCCTGAGATTCGCTCTTTAGAGTTGGTATTACGTCAAGGCCGTATTCTACCTTCAATTCAACAACTTCCGGTACCTCCTATGATACGCAGCGTGAAGCACCGCACAGTTTCCAGGCGGGCTCTGGTGCTTGTGTGACAGCCGTCACACGTCCGACCAACCACTGTTTGGCAAAAACCGATCGCCATGGCGAGCGGCCAGTGCC
>Ga0224508_10004075_pt1 | contig 12000 bp, 12 predicted proteins | sample SF_Jan12_sed_USG_4_FD_170157 | JGI IMG/M metagenome (GOLD analysis project Ga0224508, IMG submission 170157) | Sediment microbial communities from San Francisco Bay, California, United States - SF_Jan12_sed_USGS_21 | ecosystem: Environmental > Aquatic > Marine > Sediment | place: USA...
TCCACGCAGGGCTGTTGCGCGGCGCTGCCGGTTCTTCGCGGCCGTTGGTGCTGAAGTATTCGAATACGTTGCCGGCACCATCGATGATCAGCACGCCACGAGCGCCGCCTGTGCGGGTTGGTTCGCTACTCGCGACGCCCTTGTCGACAGCGACAAGCATCCAGGTGCTGACGAGCCCGTCAGCCGCGTCGGCGGATTGCGCGTGGGAAATACCGGCAGACCCGGCAAGCAGAAAAAGAATCGTACTGACAAGCACCCGGTTCATTTAGTCTCTCCTCGATGACACGGGCCTTTCGGCGCGTGCAGTGCAGGACACAAACTCTAGTTGGACCTTACGGTACCCCAAATGGGCGTCGCTGTGGGCAATCGCGGTCTATTGCCCAAAAACTTCCGCGCCGGGAAAGGTCAGGATATAGCCATACCAGCGTGTGAAAATTTGCTGCGGCTGTTCGCGTGCCTGGCGGTTGCCTTGAGCGTCAAAAAGAACGCCGGCTCGAATAACTGCGCCAGAGTCGAGCCGAATCTCGTTGCCTTCGATTGTTGCGCTATCGGAGTCGACAAAGATTGCCGTGGGCGTCGCCGATCGAGCTTCGATGAATACGACAATATCTCGGTCGTCCAGGCGGTCGATTAACGCACCGCGCGCTCGTATCTCTTCCATTGGATAGTACCGGCGCGACGCGTCTGTCCAAACGCCGAGACCCATGTCCATGCGCGGCCGGCGGTTGTCTTCCTCGCCGAGTGTCTCGATGAACATGCCGATGAGTTCGGCGTCAGCGCTTAGTGTCCCTTGTCCAGGGACGCTCGATCTTCCGGCATAAGGTCGATCAGAGATCGCAACTTCCATGCCCGGATCGACTGCCAGCGCTTCCTGCACATCCAATTGAAGCAAATTACCAATCGGGCCAAGCGTCTTGCCGACGTGCGGACCATACATCGCTTCACCGCTGATGTGATTCCAAAGTGTTTTGGATTCCGTGTCCTGCATGACGAACAGACCATCGTAGATGCCGACATTTTCGAAGTGGTGCATGACGCCGTCAATTGTTGGAACCAAACTGGTTCCACTGTTACAGACGGGTCAGAACGTAGCCATCCAATCCTTGCCGCCGGCTGTTCCCTGGGCGATATGGTGATAGGCCATCTGGCTGGTCACTAAGGCGAGTTTGCCTGTCGCCACTTCCGTGACCATGACGCGCATATCCTCGCTGACAATGCCGTCGTCGAGCGCTTGCTGCAGCGGTTGCGTTGCTTCGACGTAAAAGGTCTCGAAAAAACCGCCACCCGCGCCGCCGAAACGCTCGATGTCAAAACCGGGTTTGGATGGACCGTCCGGCAGTTCAACAGGGCGACCTTGCTGCCCGGCAACCGAACCGGCCAGGCTGAGCCCGACGATTGCCGCTAATAGGCGAGGTGTCATTCGCATTTGCTTTTCCGTCAATCGGTCGCAAAAGTGATGGGGGCCAGCTTACCGTACTCGACCAATAAATTCGCCAGCGATACTCATGACTTGCCGTTCGTGGCCCAGAGACCTAAGGTCGGTAAGCGGGCCGTTCGCAATCGAATAACGAGGGCGACGAAATGAGACGGGCAATGCCGATGCGATTGCAAGACGGTCAAACGCTCTAATATCTCTCTGGTCGGGGGTGGTTTTTCGAAGACGGAGTGATTCAGAGCTGCGAACAAATAGCAGAACCACGTGACCGATCCTTGTAATCGTTCAAGTGCCATTGAAGCCGTTCAGAGCGAGGAAAATCCAGGAGTGAAGCTGCTACGCATCCTTTTGATCGTTGCGAACACAGTTGCGATGGCGGGACTACTGGCTGTACCAATTGGCAAGCTACTCGGTATGGTTGAGGAGGAAGTTGACGCGGCGGCTATGTTCGGGTGGTTGATCTTTTTCGTCCCGTTGTTCGCCTCCGCTCTTGCACTGTGCGGCATTCAATTTTCCTGCCCGGCACTCAGACGTCCGTTTGTCTTTATCGCCATGCCCGGCAGCTTTCTGGTGGCGTTCGTATCGTTGTTCACCTATTGGAAGGGTCCGTCAGATTTCGCACAGTTTGGGATTGGGGCGTCGATCCTGTTTGGCCTCAATGTTCTGGCACTCTGGGAACCGTTTAAGGCTTATCTCGAATCAACGACCACATGAATCGGTAGAAGCCGACGAGAGCAGATAAAATTGCCGCGAGGCGCTTTATGCGCTGCCCGCCTCATCTACCTATATCCCGTGGCCAGTTCCACTTAATTTTGAGCCGACTGAAGGCTCTTGGCCACTTTGACACGGTCAGATTTTGGGCGGTCGAGAAGAGCTAACCGCCCATGACCTGCCCGAAACCCGACGGTCGCGGAGACCTTGATTCGATCGGTTGAAATGACACTCCAGAAGCCGACGGTCGTTCAGCTTTCTGGTGGCGAGAGCGATTCTAAGCGAATCTCCCGGGTACAGAAACTATGTGCCGCTGAGACAGTCACGTAGAAAACCGCCAATTCTATCTGGCAGGCACAGGCAGTGGCCCGGACGCGTCGTACTGCACCGGGCAGCCGAAATAGAATTCACCAGCTGCCATCTGCTCTGCACAATACTGTTGAGCCCTCTCGGACTGCGTTTGATTGTTGGTCAGTGTTTCCTCGATCGATAGGCCTCCTGGATCGCCGTGTACTGCGACATTGAGGACCGGCTCGAGATCGTATGCCTCGATATTCATAGCCATCGCGCCGGCCCACCAATGCCAGGTCCAGGCTGCATCACCCAAATCGCCTTCCATCATGATTCGCTCGTTGGGCAGATAAGCGAATACGGCGTTGAGCATGTGTGAGTGACCAATTACGTGGTGGATATCCAGCCGCTGAGTCTCGTCCTCCAGAATCAAATGTTCTTGGACCGGTACGAAATCCAATTCATGTGGATTCACCGCCAGATCGTCTGGGAAAACGACGGCCGGCCTTTCGATCATCTCGCGAATGATTCCCTCGTTGCCGCGATGCGATATCACGCGAAGACCACGTGAGACGGCCGCCCGAAGTCCTGCCGTATGATCGAAATGGTGATGACTGACTATGACCGCTGTCACTTCTTTACCTGATCTAAGTGCATTAGCGGCATCTATTCGTGCCAGCGTGGCTACGGCGCTCCCGCCCGCCTCAAACATGACCAGATGATCGTCAAACTCGATGACCGGGCCACCGTTTGTGCCTACCCGCACATCCCAAACGCCGTCCGCCAACTCGGTTACGACAGCAACCGGCGACGCCGTAGCCTGAGACTCGCCTCGAGGACCTGACCGATTGGGGAAATCCGGAAGCTGGTCCGGGGGCACGTCCAATCGGTAGGAGTCAATCTGAAACATCAGCGTCACCTGGTTCCGCCAGTCCAAACGGTTCAAGAGCCCATGAGGCAGCTGCACACCGTCAACCGGAGCATAACCCGTGTAATACGAGGTCACAGCGACATCGCCAAGATTGACATGCGGCACAACTCGACGGATCCAAACCGGCAGATGGCTGACGGGATCAACCGCAATCCAGATCGGAGTGCCATCCTCGACAGTGAACTGCACAACGGAATTCCCGTTCTCGACCGTGACCGGACCGAGTTCCGTTTGCGGATTCAACGCTTCAAGCACGGCCGGTAGCGGATGATCGAGCATGTCCGCACGAGTCTGTAATGTGGCAGTCCTGTTCCAGCTGTGACCGAAGGGTGCAGCAAACGGGAACATGTAGCTGCCCCGCTCCTGGTTCATCGCTCTTCCGTTCTCGAGATCGAACGTACGCTGCGCATCAGCCACAGCACGCCACTTTGGAGGCGCGTTGACATCGCCCGTCGAGTTCCCGCCCCCATCCTGGTACACCTGTTGCCCGAACCCCGTGAGTACGAAGTTCTCGATGCTTCGCAGCCGGTCTAGCCCGCCCATGACGTCGGCGACTGCCGTTAGCAAGAGCTCGGCGGGTTCATCCTGGGCCAAAGCGGGCCGAACCAAAGCCACCTGCAACACGGCCGCACAAGCGCCAGAAACGATTAAGGCATTAACGCGCATTTTCCGCTACTCCTTATAGCTAGAAGGGCACAAACACGCATTGCATCAGCGCCACAAGAGCGATTCCTATTCGAAGCTAAAGATATCCGCTTCCTGCGGCCGTTCCATGTCCGATTCCCAGTACTCTGCCCAAGTGCGGGCCCAGGGTCGATCGTACATGTCAGGTACCTCGAGCTCGATCGTCACGCCCGGGGCTACCGGTGTCGGTGTCCCGTCGATCGGATAAATCGCTTGGAGGCACTCCGCGAATACGAAGGTGCCGGCACTCGGATCATCGTAAGCAGCCTGCTTCACCAGTCGCCTGATTATCCGAACAGGCTCTACTAACGCTTCCGAGTCATACAGGATGGCCTCGTGATTCAGACCAAGAAACTCTCCGCTCGGATCCCGCATAGGCGTGTAGATTTCGATCGCTTGCATCATATTCGAATGCTCAAAGGCAGAATGCGTTACCCATCCCTGTATATTCGAAGTCCACGTGATGAGTGTGTCCTGATCCCAAAAGCCGACCGTCTCGCCATACCAACGCGGGACGTCGGCGCCCAATCGCGGAACAGGTCCCTCAAAATTGAATTCACGCCCGACGTGGATATTCGTTATGAAATTAAGGGCCCCACTCGCAAGAACCTGCACCAGATCGGGCGTAACCAGAATATAGCGTTCATAAGCCGCCCACTCGTGCCAGCGTCGAACGAATCCTTCTGGCCAGCAGAATTGCGAGGGCCACATTGGCTTATTCGTATGCCCGTGATGATAGATTTCTTGCACTAATCGGGTCTGGTACTCCTCGGTCAATAACGAGAGGATTGTGGGTACCTGCACGTGGCGCATCGTGAACCAGTATTCGTTGTCTGGCACGAATCGGGGCTGCGTGTACACGCCATTCCACTCATCTCCTGGCACAGTCGCGTACGTATACTCTTCAGGCCCGCCGCGTGTGCGTGTCTCTTCCAGCAGAGCCTCGTAATGTTCTTGTGCCGTTGCGAACGGATAGGGACTCAGAATCGATTCGCGCGGATAGTCCCGGCCACAGTTGCCCCACGGCGCCGACTCTGGCGGGTTATCGCCAATTACGCTAGGACCAGTGCCGGCCCAAAGGCTTTCGATTGCCAGCGGACTGTTACAACGAAAATACCGTGGGTCGCTCCACAATTCCCGGTCGGCATAGAAGTCCGTCGAAGAGAACAAATCCCTCACCAGCGGATCGATTCCCGGGGGCGTCTCTCCATCGCGCGCGGAACCAACGAACTCGCCGCCGGGTAATACCGTCGCGCCAACGAGCTCATACTGGTTGACGTCATGCTCCAGGGGTGCCGCACGACCGACGCTGACAAACTCGATCTCGGCAGCATGCTGACCTGGAACGGGTGTGGCCGCTATAGACAGCATGGCCACGGCAATAGGTAGTCTCAAGGGGCTTCTCGTCGGCATATTCTGTTCTACTCGCTATCCTGCTGACACGCAGATTCTACCGCGCAAACTTGACAACGCCTGCCTACGCAGATTCAAGAGCGGCAAACAAATCCTGGAGTCAGCTTTCCGGTGTAGACGGCGATTCTAATTGTTTCAAACCTGTTCCCAGTTTGGCTTCGTCCGCCGAAACTGGAAACTTGAGCCCCAGACTGAACATACCAAAAAGGCCCAGGCGACTTAGCTGGTTACTCTTGGGTGATCGAACTATCTGATTCTAGCGGTCTCAAGACCACGGATCTATGCGATTTTACTCAGCTGGTGACTGTGCAACGGAAATTGGGAAACTCAGAGCGAATCTCTACCGGAGTTTATTGGGTGTATTTCCCGAAAGCGGTCATTCGATAGAGGCTCGGGAATGACTGGATCTGGCCGAAAGTAGCCGGATGCCTTGGTCATTCGAGCGTCCGCTATAGATTTATTCGAGACGGTTGTTCAGATAGCATGAGGGTCTTAAATCGACCCATAACTGCCGTTCGGCATTCCGCTAGAATCCAGCTATCGCAGTCGATTCGAGAACAAGAATGAATCAGAAACTCTCGGATTGGGCGAGCATCGCGGAGATCGTGTCCGGTATCGCTGTCGTCTTTACCATCATGGTGCTCGTTCTCAGCATTCGTGAAAATACAAGAATTACTCGAGTCACTGTTTACGAAAGCCACATCAACAGTTTAATGGAGTGGCGGAGCCAGTTGGCAAACGACCGGGATGTCATGCGCCTTTGGCAATCCGTCTTCAACGGGGAACACGAGAATCACGACGAGAACGATTTCGAACGGATGGTTCAGGTGATCGCAAATAACCTGAATATTTACGAGAAGGCGTATTTTGCGTACGAATATGGCGTGATGGGCGAGGCCGAATGGAGCCGATTTGACGCGCCTTGTGGCCAGTATGGAGGCGCGTTGGGAGCTGGGTTGGGAGATATATTGGGCAGGATCATGACGGCCGAATTCATTGGGTACTTGGAAGCGAGTTGCAACACGCCTCAAGATTCACGTCCGTCGGGCAGATTGCTGGACAGTCTGGGCAACCCTGCGCCGGAACCCGATGAATGACACATATTGGCCGAAAGCCGCCATCGGAAAGTGGACGTTTAACGGCGAATTAACACCGAAAGCGGACATTAAAAGGGTCTGGTGCTAACTTCTGCTTTCGACCCATACTTGCCGTTCGCGCCTTTAGAACTTCGAGAATGAAGCTAAGAGTCGAAAAGAAGTCTGACACTGAAATGCGCAACGAGTATCCAATTTCGGGGCGTTTGCCCGAATGGTACTTTCGCTCTACGGAAACCTCTAACAATGCTTGGCTAGTTGAGGGCAGTGATGTCTGGGGTAGAACTGTCTCTCGCCGAGGGGCAAACCCAGATGAACTGCTGGCCGCATGCCTCGAGGACGCAAGGAGCATTGCTTCCTCCCAATGACAGACGTCCGCAATTGGGTTAGGTCTCGTTCTGCCCCCTTTGAATGGACACCTTAGAATGAGCCTGCGAGGGCTGGAGGTGTCAGATGACGAAGAAGAAGCGCTACAAGCGTTATAGCCCGGAGTTTAAGAAGGAAGCGTTACGTCGAGCAGCATCTGAAGGTGCGACCGACGCTCAAGTTTGTGAGGAACTTGGAGTCAGTACGCGGCAGTTGCGTCGTTGGCGAGACGATGTACGGCTTTTGGGCGATAAAGCCTTTCCGGGATCAGGACGCAGTCACGATGAGGAGATCACACGCTTGAAACGTAAGCTCAAGCGGGTCGAGCAGGAACGGGATTTTTTAAAGGAAGCGGCGGCTTACTTTGCCAAGGAGTCGAAGTGAGATACCGATGTATCGCTCGACGCCGCAAGCAGTATCCAGTGGGTCTGATGTGCGAGTCACTGCGTGTCTCTCGGAGTGGGTTTTATGCCTGGCTGGATCGACCCGAGAGTAAACGAGACCGAAGTAATCGCGAACTGACACAGGCGATTCGGTCAGTGCATGCCGAGAGCAACGGCATTTACGGCAGTCCCAAGATGACGACAGAGCTTCGAGCGTCGGGTTTTCGCTGTGGCCGTAAGCGAGTCGCAAGACTCATGCGGTTAGCAGGCCTTAAGGGCTGTCCGAAGCGCCGCTATCGGGTCACGACGAAGGCCGATCCAAGTCATGCGGTGGCCGACAATCTGCTCGAGCAGGACTTTACCGCAAACCATCCTGACCAACGCTGGGCATCTGACATCACGTATATCTCAACGCGAGAAGGCTGGTTATATCTTGCGGTGGTCATGGACCTCTACTCACGCCGGATCATTGGCTGGTCAATGAGCCGATGGATCAACCGGCACCTGGTGCTTGACGCACTGAGGATGGCGCTCGAGGCAAGGCAGCCTTCGAGCGTTTTGATCCATCACTCCGACCGCGGAGCCCAGTACACGAGTGATGATTTTAGGGATGAACTCGAAAAGCACGATATCCGCTGCAGCATGAGTGCGCGAGGCAACTGCTACGACAATGCCGTTGTGGAAAGCTTCTTTGGCGTGCTCAAACGAGAGCTCGTTAACCGACAGAGATAACGAACGCGAGACGAAGCCAGGGCAGATCTCTTCGAGTACATCGAGTGTTTTTACAATCGAAAACGCCCACACGGATACCTTGGTAATATCAGCCCGGAGGCCTTTGAAAACCGGACAGACCGGACAATTTAGAACTGTCCATTTTGAGGGGGCAAAACCACACAAACCGGACATTCGCAGGGTATGATTTAAGCGTCCAAGAACGACCCGCTGCAGCCGCTGGCTTCTTTCCCTTCGTTTCGAAATTCTTGTCGGTTCGTTGCGGCGGTCAGCCAATTACTCATCAACATCTAGAGAGACCCAAAAAGTGACCATAATGATCTACAACCAATTGGTTCCAGTATTCTCCGAGATGCTGTCCAATTTGGATGAAGTGCTCAGCAAGGCAGAAGCCGACGCGGAGGCGCGAAACATCGATCCGCACGTCTTCCTGAATGGGCGGATCGCGCCCGACATGTTGTCGTTGACGAAACAAGTTCAGATCATGACGGATATGGCGAAAGGTGGGTCGAGCCGCTTATCGGGCCAGGAGGTTCCTAAATGGGCAGACGATGATCAGAGCTTTGCCGATCTGCATGCACGTATCGCGACGACACAGACGCATTTGAATTCCTTCAAGCCGAAGGACTTCGAGGGGGCTGAAAATCGCTTGATCGAACTCAAGCTTCCAAATGGTGAGCTGAAATTCACCGGAGAGGATTACTTCCTGAATTTTGTCGTTCCCAATTTCTACTTCCATTACACAACCGCATACGCAATCCTGCGGCACAACGGGGTACAAGTAGGCAAACGCGATTTCTTGGGCAGCTAAACTTATCCAATCGATTCGAGACGGTTTCAGTGCGAACCAGCTTTCTCTTTGACACAGAGTTTTGTGAGCTCGAGGACCGGCACGATTGTCAGCGCGAGGCCCGTAACGAGGGCCCAGTCGAATGCGTCCAGCCTGAAGGTGCCGAGCGGAGCGTGCAATATTGGTAAGTAGACGATCAGGAGGAGCAAACCGAGCTCCCAGAGGATCGCGAGATTGAGCCAGCGATTGGCGAATGGCGCATTGGTGATTGGCTGGTGGGCGGAGCGAAAGCTGTAGGTCTCGAACAACTCGATGAGCACGAGAACAAGAAATGTCATGGCCATGGCCTCCTCGAGGGGCCTGCCAGTGTGCTGCACGCCGAGGAAAACTGAGAGCCCAACGGTGGCGGACCACGCGCCGCCCGCGAGCATGAGAATAACGACGGGACGCGAAAAGATCGAATGCCGTGTATCTCGCGGCGGCCGGCGCATAAGGCCGGGCTCCGGCGGATCCGCCGCGAGCGCGAGCGCGGGCAGACCGTCGGTCGCGAGATTGATGTACAGAATTTGCACGGCTGTCAAAGGAAGCGGCAGACCTGCAAATGCCGCGATCGCGATGAGGCCGATCTCGCCGATATTAGCCGATAGCAGGAACATCAGGAATTTCTTGATATTGGCGAATATCCGGCGTCCTTCAGCCACAGCGCTGACGATCGAGGCAAAATTGTCGTCGGTCAGCGTCATGTCGGCCGCCTCGCGGCTGACGTCCGTTCCGGTCAATCCCATCGCAATGCCGACATCGGCTTTTTTCAACGCCGGTGCGTCGTTGATGCCGTCGCCCGTCACGGCGACGACGGCGCCGCGTTTTTGCCAGGCGTCGACGACTCGGATCTTCTGCTCGGGCGAGACACGCGCGTAGACCTCGATCGCGTGCACGTCTCGCGCGAGTACCTCATCGGACATCGTTTCGAGCACGGGGCCGGTGATGACGCGGCCAATCGTCAGCAGCCCGAGTTCGCGCGCGATGGCCGCGCCGGTCTCGGGGTGGTCGCCCGTGATCATGATGGGCTTGATGCCCGCGTCATTACAGATGCGGATGGCTTCGGCAACCTCGGCACGCGGCGGATCCATGAGGCCCGCAAGGCCGAGAAAGATCATGTCGTTTTCGGCGTTGCCGATTTCCGCTCCGGGCTTGTAAGCGACGGCCAGTACGCGCAGCGCCTCGCCCGCCATGGTCGCGGCTGCCTGCTCCAGTATTTCGCGATCGGCGGTCTCGAGCGCGACAATGCCGTCGTCCCCGAGTTGCCGGTTGCAGGTTGCGAGAATCTCCTCGGGCGCTCCTTTCGAGTAGGCGGCCTCGTCGTTCGCACTTCGGTTCAAGGTCGTCATGCGTTTACGCTCCGGCGAGAACGGGATCTCGTTGAACCGGGGCCGCTCGATCTCGAGGGCAGATTTTTCGAGCCCGGCCTTGGCAGCAAGCGTGAGCAATGCCCCTTCACTCGGATCGCCTTTGACGCGCCACAATCCGTCGTCTTCGATCAATGCTGCATCGCAGCAAAGCGCACCGGCGACGAGAAACTCGCGCAGCGTGCTGTCGGGCTCGATTCGGTGACTGTCGAGTGAAAATTCGCCAATGGGCTCGTAACCGCTGCCGCTTACGCCGATGAACTGACCGCCGATCCATAGCTTGCGTGCAGTCATCTCGTCCTTGGTCAGCGTGCCGGTCTTGTCCGAACAGATCACTGAAGTGCTGCCGAGTGTCTCGACTGCGGGCAGATGGCGCATGAGGGCGTTCCGTTTGGCCATGCGCTGAATGCCGAGGGCCAGCGAGATCGTCACAACCGCGGGCAATGCCTCGGGCACGACGGCAACGGCGAGCGCGATGCCGAAGATGAACATCTCCAGCAAGTTCTCGCCGCGCAGTAGCGCTATACCGACGACGACCGCGACGATTGCGAGTCCTGCCATGGCAAGCAACTTGCCGAGCCGGTCGAGATTTTTCTGCAGTGGTGTCCTCGTCTCCTCGAGCGCGGCTAGCATGCCGCTGATCTTGCCGAACTCCGTCTGCATGCCCGTTGTAACGACGAGGGCTGTGCCGCGGCCGTAGGTCACAGTCGTGCCCGAGTAGATTAGGTTCGTTCGGTCGCCGACTGCGAGCGCCGGATCCCTTAGCGCATCCGTCTGTTTCAAGACCGGCACGGATTCGCCCGTGAGCGAGGCTTCGTCCGCCTTGAGGTTGAAGGCCTCGAGCAAGCGCGCATCGGCCGGCACCTTGTCACCGGCAGCGACGGCGATGACATCGCCCGGAACGAGCGCGCGGGCGGGGATGCTTTGCTCGGTGCCGTCGCGCAGCACGTTGGCCGTCGGCGCCGTCATCTCCTTTAAGAGCGCAATTGAACGCTCGGCGCGATATTCCTGCACGAACCCCAGCAGAATCGCGAAACTCACGATCACGGCGATGGCGATGGATTCGATCGCATGGCCGAGGCCTGCCGAGATCGCTGTCGCGATCAGCAGAACGATGATCAGCGCGCTTTTGAACTGGCTCGCGAGCACCTGCCAGGCGGAGATTTGTACCGCGGCTGCGAGCTCATTCGCGCCGTGCTGCTCCAGGCGCCGAGCGGACTCGGCAGCGCTCAGACCGGCCGCACTCGTGCGAAGCTCGCGCAGCGAGTCAGCGCGGGACAGCGTATGAAAAGCCGGGGCCGGTTCGCTCATTCTGGACGAGTTTCGGGATGCTGGAAGTTCGCCAGTGTACGCAGCCCGGGCCACTTGTGTAGTGATCTATAGATTTCGAGTGTCTGCAATTGGCCGTTAGCTGACCTTCGATTTCGGGCGTTGAACGTCGGCTTCACCCCGAAAGCGGTCGTTCAGATGTTAACGGAAGGGTTTCGCGGTAAAGTCAGCTGACGACCCATTGCTGCCGGTCGCGAATCCTTTGAATAGAGCTCCAAGTTCGTCTGATGTAGGTAGAATCGAACAGACAAGAAGCACCAGGAGGTGTGAATGTCGTTCTGGGGGGAACTAAGACGTCGCAACGTCGTTAAGGTTGGTGCTGCCTACCTGGCTGTGGCGTGGCTTCTGGCCCAGGTCGTCGGTCAAGTGCTGCCCACGTTCAACGCCCCAGAATGGGTCAGCCAGACGGTCATCTTTCTGCTGATACTGGGCTTG
>Ga0224508_10004076_pt1 | contig 12000 bp, 9 predicted proteins | sample SF_Jan12_sed_USG_4_FD_170157 | JGI IMG/M metagenome (GOLD analysis project Ga0224508, IMG submission 170157) | Sediment microbial communities from San Francisco Bay, California, United States - SF_Jan12_sed_USGS_21 | ecosystem: Environmental > Aquatic > Marine > Sediment | place: USA: California...
GCTCGTCCGGCGATGTACCGCCCGAATCCCGGTTCGCCGAGCGCCTTGCCGTCCTTGGCGATGACGGTGCCGCGCAGCATCGTCAAAACAGCCGCCCCGGTGAACTCCCAGTCCACGTACGGGGTCCACGCTGACTTCGAATACATCTCCTCGTCCTTAGGCACCACCTTCTTGTTCGGATCCACGAGGATGACGTCGGCGAGCGAACCCGGCAGCACCGCGCCCTTCTCGGGATATACGCCGAGGATGCGGGCCGGAGTCTCGGTCAACATCTCAACAAGTCGCTCCAGCCGCATATGGCCTTTGCCCACGTCGGTAAGCATGAGTGACAAGAGGTGGTCGTAGTGCGGAGCACCGAACGGACCGATCAGCGGATCCTCCTCCATCAGTTTCAGATCCTCAAGGGTGTGAGGTGCGTGGTCGGAGTCGATAATGTCGATCGTCCCGTCCTCGATCGACCGCCAGATCTCCTCCATGCGGGCCGGGTCGCTGGTGACGGCGCCGCCTGGGATCGCCCGAGCGCCCTGGGCCTTGATGTCCTCGTCGCGAAGATGGAAGTATTTAGGGTCGGCGGCCACGGTTACCCCGAGACCATCTGCTTTCGCCTGTCGTAGCAAGCGCAGGCTGCCCGGGGCGTGGGTGTGGACGACCTGAAGCCGCACTCCGGTGTCCCGTTGCAGTTCGAGCAGGATGGCAACCGCCGTGCGCCACACAATGTCGCGGGTATACACCGCACTGAACGTGTGGATGTCACGAGGGGCGCCCGCCGCCGACGCTTCCTCATAGAGATACTCGAAGAGAGTCTGAACGAACGGATGGACCACGCACGGCAGACCTGTCTCGGCGATTGTCTGAAATGTCTGATACAGCCGGCCGGGATCGTCGAGGGCCAGCCGGGGATCGTGCGGGTAGCCGCCGGTGACTTGAAAGATCTTGAACCCGGTCGCTCCGGCCTTGGCGAATCCTTCGATCTGATCGAACTGGACGGGTCCGACGAAGTGGCCCCAGTCGATGAGGCAGTTCTCGGCGGCGATTGCCCGCTTCTCTTCGAACAACTCCACCGTGGTGGTGGGTGGTTCGACGTTCGGCATGTCGACGTACGTCGTGTATCCGCCGACAGCCGCAGCGCGGGACGAGGTCAGGTAGTCCTCCTTGTACTCATAGCCGGGCACTCGGGTGTGGGCGTGCAGGTCGATAAGGCCGGGAAGCACCCACAACCCGGTTGCATCAATCTCAGTGTCGGCCACGGCCTCGCTACCGCGGCCGAGGAGGGCCGAGATTCGCTCACCATCGATGAGTACGTCAGCTTCCACGGGTCCGGTCGGGGTCTGAATGATGCCGTTGCGGATTCGGGTGGTCTCGCCCAAGTGAACTCTCCTCGTTGCGTAGCGGCCAGAGTAGCCACGCAGCGAGGCGTCTCGCCAGCGGTTCCGGCGAGAACCAAGCCGGTCTGACAGTCCGCCGCAGGCCACAGGGTTCCCAGCTCCTGCGCCAGCCGCAAAGGATGTCATTGGGCAGCAGCACCGCCGTCCCGAGATGGATCCGATCCGTGACGGCGGCAACGGCCGCCAGTTGAGCAACGGCTCGAGGAAAGCGGTCCCGCCAGCTTCGAGCAGCAGTCCATGAGGCGCACCGGCCACCAGCGGATCCCGCACCCACAGCGAGTCGAACCCGGCTCTTTCCGCCTGCCGGGCAATATCGAGGAGACGAGCCGCGTCAAGCCAGATTGGTGAGGGACTCGAAGAAAACGGGAGGCGAGTCTGCCGCCTCAATCGCTTCCCGAGATCCGCACGAGACGTGATGCTGATCCTGGAAGGTGGTCCAGGCGATGAAGTCATGAACCCACAAGGCATCGAATCCCAGTTCCTCAGTTCGCGTGGCTCTTCGCCAGATGTCTTCCGTGTTTGCGAGCGGGCCCGCCACCGGGAGGCGGACACCGAACTCAACCTTCTTCGCCACAATCGGCTCCCTTCTCGCAGAGTTATGGGAGAGACCATTCAACTTCGGTCCACGCCACGTAGTGTCGACTTCGATGAAACCGGAAGCCGCGTTGCATGACTGGCTCAGCAGCCAGGAGTCCCGCCTCCTGGACCTGCTTGAGGCCCTGGTTACCACCGAGAGCCACGCGGCCAACCCGGCCGGAGTCGAGCGAGCCGCTGGGCTCGTCAGTGACGAGTTGGCGCCTCTCGGGTTCGAATTCGAGGCCTCACCTTCCCCATCGCTGCCACCCGAAGACCATTGGCTGGAGGACCTCTTCTCTCCCGGAGTGCCCTATGAGAACCTCGGACACACGTACGCGGCATCCTCGACGGGAACCAGCCCCGGCCGGCTGCTGCTGCTCGGCGACCTCGATACCGCCTTTCCGACGGGGACTCTCGATTCGGTCCCGTACCGCATCGTGGACGGAAAGGCATTCGGACCGGGAATCGCCGATATGAAGGGGGGCCTGGTAGTCCTTATCGCGGCTCTGCAGGCCATTGACCAGCTGGGGCTGAAGCGACCTGATGCCACCGTGGTCCTAGCCGGCGACGAACAGGCGGGCAGCCTCGGATCGCGCCCGGTTATTGAGCGTGAAGGGATTGGCGCCGACTGGTGTCTCTGTGTCGAATGCGCCCGTCGCGGGGGCAAGCTCATGGTCGCCCGGGGACACATCGGGGTGGGCACCCTCACTGTCTCGGGACGGGAGGCCCACACCGGAAGTGCCCGGGCGGAGGGGATTAATGCACTCGAAGCGCTCGCCCACCTGGTGCTGCAACTCAACGCCCTCACCGATCCACCGGCCGGAACCCTCGTCACCGTCACCATCGCAAGTGCCGGCCGTCGACGCAGCATCGTGCCCGCAACCGCCATCGCCACTGTCGACATCCGCACCCGGTCCCCCGGCGCCTGGGAGGCGGTGACCACACAAATGGACTCGGTAGTCGCGGAGGTAGGCGAGCGCACCGGCACGGTCATTGACCTTCGAACCTATAACCACCGGCCCGGAGTCGCCCGCAACCAAGCCACCGATGCTCTGCTGCAACTGGCACGCTCGGTGGGTTCCGAATTGTCGATTGAGCTTGACGTGTTCGAGTCCGCGGCAGCCGGAAGCACGGCGTTTCGACCGCCAGATACTCCGACATTGGATGGCTTGGGACCGTTGGGAAGCGGCCTCATGACCACCGAAGAGCACATCGAGATCGATAGCCTTGCGCCGCGGGCAGCATTGCTGGCCGGCCTCATAAGTCGGCTCACGGCATCGCCCGACCCGAACTAGCCAGCTGCGTGGCTCAGCCCGGCCGGTTGGTTGACTTACCCCGGGGTTCCCACCAAACTGGCGGCCCGTGAAGAACACTCAAATCCTCATTACGTAGCGCACACGTCGGACGTGTGCGCGCCCTGCCCTTCGGAGAACCGGAGGGTTTCTTTATGAGGCAATCGCAATAGGAACCCATGGTCGAGATTTACGACACCACATTGAGAGACGGCACCCAGCGGGAAGGCATCAGCCTGACCGTTGAGGAGAAGCTGCGCGTTGCCACCCTGCTCGACGAGCTCGGTGTCCACTACATCGAAGGCGGCTGGCCGGGTGCCTTGCCCAAGGACACGGAATTCTTCGTCAGGGCCGAAAAGGAGCTCGACCTTGAGCACGCCACCCTGGTGGCCTTCGGCTCCACCCGGAGGGCGGGCGCCGAGGCGGCCTCCGACCCCCAGCTACAGGCGCTGCTTGAGGCCAACACCGACGTCATCTGCGTCGTCGGCAAGTCGTGGGATTACCACGTCACCGAGGCGCTGCAGACCACTCTCGACGAGGGAGTGGCAATGATCACCGATACCGTCGCCTTCCTCAAGAGCGAGGGCAAGCGAGTGTTTCTCGACGCCGAGCACTTCTTCGACGGGTTCAAGCACAACCCCGATTACGCCCTGCGAGTCGTGGCTGCTGCCGTCGAGGCCGGGGCTGAGCGGGTGATCCTGTGCGACACCAACGGCGGCAGCCTCCCCTCCGAGATCGCCGACACCGTCACAGCCACCGCCGCCGCAGTGCCAGCCGCCGAGCTGGGCATCCACACCCACAACGACTCGGGCTGTGCTGTGGCCAACACGCTGGCCGCCGTCAACGCCGGAGCGATACAGGTGCAAGGGTGCATCAACGGCTACGGAGAACGGACGGGGAACGCCGACCTGTGCCTCGTGCTACCCGACCTGGTGCTCAAAATGGGGATCGAGGCGATACCCAAGGAACGGCTCACGCGTCTCACAACCATCTCGCACCTCATCGCCGACCTGGTCAACATCACCATCGACCCGCACCATCCCTATGTAGGGACCTCGGCCTTCGCCCACAAGGCCGGTCTGCACACTTCAGCGCTGGCCCGGCGATCCGACGCCTACGAGCACATCAGCCCGGCCGAAGTCGGCAACACCACTCGCATGGTGGTGTCGGAGATGGCAGGACGATCCACCGTTCTCGGCAAAGCCCGCGAACAAGGCTTGGACCTCGACGACGCCACGGCCGGCAGCATCCTGGCCACGGTCAAAGACCTCGAAGCCCGCGGCTACCAAATCGAAGCTGCGGATGGCACCTTTGAGTTGATCGTGCGGAAGGCCACCGGCTGGGAGCAGCCCTTCTTCGAGCTCGAGTCCTTCCGGGTGTTCACCGAACGACGGGCCGACGGGCACGTCATCGCCGAGGCCACCATCAAGGTGCACGTCAAGGGCGAGCGGGTAGTGGCAACCGCCGAGGGCGATGGACCCGTGAATGCCCTCGACCGGGCCCTCCGGCAAGCTCTGGCCGACACCTTCCCCGAGGTCGAGCACCTTCGCCTGACCGACTACCGGGTGCGGGTACTGGACCCAGCCGCCGGGACTGCCGCCGTCACCCGGGTGCTGCTCGAGATGAGCGACGGCAAGCAAGCGTGGGGCACCATCGGCGTGCACGAGAACATCATCGAAGCCTCCTGGGAAGCCGTGGCCGACGGCGTGGTGGTCGGCCTCCTTCGACTTATCTGACATGTTCCTCGGGACTGCCGCCAACGTCATCACGGTGATCATTGGAACAACGGTCGGCGCCGTAGCCGCCAGCCGTTTCCCCGAGCGCATTCGCACCACTGTGATGGCCGGGCTGGGGCTGCTGACCCTGGCCATCGGTTTCCGCGATTCGCTGGTCGCCGTTGAGCTGATTCCGGTACTGGCCGCCATCCTGGCCGGCGGAATCATCGGGGAGCTGTTGCGCATCGAACAGGGGCTTGAGCGGTTGGGCGACATCCTGCGCGATCGGTTTGTCGGCCAGCACGAGGCCCCCGCCATCGACCCGCAGCTGCCGGAAGCCGCCATCGACAACCTTCCGGAAGACCGGCGAGCCAGGTTCGGCGAGGGATTCGTCGTCGCCTCGCTTGTGTTCTGCGTGGGACCGCTCACGGTGCTCGGATCGATCAACGACGGTCTCGGCGACCCGGAGCTCCTCTACATCAAGGCCGGATTGGACGGATTCGCTTCGGCGGCGTTCGCCGCCGTATATGGCTGGGGGGTGATGCTGTCGGCCCTCACCGTGCTGGTTGTGCAGGGCGGCATCGCCGGCCTGTCGGCCGTGCTTGGCGACTTCCTGTCCGACGCATCCCTGGATGCACTCACCACGGCCGGGGGCATCCTATTGATCGGGGTGGCGTTGCGGCTGCTCGACATGAAGCGCATCCGGGTAGCCAACCTGCTGCCCGCGCTGGTACTGGCCCCGCTGTTTACCGCCCTCTAATCACACCAAGCAGCGAGCGCATCATGGCGGCCGATGCCCCCCACAACACCTCGCCCTCCACGTCGATGAACCACAGGTCGTGGCCCGACCAGCTTTCGGTGCGCCAGCGATCCTCGTTTAAGAAGTGGTGGAGTGGCGGGACCATGGTGGATGCCACCTCAGCGGGGTCGGGCACCAACCGGGGGATCCCGGAAAGGCGACCCACTACCGGGGCCACCACCACCTCGAAGCGATTAGTGGACACGGGGTCGAGGAATCCGAGGGGGGTGACGTGTTCGGCAGGGATGCCAACCTCTTCATCGGCCTCCCGCAGGGCTGCAGCCAGGACCGACTCATCCGCCTCCTCGATCCTCCCGCCCGGAAACGCCAGTTGGCCGGGGTGGGACGGCATATGGTCGGGGCGCTTGGTGATGACCACCCGGACGACGCCATCGTCGTCTTCGAACAGGGGTAATAAGACTGCCGCCGTGGCAGGACGCGGCCCCATGTGCTCTGACGGAAGGTCGGCGAGGATGTCCCAAAGGGTGGCCATCGGGTCAGCCTAGAGAGCACACGGATACCCCTCCCGCCTTGCGGGAGGGAGGCAACCCGTTGGGTTGGTTGGGGGTGGGGTGGGCAACCCTTCGGGTTGCAGGCAGGTTCCTGTGCTCTCAAGGAAGAACCAGGACCAACCACCGACCGTCCACCGAATGACGCTAGATAAGCTTCTTCAATGCCTCGACCATCAGCAACAGGAGGGGGCCCAGGAATGCTCGCCAGCGCCTCCCGGTTCTCCCCTCGGCTCGAACTGAGGCCGTTCCGCCGCCGCGACCTCGACGGGTTGGTGGAGGCGGCTGCCGATTCAATAGCCGACCTCAACAAGTGGCTGCCGTGGGCCCACGCTGCTTACGGACGACGGGACGCACTGATCTTCCTCCGTGATTCCGTGTCGGCTTGGGGCGAGGGTCGGGCCTTTGATTTCGCGGTCCGCTACCTCGAGAACCCCGGATACCACGTTGGGAATGTGTCGGTGTGGTTCGTTTCCCGCCAGTCCCGGGTGGGAGAAGTCGGTTACTGGATCCGTTCGAGTGAAACTCGCAAGGGCGTCGCCACTGAGGCCGCCGCCCGGATCCTGGAAGTGGCGTTCGAGGAGCTCGATCTACATCGGGTAGTTCTCCGGATTGCCGTCGGCAATCACGGGAGCGAGCGGGTCGCCGAGAAGCTCGGATTCACGCGGGAAGGGCTCCTTCGCGAAGAGCTGCAGGTGAACGGCGAGTGGATGGACCATTCGGTCTGGGGGCTGCTGGAGAAGGAGTACCGGGCCATGAAGACCCAATATGCCAATGCCGGCTGGGTCATGCCTGCCTAAAGACAGGGTCGGCCACTACCGACAGTGAACGAAGTACCGGCAACCCGGTACGATGATCGGGCCCCATGGACACCCTCACCCAGCCACCAGATTCGGTATATTTCCCGCCCCGCTCACGCCGGCGGACGGTTCGCCGACGTCTCGACCAAAGCTTCGAGTGGCTGTCGAAGGTGATGGGGCTCCTGCTCCTGGGCTACTTGCTCTTCGATCGCACGTTCGCCTGGTTCCACATTCCGGGCACACCCCTCTTTGTCGGTGAACTTGCCCTCATCTTCGGCCTCTTCACCATCCTGCGGACACCCCACCTCGGGCGAATCATTCGAATGAGCCGTCCCATCCAGTTGCTCATGCTGTTCATGCTATGGGGCTTCGCCCTGGGGTTCGAGGGCTACAGCAATTGGGGCATCGACGCCGTACGCGACAGCGCGCTCTGGTATTACGGGATATTCGCTCTGATCTCGTCGGTGCTCCTCCTGTACAAGCCCGAGCTGTGGGACGAAATGGTCGACGGCCTCACCCGCTTCATCCCCTTCTTCTTCATGGTGATGGTGGTCCGTTTCCTCTTCGGCAACGTCGACATTGGCGCCCGGGTCCCCGACTCTCGCACCCCCTACACCGCCCACAAGACGGCCAATATCGCAGTCAATATCGCCATCGCCCTGGCGTTCTTGCTCTTGGTGATCGGTCCCGCCCTCACGAAGGACCTCAAACGCCGGGGAACCTCACTCACCCTCTTCGGACTGCTCCTGGTGGTGGCAGTGGGGACCCAGAGCCGTGGCGGGTTCCTAGCCGCCTTCTTGATCCTGGCGGTGGTGTTTGTCCTGGCCCGCCACGCGCGAGGGGTCATGCTCGGCGTGGTGGCGTTGGCGGTGTTGGTCGCCATCCTGGCGGCCGCCCTCGACGTCAAATTCCAGCTGGATCGCCGCGAGCTGTCGGTCGAGCAGGCGATCGAGAACTTCCAGTCGGTCGCCGAGGAAGCCACGTCGGGAAGCCAATTCGACAACACCACTCAGTGGCGTCTCAACCTGTGGTCGCTCGTCGTTGACGACGTGTTTCGCGAAGAGCGGATGCTAACGGGCTTCGGTTTCGGTGAGAACCTGGCCGACCGTTACGGCTTTACGGGTCCATCGTCGGTGCCGCTGCGCAACCCGCACAACTCGCACCTGTCGGTGTTGGCCCGGATGGGAGTTGTCGGCACCATCCTATGGGTTGCCATGTTCGGAGCCTGGTTCCTGAACCTGAGCCGGGCCAGACGCCAGTTCATCGAAATCGGGGAGGATCGGCGGGCGGCCCTGTCGTTATGGCTGATGCTCGCCATGATCGCCATCCTCGTCAACGCCTTCTTCGACCCGACCATCGAAGGGCCCCAGGTTGGCGTCATTCTCTGGACGACGTTCGGCATGGGGGCCGTCCTCGGGCTGGGAGCCCGCTCGGTTGGGTCTCGCCGCCGCCGGCTCCGGAATCAGCGTGGACACGAATTCGATTGGCTCCTGCTGCAGGAGCGGCCCCCCGAGAGCCCCGCCCACCCCGCCCTTAGCCTCTCAGCCGACCTCCAAGAGGTTGTCACCGATTTCGACACCCTCCTCGCCGAACCCGACGACGAGTCCGAGGACACCGACCCAGAGGATTAGAGGCCGGCGCACTCGACCTCAGTAGCCGAGCCAGATCCCAAGAGAAATCCCGGCGCCGAGGCGCCGGGATTTGCTCTTTACCAACTGCTTACACGCCGCAAGGAGAAGACCGGCGCAAAGCGCCGGTCTTCTCCCAAGGAATCCGAGCCAGATCCCAAGAGAAATCCCGGCGCCGAGGCGCCGGGATTTGCTCTTTACCAACTGCGAAGCAGTTGGCTACATCATGCCGTGCATGTCGCCGCCGCCCCCTGGCATGGCGGGCATGGCCTCTTCCTTCTCCTCAGCCACAATGGCCTCGGTGGTGATGAGGAGACCTGCGATCGACGCTGCATTTTGCAGCGTTGAGCGGGTCACCTTGGCCGGATCGATAACGCCGGCCTTCATCAGGTCCTCGTATACGCCGGTCTGGGCGTTGAAGCCCTCTTGGGCGCTCTTGAGGCCCTTGACATGCTCGACGATCACGCCGCCTTCGTACCCGGCGTTGACCGAGATCTGCCGCAACGGGGCCTCGAGCGACTTCAGAACGATCTGACGACCGGCCTTCTCATCGTCCGTGCCACCGCGCAGCTTCTCAACGGCTGCGCCGGAACGGAGCAACGAGACGCCGCCACCGGGGAGGATTCCCTCCTCGACGGCCGCCCGGGTCGCCTGGATGGCGTCCTCGATGCGGTGCTTGCGCTCCTTGAGCTCGACCTCAGTCGCTGCACCAACCTTGATGATGGCAACGCCACCAGCCAGCTTGGCGAGACGCTCGGCCAGCTTCTCACGGTCCCAATCGGAGTCGCTGTTCTCGATCTCGCGACGGATCTGAGCGACCCGGGCATCGACGTCGGGCTTCTTGCCGTTGCCTTCGACGATCGTCGTGTTGTCCTTGCTGATAACGACCTTGCGGGCGGTACCGAGCAACTCGAGTGTGGCGTTCTCCAGCTTCAGGCCCACTTCCTCGCTGATCACCGTTGATCCGGTGAGGATGGCGATGTCCTGGAGCATGGCCTTGCGGCGTTCACCGAACCCGGGGGCCTTGACGGCCGCCGAGGCGAAGGTGCCGCGGATCTTGTTGACGACCAGCGTGGCGAGCGCTTCGCCCTCCAGGTCCTCAGCAATGATCAATAGGGGCTTGCCCGACTGCATCACCTTCTCGAGCACAGGAAGCAGGTCCTGCACCGCGGTGATCTTCTGGTTGGCCATGAGGATGTAGGGGTCCTCAAGAACGGCTTCCTGTCGATCGGCGTCGGTGATGAAGTACGGGGAGATGTAGCCCTTATCGAACTGCATGCCCTCGGTGAACTCCAACTCAACTCCGAATGTCTGGCTGTCCTCGACGGTGATGACACCTTCGTTGCCTACCTTGGCAAGAGCCTCGGCAATCCGGTCACCAACGGCTTCGTCGGCGGCTGAGTTACCGGCCACGTAGGCGATCTTCTCTTTGTCGGTGGAACCAACCGGCTCGGCTCCGTCGATGAGGAAGCTGACGGCGGCTTCGACAGCCTGCTCGATGCCACGCTTCAGCTCCATCGGGTTGGCCCCGGCGGCGACGAAACGCAAACCTTCGCGCACCATGGCCTGGGCGAGCACCGTTGCGGTGGTCGTCCCGTCGCCGGCGACGTCGTTGGTCTTGTTGGCTACTTCCTTGGCGAGTTGAGCGCCCATGTTCATCCATGGGTCCTCAAGCTCGATCTCCTTGGCGATGGTTACACCGTCATTGGTGATGGTGGGTGCGCCCCACTTCTTCTCGAGGAGGACGTTGCGTCCCTTAGGTCCGAGCGTGACTTTGACGGTGTCCGCCAATACGTCGACGCCGGCCTGCAGGGCGTGCCGTGCTTCCTCGTCAAACTGAATTTCTTTGGCTGCCATTGTTACTTACTCCTAGCCGATGACCGCGAGCACGTCGCGGGAGGACAGGATCAAGAATTCCTGGCCTTCGAATTTGATCTCTGTGCCGCCGTACTTCGAATAAACGACGACGTCACCCTTCTTCACGTCCACGGGGACGCGATCTCCATCCTGGAAGTCCCCCGGGCCTACGGCCAGGACGTCACCCAGCTGGGGCTTTTCTTTGGCCGTGTCTGGTATGACGAGACCCGATGGGGTCGTTGAGGTGTCATCTTCCTTGGGTTTTACGATGATGCGGTCGCCCAGTGGCTGCAGCTTCATGTGGTACCCCTCCTTTAGCACTCGATACTTACGAGCGCTAAATATAGCAGTCTCGGGTGGCGAGTGCTAACTAGTTTTTCGCGGCGCTCGACGCCGTCGCTACGGCAGGTGAGACGGAGAGCGGCTCACCGAGATCGGCACCAGGAATCCACCACGTCCAGCAAGACCGTTCGCTTTGACTCAACGTCTTCGAGGCTCTCAAACCTGGCGTAGCGAGCGGTGTCTCCCCCTCCCTCCAGAATGGAGTGGGCGCCGGGAATCGACGCGCCGGTGTGAAACATCAGACTCACATGCGCTTTCGTGCGCGGATTGAAGCTCGCCAGATTCCCTTCATACGTGAAGGTCGGGCTCTTCCACTTGATGGTTTCGCTCATGCGTAGATCGGACATGATGATGTCGCGCACCAGGAGCATGGCGTCCTTGAGCGGATGCTCATACTCGTCGAACCATTCGTCAACGTCGGTACTCACGCCGATCCCAGTACCAGCCCGGCATCGACGTCGGCCCCCAGATCGGTGACCTCTCCGCGAGCAAGTTTGTGGGCCCCCACCACCGCAATCATGGCGCCATTGTCGGTACACAGGTCGCGGGGAGGAATGAACAAGTTGACCCCGCGGCGGTCCGCTTCCTCTTGCAGGCGAGCCCGCAGACGCGAGTTGGCCATAACCCCTCCCCCACCACCGACCGCTCCAACCCCCGTCGCGTCGACCGCGTTGAACGTCTTTTCCACCAGCACGTCGACGATCGCCTCTTGTAGTGAGGCGGCGACGTCGGGGATTGGCGGGAGGGTGCCGGCGTCACGATGCTGCCGCACATAGGTAATGAGCGAAGTCTTCAAGCCGGAGAACGAGAAGTCATACGGCCGATCCGCCAGCGCTCGAGGAAAGGCAATGGCGGTGGGGTCGCCGCTTTCGGCCAGACGATCGATGGCCGGGCCCCCCGGATAGCCGAGGCCCAGGAAGCGGGCGGTCTTGTCGAGGGCCTCACCGGCGGCGTCATCGATGGTGCTACCGAGGATCTCGTAGTCACCCCAGTCTTTCATATGCACCACCTGGCTGTGACCCCCCGAGGCGAGCAAGACGACGGCCGGCGGGGCAAAGGCCGGGTCTCCGAGCAGGGGAGCAAACAGGTGCCCCTCC
>Ga0224508_10004077_pt1 | contig 11996 bp, 10 predicted proteins | sample SF_Jan12_sed_USG_4_FD_170157 | JGI IMG/M metagenome (GOLD analysis project Ga0224508, IMG submission 170157) | Sediment microbial communities from San Francisco Bay, California, United States - SF_Jan12_sed_USGS_21 | ecosystem: Environmental > Aquatic > Marine > Sediment | place: USA...
GATCTCCGAGGACTATGACGGCCGTCCCGGCTGCAATGGCTGCGGCGGCTGTACGACTGGCTGTGCACGCGGCTCGATGAGCAAGTTCTCGCTGTCGATCTGGCCGAAGGCGCTCAATGCCGGCGTTGAGCTTCGAGCTCATGCCCGTGTCGAGCGCATCGAACGGGGAAAGGATGGTCGCGCCAAGGGCGCCATCTATGTCGATCGCATGACCGGCCTTCGGTCCGAGCAGACCGCTGATGTGGTGATCCTCGCCGGCAACGGCGTCGGCACGCCCTGGCTGCTGCTTACCTCTGATAATCTCGCCAACAGCTCCGATCAGGTCGGCCGCAATTTGCTGCACCACACGCTGACCGCCTGCGATATCTGGGTCGACGCACCGATGGAAACCCATATGGGCTATGTCGGCTCGTTGATCGGTATGGAGTTTGCGGAGACCGACACATCGCGCGGGTTCATCAACGGCTTCAACTTCAACTGTGCCGCCACCGGCCATGCCGGCAGCCAGAGCCTTGGTATGATCACGCCGAGGGCAGCACCCCTGGGTAAGGATCATCACCGCTGGTTCCGGGACCGCTTCAGCCACGGCTTCGGCGTGTTCGCGATCGGCGACGATCTTCCGCAAGCGAAAAACCTCATCACGCTCTCCGAGACCGAAGTGGATCGGGACGGCCTGCCGGCGCCGAAGCTGCATTACGAACCTCATGAAAACGATTGGCGGATGATGCGCTATCAGTTGGAACGTCTGGAAGAGATCGCCAAGGCCTGCGATGCCGTCGACTATCACTTGCACGACTATTGCAAGGACGGCGTCTACCAGACGCCAGCCTGGCATCTCCTCGGTACGTGCCGGATGGGAGCGGATCCGGAGATGTCGGTGATCAATGGCTGGAACCAGAGCTGGGACGTGCCCAACCTCTACATCGTCGACGGCTCGGCATTCACGACCGGTGGCGTGGTCAACCCGACCTCGACGGTCTGCGCTTTGGCACTACGCGCCGCCGAACATCTGCGCGATCAGTTCGCCGATCTCAGGCGAGCGACAATCACCAGGGCGGCATGAGGTGATGGAGGCGGAAACGTTCGACTATGTGATCTGCGGGGCAGGCTCAGCTGGCTGCGTTCTCGCCAATCGGCTGTCGGCTGATCCCGCCAACCGGGTTCTTCTGCTCGAAGCCGGTGGCTCCGACAATACGCCGCTGGTGCGCATTCCGGCAGCCGAGATCCGGGCGATCATGAACTCCGGTTTGAATTGGAAATATCAAAGCCAGCCTGATCCATCGCTCGGCGGCCGCGCCGACATGTGGCCGGGCGGCAAGGTGCTGGGCGGCTCCAGTTCGATCAATGGCATGGTTTATCTGCGCGGCCAGCGTGAGGATTATGACGGCTGGGCAGCCAGCCTCGGCAACACCGGGGCCTGGAGTTACAGAGACATTCTTCCCTACTTCAAGCGCATGGAAAGCAACGCGTTCGGTGCTGGCGACTATCACGGCGGCGACGGGCCGCTCACTACTTCTCATGTCGCCACGCCGCACCCACTCGCCGCAACCTTCATCGAGGCGGGCCAGGAACTAGGCTACCCCTACAACCCTGACTTCAACGGCGAACGTCAGGAAGGCATCGGCCCAAGCCAGGGATCGATCCGTCGCGGCCGGCGCCACAATACCGGGCGCGCTTATCTTGCGCCGGTGCGCAGCCGCGCCAATCTGGAGGTGCGCACTCACGCCCATATCGATCGCATCCTCTTCGAAGACAAGCAGGCGGTTGCTGTCCGCTACCAGCGCCACGGCGAATGGCAGGAGGCGAGAGGTGGGGAGATCATTCTCGCTTGCGGCAGCCTGTCGTCGCCCGCCGTTTTGATGCGTTCGGGTATCGGGCCGGGCGATCATCTGCGAGAGCACGGGATCGGCGTCGTCGAAAACCTGCCGGGTGTTGGCCAAAACCTGCAGGAACATCCGATCGTCTGGGTGTCGGGCTATGTCGATGTCAGCACCTACAACACGGAGGTGAGGCCGCATCATTTCGTGAAACACGGCCTGAGCTGGCTCTTGTTCGGCAGCGGCCCCGCCGCTTCGCCGATTACCCAAGCCTGTGCCTTCATCCGCACCCGACCGAATGAGGAGACCCGCCCCGATATCCAGCTGCAGTTCGTACCCACCGGGTACAAGCTGGTGCCGGAAGGCCTTCTCCTGATGGACCGGCCGGCGATCACCATCCTGGTCAATGTCTGTCGGCCGGAAAGCCGGAGTACGCTTCGGTTGGCGTCCAAAGATCCCAAGGTTCAGCCGCTGATCTTCTCTAATCTTCTGGGCGAAGATGACGATGTCGAACGCATGGTCGCCGGATGCCGCGCGGCGCGTGCAATCTTCGAATCCAGAGCCTTCGGGTCACACTATCTTGGTCCCTGCCTACCGGATATCGACGTACAGAGCGACAGTGATTTCAGAAGCTACATCCGTGCAGGCACCGGCCCAGCATACCACCCTGCCGGCACTTGCAAGATGGGCAGGGACGCGACGTCGGTTGTTGATGATCGCCTGCGGGTGCGCCGGATGGACCGCCTTCGCGTGGTCGACGCCTCGATCATGCCGGTCGTAACCAGCGCCAACACCAACGCACCGACCATCATGATCGGCGAAAAGGCCTCGGACTTGATCCTGGAGGATCAAAAAATTTCCTAGTGGTATGCCTTCGACAAGAAAGCCCATCACAGGCGTCGATAACTTGTTGGCATACCGTCAATCTAGGCTATGGCGATGGCAACCCAATGACGTGGACATTCCACTAGCTCGTCACTGATCCTGCGGTCATGCCTGCGAGAAAGTAGCGTTGGGCTAGAAGGTGAAGCAGTAGCAACGGTGCTGAGCCGAGGACACTCATGGGGGTTAAGCGCAAATTTTGTGTATGAGCTTCATGCGGCGGCGTGATCCTTGGCAGCTTCGATTGGTTCTCCATCACGGAAGCTCACTCCCTCGATGATCTGACCGAGCCGGTTGGTGCCGTTCAGGCGGCGCCAATGACGTTCAGCAGATTTGACCAGCTTGAAGACCATAGCGAGCGCCGTGTCGCGCGACAGGCATCCCCTGGTCTTGTTGGTTCGCAATCGCACCGTCGCGAACGTGCTTTCGATGGGATTGCTGCGGACATGCTGCCAATGCTCGGCAGGGAAGTCGAAGAAGGCGAGCAGAACGTCGCGATCCTTGACCAAGCAGGCGCTTGCCTTCTCGTATTTCGCCCCGTACTTGGCAACGAAACGGTCGAAGGCCTCATCAGCACCTGTCCGGCTTTCGGCATTGTAGATCTGATGGAGATCGCTCTTGGCCTTTTTCTGAACCGACTTCGGCAGATAGTTCAGAACATTGGCCGTCTTGTGCACCCAGCAGCGCTGCTGCTGGGTGGTCGGCCATATCTTCCTGATGGCCGCCCAGAAACCAAGGGCGCCATCACCGGTCGCAAGCTCGGGGGCAATCGTCAGGCCGTTCTCATCGCGCAGGCGCACAAGAAGCTCATGCCAGCTCTGCTCGCTCTCGCGAAAGCCATCATCGATCGCCAAGAGTTCGTTCGATCGGCTTACGCGGCTCCCCCGGAGCCACGGTCCGGTCTCACTCCCGCTCTCATCGGCGCCCATCAAAACCATGATCAGCAGAGCTGATCATCCGTTGCCTTGGCACGGCGCGTATTCGCGCCGAGGGCACTGACGGTCATGCTCGAGGCGTGGGCTGAAATAGATGCCATCGGCCCAGACATAGACGTAGCGCTTCGCTGAAAGATCGCGACCCTGCCAGCGCTTGTGCTCGTCCTGCCAGACCTCGACCAGGCGTCGAATCGTCGTCGGTGAAAGCCCGCCGGCATTCGGACCCAAAAGCACGGTCAAGGCTTCCTCGAACTGGCCGGTCGAAACGCCCTTCAGATAAAGCCAAGGCAACAACTCTTCGACATTCTTGGTTCGTCGCAAATTGGCTGGCAGCACCGCCGAGGTGAACCGAATGGGCGGCGCATCACCGGCACCTCGGTCGCGAACCCGCGGCCGTTGAACCTCAATCGGCCCAATGCCGGTTTGGATCCGACGCTCAGGCGCACGACCGTTGCGAACAATTCGTTTGCGGCCTTGGTCGTCAACCAGATCGGCATGGCCATCGACGAAGCTGTCGACTTCAGCTTGGATGGCCTGCATCAACATCCGTCGCGCTCCTTCCCGCAGAACGCCGAGCAACGGATCATCTTCGACAATCCCACCTGGTCGCGGCAGACCAACAACATTACTCTCTTCCATGGCGTATCCTTTCAAATGGTGATCTCATCCATCACCAAGGATACGCCGCCCAATTACGCGTACACAAAATTAAGCTCTAGCCCGGGGGTGGGTGGAGAGTGGGTGAAAGATGGGCAGGGGGAGGAAACAAAAAAGGAAGAAATTGAATAAGCGGATAAGAAAACAACAAAAATAAAGTGTATAATATAGCAGGATAAAGAAATTGGACTGTATTTTAAGCAAGTGAGAATACGGAGGATGAGACGGTTGCAGGTATTGTGAGGTAGTCGGGCTTGGGTAGAGGCAAAGAAGTGGTCTGAGATAGAAGGCTGGCTATCGATCGCAATGCGTGACTATGGGCCGGTAGCATGTGGCAAGAGCAATGAATGAGGTGGTTGGGTTTGTTTGGACAGCTTTTTGATCAGCTAAGGTGGAATCCTGCCGTTGTTGTTAGCTGGGGGTATGTGGTCAACGCGTCAGCGTTGTCCATCATATCCACAGCCCCGGCGCCGCCGGCGAAAATCTCGGTTGGTGTCCGATAGCCCAAAGCCTGGTGTGGACGCGACACGTTGTAGAAGCTAATCCAAGATCCGATACCCAGCTTTGGCATCGGCCACCGTGTCATAGGCGTGCAGATAGACCTCCTCGTATTTCAATGATCGCCACAAACGCTCGATAAAGACATTGTCCATGCACCGGCCTTTGCCGTCCATGCTGATCTTGATCTCGGCATCGAGCAGCACCGTCGTGAAAGCCTCGCTGGTGAACTGGGCACCTTGGTCGGTATTGAAGATCTCGGGCTTGCCGTAACAGTCCAACGCCTCTTCGAGCGCGTCCACGCAGAAGTCGGCATGCAGGCTGGTCGAGAGCCGCCAGCTCAGCACATAGCGGCTGAACCAATCCAATGATCAGCCGAGCTGATCATCCGTTCGCAAGGCGACGGCGCGTACTCGCGCCGAGGGGCGACCAGGTAGAGAAAGCCTCGAGCCATGGGGATATAGGTCACATCGCAACACCACACTTGGCTCGGCCGATCGATCGCCAGATCACGCAGCAAGTAGGGATAGACCTTGTGGCCCGCCGCCGGCCTACTGGTCCTGGGCTTCTGGTAGACCGCCTCCAAACCAAGCAGCCGCATCAATCGACGAACACGATCACGGCCCACAGCATAACCTTGGCCGCGTAACCATGCGGTCATCTTGCGGGAGCCATAAAACGGCGTCTTCAGATATTGCTCGTCGATCCGACGCATCAGCTCCAATGTCAAGGCGTCGGACGGCTTGGGGCGATAGTAAAGCGACGATCGGCTGATCCCGACCAGCCGGCATTGGCGAACAAGCGACACGCGACCATCAGTGCGATCGATCATGCCCAATCTCTCGGCCCGGCTCATAGACCGGACCTGCGACGCAAAAAATCAAGTTCGACCGTCAGCTGCCCAATCTGCTGGTAGAGTTCCGCCTTCTCGCGTTCAGAACGCTCATCCGACGACCCCTTGCCACCGGCAATAAAGGCCGACTCAGTGCCCTCCAGTAACGCCTTCTTCCAGGCATAAATCTGGTTCGGATGATCTGATCGATCGGCTTGTCGCCGACCACGTCGACGAAGTTGCGAACCGCCTTGATCCGGGGATTGCGCCAGCGGCGCAGCTGATCCTCGCTCTTGCCGAAGGTCTTGTCCCTGGCGAACTCCCAATAAAGCGCAAGCGCTTTTTCGACCGTGATCGCCGGTTCCTGCGCCGTGCCGAGCAGGGCGGTTGCCTCGGCCTTGTTCGGCGCCCCGCCTGGCGCATCGATAGCTTCAACCCGCTCGACAAGCGCGTCCACCGGCAAGCGCTTGACCCGGTCGACATCCAGATAGCGAAAGCCGCGAACGGCGGCCAACTCCTGCGCGGCCGCGAACCTGGCCTCTGCGTCCGAGCTATCCCCGGCCAGCCTTGCCTCCCACCCTTCGATCATCTGTGCCCAGGCTCGCTTGGCTTTATTCTCAGCAATCTCCTGGCTGTCAGTATGGAGGCTGATCCAGACCGTCGATCGCGGCTCGATCGCGACATAGCGCCGAGGTACACGCCGTCTGAGCTGATAGATACTACCCCGCTTGAGAATGGTCATATGTGTTGCCAGGATTTGCGTGCAGCATTCTGTGCAGCACCACAATCATAGAGTCGAAGCACGTTTGGAGAAGATACAGCAAGCAAATGTCAGCTGTACAGCGTTTTGTGATGTATTTTGTGCAGCAAACTTGCAAAAGTTCTATCACTACACCGCACGAATGCTGGAATTTCTTATTGTTTTCCATCTAGTTAATAACGAAAGTTGCGAAGGGTATGGCGGAGGGAGAGGGATTCGAACCCTCGGTACGGTCGCCCGTACAACGGTTTTCGAGACCGCCCCATTCAACCACTCTGGCACCCCTCCGGTTGCGAGCCTGGGCGAGCTGAACTTGCGCGCATAGGCTTACATCGCGCTGATTGGCGTGACAAGGGGCAGGGAGGCGTGATGGTGCTTGCGGTTCGGCCCGGTTCTGACTAGATCCAAGAGGCAATCACATCGCCCGAGAGGTTCCGTTCCCCCATGACCATGCGCTATGTCAGCACCCGCGGCCGGGTGCCGCCCGCCTCGTTCGAGGAGGTCCTGTTCGCGGGGCTTGCCGCCGATGGCGGGCTGTTCGTGCCGCAAAGCTGGCCGCTGTTCGATCGGGATCGGCTGGCTGAGCTGCAGTCCGCTCCTTACCAGGAGGTGGCAGCCTACGTGCTCGAGCCCTTTGTCGGCGACGATCTGACATCGGCCGAGCTTCGCCGCATGATCGACGATGCCTACAGCGCCTTCAGCCACCAAGCCATAGCACCCGTCAAGCAACTCGCCGCCGGCGAGTGGGTGATGGAGCTGTTTCATGGGCCGACGCTCGCGTTCAAGGATGTGGCGTTGCAACTGCTTGGCCTGCTGTTCGAGCATTTCTTGGCGCGGCGGGACGGCACGATCACCATTGTCGGCGCGACGTCGGGGGACACGGGCTCGGCGGCGATCGCCACCACCGCCGGCCGCGCGCATATGCGCACCGTGATCCTGCATCCCAAGGACCGCGTCTCCGAGATCCAGCGTCGGCAGATGACCACGGTGGAGGCCGCCAACATCCACAATATCGCGATCGAGGGCACGTTCGACGACTGCCAAGCGCTGGTCAAGGCGATGTTCGGCGACCGCCGGTTTCGCGAACGACTGAACCTGTCGGCGATCAACTCGATCAACTGGGGCCGCATCATGGCCCAGATCGTCTACTACGTGTCGGCGTCGCTGGCGCTCGGCGGCCCCTGGCGACGGCTCAGCTTTTCCGTGCCCAGCGGCAATTTCGGCAATGTCTATGCGGGTTACGCCGCCGCCCGAATGGGTCTGCCGATCGAGCAGCTGATCGTCGCGACCAACCGGAACGACATCCTCGCCCGCTTCTTCGAGACCGGGATCTATCAGGCGGGCGACGTTGCGCCGACCGTCAGCCCGAGCATGGATATCCAGGTCGCCAGCAATTTCGAGCGTCTGCTGTTCGATCTTTGCGATCGCGACGGCCAGCGGGTTCAGGAGCTCATGGCGGGTTTCGTCGAGGAGAGGATGCTCAGCGTCGGTGACGATGCACTCGGCAGGGCGCGCGAGCTGTTCACTGGATATCGGGTCGACGAGGAGCAAACGCTTGCGGTCATGGCGGACATCGATGCGAAGACCGGCGAGATGATCGACCCGCATACCGCCGTCGGCATTGCCGCCGCCACGGCGGCCGCCAAGGACAGCCAGGCGCCGGTGGTCACCTTCGCCACAGCCCATCCCGCCAAATTTCCCGAAGCCGTCGAGCGGGCGATCGGTCGACCGCCGATCATGCCGCCCAAACTCGAGGCCTTGATGTCTATGCCCGAGAGGCTGACCGTGCTGCCGAACGATCTCGCCGCCGTCCAGGCCCATATCGACCATTTGCCGATTGCGAACTGATGACCGACAGCCACCAGATTACAACACTTCCCAACGGACTGCGCATCGCCACGGTGGCGATGCCGAGCGTGCAGACCGCGAGTATCGGCGTCTGGGTTGATGCCGGCGCTCGGCATGAGCGGCCGGAGGTCAACGGTGCCGCCCACATGCTCGAGCATATGGCCTTCAAAGGAACCGAGCGGCGCTCGGCGCGGGTGATCGCCGAGGAGATCGAGAATGTCGGCGGACAGCTAAACGCCTACACCTCCCGCGAGAACACCGCCTATTACGCACGCGTGCTCGCCGAGGACCTGCCGCTGGCTGCGGACATTCTCGCCGACATTCTTCAGCATTCGACTTTCGAGCCGGACGAGCTGGAGCGCGAGCGCGGCGTGATTCTGCAGGAGATCGGCCAGACCCTGGATACACCCGATGACCTGATCTTCGATCTGTTCCAGGAGACCGCTTTTCCGGAACAAGCGCTCGGTCGTTCGATCCTGGGACCAGCCGAGATCGTCAGCGCCATGACCCGGGACCAGCTCACTGGCTACATGGCCGAGCACTACGCGCCCGAGCGCATGATTCTTTCAGCGGCCGGCAAGGTCGAGCATGAGCGCATGGTCGATCTCGGTGCCGAGCTTTTTCGAGATCTGCCGGCAACCTCGTCCAAGGCCAAAGACGCCCAGGCAGGACGCTACGCCCGCGGCGACCTTCGAAAGCAGCGAGATCTGGAGCAGGTGCATCTGATCCTCGGCCTGCCGGCGTTCTCCTATCACGACGACGACTTCTATGCGCTCCAGGTTCTGTCAGCCGTGCTCGGCGGCGGCATGTCGTCTCGGCTGTTCCAGGAGATCAGGGAAAAACGCGGGCTCGCCTATTCCGTGTTCTCGTTCGCGGCCTGCTACAGGGACACCGGCGTGTTCGGCATCTACGCCGGCACCGGCGAGGCGCAGACGGCGGAACTGGTGCCGGTTTTGTGCGACGAACTGACCGACTTGATGAGCAATGCTTCCGAAGACGAGCTCGCCCGCGCGCGCGCGCAGCTCAAGGCGAGCATGATGATGGGGCTGGAGAGCTGCTTTGCGCAAAGCGAGGACATCGCGCGCCAGTTGCTTATCTTCGACCGACGCATTCCGCAGGAGGAGACCATCGCCGAGATCGACGCGGTCGACGCCGATGCGATCCGGCGGGTCGGCGAGCGCTTGATCGAAGGGGCTCGGCCAACCCTCGCGGCCATCGGCCCGATCAGCAAGCTTCCCGGTCTCGATGCCGTCGAACAGCGGCTGGCCGCCGCCTGACCGGCTTTCACCGGAATCGATGCAACTTATCGAAAGCCCTTGTATCCCAGTACTTTTCAGCTGGTCACCATTGTCTTGATGCCGTCCCGACTCCAGCTTCTTATTAGAGGCTGGAGTCGTCGCCGCGGAAAAAGGTCAAGGCAAGATGACGGGAAGATATCGCCGGCCGGACAAACATTGCGGGTTTGCTCGCGGACCGAGGCCCGGTCAGGAAGAACCGCCGACATCGGTTCAACTCGTGCACTCTCGGGAGGAGGAAGCGGTTCCTTCGGCGACCGATTTCGGTCGACAAGCAAAGGCGACGGCAGAGCCGAGATCATCGAGGCCTAGCTCGGATGGCGAGCGCTGGGTCGTCCGTCCGAAGGCGCATAGACCTGCTACAGACCGGCTGGCGATCCGTAAGCCGCTCGCGCGCGCCATCCAAAGCGCGGCATTCGTGACCAGCGCATCCCTGGAACCCTCGCCAAGCTTCGAAGCCGGCGATCGGTCCAGGCGTTGGCTCGCCCTCGGCCTCGCCGGCATGGTCTATGTCATCGGCATTGCCGGGCTCTGGTCGATGGTTCAGAGCTTCGAGCCGACGGCGCCCCTACCGCTCACGCCGGCAGGCGATGATCGCGCCCTGCCGCCGCTCGACGACAGGATCGATGTGCGCGATGCGCGCCTCGACGAGCTGATCCGTCCCGAGTTCCGGCCTGAGAATCAGGTCGAGGAAGGCGACGACGTCGCTCAAACGGATCTTCAGAAAAAGATCTGATCCGAAGCTCGCAATTGGCGCCTGTTCGTTCGCTGCGCAAGGCTCCCGCCGCCCTCTGAATTTAGCCGCATACCGTCGGTCTTGGCGGCGGCGCGGAAGACCCAATGAGGTGGTCACACCACATGATGTGGCCACGCCACCTAGGCTTCGCCGCCTCGGCTTTTTTCCTTGGCCGCCATGCGCCTTGCGCGGAAGCTCGGCAGGAACACGAGGAGCAGGGCGATGATCAGGAGGCCAAGGGTCATCGGCCGTTCCCAGATGAAGCTCACGCCATCGGCGATGTTGGCCGAGCGCGCAAAATTGTTCTCCATCATCGGGCCGAGAATGAATCCGATCAGAAGTGGGGCCAGCGGGAAGCCCGCGAAGCGCAAGACCGTCGCGATCACGCCGAGCCCGGTCATGAACAGGAGCTCGGTCGCGTTGTTCTGGCCGATATAGGCGCCCATCAGGGTGAAGAACAGGATGAACGGGATCAGGTAGTTTCTGGGAACCGCGAGCAGCTTGGCGATATAGGGGATCAGCGGCAGGTTCAGGATCAAGAGGACCACGTTGCCGAGATACATCGACATGATCACCGCCCAGAAAATCTCCGGGTTCTCGATCATCAGCCGAGGTCCCGGCTGCACGTTGAGCGCGACCAGGGCGCCGAGCAGGATGGCCGTGGTGCCGGAGCCGGGGATGCCGAGGGTCAAGAGCGGTACGAAGGAGCCGGTGCAGGCGGCGTTGTTGGCGCTCTCGGGGGCCGCCAACCCCTTGATCGAGCCCTTGCCGAACTTCGCCTGCTCCTCCGGGCTCGCGATGTTGCGCTCGACCGCGTAGCCGAGGAAGGAGGCGATGGTGGCGCCTGCCCCGGGGAGGACGCCGATCAAGAAGCCCTGGATCGACTGCCGGCCGATCACCGGTGCGATTTCACGCGCTTCCGATGCGCTGATCCGAAGATTGGTGATCTTGCCGCCTTCGCCGCCGGTCTTGGAGCGATTGGGATCGAGCACCAGATAGATCGCCTCGGGCAAGGCGAACAGCGCCATGGCGAGCGTGATGAAGCCGAAGCCGGACTGCAGGTCCATGATCCCCATGGTGAAGCGTGGCGCGTTGAACAGCGCGCTTTCGCCGATGGTCGCCATCATCAGACCGAGCACGGTCATCATCAGGGCCTTGGCGACTTGGCCGGTGCCGGCAAAGGCGGCGATCGCCGAGAGGCCGACCACCATGAGCGCGAAATATTCGGGCGATTGAAACAGCAACGCGACCGACACCAGGGCCGGCGCAAAGCCCATCAGCAGGATGGCGCCGATGGTGCCGCCGGCGAATGAGGAGATCGCGGCGACGGTGAGCGCCTTGCCCGCCTTGCCCTGACGCGCCAGCGGATAGCCGTCGAACGAGGTGGCGACCGTCGAGGCGACGCCTGGCGCGTTGATCAGGATCGACGAGGTCGAGCCGCCGAACACGGCGCCGTAATAGACGCCGGCCAGCATGATCAGCGCTGTCGACGGATCGCCGATGGTGATCGCGATCGGGATCATGATGGCGATGATCGACATCGGCCCGAGACCCGGCAGCATGCCGATGAAGGTGCCGATCAGGCAGCCGGCGACCACCATCGCCAGGTTCTTGATGGATAACGCCGTGCCCAGCCCGAGGAGGATGCCCTCCAACATTGCGATGCCTCCTCAGAAAAGCCTCGGCCAAGGGCTCAGGAAAATGCCGAGCACCTCCTGCACCAGATACCAGACGAA
>Ga0224508_10004078_pt1 | contig 11995 bp, 12 predicted proteins | sample SF_Jan12_sed_USG_4_FD_170157 | JGI IMG/M metagenome (GOLD analysis project Ga0224508, IMG submission 170157) | Sediment microbial communities from San Francisco Bay, California, United States - SF_Jan12_sed_USGS_21 | ecosystem: Environmental > Aquatic > Marine > Sediment | place: USA...
TCACTGACAGCTTCACGCCCTGAGTCATTCAGTCAAGTTGTTTCGACCCCGAGCAGTGGTGAACCACGATCCCTCAGGGCCTTGAGGTACCTAGATTCATCATACGGTGTTCGTGTCTTCCAGCAACGATACAGTATTCGGATCCACTTGAACGCCAAAGCCCTGACAGCAGCCTGGTAGGAGCAACCCTTGGTTCTTTGCTGATAGTAGTACAAGCCGGCCCAGTACGATTTGTTGATAGTTTGAGCGGCCCACTCGACGAACGTCTGGCGCAGGAACGTGGGGCACTGCCATCGCCAATGAATCCAGTTCTTCTGACCACTACGTTCTGTTACGGGTGCTATGCCGGAGTACTTTTGCACTTCAGCCGCATTGGCAAAACGATCTCGTTGTTCGCCAAACGCAACCAGGAGGCGCGGTGCCAACAAAGGACCGGCCCCTGGTAGTGCGCTGAACAGGTCATAGTCCGGATGTTGCGGTGCCAGCGCGGCGATCTCGTTGTCATACATCCTGATTGACCCGAGAGCGACTTCAAGCTGATCTACCAGTGTCAGTGCCTGGAGACGGTAGGGCACAATCACCGCCTCATCCGTCGTCAGCGGTGTTGCCGACTTAATCGCTTTTACTCGCCGCTCAAGCACCGGTTTGCGCGACATGTTGTGTTCACGGAAGAACTTCTCGAAGGTTGCACGCCGGGCGCGCCTGGCCTGTGCAAGCGACGGCCAGCGTCGAATGAAGTCACAGAACAACACCGTATCGATGCGGTCGAACCAGTCCAGCACTTGCGGATAGTATTGTTTTAACGCATTTCTCAGCCGATTCGTCGTACGGACACGATCATTCATGATGCGTCGCCGTTGCTCTACCAGCGTCATCAGGGTGCGCATCTCAACGCTCTGCGGATTGAGGGGTGCAAAGCGATCGGGGTGATGCACCAGCAAATCCAGGGCCAACTCAGCATCGCTCGGATCGTCTTTGGCACCACTGGGATTAAAGGCCTGGCGATACCTGGCCAACGTGGTCGGGTTAATGGGATAGATTACGAAGAAATTGTACTTCTGCAGGGCCGCCACGATCGGCCCCTTCGACAGTTCTAACGCTACAGCCATTTGGCCGCCGTGGCGCTGGTGCATCGACTGCGCCCATTCATCGATTTTGTCTGCCTTGTGTGGAATCTGAGAAAATTGGCGTTCATCCGATTCGACTGCCTGAACGCAGATGTCGTGCTTTTTGTCTGACCAGTCGATACCAATCACTGCTGAAAATTGAGCCAGTTCCCTGTGCATTACTCATCTCCAAAGTGCTAAATTGCGCAACAGGGACATGCAGGCTTTGAGCTCTGCGAAGGCAATATAGGTGAGCCGGTGTAACGGCAAGCCCTGAGTATTCGTTGATGAGCTCAAGCGCACCTGTAGACTCGAAGCCAAAGCCGTGAACATCAAGTGTTTGGGTCGTTTTATTCGTAGTCTACGGGTGCATGTCCCCCCTCACTGACAGATACCTGCCAGCTGTGTCCAGTATCACGGAGAGGTGGACTGACTATCTATATTGGGTCGTTTGCTGCCCGATGGCAATCTAACATGCGACCGTCGGTTCCCAGATGGAAACCGGCCGCCTGGTTCTTTCGTCAGACAGTGCTTGTACGAATATAGGTAAGCCATCACAACTCATTTGCCCAAGCTATCGGCTCGATGAAGCGTGGCTATCTCTTTGGTATCGAGTTCCCGGCTTTGTCCCGGCAGCAAATCTCGCGGAAGCCGAATTGATCCGTAGCAGGTACGTTTCAGGCGATTGACCTGGCAACCTACGGCTTCCCAAAGACGGCGGACTTCACGGTTCCTGCCCTCACGCAACCGACATACATACCACCGATGGAAACGTGGAAACGAGGTCAAGTCTACGCTTTACGCATTTTTCGATTTGATCGGCGCAAGAAATGCGTAGGCTTCAACTTGACCCCTGAGTTCAATTATCCAAGCGCCTGAATCAAAGGGTGTTTGATGTGAGACGACGCTTGCCGGCATCTGGCGTATACTTTCCTAAACAAACTCACACTCGCCATCGGCCACTAAAACGGTCGGCGCAAGGACACTGGCGCAATGAACAAGGTTCCGTTTGCCGTCACGATGCTAATCGTGGCAGTTGCCAGCTTTGTCGTCGGTAGTCAATGGAATAGCTGGTTTGCGCGTTCCCCGCTTCCGGTTGCAGCACCCGGCAAAAAGGATGCTTTGCCATTTGACTATCAGCCTCCGGCAGCAAAGATCACAATTAGCGCAGCCAAAGGTCACCGTGAGAGTCACTACGACGAGATGCGCAGTGTCGATAACGTTCTCGAACTGCCGACCGATTTTGCCCAGACCGAGGCGCTCTACATTGTCGCCGGTCGGGCGCATACCGCCGAACTCGAACAATTGATTCAGCAAGCCGTAGTCATCGCCGATCGCTACGACCGCGTCGCTGCATTGGATATATTGTTCTCTCGTTATGTCGAAATTGATCCAATCGCAGCGGTTGATTATTTGTTGATGATCGATCTCGATGTCGACGGCCAGATCATCAGCAGCGTTTTTAGAGACTGGGCCAGGTCGGACACCAACGCTGCGATTGCCACGGCCAACTCACTCGTCAATTTGAGACAAAGAAAGATAGCCGGTGATGCGGTATTGAGATCAGTGGCACGCGGGGATCCAGGTATGCTCAATGCCGTGGAATCGCAGCTCGCGGATCGTCACAATCTCGAATATTTGCAAAGTGAAGCAATAGGCATTCGCGCGAACTACGATCCGCAAACAGCGCTGCAGGAAGCGCTGAGCATGAAAAACATAAACGGCCGATGGGACGCAATCCGGCGTGTCGGCCACGTTTGGGCACGCAACGATCCGGTAACGGCCATGGACCGTGCGCAGAGCATTGGCGACCTGGAAATGCGGCGCCAGTTCATTTCTTCCGTACTCGATCGTTGGATCGACGACGATCCGGAAACGGCCATTCAGAGCTTGATGGCCAACCCCAATTTACAAGAACGCAATCAATACCTGCAAAGTGGTTTGAGAAGCTATGCCAGGAGCAATCCGCAACATGCCTTGTTGATCGCATCGCAGCTGAGCGGCCAGGCAAAAAACAGTGTCTACCAGGCCGTTTTTTCTGTTTGGGTCCAGCAGGACCCGGAAGCGGCGATTCAGGAACTGGCCGCCATGAATTCCCCCAACCAGCGCAGCTTGCTGGACCACATTGGAAATGGACTGGCCTCGACAAATCCGGAGGCGGCGTTGCAATGGGTTAAAACGCTCGACGCGGATCGGCGTGCACAGTATTTGCCCAATATCCTGAGTCGGATGGCTCAGTCGGATCCGCACCGAGCACTGGAAGCCGCGTTGGCGAGTGATCCTTCGAGGAGCAAATCGGCATTGGCCAGAGTCCTGCAGCAAGTCGGACATTCCAATCCCCAGCTTGCCATGCAGTATGTCTCTCAGCTGCCTGTGGGTAGGGAACGGGACAAGCTGTACACCAATATTTCTGGAAGCCTGGCGCACAGCGATCCCCAGGCTGCCATGGCCTGGGTCTCTACATTGTCTGGAGATGCCTACATAAAGGCAGTCACCGGCCTGGCGGGAGTCATAGCTCAAAGCGATCCCGATCTGGCTGCCTCGATGGTCGGACAAGTCCCGGATGGAGAGCGTGGCGCGTTGATCCAGGGTATTAGCTCTGCTATAGCGGGCCAGGACCCGCACCTGGCGATGACCTGGCTAAGCCGGTTCAGAAGCAGTTCTGCTTACGACGCGGCTGCTGCCCGCGTCGTGATGCATCTCTCGCATCGGGATCCACAGTCTGCTCTGCGGATCGCAAGTGAACTGGCACCCGAACACCGTACACTGGCGATCCATCAAGCACTTAGCCGTTGGGCAAGATCCGATCCTGTTGCCGCATCGCGTTGGGCCATGCGTAGTGACACCGATCAGAACTTACAGGCTGTTGGCTCAGTAGTGCAGGTTTGGTCAAGAGCGGATCCACGAGCGGCCAGTCGTTGGGTTCGATCCCTGCGGTCGGGTGAGACAAAAGACCAGGCGCTGGCCAGCCTCGTTGCAAGCAGCGGATTCGATACAAGTGAGATATTGAGCCTGATCAATTCGATCGGATCGGATACACAGCGTGACCAGGCAATCGTTAACGCTTACCGTCGGTTGCGACACGAAAAAAATGACATCGACGCGGCAAACGCATTTCTCGATACTGTCGGTGCCAGCGACAACGTCAGGCAGCAAGTCCAGCCGCCTGGCGGCTAATATTTAATAAGCCGGTTATCGAAGTCTTGGCAATCGCGGCTGGTCGCTCTCGCACATCCCTGTGTTCCGCGGCATAAGGACGTCCTGTCCAAAAAGCCGCTCCTACCGTAGTGTCTGCGTATCGCGGTTCGGCGTGGCCGCCCTCGGTTTCCAGATGGAAACCGGCCGCCTATCCCGGTGAGGATCCGATGATTCCCGCCGCGCCGGAATCACTGGTCAATAATTATCTGTACTTGTTGGGCCCCGCCAGTCAGGGAATAAGCGGCCGTACTTTTAACGCTCAATCACCCAAGCCGGCGGCTCGATGAAGCGTGGCAATCTCTTTGGTATCGAGTTCTCGACTTTGTCCCGGCAGCAAATCACGGGGGAGCCGGACTGATCCGTAGCGGGTACGTATCAGTCGATTGACCTGACAACCGACAGCTTCCCAAAGACGGCGGACTTCACGATTCCTGCCCTCACGCAAACGGCAGGCATACCACCGATTGGCGCCTTTGCCATGTCGCGCCTCGACAGATTCGAAACGTGCCGGTCCGTCCTCTAACTGCAACCCCTTTTGCAGTCGTGTCAGCATCGATTCGCTGACGGTGCCCAATACGCGCACGTGATACTCGCGGGCGATGCCACTTGCCGGCCGCATTAACGCATCGGCCAATTGACCGTCCGTCGTGAGTAATATCAAACCTGAACTGTTCAGATCCAGGCGGCCAACATTGATCCAGCGACCGGCACGCAATTTGGGCAACCGGTCGAATATCGTTGCGCGCCCATCGGGATCGTATCGCGTACAGATCTCTCCGATGGGCTTGTTATAGGCCAGCACACGTACTTGCTGCGCGACGGTAAGGGACACAGGCTTGTCATCGATCTTGACTTGATCGGAACGAGTGATTTTCTGACCCAGACTGGCGGGGACTCCGTTGACAGCTATGCGCCCCGCCTTGATCCACGCTTCAAGCTGGCGCCGAGATGCGATGCCAGCAGCAGCCAGCACTTTCTGAATTCGTTCGGGAGTGTCGTCAGTCAATCGTACGTATGTTCTCTTCAACGACTTCCGCATCGTCCAAGTCGTCTTCCAGGTCGTCGCTCAGTGCTTCATTGACGTCGTCTTCTGAAGAATCCTCGTCTTCCAGGAGCTCGCCATGATCCGTTACGACACGTAACGGTGGTATTGATTCTTCGATATCGAATTCCAGCTGAGGAACGAATGTGTCGAGGTCGGTTATATCAGCCAGTGGCGGAAGATCGTCAAGCTTCTTTAAGCTGAAGTACTCAAGAAATTGCGGCGTTGTCGCAAAAAGCTCCGGCTTGCCTGGCACATCGCGATGCCCGACAACTTTTATCCATCCACGCTCGAGCATGGTTCGGATAATATTGGCGCTGACCGCGACTCCGCGTACGTTTTCAATATCACCGCGAGTAATCGGCTGTTGGTAGGCGATGAGGGCCAGCGTCTCCATAAGCGCGCGGGAATAGCGCGGAGGACGTTCCTCCCATAGTTTGGTCAACCAATCGATCATTGATGGGCGAACCTGAATACGAAAGCCAGTTGCGACTTCAATCAATTCTATTCCGCGGCCCTCAAATTCCGACTGAAGTTGTTTTATCGCATTTCTTAACGCGGCAAGTTCGGGCCGCTGCCTATGTGGAAACAAATCACGTAACTCACTCAGCGATAACGGCCGGCCAGACGCCAGCAACGCGGCCTCGATGATGTTTTTCAGCAAATCATTTTTCATTTTCGTCGCCAATCTGATCTTCTACTAGTTCGAACACGTCCTGGGACTCCCGGCCAGTCGATTTGACGTGAATCAGGCCAAAAGCTTCTGCCTGCACTATTTCAACCACCGCTTCGCGAATGAGCTCCAAAATGGCTATAAAGGTGACAACGACACCAAGCCGCCCTTCGCGCGGATCAAACAGTGCTGTGAACTCCATAAACTCAACGTCCTGCAACCTGGACAGCACATCCGACATTCTTTGCCGGACTGAAAGCGCCTCGCGCTGCACATGATGATGCGCATACATTTCCGCACGCTGCATGACATCGCGAAATGCGATTAGTACTTCCTTAAGGGCAACATCCGGAAGCATCTGTACGGTACGCCGCTCGGTAACGTGACCTTCAGCTACTACCACATCCCGTTCGAGTCGCGGCAACGCATCCAATTCCTGTGCCGCAGCGCGAAAACGCTCGTATTCCTGCAATCGCCGAACAAGCTCGGCACGCGGATCGTCTTCGTCTTCTTCTACCCCCGGCTGACGCGGCAGTAACATTCGCGATTTGATCTCCGCGAGCATGGCAGCCATGACCAGATACTCTCCAGCCAGCTCAAGCTGCAACTCCTGCATCATGTCGATGTACTGAGTGTATTGACGTGTTATGTCGGCAATAGGAATATTCAGTATGTCGAGATTCTGCCGCTTGATCAGGTACAGCAACAGATCCAGCGGACCCTCGAAGGCTTCCAGAAAAACTTCCAGCGCCTGCGGTGGAATATAGAGATCGACCGGTACCTCTGTGATTGGCTCACCTTCCACCATGGCAAAGGGCATCTCCGCCTGAACCGGGTGATTGCTTGGGTTCGGGTGCCGCCCGTCGGTGTCAGAAGGATTTTCTATCTCGGAGCTCATATCATTAACGGTATCTCAAGCCCATAGCTTGACGCACTTCATCCATCGTTTCCCGAGCTGTATCACGTGCCCGTTCACTGCCCTCGGTCACGATGCTACGAACCATATCAGGGTTTGCTTCAAGTTCTGCTGCGCGCGCCTGTATCGGTTCAAGTTCGGCAATCACCGCATCGATTACTGGTTTCTTACAGTCTATGCAACCAATTCCGGCAGTGCGGCAACCTGTTTGCACCCATTCCTGTCGCTGCTTGTCGGAATAGATTTTGTGGAATTCCCACACGGGACACTTCTCCGGATCACCCGGATCGGATCGCCGCACTCGAGCTGGATCGGTCGGCATTTTCTTGATGTTCTTGGCGACGACGTCTGTATCTTCGCGCAATGAGATTGTATTGCCATAGGACTTGGACATTTTCTGTCCATCCAGGCCGGGCAATTTGGGAACCTCTGTCAACAAAGCCTGGGGCTCAACCAATATAGTTCGACCACTGCCCTCAATGTAACCCAACAAACGCTCCCTGTCAGCGACGGTCAGGTTTGGATGAGCTTCAATCATTGCCTGACCGGCCGCCAGCGCATCTGCATCTCCGCGCTCTTGGTATTTGGTTAAAGCATCCTGATAGATACGTTGCTTTTCACCACCCAGTTTGCGAATTGCGCGCTTCGCTTTAAGTTCGAAATCCGGCTCGCGCCCGCAAACGTAATTGAAGCGACGAGCAATCTCTCGGGTCAACTCGACATGTGCAACCTGGTCGTCACCCACTGGCACGGCGTCGGCTTTGTACATCAAAATATCGGCCGCCTGCAGTAACGGATAACCAAGAAATCCGTACGTCGCCAGGTCCTTTTCTTTCAGCTTTTCCTGTTGCTCTTTGTATGTCGGTACACGCTCCAGCCAACCGAGGGGGGTAATCATCGATAACAGCAAAAGTAATTCCGCGTGTTCCGGAACTCTTGACTGGACAAAAACCGTCGCGACCTTTGGATTGATTCCCACAGCCAACCAATCGATAACCATGCTCCACATCTGCTCTTCGAGCTTACTGGTGTCATCGTAATTCGTGGTTAACGCGTGCCAATCGGCCACAAAAAAATAGCACTCATACTCGTGCTGAAGCTTGAGCCAGTTCTTCAAGACGCCGTGGTAGTGCCCGAGATGCAAACTCCCTGACGATCGCATCCCTGACAATATTCTGCTGCCTGCCGGCTTGTTTTCCGAGACCATCGATTCCTACAGTCCAGTCAAGATCATGATCAGCTCGTTAGTGCCTTTAACTATCGGCATCATAATGGGCCAAAGCACACCGGCGTACATCAGACCCAAAAGAACAAAAAACCCGTAGGGCTCAATTCTGTCAAGCGTGGACGACATTCGTAGCGGCAACAAACCACTCGCCACTTTGCCGCCGTCCAACGGCGGAATAGGAAGCATATTAAGCACTGCAAGGAAGACGTTGATAGTGATACCGAAACTGGCCATCACCACGACTGCCTGAAATGCCGGCTGACTGACCAGGCCCAGTTCGCTGACAATCTTGATCAAGATCGCCCAGCCGAGGGCCATTAGCAGGTTGGCCGCAGGTCCGGCGGCCGCGACATAGACCATGTCGCGTTTCGGATTGCGCAGGTTTCGGGTCGCAACCGGCACTGGTTTTGCCCAACCAAAAAGAAATGATGACCCCAAAACCAGCAATGCAATTGGCACCACGACGGTACCGATCGGATCGATATGCTTCAGGGGGTTGATCGTCAGGCGCCCCAGCATCTCTGCCGTGCGATCACCGAAATGTCTGGCCATCGCACCGTGCGCCACCTCATGCAAGGTGATAGCCAGAAGCGCAGGTGGGGCGAACAGAATGATTTTTTGGATGAGAGTCAGCCCTTGCATCAAGCCATTATACGCAAGTCGGCATGCCGCTCAGCCCTCAATTCCTACCACTACGCCTCTTCCCTGCCGAATGACTCTTGGGGTCGATCCGGCCATATCAATAACTGTGGTCAGATCCAGTCCGCAGCTGCCGCTGTCGATTACCGCATCTACATCTGCTTCCAGGCGGTCCTGCATTTCCTCTGGATCGGTCATGGGCAACGGCTCGCCCGGTAGCAATAACGTAGAACTCATGATTGGTTCGTTCAATTCGCTCAACATAGCCTGACAAACGGCGTGATCGGGAACCCGGATTCCGATAGTCTTTCGCTTTGGATTCTGCAGCCTCTTTGGCACCTCGCGGGTGGCCACCAGAATGAAGGTATACGGGCCCGGTGTCAGTGATCGCAACCTGCGGTACGTTGCGTTGTCTACACGGGCATACAAAGATATTTCTGACAGGTCCTTGCAGACAAGAGTAAAATTGTGGTTTCTTCCCGCCTGGCGAATTCTGCGGACGCGTTCCATAGCCGATTTATTCCCGACGTGGCACCCTAGCGCGTAGCAGGAGTCAGTCGGATAGACGACAACGCCGCCGCCCCGAATTATGTCAACTACACGATTGATCAGTCGTGGCTGAGGGTCACGAGGATGGATTTGAAAATACTGGCTCAATTCAACTAACCGCGCTGAGGGTAAATGCAGATATTCTACGACTTCTTGCCGGTAATAGCGTTTTTCGTCGCGTACAAGTTGTACGACATCTATGTTGCGACGGCGGTCATTATTGTCGCGATGGCGCTGCAGGTACTTTCTTACTGGGTGTTTACCCGCAAAGTCTCGCGCATGCATCTCGTCAGCGCGGTTCTGGTGTTTATTTTTGGCGGAATCACCCTTGCTCTTCGTAATGAGCTCTTTATCCAGTGGAAGCCAACAGTTGTCAATTGGCTTTTCGGGCTGGTATTTCTGGCAAGCCAATACCTAGGCGAGAAACCGATAATCCAAAGAATGCTGGAGCACAGTGTCGATCTCGACGATGAGACCTATCGAAAACTGAATTTGATGTGGGCCGCTTACTTTTTCTTTATGGGTGCGGCCAATATTTTTGTTGTTTACACCTTCTCAGAAGAGGCCTGGGTAAACTTCAAGTTATTCGGCATGCTCGGGTTGACGATTGTTTTCTTCATACTGCAAGGCATATGGCTGGCAAAGAAACTGCCTTCAGAGGAGCCCGCAGATGCTCCTATCGAGAAACCACCTTCGCCATGAATGACCGCATCACACAGATCAAAGAGCGATTGCAGTCGCTTGTACCGATCGAACTGGAGATCACCGATAAATCCCATCGGCACCGGGGCCATCCAGGCGCCCGCGATGGGCGCGGTCACTTTTACGTTCGAATCGTATCGCAAAACTTTGAAAACAAGTCGAAACTAAACAGGCATAGGCAGGTCTATCAAGCTCTCGGAGACCTGATGCAAAATGAAATACATGCTCTAGCTATCAGTGCGCTGGCACCATCCGAAGCCGGAGCTGCTCAAGAGGAAGGATCATGAAGAAAACAATAGTCTTGCTACTGGCGAGCGGATTTTTATCCGGCGCTCTGGCATCAACACAAGCAGGCACTTTGGCCAAAGTAGACGGCACGGATATAACCGAAGAGATGTTCGAGGCATTTTCCGCCAGTCGAACAAGAAAGCCATCCGCTGACCTTACGCCTGAAGAGAAGGCCGCACTGAGCGAGGAATTGATCAAGCTCGTCGCTGTCGGGGCCGAGGCCAAAAAGCAAAAAATCCACACTGATTCAACAGTTTCAGCGCAGTTACGGCTGCAGGAACTGACGTTCCTGGCGCAAAAATACATTGAGCGCCATGTGAATAAAAACCCTGTCACAAGCACCCAATTACAAACTCTCTACGACAAAAAATATAGTGGCGATTCTCAAACTGAATACAAGGCTCGTCACATTCTGGTTTCCTCTCCTGGTGTTGCCTCTGAAATAATCAGTCAACTGGGTTCCGGATCGGATTTCGTGGAGCTAGCAGCAAAACATTCTATCGGGCCATCTGGAAAAAGTGGCGGCGATCTTGGTTGGTTCACAAAAGAAACGATGGTGCCGGAGTTCGGGAATGCAGTAGCCAATATGTCATCCGGTAGTCACTCAAACGAACCGGTTCAGACCCAGTTTGGATGGCACGTTATTCTGAAAGAAGATGAACGCGTACTGCCTACGCCCGATCTGGAAAGCGTCAAACAGGAGTTGGAGCGAGAGCTACAACAAAAGTCCATTTCTGATCTTGTTATTGGCTTGCGCGAAAAAGCCAAGGTGAAGACCTTCGATTGAACGGCGGTGCTTAAAAGCACCGTTTCCCCATTACGTGACGTGCGTCACAGTTACTCGGACCACCGTCCCGTATGGTGGTTTTGAGTCTTACTTCAGTCTCGAAGTTTGACTCACCAACCTCAGAATCCCCCAACGATGAGGAATCTCAAGTCGGCACGGAAGCCGGCTTTTTTTTTGGGTTTTTAGAGACTTAGCCCACTTTGTGCGCAAACCAGGAGGAATCAAGCGCAATAACTTGGATTTTCGGGCTGTTATTTTGCCCAGATCCAGACCCCACAGTAGCTTGGCTGCCCGCTAGGCCCGGCTTTGAAACTCAAACGGCGCTCGGTTTGACTTAATGCAAGAGAAATCCTTAATTTTCATCGAATTATGTTATATGCGAGGGTCGTTTTGATCGTCGAAATTGATCAAACCTTGACCAAAAAACCCGCTCGGCTGGGAACACATTCGACCGAGGCTCGGCGACTTACCGAATCAAGTTAATGCACTCCTCTTCCTTTCGCGTCCCTAATCAGGTACTAGTTATGTCAACTCGCTTGACCTCTAGTTCTTATGGGATATATTTCCCAATAGATTCTGTAGCTTAGCGAGTATTAAACGGTGAAATCAGCGGCCAATCAAGATCCAGGAACGGATCGTGGACTGAAGCAGGGACTCCTGGCTGCGTTTCGACGTTTGTTACGGCCGTTGGTACGAATTTTGATTCGGCACGGAATTGCTTACGGAGAATTTGCGGAGGTAGCTAAAACCGTATTCGTTGAGACTGCTGCCGAAGACTTCGCCTTACCCGGCCGAAAGTCTTCTGGTTCACGCATCGCAATTCTTACGGGACTAACTCGAAAAGAGGTAAAGCGGCTTACAGACCAA
>Ga0224508_10004079_pt1 | contig 11995 bp, 11 predicted proteins | sample SF_Jan12_sed_USG_4_FD_170157 | JGI IMG/M metagenome (GOLD analysis project Ga0224508, IMG submission 170157) | Sediment microbial communities from San Francisco Bay, California, United States - SF_Jan12_sed_USGS_21 | ecosystem: Environmental > Aquatic > Marine > Sediment | place: USA...
TCCCCCGCTCTACCCCCAGCGGATCTCGGATTCGGTCGAAATAGAGGGGGTCATACGCTGACTGTGCTCAGAGATTTGCGCTAGCTGCGATCTTCCACTTGCACTGGATATTCGTTGATTCGATCCGGCCGAAGTGATGAACTAAATCGGCCATGTCGGGTAAGTCGATCGTAGATAGACCATATACCATGGCCCGCAAACAAGAAGACAATCGATAATTTAGGAATTAGGTGACGACCATCCCAATCAGAGAATGTCAGATAGTACGGTTCGCGAAAAACGGTTATCTCTGAAGCGTATTAGCGCAGAAAACCGTACTTCGCCATCACATACAGTGCCCTCACGCCGTCCTTCCAAGTGATTTTCTTCCCTTCTTCATAGGTCCGGCCAGCATAGGTGATACCAACCTCGTAGAAAACCGCGTTGCGCTTTGCGAGTTTGATCGTGACTTCGGGCTCAAACCCAAACCGATCTTCTTCGAGTGTTACAGCCTTGATTACAGATGTTCGGAATACTTTATAACAAGTTTCCATATCTGTGAGATTGAGGTTAGTAATCATGTTGCACAGCAAAGTAATCAGACGATTGCCCACCATGTGCCAGAAGTAGAGCACCCGGTGTGCTCCACCGCCGGTAAACCGCGAGCCATATACAACGTCTGCCTTGCCGCTGAGAATGGGCTCCAGTAGAGTTGGGTATTCCGCCGGATCATATTCCAGATCAGCATCCTGGATAATTACTAAATCCCCGCTTACCTTTGCGAGTCCTGTGCGAATCGCGGCTCCCTTACCTCGATTACGATCATGGTGAATGAGCTCATCCACTTTGGCGGCCACGGTTTCATCCAAGACTTCCTTAGTACCATCAGTTGAGGCGTCATCGATCACAATAATCTCAAGATCAGCTACCTCACTAGACTTAACACGGTCGATTACTTGTGCGATGGTAGACCTCTCATTGAAGCAAGGAATAACCACTGATACCTTCATCGAGCTTCGGACCTTGTTTTCTTTTTGATCCAACTAGTGTAGTCCAAACGGCACGACTCAGCTGAGTAGCAGCGGTTAATGACTATACCCGGACCATTCAGCCACTAAGAAGTAAGTCTTTCGCCTGATTGATCTTGGCGGCAAGGTAAGTGGGCCCTCCGCGATCAGGGTGGAGCTTCTGCATGAGCTTGCGGTGGGCCTCTACGATCTGTTTACGGCTGGCGTCGGGCGCCAATCCCAGAATCTGATAAGCTTCCTCGTGGGTCATCGTGCCATCTCCGGCCACCTGCCCACTTTGTTCGTACTGTTGCCTCCACCGATCACCGTGTACCCTGACAAGGTACGCCTCGAGAACTGCTACTGATTGAGCATCGACTCCGCGGCACTCACCAAGTAGTTCAACTAGCTCCTCAAAGCTGAGGTCATCCAACAACCTCCCTTGAAACTTACCCGCCAACACCTCGCCATTCATTGCGCCGGTGTCATGGTCGAGCTCCATATGCAAAAAGCGAGTGGAGACCTCCGATTTTTGACCCTCCTTTGGGCCCATCGCAGACTTTAGCGATTTCAGTACACCGGTAAGCATCAACACGCGCTGGAGTAACGGAATCAGACCCACGATCAACGCAAACAACCAATGCAGGCGCCCCGTCAGCACAGCAAGTACTACCAAGGCGATGCCACCAAACAAAAAAATCTGCCTCAACAGCTTGGAACGCGTAGCAGGGGGCTGGCGCGCTATCCAATTGATGAAGAACCATATGCCCACTACAGCGAGTAGGGCGAGGATCAGGCGGATCATCAGGCTTTGCGAACTTGCTGGGTAAGTTGTAACACAACACCGCCGCGGCGCTTTCCGAAATCCTCTAGTGCGCGGCGACCTCCTGCAGCGTACACCGCCACAGCGCTCAGCAGATCTTTTAGCTGTTGTGCGCTGGAGGCATCGAATGGACAGTATGCTCCCTTGGTGAGCTTGGCAATCTGCCTAAACGCCCGTTGCGCGATGGGTTCGTTGCCCTCCTGAAAGACAAAGGCGGGGACACCCACCAGGCCTAGTTGCCCGCCCGCGTGGGACAGCTTATCGACATCTTCCTCCATGCAATCGCCCACGAAAACAAGGGCGTCCACCTTCTTGGTCTTATGCTCATGCAAAGTGTGTTCCAATACTCGACCGATCTGAGTAATCCCGCCGACACACCTGACTCGATTCATCCGCGCCAATAACTCTTCGGAAGTGCACATCCACGGGCTTGCATAGAACTCCCCAAAGCCACGGTAATGCACAAGCTGTATGTCTAGCCCACCAAGTGAATCGGTCTCCAGAAACATCTGACTTTGAATGTGACAAGCACGATCCCAACTGGGCTCGCGACTCGCCGTCGCATCCATTGCAAAGATTAGTCGTCCGCGTTCTGTTGTAGATTTGACCGGAGGTGTTGCTGCGACCTTGCGCAAAAACGCTTCTACCTCACTTTGTGCCGACTTCGACGGCAACTTATCTGACGATTTGGTCATACGGTGTTAGTTTCGTCGTCCTTTAGACAAGACTCTTGGATGCGATCTCGGTTACGTCCTTGGACAGTTTGTCCGTATCTAAGATACGCTGCAGCTCGTTTCGCATCAGAGCTTTACGATCGTCATCATATCTTCGCCAGTGGCTGTAAGCACTCACCAGCCGTGCCGCAACTTGGGGATTCAATGGATCAAGCCTGATGATCTGGTCTGCGACAAATCCATAGCCAGTGCCATCCGACTGATGAAATTGCACCGGATTGCCCATCGCAAAGGCGCCGATAAGCGAGCGCACTCTGTTCGGATTCTTGATATTGAAATCCGGGTGTTTGGTTAGTGTTTTAACCACCTCCAAGGTTCCTGCGCGATGCGATCGCGCCTGGATGCCAAACCACTTGTCTAGGACTAGATTCTCGTGGCGCCACTTGCTGTAGAACATAGACAGCGCTCGATCGCGGCGAGGATCATTGCTGTTTACGAGACAAGTCAACGCCGCAACCACATCGGTCATACTCCGTCCATTGTCGAACTGTTCGAAGCACAGATCGCTAACTTCGCGATTTTCCAGCTCAATCAAATACCCCAGACAGACGTTGCGCAATGCGCGCCTTCCCATGGCTTTGGCAGTGATGGTGTATTCGCCTGTATCCGTCAGTCTTTGGTATTTATGCATGAAGATATCACCGATTTCTGTCGCCAGTGTTCTGCGTGTAAATTGTCTAACCTTATGTAATGCGACGGGATCGATGACAGTCATGGACTCGGCGATGTAATTCTCCGCCGGCAAGGTAAGGGTCTGCGCCATCAATGCAGGGTCCAAGTCGTCATCCTGTAAGATCTGCGTGAAAGCCTGGATGAACATCGGATTTAGCGACAAATCTCGGCCCTTTTGGAAATCCTCCACCAAGGCCAACATCAGCTTAGCCGCAAGTTGCTGCGAGGCGTCCCAGCGGTTGAAGTCATTGTTGTCGTGCGCCATCAGATGACACAGATCCGCAATATCACGCTGAATGTATACCTTGACCGGTGCCGAAAAGTCTCGAAGCAGGGACGGCACTGGCGGCTCGGAAACTTCGGCAAACGTAAAAGTGTGCTCAGACTCGCGAACCTCGAGAATGCGTGTTCCTTGGGTCCAATTGTTTTCGCCTTCCAACCGCAACGCAACGGCTTCACCATCCGGACCAATCAGACCCATGGCAAGGGGAATATGGAAAGGTTTCTTTTCAGGCTGCCCTGGTGTAGCGGGACATGATTGTTTGACAGTAAGTGTGTAAGTCTCCCTGTTCGCGTCGTGGCGCGCGCTCACGCGTAGTTCAGGGGTCCCGGCTTGAATGTACCAAAGTCGAAACTGCGTCAGATCCACGTCGTTTGCATCCTCTAAGGCCCGCACAAAATCGTCCGTAGTCACAGCCTGGCCATCGTGACGATCGAAATAGAGGTCCGTCCCTTTGCGGTATCCCTCAGGGCCCAGCAGGTGATAAAGCATCCTCACCAACTCCGCGCCCTTGTTATAAACCGTCAAAGTATAAAAGTTGTTGATTTCTTGATATGAGTCGGGGCGCACAGGATGGGCCATAGGGCTACCATCCTCGCGAAATTGATAGGTGCGCAGCACATCAACATCTTCGATGCGTTCTACCGCTGCAGAGTTCATGTCCGCACTAAACTGCTGATCACGAAAAACCGTAAAACCTTCTTTGAGACTTAATTGAAACCAGTCACGGCAAGTCACACGGTTACCAGACCAATTATGGAAATACTCGTGTGCGATCACCCCTTCTATATTTCGATAGTCCGTGTCGGTGGCGGTCTCTGGCTTTGCGAGCACATACTTAGAGTTGAATATATTGAGCCCTTTGTTCTCCATGGCACCCATGTTGAAATCGTCGACCGCAACAATCATGAACACGTCTAGATCATATTCTCGCCCATATACCTCCTCATCCCATCTCATGGCTCGTTTAAGTGAGCTCACTGCGTGGTCGCACTTGTCAGCATTGTGCTGTTCGACGTAGATCCTAAGCGGCACGACCCGGCCAGAGCGGGTTACAAATCGATCTTCAACGCAGGTGAGTTCGCCCGCGACCAAAGCGAACAAATATGATGGTTTGGGGAAGGGGTCGTGCCATTTAGCCCAATGCCGGTTGGAACCTGATTCGCCGCGATCTACTAAGTTGCCATTTGACAGAAGTATCGGCTGCAGGTCCTTGTCACCTGAAATCGTGGTGGTGTATCGGGCCAGAGTATCTGGTCTATCCAAGAAATAAGTGATCTTACGAAAGCCTTCAGCCTCACATTGTGTGCAGAATATGCCGTTTGAGGTGTACAAACCCATCAACGAGGTGTTGTCCGCAGGCCTGATCCGGGTTTCGATTTCCAGCTCGAACGATTGCGGGACCTTTGCAATGGTGAGGTTCTGCTCGGTCACATCAAATTGATCATTTGCTAACGTCACGCCGTCCAGCTTCACCGATCGCAACTCTAACTTCCGTCCCTGTAGTGTCAGTGGTGATGTATCCGAGGCCATTTGTTTAGAGCGGTGCACAGTAAGTTTCGACCTAACGGTGGTGATCTTCGGGTCTAAATCAAAGTGAAGATCCGCCGTCTCAATAAGGTACGGTGATGGCCGATAGTCTTTTAGGTAAATGGTGCTGGATTCCGTCTTGGGCATGGTGTTGCTTTATGGGTTCATCTAATGGGGTTATTAAGCCAGTCGTAGTGGATGCATTGCACGACTCTCAACAATACTGGGACAAAACGAAGGATCAGACGATGGCGATTAACAACATCACAAACAGAACCACCAGTGCGATTGGAATCAGCAAACCTGCCCAATCCTTGTGTTCCGCTGCACGACTTCGCTCGAATATCGTCTTTATTCCTGGTCTAAACCAGAATATTAACAGCAGCCCGAATACTCCAAGGAGTAGCTTTTCCCAGGTTTCAAGATTCTCCATCGCAGCACCTAAGATTCGCGGTGTCTCCTCGAACGGCCTGTTCAAATAGTGGCCAAGACCGGCTTGGACACTGTATAAGGTCAGGTCAGCTTAGAAGGGGGGACAAGGCCACAGTCTTGGCGTAGAATTATCCCCTAGCTCGCTCGCATTGACGATGTTGATATTAATCCCGCGATTAATGTTTAGCAGACATTTCCAAATATGACCGAAGAGAATACCGAGGAACTACAGCAGAAACTAGAGGCACTTTATGTAGAGCACCGCGACCTAGATGACGTGCTCACGAGACTTTCCGCAGAGCACGTACACATGGATCAGCTGCAGCTCAGACGTCTAAAGAAACGTAAACTACAGCTGAAAGACCACATCGCTAGGCTAGAAAGTCAACTTCTACCTGACATGTTGGCTTAACTCTGGCCGCGTCGTCTACCCAGACCCAAGCCTAGTCAGGTGCCTGGGTTGATGCTCGTAGTGCACGTTCAGTAGCGGTAGTAATCGGGCTTATAGGGTCCTTCGATTGGGACCCCGATATATCCGGCTTGCTCAGTAGTCAACTCGGTTAAGTGGACGCCGATCTTCTTTAGATGCAATCGTGCCACCCGCTCGTCCAACTCCTTTGGCAACACATACACCTTATTCTCATACTTATCCGGGTGATTCCATAATTCAATCTGCGCCAACACCTGATTAGTGAACGAATTGGACATCACGAAGCTCGGATGTCCAGTGGCGCAGCCAAGATTCACTAGTCGTCCCTCCGCTAGCAAGATAATCCGCTTACCGTCCGGGAACTCGATGTGGTCCACCTGTGGCTTGATGTTTATCCATTTGTGATTCCTCAAACCGGCCACGTCAATTTCACTGTCGAAGTGACCAATGTTACATACGATCGCTTGATCTTTCATCGCGCGCATATGATCTACAGTAATCACCTGATAGTTGCCGGTAGCGGTGACGAAGATATCCGCCGAAGACGCCGCTTGTTCCATGGTGACCACGCGGTAGCCTTCCATCGCCGCTTGCAGGGCGCAGATAGGATCGATTTCTGTGACCCACACCACCGCTCCTAGGCCCCGAAGGGATTGGGCGCAGCCCTTACCTACGTCACCGTATCCACATACCACCGCGATCTTGCCTGCGATCATCACGTCCGTGGCACGTTTGATACCGTCCAACAAAGATTCACGACAACCGTATAAATTGTCGAATTTTGACTTGGTCACTGAATCGTTAACATTAAACGTTGGCACCTTGAGCTCGCCTTGCTCCATCATCTCGTAGAGGCGGTGCACACCCGTGGTGGTTTCCTCGGATAGCCCGCGAACGTCGGCCAGTAATTCCGGGTACTTCTTATGCATCACTTGTGTCAGATCACCGCCGTCATCCAGCAACATATTGGGCCGCCAACCGTCCACACCCATTATCGTCTGATCGATGCACCACCAATACTCTTCCTCAGTCTCACCCTTCCACGCAAACACCGGTACCCCGGCTGCAGCCACCGCTGCGGCAGCGTGGTCCTGGGTGGAAAAGATATTGCACGAAGACCAGCGCACCTCAGCACCCAACGCTCTCAGCGTCTCAATCAAGACTGCCGTCTGGATGGTCATATGCAGACAGCCCACAATACGTGCGCCCGCCAAGGGTTGCTGCTCGCCATGTTCCTCACGTAATGCCACCAGTCCCGGCATCTCAGTTTCCGCGATGGCTATTTCTTTGCGCCCCCACTCGGCAAGTGAAATATCTGCAACTTTGTAATCCTGACCCAACTGTTGTGCGCTCTGCGTGCTCATGTACTACTCCGAAGGGAAGCTATTGTGGGACTGCTAAGTATAGACACTATGCGGTTTGCGCCGCACCTAAACCTGCCGCCTCGCGTAACGCTGCCGCCTTGTCGGTTCTTTCCCAAGTGAATTCCGGCTCGGTTCGACCAAAATGCCCATAGGCGGCGGTATTACGGTAGATTGGGCGCAACAAATCTAGCTCCTGAATCACTGCTTTAGGACGCAAGTCAAAATACTCTGTGATCAACTGTTCAATCTTGGTTTCGGGTATCACTCCGGTGCCAAAGGTATTCACCATGAGCGATACCGGCTTGGCGACACCGATGGCATAGGCCACTTGCACTTCGCACCGGCTTGCGAGACCCGCTGCCACTACATTCTTGGCCACATGGCGCACGGCGTAAGCGGCGGAACGGTCGACTTTAGAAGGATCTTTTCCGGAGAACGCACCTCCTCCATGGTGCGCCGCGCCACCGTAAGTGTCCACGATTATCTTTCGCCCGGTGAGGCCGCAATCGCCCACCGGTCCCCCGACCACGAAACGTCCTGTGGGATTGACCAGAAATCGGGTGTCTGCAGTCAACATGTTGCCGGGAATCACCGGTTTGATGATCTCGTCAATCACGGCCTCCGATATAGTCTGGTGGTCGACGCCGGGGTCGTGTTGCGTGGATAGCACCACCGTGTCCACGGCACTGGGCCTACCTGCCTCGTAGCGAACTGTCACCTGGGACTTCGCATCCGGCCGCAACCACGACAAGCCGCCTTGCTTGCGCACTTCGGCTTGTTTCCTTACGAGGTTATGGGCGTAGTGAATCGGGAATGGCATCAGCACTTCGGTTTCATCGCACGCGTAGCCAAACATCAAGCCCTGGTCGCCTGCTCCTTGGTCAAGATCTAATCCTTGGCCTTCGTTGACCCCTTGTGCGATATCTGGCGACTGCTTGTCTAGCGAAACGATGACGGCGCAGCTTGCATGGTCATACCCCAATTGCGAGGAGTCATAGCCGATCTCCTTGATGGTGCGGCGCGCGACCTCACTGTAGTCAACGTTTGCCTGCGTGGTGATCTCCCCCGAAAGGATAGTCATGCCAGTGTTGACCAGCGTTTCACAGGCAACGCGAGAGTACCGGTCCTGCGCCAGCAATGCATCAAGCACCGCATCCGATACCTGATCCGCCACTTTGTCGGGATGTCCTTCGGATACCGACTCGGAGGTGAATAGATAGCTATGCGACATCGACTTTCTCCACCAATACTCCAGCGCTAAAGGCGGCGACTATAGCAAATAGTCCCGCCAGACGGTATTGGGCCATCATCCTTGGTCATATAGTCCGAGACACGATCCAAACCGCCCTGCAATGCCAATTGTTGGAAGCGGAAGACGGAACAGAGCATCGCCGTTACCACCTCTTATCCATGCCCAGCTCCTTGAGCTTGCGGGTCAAAGTGTTACGGCCCCATCCAAGACGTTTGGCGGCCTCCTGCTTGTGCCCTCCCGTAAACTGCAGCGCCGTCTGCAACATCAAGCGTTCGAACTGGGTGCCAATGGTTTGTAAAATGTTGTGCTCGCCGCGCACCAGTTGCTGCTCGATGACGGATTTCAGCTGTCGCTCCCAGTCCGAGGTCGCATCGGTTTGGCTGAGTCGGCTGCGCAAATCTACAGGCAGTTCCGCGGTAGCGATCTTCTGCCCCGCGGCCATCACTGTGAGCCAGCGACAAGTGTTTTCCAGCTGGCGCACGTTGCCGGGCCAATCTAGTTCACATAGATGGGCCATCGCGTCAGGCTTCAGCTCTTTTGGCTCCACATTGAGCTCACCAGCGACCACTTCCAGGAAATGGCTAGCAAGCGCCGGGATATCTTGGCATCGCTCACGCAAGGGGGGCAGATTTACGCTTATCACGTTGAGGCGATGAAACAAATCCTCGCGAAATGTTGCGCCATCCACTTTGTCAGACAAGTTCTGGTTAGTGGCCGCGAGGATACGCACGTCCACTGCGATTTGCTTGTGACCCCCTACACGGTAGAAGCGTCCATCCGACAACACCCGCAGCAGACGAGTTTGAAGCGCAGGCGGCATATCTGCGATCTCATCGAGAAACAGCGTTCCACCATGGGCTTGCTCAAACCGTCCACGACGCTGAGTGTGGGCACCCGTAAAAGCCCCCTTCTCATGCCCGAACAGCTCGGACTCCAGCAACTCCGCGGGGATTGCAGCCGTATTGATCGGGATAAAGGGCTGACTTGAGCGAGGACTATGGCGATGCAGCGCGCGTGCGACTAATTCTTTGCCCGTACCCGACTCACCACAGATCAGCACGTTGATACTGGAGTGCGACAACCGACCGATGGCGCGAAACACCTCCTGCATAGCCGGAGCCTCGCCGATGATCTCTGGCGCAGTTTGACTGTCCATCTTTATTGTTTCAGCGCCCGGCCGATGCTCAACGGCGCGCTCCACCAATCGCACCACTTCGTCCACGTCAAATGGCTTGGGCAGATATTCAAACGCTCCGCCTTGATACGACGCTAGCGCACTGTCGAGATCGCTATACGCGGTCATCACTATCACCGGTATATCCTGAGCGCACTCGCGAATGTGATCTAACAGCTCTAAACCACTCTGACCCGGCATGCGAATATCGGTCACGATGACATCCGGTGGCTCTCGCCTCAGGCGCTCAATAACTCCATTGGCCGATTCAAACGCGCGTACCTCAATCTGCGCCCGCTGCAAGGCCTTGCTTATTACCCAGCGGATGGAGCTGTCATCATCGATGACCCACACCTTTGTCTGGGACACTGCGTCAACTCTCAAGCGGCAGATAAACACTGAAGCGCGTCTTCGCCGCTGCACTGATGCATTCAATCAAGCCCCCGTGTTGACGGATGATGTCTTGAGCTATGGATAGACCGAGCCCAGTGCCGTCTGCTCGCCCGGTCACCATAGGAAAGAAAATATGATTGCGTAACGCTTCCGGAATACCGGGGCCGTTGTCTTCAATGTCAGTTCTGATGACCTGTCGATGCTGCTGTTTGTCGATGGTGACCAAGCGCTCTATGCGTGTGCGCAATGTGATCTCCCCGCGGCCTTCCAGCGCCTGAACCGAGTTACTCACAATATTCAATACCGCTTGCACCAACTGATCCCACCGGCCTAGTAACTGTGGGAGACTAGGATCATAGTCCTTCACAAAAGTGACGGCATCATGGGTCTGTGCACGGATCAGTTTCAGCACATGCTCCAACACTCGATGGATATTGACTGGCCCTGTTTCGGCCTTACGATGTGGTGCCATCATCCGGTCCACAAGGTCAGACAAGCGATCTGCCTCGTGGATGATGATGCGGGTGTACTCACGCAATTCCCGATCGTTTAGCTGGCCATCGAGTAGCTGGGCGGCACCACGCAAACCACCCAGCGGATTTTTGATCTCGTGCGCGAGCCCCCGTGTCAGTGCCTGATTCGCTAGTTGAAGCTCCAGTAACCGGGCTTCACGGGCCAACTGAAGTAGGCGGTCCACTGCAGTAAGCTCCACCAGCAGTTCTTGGTCATCCTGCAGACCCGTCAAAAGAGTTACTGTGTAGTCCGCGCTCAGCGGTTTGGCGCCAGCCGGAGTAAGGCTTACTTCACGCGCAGTGACGCTACCCCCCTGAGACAAGACCTGGTCGAAATGCTGTCTCATCCCAGCGGCATCAGGGATCAACTCTAACAGCGACTTGCCTAAGGCATTTTTCGCACTTGCCTCAAGCATCCACTCTCCTGCGTGGTTGAGGAAAGTTAGACACAACGCGGAGTCGAAGCTGAGCACCGCAGTACTTAGGCCTTGCAGGATTGCGCGCTGTTGCAAATCGAACTCCACCGTGTTGCGACCCGCCCGGCCCGATGGTGCTTAGTTAGTCCACACCGTATCTAATCATACTTGCACTATTTTGGTGCACGGGATCTAACAACCGTTGTCAGGCACTGTAATACATGTCGAACTCCACCGGATTGGTGGTCATGCGTAGCCGCGTGACCTCCTCCGTCTTGAGTTCGATGTACGCGTCTATGGAATCGTCGGTAAACACACCACCAGCTTTCAAGAATGCCCGGTCTTGATCAAGTGCCTCGAGCGCCACATCCAACGAATGCGCCACCCTCGACACTTGCTTTTCCTCTTCGGGCGGTAGGTCATAGAGGTCTTTGTCAAGCGGCTCGCCTGGGTGGATCTTGTTCTGAATCCCGTCTAGACCCGCCATCAGCATCGAAGCAAAGGTAAAGTATGGGTTTCCGACGGAATCCGGGAAGCGTACTTCGATACGCCTTGCAGCGGGATTAGACACATACGGGATACGAACTGAGGCTGATCTGTTGCGCGCCGAATAAGCTAGCAAGACGGGCGCCTCGAAACCGGGTACCAACCGTTTATAACTATTGGTGGTGGCATTCGTAAACGCGTTAATGGCTCGGGCGTGTTTAAAGATTCCTCCAATGTAATAGAGCGCGGTCTCGCTTAGACCACCATAATCGTCTCCAGCAAACATCCCTGAACCGTTCTTGGCCAACGACTGATGTACGTGCATGCCGCTTCCATTGTCACCAACCAGGGGCTTGGGCATGAATGTAGCTGTCATGCCATGGGCGTGAGCAACGTTATGCACGCAGTACTTTAATATCTGCAGCTCATCGGCCTTCCTCAGCAAACTGTTGAATTTGGTGCCGATTTCCCCCTGACCGGAAGTGCCTACCTCATGGTGATGGACTTCCAC
>Ga0224508_10004080_pt1 | contig 11995 bp, 13 predicted proteins | sample SF_Jan12_sed_USG_4_FD_170157 | JGI IMG/M metagenome (GOLD analysis project Ga0224508, IMG submission 170157) | Sediment microbial communities from San Francisco Bay, California, United States - SF_Jan12_sed_USGS_21 | ecosystem: Environmental > Aquatic > Marine > Sediment | place: USA...
ACGGTGGCGGCGGAATCTACGGTCTGTTCAGCACCGCCGCGGCAAACGGCGAATGGGCACCCTATCTGTTTGTGCACGAGTTCGGTCATCATTTTGCGGGCCTGGCCGACGAGTACTACACGAGCTCGGTCGCCTACGAGTCACCGCTCGAAATCGTCGAACCTTACGAGCCCAATGTGACCGCGCTGCTGAATGCCGAGGACCTCAAATGGAAGCACCTCGTTGCGCCGAGCACGCCGCTGCCGACTCCATGGCCCAAAGCCGAATTTGAGGAACACTCCAGCGCGGTTCAGGAACGGCGTGCCAGGATGCGCGCAGAAAACGTCTCCGAAGCAGAGATGAACGAGCTATTTCGCTTCACCAAAGACCATGTCGAACGACTGTTTTCGACGTCCGAGTATCGCAACTCGGTCGGCGCGTTCGAGGGCGCGAATTACGAAGCCGAAGGTTTTTACCGCTCGGAGCAGAATTGCCTGATGTTCACGCGCACTGATTATTTTTGCCTGGTTTGTCGTGCAGCGATCAACGAAGTTATCGACGAATACACTCTCATGCAGGAATAGCGGAACGCCTGTCGCTTGCGGAGGTCAATATTTCGACACGGGAGGGTCCAACGTTGCAGCGCCGCAAAAGTCTACGGTACTCATTGGCAATTCTCGGCATCGCTATGATTGCCGGGTGCGCAACGCAGGAACCTGTCGAATTCAGGCCTCGACCCGATATGGCCGAGATCGAAAAAATGCTCAACTGCCCGCCGGACCGAACGCCGGTCTGCATTGAGCGCATTGGCAAGCCGTACTCCTGTTTCTGCATGGCAGAAGATGCACTGCGCCAGATCCTGGAACCGACCAGGTACTAGTTGCGCAACTTGTAGCCTGTCTTGAAGATCCACCAGATAACGATCAGGCAGAGCGTCAGGAAGGTGATCACCATGCCGAGGCTCAGACCAATCGCTACATCAGCATTCTCATAGAAACTCCAGCGAAAGCCGCTGATCAGGTAAACGATCGGATTGAACAGGCTGATGGTCTGCCAGGCCGGGGGCAACATGCTGATCGAATAGAATGTGCCGCCCAGAAACGTAAGCGGCATGATGACGAGTATCGGCACGATGGTGAGCTTTTCCCAACCGTCCGCCCACACGCCGAGAATGAAGCCAAACAGGCTGAAAGACACCGAGATCAAGACCAGAAACAGCAACATGATCACCGGGTGGGCCACGTCAATTGTTACAAAGAAGCTCGCGGTTGCCAGAATGATGGTGCCGATGATCACTGACTTCGTCGCCGCGGCGCCGACATAGCCGAGCAGTATTTCAACAAACGACACCGGGGCTGACAACAGCTCGAAGATCGTGCCGGAGAATTTTGGAAAGTAGATCGCGAATGATGAATTGGAAATGCTCTCCGTCATTATCGATAACATAATCAGGCCCGGGACAATGAAAGCGCCATAGCTGACGCCATCTATCTCAGTTATGCGTGACCCGATCGCCGCGCCAAAGATCACGAAGTACAACGACGTCGACAAAACGGGCGCGACGATACTCTGCACGACAGTTCGCATCATGCGTGCCATTTCCGTGCGGTAGATCGCCCTGATTGCGTTGTAGTTCATGAGTCCTTGTGTACCAGGCCGACGAATATTTCCTCGAGCGAACTTTGCGAGGTGTTCAGGTCGTTGAATTTGATGCCGGCATCGTGCAGCGCGCCCAGCAAGGAGGTAATTCCAGTATGGTCACGCTTCGTGTCGTAGTGGTACGTCAATTCGCACCCACAGTCGCTTAACTCGAGCTTGAATTCGCCAAGCGCCGTCGGAATACCGGCCAACGGATCCGTAAGATGCAGCACGAGCTCCTTTTTGCCGAGCTCTCGCATGAGTTTGATCTTTTCCTCGACAATGATGATCTCACCGTGGTTGATGACACCGACACGATCAGCCAATTGTTCCGCCTCTTCAATGTAATGCGTTGTCAGGATCACGGTCACACCGGACTGACGTAACGACTGCACGACATTCCACATGTCTTGCCGCAACTCCACATCAACGCCGGCCGTTGGCTCATCAAGAAACAGGACCTCGGGCTCATGTGCCAGCGCCTTGGCGATCAGCACACGGCGCTTCATGCCACCGGACAGCATCATCATCTTTTCATCTTTCTTGTCCCACAATGAGAGCGACTTCAGGACCTTTTCAATGTGTTCCGGATTGTCCGGCTTACCAAACAGGCCACGGCTGAATCGACACACATTCAGGGGAGTCTCGAAGGTCTCGGTCGGCAACTCCTGCGGTACCAGGCCGATGCGGGAACGAGTCGCACGATAGTCGCTGACATTGTCAAAACCATCGACGACAACCGTGCCACTGGTCTTGGTGACAATGCCGCACACGATATTGATCAACGTGGTCTTGCCCGCACCATTCGGCCCAAGCAGGCCAAAGATCTCACCCCGATCGATTTCGAGACTCACGGCTTTTAGCGCTTCATAGCCGCCCGCGTAAGTCTTGGTCAGGTCAGTGATGCGAATGATCGGCTGCATGCTGCCGGATGATACAGCGACTCGCCGTAATATCCAGACGAGTCAAACGGTCATAGTTGACAGGATTGTCTGGCGATGGCCGGAGGACAGCTTGCAGTATGTGATTACGTTGTTGGTTCTGGTCGCACTATTGGCGGGCGGTTTCGCGTTGCTGAACCGCCCGCGCCTTGTGCTTGTTGACGCGGAAATCCCCGTCGATTTTCCCACCGACAACTTCTCACATAAGGTTTTCGAGGAATTACTCGGCACATATGTCGACTCGGACGGTGACGTGAGCTACGGCGACTGGCATGGTTCGGCCAAATCAGTAGCACAACTGGATTCCTATCTCGCGGCGGTCGGTCGATACAGTCCGGACAACACCCCCGAGCGATTTCAGAGCCCGGATGACGAGCTCGCCTACTGGATCTATGGCTATAACGCCTACGTAATCAAAAGCGTGCTCGATAACTGGCCAATCAGCAGCGTCACTGATGTTAAAGCGCCGCTCGAAGTGGTCACCGGGCTGGGCTTCTTCTATCGCCTGCGCTTTCAGTTCGGTGGCGAGTCATACAGTCTGCTCGGCGTCGAGAACAACAAGATTCGCAAGCGCTATCAGGATGCACGCATTCACTTCGTCCTGAACTGCGCCAGCGACAGCTGCCCGGTGATGCGTCGCGAACTTCCGACGGGGCCGGCGCTCCAGGATCTCCTTGATTCTGCGACTACTGAATTCGTCAGCGACCCCAACAATGTCTCGATCGACCACGCGAATAAACGCATCCTGCTTTCGACGATATTCAAGTGGTTCAGGAAAGACTTCCTGAATGATCTGAAAAGGCGTGGTATTCCAGCAGAGCGAGGATTGCTCGACTATGTCGCGAGCGTTGCGCCAGGTTCCATGAGAGCAGATCTCAATTCGGCACAAGACTATCAAGTTGTGTTCAGGGACTACGACTGGTCGTTGAATCAGTCAGAGTAGCTCGTCAAAATATAAAGCGGGAAGAACGCTTTCAGGCGCCACCCTGTCGGAGGCCGTCGCGAATCAAAAGCCGGTATGATTGATGCTGTGAAGCTGCATCTCAAAATCTTCGGGCCCATCGTGGTCTTCATGCTTTGCAGTTGCGCCACCGTGCTGGACGAGGATGGTGCGCTCGCCATCACGCCTTACGATATCCAGGATAGTGGTCGGATCGTCATTGATGCCCGGATAAACGGCCTGGGGCCGTTCAGGTTCGCGTTGGATACCGGCGCCAGCATCTCCGTAATCTTCGACCAGCTGCGCAACAGACTTGAGCTTGAGGCGATTCCGGGCAAGTCGGTATTGATCCATGGGGCAGTGGCGTCCGGACGGTTTCCCTTGCTGATCATTCGCCGCCTCGATGTTGGACGCGAAGCCTGGGTGGACGCCCGGTTCGCCTCATTGCCCGGCGACACTGCCGTCGACACCGGTATTGACGGCATCCTCGGCGTCGATTTTTTGCGCCGGTATGCCGTCGGATTCTCCACACGAGACCGCGCCGTTCGTCTGTACCCTCCGGACCTTGTAGGCCGCAGGTCTTATCGTGGTTGGGCCTCTGTACCGCTCGAGCCTGAGTACATCGGGGAAAGTGGTGCAGCACTGTATCTTGTCAAAGCCGAACTCGCCGGTCGCCGGATACCAGCAATATTCGATCTTGGCGCCGGTTTGAATATGATCAACCAGGCTGCGGCGGAGAGTGTCGGCCTCACCCCGAAATTTTCTCGAGATGAAGATCACGTGGCTGGCGCAATTGAGAGTACGCCCGTTGTGGCCTGGGTCCGTGTCGATCAAGTGACGACAGGACGCGTACGCTGGCAAAACGAAATGTTTGCAGTGGCCGAGCTCGGAATTCTCTCGACACTGATGCACGGCGACAGTCCGTGCGCGATCCTGGGTTCGGGACTATTCAATCAGCGCGACTTCATCATCGACTTCGCGCGGAATCGCTTACTCGTCAAAGTTGCGATGGAAGAAGTCGATGATTCGATTCCGCTACAGCTGCGAGGCCAACTCGAGCAGCCTGGACACGGTGCGCCAGTTTCTTGCGGTGCCTGAGACACCGAGGTGTCGATCGATTTTCTGCGCCAATTTGGAACGAGCGATACCCTCAGGTGCATACAGGTAGAACGCGCTGTCGATTAGCGCGAATTGTTCGGACGGCGCCTTGAGGTCAGCAAGTGCATCCAGGTTCGGGTCACTCGGTTCTTTTGTCAGGAACAAGATGTGCAAGGATTTGGGCATCTTGCCGGCTTCGGGAAACGGATTGGCGGCCGAGATCTCCTTGAATCGCTCGACGGTCAGCAGCAACACCTGGGGCGCAAAGCCGAAGCGCTCATCAATTGCCTCCTCGATATCCTGTGACAGCGTACCCGCCTTCGCTGATGATGCGAATACGGCGTTACCACTTTGAATATACGTCCGCACCTTGTCACAACCGAGTGACGCCAGAATATCTCGCAGGTCCGCCATTGGCAGGATGTGTTTACCGCCAACATTGATGCCACGAAACAGCGCGACGTAGTTTGTCACGTCCGCAGTTGATCCACGTACGCAAACAACGCAGCCGAGCCGCCGGTGTGCAGGAACACGACGTTGCCGGAACTCAATGAGCCGTTACGTATCAGGTCAATCATGCCGGCCAGGCCTTTGCCACTGTAAACAGGATCGAACAGCAGACCCTCGTAACGCGCCAACATCAGCACCGCCTCGTTCATCGATTCCGTCGGCACGCCATATCCGTCACCGACATAATCACAATTTGCGATGACATCTTCTCGCGCGACACAGCCGGGCTTGCCAATGTACTCGGCCGTTTCGCAGGCCAACGCGTAAACCTTTTCCTCCTGTGCCTGTTGCGGAATGCTGACACCAATTCCGAGCAACGGGATGTCGCTTTGCATTGCTTTGAGCCCGACGATCAGACCCCCTTGCGTGCCTGCGCTGCCGGTCGCGGTCACGATGTGACCGATGTCGAGACTTTGATATTCGATTTGATCCAGTAGCTCAAGCGCACAGTTCACGTAGCCAAGCGCACCGACCTTGTTCGATGCCCCACCCGGAATGATGTACGGCTTGCCGCCCGCGGCACGCACTTCGCCGGCAACTTCGCTCATCGCTTGCTCGAAATCCGTGCCACCCGGATACTCGCGCAAATTTGCGCCAAAGATCTTATCGAGCAGCACATTACCCGAATTGGCGTAGGGCTCGCTTGGATGAGCAACGCGATGTTCAAGTAGCACCTCACACTTAAGCCCGAGCTTGCAGGCCGCAGCCGCAGTTTGACGCACGTGATTCGATTGCACGGCACCAACCGTCACTATCGTATCCGCGCCTTGCTGCAGTGCCTCTGCCATCGAGAATTCGAGCTTGCGTGTTTTGTTGCCGCCCGTGGCAAGCCCGGTACAGTCGTCGCGCTTTACGTAGATCTCGGGTCCCCCAAGATGCTTGCTCAGGCGCGGCAGATGTTCCAGCGGTGTTGGCAGGTGTGCGAGCGGTACTCTCGGAAAATCGGATAACAGCACATCTTACTCCTGGTTTGGTAAAGGAAATTCGCCGCGAGCCAGCCGCACGGTCTTTTGCGCAAGAACGTCTGTTGACGAGACCAACGGCACGCCGACTTGTGTTTGCTCGAGAACGAGGGGGATTTCAGTGCAGCCGGCGATGATCGCCTCCGCGCCTTGCGTCACCAGGGCATTCGCCAGCTCGCACATCGCTGCCGATACGGCGGTACTTCGATCGCCCGCTTTTATCCTGGTAACTATGTTCATGAGCTCACGCAGCTCGCGCTGCGTGGGCAACACCGGGCGAATGCCGTTCGCTCGCAATGCATTCTGATAGACGTCTGCCTTGAGACAGCCGTCGGTTGCGAGTACGCCAACAGAACTCACACCCGCATTCTGCTGACCAATAGCAGCGATCGTCTCGTCAATAATCGAAATCAGCGGAATCGTCACCGCATCGCAGATGTTCGATCGAAATACGTACGCCGTATTACAGGGAATCACCAGAAAATCCGCGCCAGCGGCTTCGAGGCGCCGCGCCATGGCCGCAATGGCCGGGCCCGGATCCTCTCCGCCATCAAGAATCGCGTCTTGTCGGTTAGGCACCTTGGGATTGTGGTCGACCAGCATATGAATATGATCCTGGTCTTTGTCGGCTGGCGTCAGCGCAATCACCTTGGCCATGAAATCGACTGTCGCATCGGGACCCATGCCACCCAGCACGCCGGCGACTTTTACCGCATCCGTCATCCGAGCCCCACCCCTTTCAAGACCGTCTGCAGCTTGCTGACCAATTCCTCTACGTTATTGCTATTGTAGATAAATGGCGGCGCCAAAAGGATGTGTACACCGTTCCTGCCGTCGGCCGAGCCCGCGCCCGGGTAGATAATCAGGCCATGGTCCATGGCCGTTTGTTTGATGCGGGCCGCGAGCGAACGATCAGCCGGCGCTTTCGATTCGCGATCTGCAACCAGCTCGATGCCGATGAACAATCCGCGGCCACGGATGTTGCCAACGTGCGGGTGGTCGGCAAACGTTATCTTCAGCTCGCCGAAAAGCAATTCACTGATTGCGCGGGCATTTGCGAGCAGGTCATCCCGGTCAATGACGTTCGAGACGGCCAGCCCGGCAGCACATGCCGTCGGGTGGCCAATGTACGTGTGGCCATGCTCAAAGAAACTAAACGCCTCGACGATTGAATCGTGCACGAAGCCACGCACGATCGTCGCGCCGATCGCCTGATAGCCGCCGCCGAGGCCCTTCGCGATTGTGACGATGTCCGGGTGAACGGCATCCTGCTCAAACGCGAAGTACGTTCCCGCCCGACCGCTGCCGGACATTACTTCATCCAGGATCAGCAGAATGCTGTGGCGATCGCAGATCTCCCGGATCTTCTTGAAGTAGCCGGCAACGGGCGGCACCGCGCCCAATGTAGCTCCGACAACAGTTTCAGCAATGAATGCGGCAACATTTTCGGCGCCGTGCTCGATGATGGCGTCCTCGAGCGCTTGCGCTGCGCGCAAACCGTACTCGTCATCAGTTTCATCGTCTTGCTGATGTCGATACGCGTAGCACGGCGCAATCCTGGGCCAGTCGTGCAGCATCGGCGCAAAGATATCCCGCCGCCCGGGATTGCCGGATAACGACAAAGCACCAAGCGTATTACCGTGATAGCTCTGATTGCGGCTGATAATGATGTGTTTCTGCTCTTTTCCTTGCGCAAGCCAATATTGCCGCGCGAGCTTGATCGCCGTTTCGTTGGCCTCGGAGCCGCCGGACAGGAAGTAGACCCGCGAATCTGATTCTCCGAATCGCTGTGCCAGCTTCCGGGCCAGTTGCTCCTGGGGCTCATTCGTGAAGAACGCCGTGTGTGCGTACGCCAGCTGATCCAGCTGCGACTTGATGGCGCTAATGACCTCGGGATGTCCGTGGCCGAGACAGGTCACGGCGGCACCGCCGCTGCCGTCGAGGTACTGTTTACCGGAAGCGTCATAAAGATAGACGCCTTCGCCGCGCAGGCCACGCGGATACTGATGCTTGGGACTTCTGTAAAATACGCTGCTCATATCAAGGCCTGTAAGTATATTTCACACCGTGACTGTGCGGCACTTCCCTCATGATGGCGCCTGCAATCGGATAGGACCACGACGTGCCCGAAATGACCAGCGAAACTCGCTGTGGCTGCCTGTTGTCACTGTCCCGCAGATTCCGCTACAGGCAGCCCTGTTCAATACTCTGTAACTCGAATCGGTATACTTGCCAATCTACGAACCTGGATAATCCTGGATGGGAAAGTGTCGATTATCGCGATTTGCACTCTGCTTATCCGGAGCGCTGATTTCTAATTTGGCGACCGCCGCAGATCTGTCCGGCTACCTGGTACTCACCAGCGACTACGTATATCGCGGTGTCACCCAGAGTGATGGCCACGCTGCCGGGCAGATTGGCTTTGACCTGGCATTCGACTCTGGCCTGTACGCGGGCTTCTGGGCGTCATCGGTCGACATCGATAATGGCCCTGATCGGCACCGTGATCTGCAGACCAACTACTATTTTGGCTACGGCTTCGACCTGTCCGACCAGTGGCGAGTAAATACCAACGTTGTCGCATATGCCTATCCCGGCACAGAGGGCAATATCGATTACGACTACATCGAATATTCGATTGGCGTAAATTACAACGATCGCATCTGGTTCGAGTACGCCTATTCTCCCGACATCTACAATACCGGCCTCAGCACGCAGAATTTTGAAGTTTACGCCGAGTGGCAGCTCGCAAGCGATTGGGTACTGGGCAGCGGGGCAGGATACTACGATGTCTCCAGCCTGGCCGGGCGATCTTATGGCCATTGGCAACTGGGGGTTTCACGGCCTGTCGGGAGATTTGATTTCGATCTTCGATACCATGACAGCAATCGTTACGTACCGATTTTCAGTACGCCGGATCGCGCCGATGCCCGTCTGGTCCTGAGTATTACTCTGCCGTTCTAGGAATTGACCTTGTTCAGTCGCACGTGCGGCTACGATCATCAATCTGTAGCGCGAGGCACGCATTGACCGATAGCGTGTCAGCATGTTCGGCGTGTTGTGACTCGGACAATATCTCCTGGACTCTGGCGAATGGCAGCTCTGGCGACACGGACAGTAACAATGCCACGACACCGCTTACGTGCGCCGCTGCCAAAGAACTCCCGGAGCGAAAATCGTATGCGTTATCCGGTATGGCGACGAGAATCTGTTGCCCCGGTGCGTAGAGCTCGTCGGAATCATCAGATGCCGTCACAGCGTTCGTTGCGGGCATGCAGCTCGCTACACCGATCACTGCATCGATGCTTGCCGGAAAATGGTTCGACTCATCCGCAGCCGTTGCGCTTGCGGCGACCAGCACAACGCCCGCAGCAGACGCTTTGAGCAGCAATCGTTGCACGAGCGGATCGGAGGGGCCCGCCAGGCTCAAGTTCAGTACATGTGGAGGATCTTCGAGTAATGCATCCAGCGCCTTTGCCAACGTGAAGCTCGTACACACAGCATGACGATTTCCTATCTCTTCCCAGCAAGAGACGAAGACGTCCATTGACGCTTCGGGCGCGACCCCGACCATGCCGAGCGCATTGTTGGCATTCGCACCAATGATGCTGGCGACCGCAGTCCCGTGTTCCATGTTCAGGTCTTTCTGCTTGTCTGAAAAGACTTCGATATTGCGAACGCGACCAAGAAGGTCTTCATGATCACCATCGGCATAGCTATCGATGATTGCAACTCTTATTCCGCGACCTGTTGCATAGCGGTGTGCAGCAGTGATGTCTAGCAAATTCAAGCTGTGTTGCAGATTCGCGTAGGTATCGTCGTAGTCTTCTTGTGTGCTTATCTCGGTACCGAATTCGTTCAGCGGCTGAGCCGATTCAACGCGCACGTCTGACTCGAGCTGACGCAACACTGCGCTCCGATCCGCATCGTCAGGAATGCGATAGACGAAGCAATAGACGGACAGCGACTTGATCGGCCAGTGATCGACCTCAACGAACGAATACTCGGCGGCTACTGCTCGTGCATCGCGGTGCGCTCGCGGACTGATCGTGTAACGTTTTCGGAACCGGTATGCTGCGGCACCGCCGCCGCTAAGTGACCCGGCACCGCGGTTATCAAACGTCACAAGGATATCCCGGCTTGCGTCCGTGGACTGATCGGCAGCGTGCGCCATGGGCAACAGGGCGAACAGCAACAAAAGCAACAATGGCAGTCGAGCGGGCACGTGGATTACCTCATAGGTAGTTGCAGTGCCAAAATACGCACCGAACGAATATCAGCATGCGACTCCATTTCGTTCCTGACGCGTTCGAGATCTTCTAATGAAGACACCGGCAACCGTATCATAATGCGGAAAGTGTCTGGTTCACTCTCCGCTACAAATTCTGCCACATCGTAGACTTCGAAAGCCTGGCGGCGGTTAATCGCCGTCGTGCCCGGCTCGAATTCTACAGCCATAACATAATCCATAAGCGCTGCAGCGCCCTCAGACGTTGCGGTCTCGAACCGGACCCCGGGATCTGGAGGCAGTGCGGGGTTATCAACGACAAGCATCGCCACCAGTAAGACTGCTGCGACCGAGGCCGCGATTGCGGCGGCCGGCCACCAACGTCGCGGCGCCCGGCGCGATTCGTCCGCCGCTATTGCCGACATCAGATCGTTCATTCGAGGCGACGGCACCATCGGAACCGCAGAATCGGTCTGTGCGGCATCCTGTATTTTTTGCAGCACCGCGACACTGTCCTGACAAGCCGAACATGTCTCCACATGGCGCTGCACGTGTTGTCGTTCGGCATCGGCCAACGTGTCATTGACGAACCAGGGCAGCAACAAATCGACTTCGTCGTGATCAAGTTGAGTGTTTTGCTCGTGCATATCAATCCTCATCCGAATACGCGTTAGGAATTGCTGATTCTTCGAGCAGCCTTTTCAGTTTCTTTCTTGCGTGGAACATACGTGTCTTTACCGTATTGACGGGACAGTCGGTAACCTCAGCCGTTTCCTCATAGGACAACCCGAGGTAGAAAACCAACACAACCGTCAACTGTTGTGCTTCAGGAAGTGCATGCAAGCCGTGCTGAATCCAGTCTTCCTGTTCAAGATCAGCGCCGTTTTCAACGGCAACATTCTCCGCATCGGCGAATGGGGCCAGTGCGAGTTTCTTCTTCGACACACGTCGCATCGTCTGGCGATACGCGATACCGAATATCCAGGTTGAAACTTTCGAGTCGCCGCGGAAACTTCCTGCTTTTTGCCAGACCACGAGCATTATGTCGTTAACCAGTTCATCGGCGATGCTGAATGAGCGCGTCAGGCGAAACACGAACTTGAACAAGCGTGGATGATAAATACGGAAAAGGCTGCCGAGGGCGTCGCGATCCTCATTAGCGACGCGAGCGAGCAGAGATTGCTCGTGCCTGTTGTCGCCGATTCGCTCGCTAACTGGATCGTTCATTGCCATGCCATCCACCGTACGCCGCCTGCATTGGGGCACGTACGTAAGTGCATAAAAACAACAAAATGGTTCAATCGCAATGAACTTCTTTTGCGTTCATGCCAGCAACCGGACATAGGGCGGCAAGCATCGCACGACGTTGAACGTTTTGCGACGTCCGCTGCACCTAGGGCGAAAACCAGCAATCCCCTTTGGGGGTATCCGATATCAACAGTTGGCGCCATAGCATGATTGTTCGTTTCAGTCTTGCTGCGCTCGTCGCGGCATTTCTCGCCGGGTGCAGCGGTGGGGACGGTTCCGGTCTGGCCGATCAGCCACCTCTGCCACCATTCGGGGCCAGTTCTTCAGCGATTCAGGCCAATGTACTCGCGCCGACATGTGCGGCAGCTGGCTGCCATCAGGGCGCCGGTGCACCCCAAGGCCTGCGACTTGATGATGTCAACAGCTATGGCCTGCTTGTCAACGTCGCAAG
>Ga0224508_10004081_pt1 | contig 11994 bp, 10 predicted proteins | sample SF_Jan12_sed_USG_4_FD_170157 | JGI IMG/M metagenome (GOLD analysis project Ga0224508, IMG submission 170157) | Sediment microbial communities from San Francisco Bay, California, United States - SF_Jan12_sed_USGS_21 | ecosystem: Environmental > Aquatic > Marine > Sediment | place: USA...
AAGGTCGACGGTTTTGTCGGTAACCTGATCCAGGCGGTCGCGATCGTCATGCTGGTCATGCTCCTCAGCCTCGGGGTCAGAACCGGTCTGGTGGTGGCGAGCCTTATCCCGATGGCGATCGTCATGGCCTTTATCTTCATGGCTTTCTTTGACGTCGGGATCAATACGATGTCGCTCGCGTCACTGATGATCGCTTTGGGCCTGCTCGTCGACAACGCGATCGTCATGTCGGAGTCGATCATGGTTCGCATCTCCGAGGGCGTGCCCGCAAAGGAGGCGGCTATAGCGTCCGCCGCCGAGTTGCGCACGCCGCTTCTCGTGTCGTCACTCACCACGGCTGCGGCCTTCTTGCCGATTTATCTCGCCAAGTCGGCGGTGGGTGAATACACAAAGGCGCTCTTCGAGGTGGTCACGATCACGCTGCTCTGCTCATGGGTGCTTGCGCTGACCATGATTCCGCTTTTTTGTGTGCTCTTTCTGAAGGTGAAACCGCAGAAAGAAGGTGTCTTCGACACGGCGTTCTACCGCCGGTACCGCGCCTGGCTGTTGGGGGCGCTGCGCCACCCGTGGCTCTCCGTCGGCATCGTCGCGCTGGTCTTTGTCGGCTCGATGCAGCTCTTCGGACTGGTGCCGGCGATCTTCTTCCCGCCCAACGAACGGGCCACCCTGACGGTTGAGCTCGAGATGCCCACCGGCACTCCGCTCTCGAAGACCGAGGAGGTAGCACTCGAGGTCGAGCAGTTCATCGAAACGAACCTGCGCGTCAGCACAGACGAGATCGCCGCGGGTACCGAAGGGGTCACGAACTGGGCCACGTTTATCGGAGAAGGGGCACCGCGATTCATGCTCTCGTACGGGCCCGAGTACGCCAGCCCCGAGTACGCCATCCTGGTAGTCAACACGACTTCGCGTGAGTACGTGGACACCGCGATCGGCACAATTAGAGAGTTTTGTCGTCCGTTTCCGGGTCTGAAGGCCACGATCGAGCCGTTGCCCCTCGGGCCACCCGCCGGGGATCCAATCGAGGTGCGCGTGTCAGGGCGAGATTCGGACACGATCTTCTCGCTGGTCGACAGGGTCAAGGAGCGGCTGGGAGAGGTCGCGGGTCCGCGGAACATCTCCGACAACTGGGGTGCTCGGTCGAAAAAGCTCCTGGTCAAGATCGACCAGCCGCGCGCCCAGCGGGCCGGGGTGACCAACCAGGATGTGGCGATCTCTCTGCAGACCCTGCTCTCCGGTATCACCACGACCGAATACCGGGAGGAGGACAAGATCATTCCCGTGACGTTGCGCTCGGTTGGAGCCGACCGGCTCAATCTGGAGAAGCTCGACAGTCTGAACGTCTTCTCCCAAGCTACGGGTCGATCGGTGCCGCTCAAGCAACTTGCCGACCTCGAGGTGGCCTGGCAGCCCGCCAACATTCGGCGGCGCGATCGGCTGCGCACCGTCACCGTCGCCGCCGACCTCGACCCGGGCTTTACGGCGATCGGCGTCAACCAGACTTTGGTTCCGCTGCTCGACCAAGACGCGGCCGACTGGCCGCTTGGTTATTCGTACGAGATTGGCGGTGAAGACGAGGCTTCCGAGGAAGCCAACGCTTCGATCGCCGAACAGCTACCAGTCGCCGGATTGATCATCATCCTGCTTCTGGTGGGCCAGTTCAACTCTGTGCGCCGGCCGCTGATCATTCTGATCACCATCCCTTTGGGTCTCATCGGCGTCATCGTCGGGCTGTTGGTCATGCGCTCTTATTTTGGGTTCATGACCCTTCTGGGTGTCGTTTCGCTCGCCGGGATCGTCATCAACAACGCCATTGTCCTGCTCGACCGGATAGAGATCGAGATTTCGGAGAATGGTTTGAATCCTGCGCGGGCGATCGTCGAATCCGCTCAAAGGCGTCTACGACCGATTCTCCTGACCACGTTTACGACCCTTGGCGGGTTGATCCCCCTGTATCTTGGCGGCGGCGTCATGTATCAACCGATGGCCGTGGCGATCATGTTCGGGCTGGTTTTCGCCACTGCCCTGACGCTGGGTGTCGTTCCAGTGCTCTACTCGCTCTTTTTCCGGGTCAGCTTCGAGGACTTCAGCTATTGACAGGTTTCGGTCTCCTAGGGCCTGAGTAGAACCTGTTCGAGAGGTGCCTACTGACAAGACTGCGGGCGATGGCGCGAGTCACGCTACGCCGAGTGGAGGTCTTCGCAACTTCTTCCGGGATGGTGCGTAGGTTCTAGAAGGGGAGCCCCCTCCCGGCGTCGTCGGTGAAGGGCAGCAGAAGAACACTATCGAGGAGGATTGTCATGGGAGTCGAGTATCCGAAGTTGAGACGAGCGATCGTCGGAATGTTGAGCCTTGTCCTGTTGGTTACCGGACTCCTCGTCGCGACAGAGGCCGCGGCCAAGGAGAAGAAGGACGTCACGTTCGAGAACAAGAGCAAGCGTCACCAGGAGCTTTTAGTCGCCTTTGGCGGCGACGGCTCGTGTGAACAGGAGAAGTCGAACCAGGAAAACGTATCGCTCGACCCGGGCGCCAGCCAGGTTGTTTCCTCCGGTGAGGAAAAAGTCTGCTGGTGTGCCGGAACCGGCAAGGCCAAGGTCTCAGCCTGCCAGGAGTGGAACATTGCCCGGCCGGGGAAGACCGTGCGCTTGACCTGGTAAATCGATGAACGAGTAGCGCGCCGCTCGGTCTCGTGCGTTAGGATGCCCGCCACACGGACGGGAGGAAACGCATGACCGAATCCGAGCCCCAGCAACCCAAACTCGCTCTCATCATTGGCGTCGCCGCACTCTTCGGAGGCTTGTGGCTGCTGCTCAACGCCCAGGGTGTCGGAGTACCGCCATTCAAAAAACTATGGCCGGTGTTGTTTCTGCTTGCCGGCGCCGCCTCGCTGGCGGACTATCTCTTTCTGAGTCGGCACCCGCGCGCCGTCGGCTGGGTTGTGGCCTGGACCGGTTTCGGTGTCCTCGGGTTGGCTTTGACCTATGACTACACCAACATGCGGAGAATTCTCGATTGGCTGCCGAGCTTTCCGACCATTATCGGGCTCGCCGTGGGAACGACCTGGCTCGCCGGCGGGCGCAAGAGCTCCAACCTGCCGATCGCGGCGGCGGTACTCGTCGGTTTGGGGCTGATGGGGTTTGCCGCCCGTTTCGACGTTCTCAAAGCCATCCTGCCGTCGGTGCAGGTGATCTGGGCGATTCTGTTTCTCGGCGCCGGCGGATACTTGGTGTGGCGCACGGTCGCCCAGTCGCGCAAGTAACCAGTAAGAATCTGCTAGCGAAGACTGTTCAAAGCCTTCTCGAACAGACGCTGGACCTCGGGGTCGGTGGCTGGTGCCTGCCCCGGCTTCGCCGAGGGGTCGGGCTCACCGGGAGCGAGTGTCTCTTCGGACGCCTTCTCGGGAGACTCCGCTGCGAGCCGGTCTCGAACATAATCTGCGATCCGCGAGACCTGATGCTGCATCGGATCGTGGAACTCGACGCCCCACCGCTTTTCACCGTCGACGGTCTTGCTGTTTACGACGATCGCGTCCATATCGAGCCGCAGTGAGCCATCCGCGACTTCGGCGGTGACCCGAACAAAACGCCCTAACGAGTCGTGCGGGCAGGTCTCGAGTGCCATGCCTCGCACGCTCAGGTCGACCACGCGGCACTTGATTTCTAGACTGCCGCTTCTCACCCGGGCGACGGCGTCAATCGGCACCCGCGGATCGCGTCGGTCACTCACGAAAGCTTGGCCTCAAAGCGGTTCTCGGACTCCCCTCGATTCGTAAGAGCCGAACGGCGGTGTCGCCGCCCCTCGGTTCCCTCAGGATAATAGCGATCCTCTCGAAGGGCTATCAAGTGTACCACAGGCCCAGGGGGGTCAGGAGCCCAACGCGTCATCCCACTCGGCGATGCGATCTTTGTGGCTTTCGAGAAGCGCCGCCGTATCTCCTGCGATAGCGATGCTTTGGATCTTGTCTCCCTGAGCGATCGAGTCGACCACGTCTTGGCCGGAGACCACCTGCCCAAAGACGGAGTGATTGCCATCGAGGTGCGGCGTCGCTACATGGGTGATGAAGAACTGGCTGCCGTTTGTACGGGGCCCGGCATTTGCCATGGATAGCACTCCAGGGCCATCGTGTTTCAGTGAGGGGTCGAACTCGTCCTCGAATCGGTACCCGGGTCCGCCGCTGCCGGTTCCGGTCGGGTCGCCTCCCTGGATCATGAAATTAGCGATGACGCGGTGAAAGACGATGCCGTCGTAGTAACCGCACTGCGCGAGATTGACGAAATTGGCAACGGTCACGGGCGTTTTGTCGCCGTGGAGTTCGATCTCGATCGAGCCTTTGTTGGTCTGGATGGTCGCGCGCAAGAGAAGTCTCCTTGTGATGCCTGTGAAGCGATTCGGCGGTTGGCGTCGAGGGAAGCTATCATTACTTCGTAAGCGAAGGGAGGTAGCCGCGGTGAAGAGTATTCTCAACAAGACCCATCGACCGCAAAAGATTCGTCTGTCGCAAGGAAAAGTGCTGCACCTGGGACCCAACAAGACGGGTCAGATCGCCGATCACGATGCGGAGCGTGAGTCGGTCAAGCAAATGGTGGAAGCCGGTGACCTCGAGATTGTCGGCGAGGGCACTCAGGTGAGCCAGGCCGGCGGCAACACCGCGCCGGGTCGGCCGGACAGCCATGGCCACCATCCGAGTGTCGGCGGCAAGAACCGAGGCGATCGGTAGCTAGCAGAAAAGGAGCCGGTGTCAGTTGCCGGGTCGGTCGCGGCGCCCTCGCCGACCGGCTTTCCAGTCTCCCCAGACGTTGAAGCTTCGCATCTGCTGTTCGAGATCGGTCGAACGGATCAGCTCCTCGATCTCGTCTCGCCCCTGCCGGCCCCAGGAGATGTCGGCGTTCGCGAAACCATGGGTCACGGCGGCGACGATCGCCGCGTTGAGCCGCACCGTGCGCAGGTCGCACTGGTCGATGCGATCGGATTGGGCATGGTAGTTGGGGCCATAGGCCGCCGACTCCTGGTTGCCGATGAGGTTGGCGACACCATGCATCATGAAGTCGAAGTTGTCGGTTCCGACCACTGGAATGTCGACCTGTTGGAAGGGACCAAGTCCGGCGACGGGTTCGAGGGCTCGCTCGAGAGTCGGGAGAATCTCGGGTCGCCCGCCGGTGAAGAAGCCACTGATACGGCCGCAGCCGATATCGAAGGACATGGCAACGATATGGTCGTCCAGCTCGTCTTCGTGGGTCTCGGTGTATCGGTAGGATCCGACGAGTCCCTGTTCCTCACCGTTCCAGAGAGCAAATCGGACGGTACGGGCCGGGTGGATACCCAGACGCTGCATCTGTCGCGCGATATCGATGACAAGGCTCACGTTGGCGCCGTTGTCGAGTGCCCCGGCCCCCAGGTCCCAAGAATCGAGGTGGGCGCCGATGAGTACGACCTCCTCGGGTTTGCTCGAGCCCCGAATTTCACCGATGACGTTATAGCTCTCGTACGACGGGCCAATCTCGAGATCCAGGACCGCGGTGAGCGACAACTCGGACCCCAGACGCAGGAGGTCGAGAGCGCGCGTGGCTGCGCCTCTCTCGAGGACCAGCATCGGTCGTGCATCGTCCCCGCGTAGAGAAGAATTGTGGCGGTACAGAATGCCTTCTGGGCGCGAACTCATGTAGACAACGCCCCGGGCGTTCGCTTCCACTGCGCGGCCCTCGATGGCGTACGCGTCGTTGTACTCGCGGAAGAGCCCGGGGACGTCTAGAAGCGGAACGGTTTCGACCAGTAAAAAGGCTCCTTTGGCAAGCGCGCCAAGGCGCACAAAGTCGGCTGCGCTCCCGGTTCCCGCGTCCAGCAGGGGAGCCGTGACGCCGGGCGTTGGTGCGGCGGTCGAGAAGGGCATGGCCGCCGCGGCGGCGGCGAAGTGGATCTTCTCGCCGCGAATAGTCACCGAGGAGGATTTCTCGAGCCAAAGGCCCGGCATCTCGAAGGACTCGCGGCGGGCGTCGACCCCCGCCTCCCTGAATCGCTCGAGTCCCCATTCGACGGCTCGGAGGTTGGCGTCCGAGCCGGTGGGTCGACCGCCGATCTCGCGGGTCAGCGACCGAAGGTCGTCGGTCAGGGGCGTCTCCGCCAGCAGGGCGGCTACCAGCCGGCCGCCGGTGCTTTCCGGTACGGCTGTGTTGGCGGCCGGAGTATTTGCAAAAACCACCAAAAGGCCCGCAACCAGAAGGGCTGCAGCGGCGAATGGAGGAGCTGGGCGTGTGTGCGTCATAGGGGCTCCGCGTGGGCTTCTTGACCGAGCCCAACGGCAAGGATAGTGTTGTTGGTCACGCCTCATACCCTTTCACACGTCTCTTCGATCTCACCACAAAGGAAGTTCCTCATGCGATTTGGCAAGCGTTCATCGTTGATCGCCGTCGGGATCTCGATCCTCTTCACCATGGTGGCTCAAGCCGGGGAGGTTCATTTCGCCGACGTCGTCTATGAGGCGACTTCCAGCAAGAAGCACCCAAAGCAGGACGAACGAGCGATCATCATCCGGGAATCCACCGGTGGGCAGGTCAAGGTTTGCATCGGGTACATCAACAACTCCCTTGACGTCAACGCCGGGATCGTCAACGCCGTGGTTGAAATCTCGCGTGGCGAGGCTCTCGAGGGCGGTGGCTTTGCCAAGGAGATCGAGACGGTCAATCTCGGTGGACCAGTGCGAAACAACGCGTTTGGCGATTGCAAGACGGTAGCCGGTTTGGAGGCGGGAGACAGCGTCACCTTCCCGTTTGTCTTTGACGGGTTCTCGCGTCTCAAGGAAGGTGGCCTCGCGGTCGTTGCCGGTGCGGTTGCGATCGACGGTGGAAACCCCGCGGTGCGATCGGCCTGTGGTCCAGGCGGTTCGGTCACCGGTTTGACCCAATCCACCGACGGCACCGTATTTCTCGCGGATGTCGTCCAACAGGCCGTCGAGCGGGAGAAGCACCGAACCCGGGATGAGCGCACGATCATCATCCGAGAGGACATGGCAGCGGACGAGGAAGTCCAGCTCTGCCTCGGCTATCTTCGAGACGGAACCGACCTGGACAGCGGGCGGCTCATCACAAAAGCCAAGGTTTCGCGCCTCGAGACTGCCGCGGACGGTGGTTTTGTCAAGGCCGTGGAGAAGGTCAAGCTCGCCAGCAAGATACGCAAGGGCGGTGCGCAGAAATGCAAGGAAATCGATCCACTCAAGGCGGGCGACAGCGTGACCTTCCCGCTCAAGTACAAAGGCATGCCGCGGCTCGAGGGCGATTCGACGGCGACCACGATCACCGCCGTCGTGATGGGTGGTGCCCATCCTTTTCGTAACATCACCTGCAGTACGAGTACCGGCGGCACGGGCGGCACGGGCGGCACGGGAGGTACCGGAGGTACCGGAGGCGGCGGGGGTGGCGGTAGCGCCACCAACAACCAGCAGGCGGCCCAGACCCTCCGCGGTTGCGCGGGGGGGGGCGTCGGCATTCAGTTCCAGTGGGACAAGGGCCAGCTAAAAGTGGATCGGCGTGATGGCGGCGGCTCGATCACCACCATCGGCCCTTTCAGCAGCTTCAGCGCGGCCGCGAACGCCGCCACGGCGAAATGGAGCTGTGGACCCGGCAACGCGACCTCGGCCGATGATGGTAGCCAGATGCCAAGGCTCAGCTCCTGGGGGTCGGTGAGCGGTCGCCGGCTGGCTCTGCGCTTCGAAAGCACGGGCGGGAGCCAGGTCTATGTCGACGCTTGGTCGTCGGGCACCGGCGCCATCCACGGATCGGCCTTCGGCTCGGTTGGGGCAGCGATTCGCAACTTCTGCGCTCGGTCCAACATCAGCTGCTAGGTAGGCTCTAGCCGACCGTAGTGATCAGCCGGGAACCGGAGCCGAAGATATGAAAGCCGTCATTCTCGCCGGCGGCCGGGGCACCCGGCTGTCCGAGGAGACGGTTCGACGGCCCAAGCCGATGGTCGAGATCGGCGGCAAGCCGATCCTGTGGCACATCATGAAGTTGTATGCCTTCCACGGCATTCACGACTTCATCATCTGCTGTGGCTACAAGGGCTACATGATCAAGGAGTACTTCGCCAACTACTTCCTCCACACATCGGATGTCACGTTCGACCTGGCGAAAAACCAGATGACCACCCACCAAAGCACCTCGGAGCCCTGGCGGGTCACCTTGGTCGATACCGGCGCCGATACCGGCACCGGGGGTCGCATGAAGCTCATCCGCGAGCATCTGGACGGCGAGTTCTGCTTCACCTACGGCGACGCAGTGGCCGACGTGGACATCACCAAGGTCGTCGCCTTCCATCACCGTCATGGCAAGCTGGCGACGATGACGACCATCCAGCCGCCCTCGAAGTACGGCGTACTGGGCTTCGACGGTGATCGCATCACTGACTTCCAAGAGAAACCCCCGGGCGAAGGCGGGTGGATCAATGGGGGCTTTTTTGTTCTGTCGCCCAAGGTGATCGACTACATCGACGGGCCCGATACCCACTGGGAGTACGCGCCCCTCCAGAAGTTGGTCGAGGAGGGCCAGGTCGGCGCCCACTTTCATCGGGGTTTTTGGCAGTCCATGGATACCCTGCGCGACAGGAATCTGCTCGAGGCGTCCTGGAACTCCGGGGAGCCGCCCTGGAAGGTGTGGGACTGATGGCCCCCGTCTTCTGACTCGACCCGATCGATGGTTACCCAAGCGACCGATAACGAGCGATCTGCCCCTCGGTAACCGCCTTCATGTCGTCGCGGTCGCGATATGCCCGGTACCAGTCCGCGATCCACTCCAGGGTTTCGGGAAGAGACAGCCGTGCAGCCCAGCCGAGCTTCATCCTGGCCTTGGCCGTGTCGAGGCGCAGCAGATGGTGCTCGTGGGGATGAGGCCCAGGATCGAGCTCGACCTGTATCGGCGCGTCCCAATGCTCGAGGATGTGCTCGACGAGGGTGCGGACCGGTAGGGGCTTCTTGTCGGCGGGGCCGAAGTTCCAGGCCTCGGCGAAGGGCGCGCCGTCCTTCCACAGGCGCTCGGCGAGGGCGAGGTAGCCGCCGACGGGGTCGAGCACGTGCTGCCAGGGGCGGGTCGCCTCGGGGTTGCGGATGTAGAGTGGTTGCTTCTCGAGGCAGGAGCGCATGACGTCCGGCACCAGCCGGTCACGGCCCCAATCGCCGCCGCCGACCACGTTGCCGGCCCGGGCGGAGGCGACAGCCACCGGCGGATCCGCCGTGGCGAGGAAAGAGTCGCGGTAGGCCCGGGTTACGAGCTCGGCGCAACCCTTGCTGCTCGAGTACGGGTCGCGGCCACCAAGGGCGTCCTCCTCGACGTAGCCGCGCTCGATCTCGAGATTGTCGTAGCATTTATCGCTGGTGACGACCACCACCGCGCGGGCGCTTGGCTCGAGGCGGATCGCCTCGAGCAGGTTTAGGGTGCCGCTCACGTTGGTGGTGTAGGTCTCCACCGGATCCTCGTAGCCGGCTCGGACGATCGACTGCGCGGCCAGGTGTACCACCACTTCGGGATGGTGCGTCGCAACCGCGGACCGTAGCCGGTCGAGATCGCGGATGTCGGCCTCGATCGAGGTCATGCCCTCGCCAACTCCGGCCACCTCGAACAGGCTCGGCTCGGTGGGTGGCTCCAAAGCGTAGCCGGTCACATGGGCGCCGGCTTGCTGCAGCCACAGGGAGAGCCAGCTGCCTTTGAATCCGGTATGACCGGTGACCAGGACCTTCTTACCGTTCCAGAACGAGCTCACAGAATCTCCTCGGGCAAGTCCTCTTCCTCTCTCGACACAGGCACCCCCATCTTAGCTCTGTCGCCCGGATCTCAACCCGCAACTCAGGCCACCGGAATTCCGGCTGTGAAGTGTGTTGTTGACCCACCTAGTGGTGTTCGGGTAGTCTCCGTGAACCCGCGGCACAAGCCACAAGGGTGGATCCCCTAAAACACCATGAATAAAAAGAAAAATCACCCCGGAGACTTCACCATGATGCCAAAACTACGCACCTTAGTACTCGCGACATTGGGACTTGCTATCTTGCTGGGCGGTCCGGCACTGGCCAAATCGGACCACCGTATAGACACTGTGGTGCAGGCTGAGACAGAGGCTGAAAAACATCCCAAGACGATTGCCCATATTCTGGCCCTGCCGCAGGATGTTGCCGACAAGAAGAAGGTCTTTGTCTGCTTTGCTTACGTCAGGGATTTCATCGAACGCTTCCAAGGCATTGGCACCGTCAAGATGGAGGTCGAGCACGGCCGTCTCGACGCGGATGGAGAGCCGGAGATTGTGCAAACCCTCGGTCTCAACAGCGTGAAGGTCAGAAAGAACTCGGCGGTCAAGTGCGTTCAGAGCACCAAGAAGCTCCTCGAGAACGATGTGTTGCGGGTCACCTACACGTTCCCGAACGCGCCGCGGATGAGGGGCGCGGGTGAGGACGGCCTGGGGTCGATCAACGTGATTACGGCCTTTTCGCTGGTAGCGCTGACGAAAGACGATTTCTTCCCGCCGCCTGTGGTGGTGGAGGTGGAGGTGCCGGGGCCGGCACCGACCTGCACAGGTGGTGGAAGTGGCAGCACGGGTGGCACGGGCGGCACGGGTGGCACGGGTGGTACCGGCGGCGGCACGGGTGGTACCGGCGGTGGCACGGGTGGCGGCGGTGGAGGTGTCGGCGGTACCGCTGGCAACAATCAGCAGGCCGCCCAGGTCCTCCGCGGTTGCGCCACATCGAGCATCGGTGTTCAGTTCCAGTGGGACAAAGGCCAGCTAAAGGTGGATCGGCGCGTTGGCGGCTCGATCACCACAATCGGCCCCTTCAGCAGCTTCAGCGCGGCCGCGAACGCCGCCAAGGCAAGATGGGGCTGTGGCCCCGGCAACGCGACCTCGGCCGATGATGGCAGCCAGATGCCAAGACTCGGCTCCTGGGGGTCGGTAAGCGGTCGCCGGCTGGCTCTGCGCTTTGAAAAGACCGGCGGCAGCCAGGTCTATGTCGACGCCTGGTCGGCGGGCACCGGCGCGATCCACGGATCGGCGCACGGCTCGGTTGGGGCGGCGATTCGCAACTTTTGCGGACGATCGAATATCAGCTGCTAAGCAGGCATTATCCGAACTCAACGATCCGCCGGGGACGGTTCGCCGTCCCCGGCTTTTTTGGTGCGCTGAAGGACTTCCGGAACCCTGGTTACGAGCGGGGTCGCCTCTGGTCAGAAAGATCGGGGCCAGGAAGAGGGCGCCCCTCCTCGCCGCTAGCGGTCGACTCTCGATGCTGCCGATACTTCCGAGTAGAGCAGCTCGTTGGGGCTGCTGCTTCCCACGTCGATGATCTTGTCGGGTGTCGCGCTGGTAAGAATTTCGTCGGCTACCGCGTTCGGGTCCGCGTCCGGTGATCGTTCCCGAACCAACACCGCCACTCCGGCGCCGTGGGGAGACGCCATCGAAGTGCCGCTGATGGTGTTGGTGCCCCCGCCCCGCCATGCCGACTCGATATCGACACCCGGCGCGAAGAGGTCGACGCACGACCCGAAGTTGGAAAAAGGAGCCCGTCGATCCCGGCGGTTGGTAGCACCCACGGTTATGGCCTGCCGGACATGTGCGGGTGAGTGCCCGCAGGCGTTGCCGTCGTCGTTGCCGGCGGCGACCACATGGACCATGCCGGCGGCGATCGAGCGGCACACCGCGGTATCGAGACTGCGCGAGGTGTCACCACCGAGACTCATGTTGGAAACCGCCGACCAGCCGTTGTCCAGCGCGTGCTTGGTCGCCCAATCGATTCCCTCGATCACATTGGCGTCGGTACCCGAGCCATCTCGAAGCACCCGCACCGCGTGGATGACGACCTCTCGGGCGACGCCATAGGTTTTGCCACCGACGGTTCCAGCGACATGGGTGCCATGACCGTGGTCGTCGTCCCGCGTGTCTCCGACTGCGTTGTAAGCCTCGCCCATCCGGTTTTCAAACTCCGGGTGGTCGCGGTCGACGCCCGTGTCGATCACATAGGCATGGATG
>Ga0224508_10004082_pt1 | contig 11994 bp, 9 predicted proteins | sample SF_Jan12_sed_USG_4_FD_170157 | JGI IMG/M metagenome (GOLD analysis project Ga0224508, IMG submission 170157) | Sediment microbial communities from San Francisco Bay, California, United States - SF_Jan12_sed_USGS_21 | ecosystem: Environmental > Aquatic > Marine > Sediment | place: USA: California...
GTATGTTCTAGGCGATTTATTCGAGTATTGGATCGGAGATGATGGTATCGCGCTACTAGGATATCAGGATGTAATTGCCGGCGTTAAAAGTCTCACTGAAAGAGACATTCCCGTGTACTTCATGCACGGCAATCGAGATTTCCTAATCGGAAGCGCATTTTGCGACCAAACCGGATGCAAGTTACTGCACGATCCCACAGTGATCCATCTTCATGGCCAAGCAGTTCTGCTAATGCACGGTGACAGTCTATGTACGGATGATGTAGAACATCAGGAGTTCAGAACCAAGGTGCGAGCCAGCCAGTGGCAAAATGAGTTTCTGGGTAAAACCCTGTCGGAGCGGAATGCAATCGCCATTTCCTTACGTAAGCAAAGCGAAGCCAAGAAGTCTTACAAGACTATGGAATTTATGGATGTGAACCAACAGGCCGTCGAACAAGCCATGCGACATCACGGTACGGACATACTAATTCACGGCCATACTCATCGCCCGGGAGTCCATAATTTTACTCTTGATCAACGGAGAGCTCAGCGTATTGTATTAGGCGATTGGTACGAGCAAGGAAGCATTCTCACATGGGACGAATCAGGAAGCTCGCTGCGCAGCTACAGCGAGTAAGTCGCTACTTAATGGCTATCCATTTTCCCTAGTCTGATCAACTTGGTTTCCCAAGCAGAGCTCAAACACTACCTACTCGAAGCGTTTCAGTAAACTCTGATGTACCGGATGAGGATTTCTTTTTGGCAGAGTCACTTCGAATGTGCTCGAGATCGTTCAAATAACTTTGGCTTACATCTCCAGTCACGTATGCGCCATCGAAGCAGGATGTATCAAACTCTGTTACTACCGGATTACCTTCGTGAGATGCATCGATTAAATCTTCGAGGTCTTGATAAAACAGCCGATCGGCGCCAATTTCCTTCGAGATCTCCGCAACACTGCGCCCATTTGCCACTAATTCAGCGGCAGAGGGCATATCAATGCCATAGACATTCTGGTAACGCACCGGCGGTGCGGCAGAAGCAAAGTAGACACGATTAGCCCCAGCCTCTCGTGCCATCTGAATGATCTCCAGAGAAGTGGTTCCACGAACAATCGAATCGTCAACCAACAACACGTTTTTGCCTCGGAATTCGAGCTCGATGGCGTTGAGTTTCTGACGCACCGATCGTCTGCGTTGCGCTTGTCCGGGCATGATGAACGTGCGGCCAATGTAGCGATTCTTGATGAACCCCTCGCGATATTTGACGTTCATCTCGTAAGACATCTGAAGCGCCGCGGTGCGGCTGGTATCGGGAATCGGGATAACGACATCGATATCGTGGTCAGGCCACTCCCTCAACAATTGGTGCGCAAGCTTCTCACCCATGCGTAGACGAGTTTTGTAGACGGAAATTCCATCTATTATGGAATCTGGACGAGCAAGATAAACGAACTCAAAAATACACGGGCAAAGACGAGCAGAAGCCGCACACTGTCGCCGGTGCACTCGGCCCTCGAGATCGATAAAAATCGCCTCACCGGGCTGGATATCACCGATTCGCTGATATCCGAGAACATCCAACGCCACACTCTCAGATGCCACCATGTGTTCCGCCCTGCCGGCACTTCGCCGACTGCCATAGACCAATGGCCGGACACCGTTAGGATCGCGAAAGGCCAATATTCCGAACCCCACGATCAACACCACCACTGCGTACGCCCCGCGGCAGCGTCGATAGACACCCTCCATTGCCTTAAACACATCCTCTGGCTCCGGTCTCAACGTCCCCACCCTCAGCGCAAGTCGTAACTCGTGGGCGAAAACGTTGAGCAAGATCTCTGAATCGGAGGTGGTATTCAGTTGGCGCAGGTCATCTCGGAAGACTTCCTCCCTGAGCTCCGCATCGTTGACGAGGTTTCCGTTGTGGCCCAAGGCAAGACCGAACGGAGAATTTACAAAAAACGGTTGTGCTTCATCTCGGGAATCGCAACCCGCCGTGGGGTAACGCACGTGGCCAATTCCCATATTTCCAACAAGTTGTTCCATGTGCCGCGCTTGAAACACATCTCGGACCAGGCCGTTGTCGCGACGTGAATACACCCGCTGATTATCGCTGGTTAGAATTCCCGCGGCGTCTTGTCCACGGTGTTGCAGTACCGTCAGACCCTCATAGATCGCCTGATTGACACGGCTTTGGCCGAGAATTCCAATTACCCCACACATCGTGAATCAACCCCCACTAGAGATTCAATAGACAGTCTAGCCATAGCCCAACTGGCGGGCAATGTCCGCGGGCAAGAGCTCACCTAACAGCATCGCAACGGGCTCGAAAAACCCGACCAGCAATGATTGGCGCCACCAGGGTTGTTGTGGCATCACTGTGAGCCCAGCAAACAAAACAAACGCTGCGATCAGCACGGCTGCCCGTGCTAGACCGAACATGCCGCCCAAAGCCCTATCTGTGCCGGCAATACCGGTCGCAGCAAACAATCGATACAGCAGAAAGCTCGCAAATGAAGTTACAATCAACGTCACAATGAAGAGCGTAGCAAACGTTGCGACAATTCGGATCGCAGGCGCACCGATATAAGGTTCAAAATACACGCTACCAGTTTCCGCAAACAAGAACGCAACAGAAAACGAAATGATCCACGAGATCAAGGAAAGGGACTCACGGATAAAACCGCGAAAGATTCCGATGAGAACAGATACCGAAACGATAATCACGATGATCAGGTCCAATATCGTAATCATCTGAAGATATTCTTACTAGTTCTTATCAGACAGTGCGTGGTACGCGATAACCCATCGACACGATATGTACTAGTCCCGACTGGAATACTCCTGTGGCACCCTGTACACGAGAAAGAGGCCTGCATTTGTTATTATTGAATTACGTGATTTATCCAACGATGCTCCAGCCACCTCGGCTTTACGGGTAGGCAGTGATCAGCCCCTTTTCCCCGGTAGCATCTAAGATTCGCGTCTGCACTCGAGCCGCTTCGACCCTGGTCGTGTAGGGGCCAACCCAGACGCGGGTAGCGCTACCGTTTTCGGTATCGACTTTTCCCGTCATCGGCTCAAACCCCTTCTCTTGCAGCAATGAGGAAATACGGTTGGCATTTTCGATTTTACCGAACGTCCCAATACGCACAATCCATCCTCGATCGTCGGTCGCAACCGTAGTCTGATCTGTAGCCGCCGGTGACGTAGGTGCTTCATCCGTCACTTCTGTTTCTGTCTTTTTTGGCTCCTCTTTCGGTTCTGCCTGCTCTAGTTTCGGCACTTCTATCTTTGTCTCTTGCTGTGCCGGCGTCGTGGTGGTAGTGGCGCCCTCGCGCTGCTCAATCGACTCCGACAACTTGGACAGGACCACGGCCTCTGTAGATTCCGCGGACTGCTGCTTTTCGCCGCCGGGATTACTTGACGCACTCTGATTTGTTGTCGAGGTTCCATCCTGGACGGGCTGAGATTCATCGTCCACTGGTGTGATTTTGGAGACAAAAACCTGACTTTCCTCGCCAGCTTCGGAATCTACTTCCGGGTAAGTCGTCGCCGTGGAAGCATTCGGATCACCTAAGATGATCGGGATAACAATCACAGCAACGGCAACAAGTATGACCGCCCCTAATATCCGGTGTTTGAACTCGAAATCCGGGGCAACATCCGATGACGTTCGAACCATAGCTCACAGCGTTTGTTGGAGACACGGCATTATAGCACCCACGGTGTAGAACGACCCAAACACCACAATGCGATCCCCGCTCGTGGCGGCCGCACATGCAGCTCGGTATGCACATTGAACCGATAAATGCTCTGCGATGTGGGCGGCGGGGCTCGCCCCACGGATGGCTCTAGCAATCACCGAGCTCTGAGCACCCCTGGGAACATTTAAGGAACCAACGTGCCAAGCGTCAACTGTTGTTACCAACATCGCCACCATCGATTCGATTGGCTTGTCTTGTAACATTCCCACCACCGCGAATGTGAGTCCCGGTACAACGTGCCTTTTCATAAATTCACAGAGCAAGTGCACTGCTTCGACGTTATGGGCGACATCGAGGATATGTAGCGGCTCACCGGAAATGACCTGCAGTCTACCGGGACACTTAGCGTGGGTAAGACCCTGGCGGATATGCCATGGGCTCAATGGAAGATCTGAGGACAAGCATTCCAGCACCATCAATGCTCCGGAGGCATTCTGAACTTGACTGGCACCCCCATCTAACGGCAGTGGCAAGTTTTCAAGGGGGCCGTTCGGTCCGCGCCAACTCCAATTGTGCGAAGCCATTTGACAGTGGAAATCTATCTGTGCCTGATAGAACTTTGCCCCCACCTTTGCCGCGGCGCGGCGCACTGATTGTGGCGGATCGGGGTCGGCACATATTCCGGGCGCTGCGGCACGAAAAAGACCTGCCTTCTCATACCCAATAGATTCGCGATCCTTGCCAAGCCACGCTACATGATCGATACCAATAGCAGTGATCAACGCCACATTGGCATCGAACAGATTTACCGCGTCGAGTCTACCTCCCATGCCCACTTCCAGGAGAGCGACGTCGACTTTGCGGTTGCAGAAAATCTCGACTGCGGCCAGGGTGCCAAATTCAAAATAGGTTAGCGGTACCTCCCCGCGCAGCCCCTCTACCAATTCAAACGCATCGCACAATTCTGCGTCGCTCACCGGCTCTCCGTTAATGCTGACGCGTTCATTGTAGAGAACCAGATGTGGTGAGGTATAAGCCCCCACCTTGTACCGGGCCCCAATGTAAATCTCTTCCAGCATAGCCACACTTGAACCCTTACCATTGGTGCCGCTAACGCTAATTACCACAAACTGTGATGTACTCAGTCCCATTTTTGCGAGTACCGTTCGCGGTCGCTCTAAGGTCATATCGATGGAGCGGTGATGAACCGACTGAATATATCGCAGCCACTCGGATAGGCTACGGCGGGCCCTCAACGTTGGCACACCAGTACTCAAGGTCTATTCGGGGAACTGTTGCGGGGCGGTAACGGTCGCGTCGCTGTTTGTCGTCAGCATGGATAGTAGCGTATGGAGTTTGTCTCGCATCTCACGGCGGTCGACGATCATGTCAACTGCGCCGTGATCCAGCAAGAACTCCGAGCGCTGAAACCCCTCGGGCAAAGTTTCGCGAACGGTCTGCTCAATGACTCGTGGCCCAGCGAAACCTACCAATGCATTGGGCTCCGCAATGATGTTGTCACCCAACATCCCAAGGCTTGCCGAAACGCCCCCCATGGTTGGGTCCGTAAGCACAGAGATATAGGGTATTCGTGCGGCGCTCATCTGCCCCAACGCGGCACTGGTCTTCGCCATTTGCATTAGCGAAAACAGTGCTTCTTGCATGCGTGCACCGCCACTGGCTGAAAAGCACACCAGCGGCATATGATTTTTTATACAATGCTTAACACCCTCTACCAATCGTTCCCCCACCACTGAGCCCATGGAACCACCCATGAACTTGAACTCAAAGGCTGCGACCACTAGGGGGATGCCTTTTAGCTCTCCTTGCATTACCACCAACGCGTCCAACTCGCCGGTGCGACGCTGCGCCTCGACAAGCCTGTCCTTATACTTTTTGCTGTCGCGGAATTTGAGCGTATCCACCGGGCGGATCTGCTTACCCAGTTCCACCCCAGAGGCCTCATCCAGGAATAAACTAAGGCGATCGCGAGCACCCAGCCGCATGTGATGATTGCACTTGGGACACACCTCCAGGTTACGCTCTAGCTCCGCGCGGTACAGTACCGCATCGCACACAGCGCACTTGCTCCATAGCCCCTCAGGGACACCGCGATTAGTCGATGCGCGGCCGGATTTGACCTTCGGCGGAATCAGCCTGTCGAACCAGTTCATAGAGATTTAGTGTGTTCTGCGTTGTTGATGATTCGATGCTGGCGTGCCAACGGCACAATCCGCCTCAGCCACAGCCTCAACGAAACGCTTAATCTTACCAATGTCCTTATGACCTCGGGTACTCTCAACACCGCTGCTCACGTCAACTGCGTAGGGTCGTACTGTCGAGATTGCATGAGCCACATTATCAGCACTCAACCCGCCCGCCAAGACAATAGGTTTAATGCGCTTAGTGGGTATCCTATTCCACGCAAAACCCCTGCCGGAACCTCCCGCCAACGCGGCATCAAAACTGTCAATTAGTAGCGCCTTAGCGCTGTGGTAGTGCTGCTCCTCCTCAGTGATGTCAGCACGATCCATCATCCGCACTCCTTTGATATATGGAATCTCAAAACTATTGCAGAACTCGGCCGATTCACTCCCGTGGAATTGCAAATAGTTGAGCCCGACGCACTGCAAGATCTCTGCGACCTGCTCACGCTCAGGTTCAACAAAAAGACCGACCATCGTCACAAAAGGTGGCACAGCCAGACAAATTTCTCGAGCTTGAGCAGGTGTCACATAACGCGGACTGGGGGAATAGAACACCAGGCCGAGCGCATCCGCACCGGCGGCCGCGGCCCCTAGCGCATCATCCACTCGATTAATGCCACAGATCTTTACACGGGTACGCAAGAAATAGTGTCCCCAATTAGTCAAACTCGCCAGATTCTACCAAAAGGGTGAAGTCAGCGTTGGACAGGGCAGGTCAAATTTGTCAGGGTATGTCACTGACATCAGATATAGCCCCTCGGGCGGTGCAGTTACCCCAGCCTGCGTGCGATCTCGGCTTTGCAAGACTTGATATGCCCAGTCGGGGTGCTGTTCTCGGGCTCCGATAGCAATCAACACACCTGCCAAGTTACGCACCATGTGGTGCAGAAAGGCATCGGCCTCGACGTGGATCAGCACCCAGTCACCGCGCCGTTCTACATCTAACCTACGAAGCTCACGCACACTGGTCTTTGCTTGGCAGCTAGCTGCTCTATATGCACTAAAGTCGTGACGACCAATAAGACCCGGCGCAGCCGCAACCATCCGTGGCACATCTAGTGGGCGGTAATCCCAGGCGACTCGTTTAGCGAGGTAAGTAGGACGTACCGCTCTGTTTAAGATCACATAACAATAGCGCCTCGCAATAGCTGAGAAACGTGCGTGGAAGTCCTCACCGACAATAGTCGACCACAAAACGACGATGCTATCCGGCAACACCGTATTTGATCCTCTAACCCAAGCGCACAACGGGCGTTTTTTGGTACAGCGAAAATGCACCACTTGACCACAGGCATGAACACCAGTATCTGTTCTCCCCGCGGCAGTCACTTTCACTGGCTCGTCAGCGATGGTGGAAAGCGCTGCCTCTAACGTCTCTTGTACGCTTGGGCCAGTGTTCTGGCGCTGCCAGCCGCAATAGCTCGAGCCGTCATATTCGACGCCTACGACTAAGTTCACTGTTACCCTCCGTCCCCATGCTCAATGTCAAAGTCGTTGCGGCGAAACCGATAATCGGGCACAGTCTCACGGTCAAATCCAAGTAACATTTCGGTCGATGCAATCATTGAATTCTTTTCGTTCAGGACCGGACGAGGCGGGTCATTTTGGAAAATTCGGTGGTCGTTTCGTAGCCGAGACCCTAATGCCCCTTATCCTTGATTTAGAGCAAGCATACCAAGCAGCCAGGGCAGATCCATCGTTCCAACAGCAATTTGACTATTTTGCCAAACACTATATCGGCCGCCCGAGCCCACTTTACTTCGCTGAGCGGCTCACTGAGCATTGTGGCGGCGCCAAGATCTATTTCAAGCGCGATGAACTGAATCACACCGGGGCGCATAAGATCAACAACACCTTGGGTCAGATTCTGTTGGCCCGACGCATGGGGAAGACCCGAATCATCGCGGAGACCGGTGCTGGACAACACGGGGTCGCCACCGCAACGGTGTGTGCTCGCTTCAATCTACCGTGTTTGGTCTATATGGGTGACACCGACATTGAGCGCCAAGCACCGAACGTCTTTCGCATGAAGTTACTCGGGGCCGAGGTGATTCCGGTGACCAGCGGTACCGGCACACTAAAAGATGCCTTGAATGAGGCGCTTCGGGATTGGGTGGCAAATGTAGAAGACACCTTTTACATCATCGGTACCGTTGCAGGCCCTCACCCCTACCCAGCCATGGTGCGCGACTTCCAGTCCGTGATTGGCAACGAGGTCAAACAACAGATCATGGACGCAGAAGGCCGGTTACCTGACACCTTGGTGGCGTGTATCGGCGGCGGATCCAATGCCATGGGGTTATTCCACCCTTTCTTGGACGACACCGACGTGCGCATCATCGGCGTCGAGGCGGCGGGTAAAGGCATCGAAACTGGCAAACATGCGGCGTCATTGAGTGGCGGTCGGCCCGGTGTGTTGCATGGTAATAGGACTTACCTGTTGCAGACCAAAGATGGACAAATACTTGACGCGCACTCTATTTCTGCGGGGCTCGACTACCCAGGCATCGGACCCGAACACGCATGGCTGCATGAGGCGGGTCGGGTGGAGTATGTCGCGGCAACGGACCAAGAAGCGCTAAATGCATTCCAATTATGCACCAGGATGGAGGGAATCATTCCTGCGCTGGAGCCTAGCCACGCGTTAGCCGTTGTCAGCAAAATTGCCCCAACGCTTGCCAGCGATCACATCATTGTCATGAACATGTGCGGACGTGGTGACAAGGACGTCTTTACCGTGGCCAAGGCGCTGGAAATGGAGATATGACCACCGCCGCACCGTTCGATGCAGATCGCGTGACCCGCTGCTTTGATAACCTCAAAGACTGTGGGCGCGGCGGCTTAGTCACGTTCATTACAGCGGGTGACCCCGATCTAGAGACGTCACTCACGATCCTGCGGGGTCTGCCGGCCGCCGGAGCTGATCTAATCGAGCTAGGCATGCCTTTCTCAGACCCCATGGCCGATGGGCCCGCCATTCAGGCTGCGAGCCTGAGGGCATTACGTGCGGGCATGACCTTAAAGAAAACCTTATCGATGGTAGGTAGGTTCCGACAGGGCGATGATGACACGCCCTTGATTTTGATGGGCTATTACAATCCCATCTACAGTTATGGCCCGGTGGAGTTTGTCAGCGACGCGCGCGCGGCCGGTGTAGATGGCCTAATCGTGGTGGACTTGCCCCCGGAAGAGGATGCTGAATTGCGTCTACCGGCCCGGGAAGCAGGATTGCACTGGATACGACTTGCCACACCGACCACTGACGAAACACGCCTCAGAACGGTACTGAGCGGTGCGAGTGGGTTTCTTTACTATGTGTCGGTGCTTGGAGTTACCGGCACACGCTCACCGCGGCTCGAGCAGACGGGCGGTGCGGTCGCGCGGCTGCGCCGGCACACCAATCTACCCATTGCTGTGGGATTCGGAATAAGGACCCCAGAGCAGGTTGCTGAAGTGACCGCCAGCGCCGATGCCGCAGTAGTGGGCTCGGCCTTGGTGGATCAGATTAATCAACAGTCAGATGGCCAGAATGACCCAGGAAGCGCGCAATTGTTGGACAAACTGCAAAAATTTGTGCACGCTCTTGCGCAAGGAACACGCGTCCAACCCACGGGTTGAACACCCCGATTCTCGAGCGATTGCTACGACAAGTGGGACTTAGCTGGCCAGCTTGCTTGCGAGCTCGGCGGCCTGCTTACGCTGACCTTCGTCACCCTCTCGCAACACCTCATCGATGATGCTGCGAGCGCCGCTATTGTCTCCCATGTCGATATAGGCTTTAGCGAGATCCAGCTTGGTGGCCGCCTCATCCCATTGTGGGGCGTCCAGACTCTCGGTCGGTTCCACTGCTACCACCCCTATGCTGCTAACGGGTTCAATGGGCTCACCCGGCATCTCAACGCTGGCGGCTAGCCCTTCTTCGGTCGGTGCAGCGGAAGGGCGTTCTAAGTCGATCGTGTCATCCAATTCAATAGTGTCTTCTGCTCCGGACAGATCGAACTCGTTGATTGTCTCTGCCGTATCAGTCTCAAAGTTTTCCATCTCGGCGCCCAGGTCAAATTCCCTGGCGAGATCCATACTCATGTCCAGACCATCGGCTTCGGTTGAATCCCCCGCTGATATGTCAGCGCCCTCCTGGGCAGTCGAGGACAAATATTCCAATCCTTCCTCAGCTGACTCACCAAGCGTACCGGTGTCAACTGCAGGAGCTGACCCTTCGTCCCCAAGATCCAAGTCAAAATCCAGTGAATCAGCCTCTGCAGAGATAGCTTCTGGGTCATCTAACCGCGGCGCTGCCTCGTCTGAGCCGGCGAATGCCGCGTGGTCCGACTGTTGCGCTGCGGCCGTCTCCAATTCCCCAGTCTGCTCAGCCGCCTCAGGCTGTGGCCATGCGGGCGTCTCCAATTCCCCCGCCTGCTCAGCCGCCTCAGGTTCAAAGTCGAATCCCGATGTCTCGTCGGGAGTGGGCAATGGTGCCAAGCCTGGATCAATCGTGTCTTCCACCCCCGAACCAGCGGCGGCTGGGACCGACTCATCAGCGCTGGTCACAAACGCTGCCGTTGCGGCCGTTGCCGCAGTTGCTGCCGCCACTGGCGCTACCCGCTTGAACAACGGATTGTCCGGATTCATCCGTTGTCCCATTTCGATTACCTTGGTCCAGACTTCTGACTCCTGCTCGCCTTGCGCTGGATACAGCTCCTCAGCGAGGGTCTCAAACCCTTTCAGATCCTCACGTTGCTCGTAGATCTCCAATAACTTGAGCTTTAACTCGCTGCGAGTCGGAGCACGCGAGATGGCTTCTTTCAAGACCTCCTCAGCTTGCTCATCGCGCCCATAGGCCAAATACACCTCAGCTTCGGCCAGCGGATCCACTTCGTCCGCCTGCATCGTCCCCATCCCGGGAACACCAAAATCACTTAGAAAAGAAGTATCAGTTCCGACCTCGTTGCTAGCTGTCGTGCTGCTACTAGATGTACTGGCTGTGGGTGTATCTAGGGCGCTTCCGGTGAGTACGCTTTCCTCGAACTCAGCAATTGAACGACGGCGTCGGACAAAGTAGATCAGACCGACCAAAAGCAATAGTGGCGCAAGCAATATCAGTAGCCACGTCGACCGGTTTACCATGAACCCATCCAAGATGTTCTCCCACCAGGCCTTTTGCGCTGTGGGTGGTGTTGCGGCCGGCTGCGCTGTCGCGAGTGGCTCTGACTCAGCAGCCGGTTCTGGCGTAACGGCGACCTCCTCGCTCGGCGCTGCTTCAGTTTGACTGTCTGGGGCTGGAGCTTGCGCTGCGGGCACTTGCTCCGGTTGTGGCGTCTCAGCCTGTTGCTGCGCCGCAGCTGCCTGCTCCTGGGCTGCGGCAAGCTCTGCGCTCTCGATCTCCATTAAGCGGCTGGCATTAGCGACCTGCTCTTCTAACAGTTTTATGCGTTCGCGCAGCTCCTGATTCTCAAGCTCACGCGAAAGCAATGTCTCTTCCATGGTAGAAATTTGATCACGTAGCGCTTGAGCCTCTGTATCTACCGCAGCGTCTGTGCCAGTCCCCGCTGCGCCCTCGGCGGCCGCTGACGCCTGATCTTCCGATTGCTCCAACGTAGCGCGTACAATGCGCAAAATTTCCTCTGACTCCTCTGCGCTCTCATCGGTTGCGGCAGCGGTCTCCGAAGTTTCAGCCGTGGGTTCAGTCGGGGCTTGAGATTCTGCGGCAGCCACAGTTTCGGTAGTAGCGACCGATTCTTGCGATGCCGTCGGCGGCGCGCCGTCAGCAAGAGCCAACCTGTATTGATCGAAAGCCGCGAGCTGCTCGGCGTAGGCCCTGTTTGCCTCTGCCTCAGAGATGGATGCAAGGGCGTCGCTGGTAGGCATCTGCAGCATTTGGTCGACTTTCAGAAGATTAACGTTCTGGTCGATGAATGCGTCTGGATTCTGCCGTAGCAGCCCAATCATCATCTGAAAGACGTTGACGTCTGCCGAAGTCTGTGCAGCCCGCGAGGCGACGCTCCACAACGTATCACCGGCCTTAGTGGGCCCATACACGTCGCCTTGAACGGGTTCAATGCTGCTCTGCACGGCGTCGCTCTGTTCGGTAGCCTTAGG
>Ga0224508_10004083_pt1 | contig 11994 bp, 10 predicted proteins | sample SF_Jan12_sed_USG_4_FD_170157 | JGI IMG/M metagenome (GOLD analysis project Ga0224508, IMG submission 170157) | Sediment microbial communities from San Francisco Bay, California, United States - SF_Jan12_sed_USGS_21 | ecosystem: Environmental > Aquatic > Marine > Sediment | place: USA...
CCGGGTACGACGCGAATTGTGAGCTAGAGTGGTGGATTCGACTGATCGCTCTTGTTCGCAACCACTGAGCGTACAGGGTCACCTCGAGATCAATCTCTCCGCCGCTTCCCTGATGTGTGTAATTGCCGCGTTGGCATTGTATTTCTTTGCGGCCTCACAGGAGTTTCGCTTGAACGACATTACGTCATCAGCACTCAGCTGATTGAGTCTTCGGGCCATCTCCTCAACGGAAAATCCTGCCGTTACGACGCCGAGCCCCTCCTCATCTACGATCTTCTTCATCTGTGAAGAAGGCCAGATCGCGACTGCGAGTCTTGCCTGAATAAATTCGAAGAACTTATTCGGCAGCGCCATCTCATAATTAAAGTTGACTGGCCATAACATAAACAGGCCGATATCGTAGCTGTTTATTGTCGAGACAATTTGCGGCATCGCTACTGGCTCGATCAATCTGACACGCTCGGTAACACGCGCTCTCTCCTGAATCCGCCGCACGTACCGTGCATCATTGTTCACAAGCATCAGATCGAGAGAAAACCGCTCGTCCAGCAAGGGCATCAAGTCCAGCATAACCAACAGGTGGCGGTCGCGGTTACCGGCGCCGTGGTGGATTATCCGTATGTTTTCATCCATGACCGGCGTGGGCTCCAGTTCTGAATAGTCCGGTGCGTTGATCACTACCTCGCACGGTACGCCGTAATTTTCTGTATACATTTTGGCGATTCCATCGCACACCGTAGTCATATGATCTACGCGCGGTAAGAACTCGCGGCAAATGAAATCCCAGTATTTTTGCCAGAAGAACCTGAACGTCCACCGGTTCTCAAAATGACGGGGCTCATACTCATGTGCGTCCAGGTAGACCTTGCCATGATCACCTGCGATGCGACACGCCAGGGGCAATGTCTCCACGTCGTTCGCAATGACCAGATCGAATTGGGATCCGGCCAACTTCGTCCATGCGTCACGTACGAAAGACCCGTGCCAGTACTCGGTCAGATATTGCCCGCTCTTGAGCCACACCGCCTTCCAGACTTTTCCCGAAAATGTCGTCGGGGTCTTTACGATCTCCACATGCCTGCCCGTACCGTTGGCCGAGGGCCCGTGCCCTGCTGTCGTCAGATCATAGTTGTCTTGCAGCGCGCAGATCTGGCGCGCCACGCGGGGGTCCCGCCTGTGGTCGGTAAAAGAGAGCACGAGGACAGACGCCTTGTCAGTCGCGGTCATTCGTCGTCACACTCCATAATGTCTGCGAAATAGTCCGTCGCTTGAACAAAACGACCCGCCTCACACCGGCTCTCTTACAGCACGTTTCAATCCAGCAATATCCTGACGTTTCAACAACAACACGTCCCACGGTGAAATCGCCGTAAGATGCCAATACACAAATAGCTTTGTGCAGAGATTCAGCACATAAGCCACCGTGGTTGCAAATGCCGCACCAATCAGCCCATAGATTGGAATTAACAATACATTTCCAAGAATATTCACAGTCACAGTAATTATTGACATGTACATGTTAATCTCCGGCTTGCCGCGGGCAGCAATATCGTTTGACAAGACACGGGACGCGGAGAGAGCGATTACTCCGGGAAGCAAGACGATGAGTGGCCAGGCGCCAGCTGCAAATTGCTCTCCGAACAAGATTCGGATCAATGGAAATGCGATCAGCGCCAACACCACTGCGCCCAAAGTTGTAACCCACAAAACCATGCGCGACAAGAGCGGTGTCAGCCGCCGCCGAGTTGCCTCATCGCCTGACAACTGCGAAAGACGCGGCAACGCAACACTGCTAACCGCCCGCGACAACAACCATAAATTCTCGCTGATCTTTATAGCGATAACATAGATACCGGCGGCTGCCGGATTGATCAGCAAGTTAACAAGGAAGATATCCGCCCTGTAATTGACGAAAGCCAGGATATTGCTCAGATGGGCCTTGTAGCCGTAGCTCAGTGCCGTTCCTAACTTATAGCGTTCGCTGGACTCGTCCGGCGCAAGATGACGGCGCAGAATAACCAGCGTTATGACCAGACATGACGCAGCACCGACCACATACGCAACGATCAGAAAACTGAAGTCTTTGACTCCAGCGATAACCAGACCAAGAATAAGACAAAACGTGATCAAAGGTTGCGCCAGCAGACTAAGATTATATCCCCGGAACTGCTGCAGTCCCTGAAAAATACTGGCTACGAACCCTTGAGCCAGGCTGATCGGAAAGCCGAGCAGCGCCAGCCATAGCATGGGTATCGGCACTCCCGGAAAAAACTCTTCACCCCTGAACAGAATCACCAGGGCACCTAACGAAAGTCCTAGCGCCGACAGCCACAGCGTGAGCACGAGACAGGTACTGAATACCGCCCTCGCCTGATATTGACCGGAACCCAGGTAATAGACGTTTGCCGGCCCCACACCCAAGTTCAAGAAGGTTGCGAGCATGCTCGGCAACAACAGGGCGACAAAGAAAGCACCGTTGACAGCAGGGCCAAAGGCACGGGCAATAACAATTACCGTGGCAAGGTGTAACAAACCAGCAAGAACCTGGCGCCCAAGGGTTACGGTGGAATTCTTGAGTAAAGACCTCAATCCCATGCCTTTAAGCGTCTCATCCATTGGCCCGATTCCCGTTCGCAATAGCACTAACATATATCTCAGAGAGCTGTTCGATTACAGCACTCTCGCCAAACCGCTCCAGACAAGAAGACCGGATCGTCTCCGCATCGTACTCGGATGCCTGTTCTCGCAAATGCAGCAAACCCTCGGACAGCGCTTCGACATTGCCCTTCTCCACGAGCAACCCATTGGCCGGAGTCACGATGGACTCCGGGCCTCCGCAGCGGGTTGCCAGCACCGGCTTTCCCAACGCCAGAGCTTCAATCAACACAACACCGAATGTCTCGTAATGACTGGACAGAACGAACGCATCGCTGCTGGCCATGACCTCAAGCACTTGCTTGCGGCTCAGGTGACCGAGAAACTTTACTTGCGTACCAAGGCCAAGCTCATTCGCAAGCGCCTCCAGTTGCTGTCGCTCGCTTCCATCTCCGCCGACGATCAAATTCGTATCCGGGCGGTTTGAAAACGACCTCGCAAATGCGCGCAGAAGGACATCGACACCTTTAATCCTGGTTAGCAGTGCGATATTGCAGAAAGTAAAAGTCTGCTCACTGCTCGATACCTGATCGCGTAATGGTTGCTTTGCAAACATTTCGGATACGATGTTTGGCACATACTTCCACGAGTTCTCTGGCAAGCCATAACATCGATCCAGAAAAGCTGCAAAATCGGCGCTTACGGCAAGGCATGCCGATGCAGATTTAGCAGCGACCAGACCAAGCTTCAATTGCCGCTCCCCGATAACCGCACGAGAGAATGCACTACTGTGCTCGGTAATCACATATGGAATGCCGTATTTTCTTGAAATCCGAAACGCCAGTAAGCCACCGTTAAACATCGACTGTGCATGCAGCACATCGGGCTTGCCGTGCTCACGAACATACCGGGAGAACAGTTGCATTCCCTTACGAACCCACAGCCGTGCGTTTGCGTAGGGCAATTTCAAAAGATGCCAGTTTATGGGGTACGCTCGATAGGTCGGCATGCCTTCATCAGTGGTGATTTCATCGGCCCGGAACACTTTCTGCCAGGTGCCAGGCGGACGCAAGGAAGTCAGCTCTGGATAGACCACGCCAACCTTATGCCCGCACCTGCTTAGTGCTAACGCCTGGTCACGAAAAAAACTGCCGCGTATTTCATCGGGCCTTTTCGGATACCAGGAAGGTATGATCAATATATGCATGTACAACGGGGTTTCGGCAATCAGCTAGATGGCTTCATAACCCGAATCCAGCAACTCATCGTTTATGGCAGCCCTGAGCAGCAACCGATCAGAACTCGCGATTTCCGCTCTACCTTTACCAATAGAATCTCGATTGGTTCTGTTCAGGACATTATCATGATGGGCGCGTGCCCCAACGTCCCCAAACAACTGCGTCGTATCGACACATCCTTCTTGTCTTTCAATTCCAAAGCTTTGCAACAAATCGTCTATTACGGCATCCGGCTTTGATACGAGCTCCTCATATCTAACCTCGTAATAACACTTATTATTCAAGCCTTTTTTAAATGACCTCCATGCCAACTTGCTCAACTTCCAACGAATGGCCCCGTCGACAATGTTCTTGTATATGCCGGCTTTCAAGTAAGACGCAGCCACATCCACACCATCTCTTTCGATATAAATATACTTGGCTTTTGGAAGTATTTTTTTTAGCAAACCAAGCCTCAGCGTATTGAGCGGCGTTTTATCGCCGACGTGCTTGACACTCAAACCCTTTTCATTAGCAACCCAAAAATACAAACGACTTAGCAATAAGCCAACATCATGCTCCCTCTCTGGCCAGGACTTTGCTTCAATTGCGAAATCCCTCAAGGTGCCAATGTCGAACGTCTCGAACTCGGGGTAATACTCGAACCTCGCCAGGAAAAAATCGACTTTTTCATCCCATCTAAGACCTCCTGCCTTTAATAGACCAGTCACAGCGCTCGGTATGACGTAGCTCTCCGGAGGTATATAAATGCTTGCTCTCTCCATTAACAGCTTTCTCAGCAGAGTATTGCCAGAACGACCGGAACCAACAATAAATATGAAGTCCAGATCGTTTTTTTGGAAATGGCGTCCGTTCAAAAACGCACATCCTAAACACCGCAATTGCCCGGCGATCATGAAATAGATATATTGCATATATGGGCGAACTGTAAGTCGCTTATCCCACCAACTTCTCATGTTCATTATCTTTCCAACCAGTTGCTTTCGTTCGCTACCCTGCATCCCACTTTGCTAACGACGATGACGTGACACTACATAGCGACATCAGTCATGCAAGCTTTCGGCTATCGCAATCTGGACATCAGCGCTCATGTACGGATGCATCGGCAAACTTAACACCTGCTCCGCCGCCTCATCGCCCACTGGCAGCGTCACCGACTCGTCCGCGACCGCCGGCTGCATATTTAGCGGAATGGGATAATGCACCGCAGTGGGGACTCCGGCTTCTTTCAGCTTCGCCTGCACCGTATCGCGGTCGATTACACGAATAGTGTACTGCGCGTAGGCACTGATATTGTGCGGCTCGACGTACGGTGTTGTGCGGATGCCTGCCTCGGTCAGCAGTTGTTCGTAGCGCTCGGCCACCTGCTGACGCAGTTCGATTTCTTCGTCAAGGATCTCCAACTTCGGCAGCAGGATAGCAGCCTGTAATGTGTCCAGCCGGCTGTTCATCCCAATGCGAATATGGTGGTAGCGGCGATCCTGCCCGTGGCGAGAAATCTGGCGGATCACTGTTGCCAGTTCATCGTCGTTGGTGAAGATGGCGCCGCCATCACCATAGCAGCCCAGTGGCTTGCTCGGGAAGAAGCTGGTGCAGGCAATCCCGCCGAGGCTGCAGGACTTACGTCCTTTGTACATCGCTCCAAAGCTCTGTGCGGCATCTTCGATTACTGGAATGTCGTGTTTGGCGGCAATGGCATTGATAGCGTCGAAGTCTGCGCACTGGCCGAACAACGACACCGGAATGATGGCCTTTGTACATGGCGTGATCGCTGCTTCCAGCAATGCTGGATCAAGATTGTAGGTGCGTGGGTCAACGTCCACGTAAACCGGCCTACCGCCCAGCAGCGCAACGGTTTCTGCCGTGGCCACATAGGTAAAGCCGGGAGTGATGACCTCGTCGCCCGGGCCAATGCCCAGCGCCATCTCTGCGATCTGCAGAGCGTCGGTACCATTTGCCACGCTGATGCAGTGCTTGCTGCCGGCGTAGGCGGCAAGCCGCTCCTCCAGCTCCGCCACTTCCGGACCCTCAATATACCGACCGTGCTCCAGCACCCGTTGAATACCGGCATCGATCTTGTCCTTGATGCGAGCTTGCTGAGCCTTGAGATCAACAAATTCGATCATTACTTCGCGCCTTGCCTGGTCAGCGTATTGCCTTTGAGGACGTAACGATCCCCGGTGTGTGCACAAACAGCCTCGTCTTCACCCTCGCACGGCAGCGACAGCTGCTCACCGAACTCACTCATCCACCCGATTTGCCTGGCCGGCACCCCGACCACCAATGCATAGGCGGGGACATCCTTGTTGATAAGCGCACCTGCACCAACAAAGGCGAACTCACCCACCGTGACGCCACAGACAATAGTGCAGTTGGCACCCAATGTGGCCCCTTTTTTCACGAGGGTATCGCGGTACTCGTCCTTCCGCTCAATTAACGAGCGTGGGTTATACACGTTAGTAAACACCATGCTCGGGCCACAGAACACTCCCTCTTCAAGCGTAACGTTGTCGTAGACGGACACGTTATTTTGAATCTTGCAGTTATCGCCGATGACCACCTTGTTGCCGACGAACACGTTTTGACCCATCGAAACGCCTTTCCCAACACGAGCACCACCACAGACATGAACAAAATGCCAAATGCGCGATCCTGCTCCAATCTGTGCTCCTTCATCAATAATGGCTGAAGGATGAACTTGATAGTTCACTTTGATAGTCCTTTCAGGAATGGGTGATAGTCCCCGGTCAAGCCCAGTGGTGTTGCCTGTCGAATGGCTGCCACCGTTTCAATCGCCACCCGGTTCTCCTCCAGCCCGAATCCACGTCCGGCCAGGATCTCCTCGTAACTCCGGGTATGTAAGTCCGTAAAGCCGCCCGAGAATTCGATTTCCTCTCCATCACAGGTAATTGATCGAAACGTTCTTTGGTTTTCCTCCTGAGAATTCGCAGGAACGTCATCAATATCGATAGATAGAAACCAGCGAACGCGGGCATGTTCATATTCCAGGAACCCGGACGCCTTGGTATCGCTTGAGAAGTTCACCTTGTTATCCTGGATCGACCCGAAGACAAACTGAAGCATGTCGTAGAAATGCACGCCGATGTTGGTAGCAATGCCACCGGACTTGCTCTGATTTCCCTTCCACGATTGCAGATACCAATGCCCGCGTGACGTGACGTACGTGAGGTCGACGTCATGTTTGGTACTCCGCTTTTCATCCAGGACCCTATTGCGTAGCGCGAGTATCGCCGGGTGCAAGCGCAATTGGAGAATCGTATAGACATCCCGACCAGTATCCTTCTCGATGCCAAGAAGACCATCGATGTTCCATGGATTCAGGACGAGTGGCTTCTCACAAATTGCATCGGCATCGGAGCGCAGGGCAAAGCGCACGTGCGAATCATGAAGATAGTTCGGTGAGCAAATCGAAACGTAGTCAATGTGCTTGTCGGGATCCGACCGGCGACGCTTGTCAATATGCCGATCAAATCGTTCGAATTCGGTAAAAAAATCCGCATCGGGAAAATAGCTGTCCAGAACGCCCACCGAATCGTGCTTATCCAGGGCAGCCACGAGGGAATTCCCTGTGTCCTTTATCGCCTTCATATGGCGCGGAGCAACATAACCCGCAGCACCGATAAGTGCGAACCTTTTCATCGTTCAGTCCTTTGCCGCGTAGCAAACCTGATACTTGTAAGATCGCATAATAGGAGAGTTAGCTGCGCGAACATTTGAATTCCAGTACCTTACTACAGCCAGTCGTTTGCTTTGGGTAATCAATCACATTTCGGTTTTTTGGAGCTTGACCCAGGCGGGTCACGATCGAGTCGGCGATCAAACTACCGGTTGATGCCGCCGCATTTTCCCGAAAATCACGAAATTGCCCTTGCCTGGAAGAAATACCCTACCGGCGTAAGAGAATACATCGTCCTCGATTGTGAATGAGCATATCTTTTGTCGATCCCGTCACACTGCGAAGCGCAACGCCGCACAGTGTGTGTGACACAGAAGGTGACGAGCTTGCTTGGGGGGGCGACGACTCAGCGGGTGTCGGCAGTTGATGTTGGTGAGGGCACCAAAGTGGGTGCCCTCACCAGGGATTTCCGGCCGCTTTCGGCAGCAGCGAGATGTCGTGCTCTTTCAGGATGATAGCTTTGAGGCAAGATGATCGAGGAGCTCGCCCATCGGTCCGCTCGGGCTAAACTCGACCGCTTCGTAATCCTCGTCGACGCGGACTGTGTGGCCGGGGGGCCAGTAATACACCTCGCCAGCGTGGACCGTCTCTTCCCGACCGTCTGCGTAGCTCACGTGGATTGAGCCCTTGAGCACGGTACCCCAGTGCGGGCACTGACACAGGTCCTGCGGCAAGCCTTCCAGCAGGGGTGTCGCGTCTGCGCCTTTCGGGAATCGAACCCGGGCAACATTGATGTCTCCCCAATCCTGCCCCTGGATACAGAGGCCACCCGCTTCCAGGCGCGTCGGTAGTTCATTCCGTGGCTGTTTCATATCGATATCCTCTTCATTCACATCGCGGCGGTAGGTCCGCCAACAGGGGTATTTGTACGCCCCGTGGCCGCTGCAAACTTGGAGGTGACATGGGGATTTTCTGGAGGTTTCTTTGCGGCGTTCATCAAGTGCTCTATGCTCAGTGCCATGATTTACCGGTTTGATCCGTTCGAACTCGATATGGCTCGGTTCGAGCTGCGCAAAGGCGGCGAGCCGTGCTCGCTCGAGCCGCAGGTATTTGCCCTGCTGGCCTACCTGATCGAGCATCGCGAACGACTTGTGTCCAGGGACGAAATCTTCGAGAAACTCTGGGATGGACGCGTCGTAACCGATTCGACCCTGGCAAGCCGCGTCAAGTCGGCACGCAAGGCCCTTGGTGACAGCGGCAAGGCGCAGCGATTTATCAAAACCATCCACGGCAAGGGTTTTCGTTTTGTAGCCGACATTCGAGCCGCGCACGATCCCAGCGTGGTGCTGCCGACCTTTGGCTTCAACGAGTCTGGCCGTGCGCAGGCGGATCCTCTGCTTGCTGCAAGCGATGCCTCACTGCGACCTTCAATCGCCGTGTTACCGTTTCGATCGGTCGGTGAGACTGGCCCTTACGACACGATCGCCGAGGGCCTGCCCCACGAATTGATCACAGAACTCGCACGCCTGCGCTGGTTACTTGTCATTGCCAGAGGCTCGTCGTTTCACTTTCGTGAGCAGGACCTCGACCTGCGCGAGGTCGGCAAGGTTCTGGGCGTTCGCTACTGTCTATCCGGGAGTGTCGAAGTAAGCGGGCAACAGCTCGCCGTCACGACCGAGCTTGTCGATACGCGTGGCGGTGAGGTTGTCTGGGGCGAACGCTATACCGGTTACATTGACGACGTTCATGCGGTGCGGTCAGAGATTCGGTCAAAGATCCTGACGTCGCTGGAAATTCAGATTCCGCTGCACGAGGCGGCGGGCGCCCGCCTCATTTCCAGCGACAACCTCGATGCCTGGTCTGCCTATCACCTTGGCCTGCAGCATCTGTATCGATTCAACCGGAATGATAATGCAGCGGCCACAAAGCTGTTTGGGCGCGCTGTCGACCAGGACCCCGGCTTCGCGCGCGCGCATGCGGGTCTTTCATTCGTGCATTTTCAAACAGCCTTCATGCGCCAGACCGATGACGTTCCTCGCGAGGTTGCCTTGGCACGCAGCTGTGCTCAGCGTGGCCTCGATATCGATCCGCTCGATCCGTTCGTCAACTTCACAATGGGGCGCAGTTTCTGGCTGGACTCCGATCTCGAACGCGCCCGGTCGTGGCTCGAACGGGCAACCTCACTCAGCCCGAACTACGCGCAGGGGATCTATGCATTGGCATGGACGAATACGATTGCCGGTGCCGAGCTGGACGGTCGCGAGCAGATCGACCAGGCCATGCGCTTAAGCCCGCTCGACCCGCTGTACTACGCCATGCTGGGCGCACGTGGGTTTACGCACATCGCCCGAGGCGAATATGCCGAAGCGGTCGAATGGACTGATCGAGCTGCGCGATCACCGGGCGCACATGTATTCATGGCACTGCTCGCGGCGGTGGCACAGGCGCTGGCCGGCGACTCGACACGAGCCGAAGCGTGGGCCGCAGATGTGCGTGAACGCGGTCCGCTCATTAGCAACGACGATTTCTTTCGCGGATATCCAATAAAGGCTGAGCCAATGCGGGCTCGGTTTGCTGCGGCACTGCGGGAACTTGGCTTTTAGATTCTGTCGATCCTGTAACAGAAACCTGATCCGCCTCTATATGGGATATACGAGAGCTTGCCCTCATCGAACCGGGAGCCGTAATGACTTTACGCAAACAAATGGCCGAAGTGCTCGAACAAGAGCACCATTTCGACGGACCAGGCCGAATCGTCAATCTGTCGCTGATCCTGCTGATATCACTGAATGTCATTGCGATCTTTCTCGAGACAGTCGACTCCATTTTTGAGCAGCATCAACAGGCTTTCTGGTACTTCGAAATCTTCTCTGTTGCGGTTTTCACTGTTGAGTATCTTGCCAGGGTCTGGAGCAGTATCGATCTCGAGGACACGGCCAATGCATCACCATTCATGGGCCGAATCCGATACATGTTTAGCCCCATCGCCTTGGTCGATCTTATTGCTATCTTGCCTTTCTACTTGAGCCTGTATTTATCGATAGATCTGCGCTTCTTGCGCGTACTGCGATTGCTGCGGCTTCTTAAGCTCACGCGATACTCGCCGGCGTTGGGCGCTCTGCTGGACGTGGTCCGGAGAGAATCCGACGCATTGCTGGCAGCACTCGTCGTCCTATTGATGATGCTCGTCATTTCTGCCGGCGGCATTTACCTGCTCGAGAATGAACTCCAGCCCCAAACGTTCGGCAGCATGCCGAACTCCCTGTGGTGGTCGATCGTAACACTGACGACTGTGGGCTATGGCGATGTTGTGCCGATCACGACAGGAGGAAAAATGTTTGCCGGACTGATCGGGCTGATCGGCATTGGCATGATCGCCCTACCGGCCGCGATCATGGCTTCGGGTTTCGCTGAGAACATTCAGGGAAGGAAGCAGAAATACAGCAAGGTTGTGCGGAGATTTCTGAAGGACGGCATCATCGACGAGAGTGAACGGTGGCAACTGGAGAAATTGCGCAAGGATTTAGGGCTGGACAGCGATGAATCGCTGCAAATGCTGGATAGCATAATGCAGGAGATTCGGCATTCCGTCCCGACAAAATGTCCACGTTGCGGCGAACGGCTGAGTTAAGTGTCAAAGAATCACGCGGCCAGGGCGCACGGATTCGCGAAGCGAATCAGGACAGATGAACGCGAGACTATCAGCTGTCGAGCACCTCGAATGTCAGGCCGGCGTCGCGACGCAACCGCTCGATAAGGCGGTCGCCGAAAATCGTTGCGGGGGTCCAGAAGCCGCCCGGCGTGGTCTCTTTCCCGATGTCCCGGGCGAGACACAAGCCGGCCTGGCTGAGCATCTTGGCGGTCGAGCCATAACCGGGGTCGCGGTCGCCCATCACCTTGACCCTCAGTATCTCCCCGTCTGCCGTCTTACCGACAAAACGAAGGTCGAAGAAGCCTTTCTCCTGTGCTTCCGGGCCTGGACCTTCGCCCGGGGCAGGCACGAACTTCTCGAGCACCCAGCGGGTGGGCGCGATGCCGGCGCCGAGCATGAAAGCACCGATTGCTGTTGAGATACTCGTCGCCGTTACGTAGCCGCCGATACCACGGCCGGTCAATACCGCTTCGTCATAACGGAAACTGTCGCCGTAGGCGCGCTCTGCCAGAGCATTGGAGCGGTGTACGATTCGTGTGTTGATGCCGCCCATTACGAACGGTGCGACCCAGGCGCCGAAGTCCTCGTCGTGTTCGGCGAAGCCCACGCTCGGCTGGCGGGTATTCGTGGGATGATCCGGCGGACACAGGCTATACGGATTGGCAATCTCCCGGCGCAACGCGGGATCGTCCGCGGCTTCCCGGGCAATGTTCATCATGCTGGCGACCGTGCCGCCTGATATGCCACCGCGCATGCCGCGCACGCGCATTTTCACCCGCTCACAGGGGGACCCGAAACGCTCGAGCGCCTTGTGCTGGAGGAAATGGACACCGAGGTCCGAGGGGATGGAATCGAAACCGCAGCAATGCACG
>Ga0224508_10004084_pt1 | contig 11992 bp, 12 predicted proteins | sample SF_Jan12_sed_USG_4_FD_170157 | JGI IMG/M metagenome (GOLD analysis project Ga0224508, IMG submission 170157) | Sediment microbial communities from San Francisco Bay, California, United States - SF_Jan12_sed_USGS_21 | ecosystem: Environmental > Aquatic > Marine > Sediment | place: USA...
GGTCCGCCCTCGCGCCGGCGTACGAAGACGCCCACCGACAGCGAGAGTCCAGACACGAAGGGGAAGGGGTGGGCCGGGTCGACGCCCAACGGGATCAGCACCGGCTGGATCTGCTCGTCGAAGGGGCCCAGGGTGGCCTCGCGCTCTTCGCCGCTGAGCTGGTGCCAGCGCGCGATCTCGATGCCCACCTCGCCGAGGGCCGGCAGGATCTCGCGCTCGAAGGTCTCGTGGGCGGCGCCGTTCAGCTCGATCACGCGATCGCGGATGGCCAACAGCGCCTCGGCCGGGGACCGACCGTCGGGCAAGTGCCGGTCGTTGCCCTCGGCCACCAGGTCTTGCAGCGCCGAGACCCGCACCTGGAAGAACTCGTCGAGGTTGCGCGAGAAGATCGCCAGGAACTTTGCGCGCTCGAGCGCGGGCCGCGTCACGTCTCGCGCCAGCTCGAGCACCCGACGGTCGAATTCCAGCCAAGAAAGCTCGCGGTTGAGGAATCGCTCCGGTTGGTCTCGCATCAAGGAGATACTAGCCCAGCGGGAGCTTGTTCCCCGCGGGTGCGCGGAGCACGTTTCGCGGCGCGGCTGCGCAGAGAGCCGCAGGCGGAAGCGGGGGGCGGGCTGAGCGCCGTCAATCCGCCGACACCGGGACGTCCTTGCCCTTGTGGCCCTGCAGCTTGTACTTCGCCGTGGCACTGCCGTCGTCCGCCAGGTCGCCGAGCTGCACGCTGGCTCCCTTACTGCCGGGGTCCTCCTTGTCGCCGCTGGCCTTCAGCTTTGAGAGCCCCGTCTTGTCGCTGTGGCTTCCCTTCACGATGTAGGAGAATCCGAGCGAGTCGGTCGCGGTGCCCTCGAACTTCTTCTCGTCGAGCGGCGTCACGTCGATCGAGAGCGTCCAGCCCTGGGCCGGCAGCGTCTCGGCGATCGCCGTCGCTACCTTGGCCGAGCCCTCGCCCACGATCTTGATCCCCACCTTGCAGATGCCGTCGAAGAAGCCGCCCGGGGCGATGTCGCCCTTGCAGGAGGCCTTGGCGATGGTGTCGAAGACGTCGCCGAGGGCCGCAATGTCGCCCGTGGTGTTGAACTTGAAGCCGGCCGAGCCGTCGTCGGCTTTGCTCTTGATCTTGGCCGTCGCGGGGCCGACCAGCGTGCCGACGAGGTCGCCGGTGAACTCGAGGGTCGCGGTTCCCTCGTAGCCGCCCTTGGCGTCGCCGACCATGTCGGTGTCGATGCACAGCGTGACGTTGAGGCCGGCCGCGCTCACGCTGTCGCAGTCGGAGAGCTGGGAGAAGTCGTAGATCACGAAGGGGTCATCGAATTCGAAGACGAGCTCTCCGTCAGGGACACCCGCCCACGCCGTCGGTGCGGTCAAGAGGGCCAGGGCCAGGATCGAGAGCTTGCGAAGCGATGTGGTGGACATGGTGTGGCTTTCCTTTCGAGGGTCGGGTTTCGTCGGTTCATCGGGCCCGCGCGATCCGCAGGTTGGTCGGTTCATCGGGCTTGCGCGATCCGCAGGTTGGTCGGTTCATCGGGCTTGCGCGATCCGGCGCAGTGCCCGTTCGGCGGGCTCCGAGACCGCGGGGTCGCTCGAGTGGCTGAGGTCGCGGAGGGCGTCGCGGGCCGCGGTGGTGCCCGCGAGCAACAGGGTGTGGGTGGCCAGGTGGCGGGTGAAGCGGCTGCCGCTCTCGGCGGACTCGCGGAGCCAGTCGACCGCCGAGGCGTCGAAGCTCCGGGCCAGGTCGGGGTCGGGGCTCCGCCGCAGCCAGCTGGCCAGCATCCGCGAGCCCTCGAGCCGGGCGCGCGGCTCGCTCTCGCCGAGCGCCTCGGCGACGAGCCCGGCGCGCCGCGGATCGGCCGGCTCCGGCGGCAGCACGCTCAGCGCGTTGTAGAGCGCGGCGCGCACCTCGGGTTCGGGCTCGTGCTGTGCGATCGCCGCGAGGCCCGCGGCGGACCCCTCCCCGTCTTCGCCCAGGGCCAGCGCCTCGATGGCGGCGGTGCGCAGCTCCGGCTCGCGGTGGCCTCCCGCCAGCTCCACGAGGTAGGCCATCGCGTCGGCATCGCCGTCGGCGAGCGCTTCGACGACCGGGAGCTTGGCGTCGAGGCCGAGCTGGGGACCGGCCAGAGCCGAGCGCAGCAGCGCCTCGTTCTCGGCGAAGGCCTGGCCGGCGAGGCCCTCGAGGGCGGCCGCGGCCAGGGCCGCGTTGGAAGAGGCGGCGAGCTCGCGAAGCGCGCCGTGTGCTTCGGGGTGGTCGGCCATCGCCACCGCTGCGGCCGCGCGCAGCGACTCGGGAGCGCCAGGGTCTTCGAGCAGGCTTCGCAGCGCGTCCAGGGCCTCGGGGTGGCGCAGCCGGCCGAGGCTCAGGGCGGCGGCCGCGGCGACGCTCGGCGCGGGGTCGCCCAGGCTGGCGCGGAGCAGGCGCAGCGCGTCGGGGTGCGTGCACTTGCCCAGCGCCCGGGCCACCACCGTGCGGATCGCGATCGAGGGATCGCCGCGCAGCAGGCGCTCGAGCACGTCGAGCGCCTCGTCGTTGCCGAAGGCGGCCAGGGCGCGGATCGCCCGCGCGCGTCGCTCGGGGTCGAGCTCGCCGTCCATGGCGCGCTCGAGGGCGGTGCGCAGCGACTCGGGCGAGAGGGTCGGCGAGCCGTCGAGAAGGCCCGCTACGAGCTTGGCCATGCCGCCCGGCAGGTCCGCGTGGCGCGCCGTCTCGGCCGGCGCACCGGGCGCGGGGGCCGGCGCAGCCGCGGCGGGCGCTGGCGCCGCGGCCTGCTGCGCCGGTTCGGTTGGCGTCCCCTGCCAGAGCCAGACGCCGAGCCCGGCGCCGAGCAGCAGCGCCGCAGCGAGACTCACGCGCGCCGACGGCGAGGCCGCCGAATCGGGTCGCGCGGAAGGTCGGGCTCGATGCTTCATGGGGGGATTTTCCTGCGCCGGGGCGCTCCGGGTCAAGCCCGCCGCGCGACGGCGCCCACGCCGCGCGCTCAGGCCGCCAGGCTGCCCAGCACCCTGCGTGCCGTCTCGAAGAGCACCTCGGGCCTGGCGCCGGGCGGCGCCGGGGCGAGGATCTTGTGGCCCGGCGTGACGCGGATGCCGCCGCTGCGCGGACCGCGCGCCTGGCGCATCAGGGCCAGCAGCCGCTCGGGGTCGACCTGGCTCTGGGGCGCGGCGCTGAGCACGATCTCGCCGCCACTCACCTCGACGCGCATCACGCCCAGCCGCCGCGCCATCACCTTCAGCCGGATCACCTCCACCAGGTTCTGGGCGTCGTCGGGCAGCGGGCCGTAGCGGTCGAGGATCTCGTCGCGCAGCCGCTCGAGCTCGGCGTCGTCGCGGCAGCTGGCCAGGCGCTTGTAGAGCACCAGCCGCTCGCCCGCCGTCGGCACATAGCTCTCGGGCAGTCGCGCCGGCACCGGCAGGCGGATCTCGGGGTCGAGCTCCACCTCCTGCGCCTGGCCCTTCATCTCGCCGATGGTCTCCTCGAGCATCTCCATGAACGTCTCGTAGCCGACGGAGTCGAGGTTGCCGCTCTGCTGGGCGCCGAGCAGGTTGCCCGCGCCGCGGATCTCGAGGTCGAGGTTGGCCAGGCGGAAGCCGCTGCCGAGCTCGGAAAGGTCTTGAATGGCTTCCAGGCGCTTCTTCGCCTGGCCGGTCAGCGCGTCGGGCGCGTGCACCATGATGTAGGCGTAGGCGCGTCGCGCGCTGCGGCCCACCCGCCCGCGCAGCTGGTAGAGCTGGGCCAGGCCCAGGTGGTCGGCGCGGTCGATGATGATGGTGTTGGCGCGCGGGTTGTCGACGCCGCTCTCGATGATCGTGGTGCAGAGCAGCACGTCGGCCTCGCCGTGCATGAAGGCCAGGGTGCGCTTCTCGAGCTCGCGCTCGGGCAGCTGGCCGTGGGCCACGATCACCTTGGCTTCGGGCACGCTCTTGGCCAGGCGCTCGGCCGCGGCGGCGATGGTCTGCACCCGGTTGTGCACCAGATAGATCTGCCCGCCGCGTCGCATCTCGCGCAGGATCGCCTCGCGGATCACCTCGTCGGAGTGGCGCCCCACCTGGGTACGGATCGCCAGCCGGTCGGCCGGCGGGGTGTCGATCACCGACAGGTCGCGCAGCCCGGTGAAGGCGAGCTGCAGCGTGCGCGGGATCGGCGTGGCGGTGAGCGTCAGCACGTCCACGGTCTTCTTGAGCTGCTTGATGCGCTCCTTGTGGGTGACGCCGAAGCGGTGCTCCTCGTCGACCACCAGCAGGCCCAGGTCGCGGAAGCCGACGCTCTTCTGCAGCAGCCGGTGGGTGCCGATCACGATGTCGAGCGAGCCGTCGGCCAGCCCCTCGAGCACCCCCCGCGACTGCTTCGGCGTCTGGAAGCGCGACAACGAGCCCACCCGCACCGGGTAGCCCTTCAGGCGCTCGCGGAAGGTCTCCTCGTGCTGCTGACACAAGATGGTGGTGGGCACCAGCACCGCCACCTGCTTGCCGTCGAGGGCGGCGCGGAAGGCGGCGCGCACGGCCACCTCGGTCTTGCCGTAGCCCACGTCGCCGCAGACGATGCGGTCCATGGGGCGGTCGCGCTGCATGTCGGCCAGCGCGTCCTCGATGGCGGCGAGCTGGTCGGGCGTCTCCTCATAGGGGAAGGTCGCCTCGAACTCCTCGAAGAGCGCGTCGCGCGGCGAGAACGAGAAGCCGCGGGCCAGCTCGCGCGCCGCCTGCAGGCTGACCAGCTCGCGTGCCAGCACGCGCAGCGACTTCTTCACGCCCTTCTTGGTCTTGGTCCAGGTGGCGCCGCCCAGCTTGTCGATGCGCGGGCTCTGGCCGTCGGAGCCCACATAGCGCTGCACCTGGCTCATGCGGTGAACGGGCAGGAAGAGCCGCGCCTCGTCGGCGTACTCGAGGCGCAGAAACTCGCCGAGGGCGCCGGCCAGCTCGAGCTCGACGAGCCCGCGGTAGATGCCGATGCCGTGCTCGGCGTGCACCAGGAAGTCGCCGGGCGCGAGCTGGGCCAGCGACTCGAGCGCCGCGCTGCCGGGCCAGGCGCCGCTCTTGCGCCGGCGCTTGGCGCGCGGGCCGAAGATCTCGTCCTCGGTCACCAGCGCCAGCTTCTCGCGCGGCAGCGTGAAGCCGCCCTCGAGGGCGGCGGTGCGCACCTCGACCCGGCCCGGCGACGACCACTGCCAGCAGGGCGCGGCGCGGGTCTCGACGCGGGCCTCGACCCCGTAGTCACTCAAGAGGTGGGCCAGGCGCTCGGCGTGGGAGAGCGAGGCCGTCGACAACACCACCCGGTAGTGGGCCTCGCACCAGGCCTCGATGCGCGCGGCCAGCGGCGCCAGGGCGCGGTCGCCGGCGCGCGCGCGCTGCAGCTCGCCGGCCAGCTCGCGCTGGTGCTGGGCGCGCACCTCGATGCGCTCGGCGCCGTCGGTGGGTTCGGCGAGGTCGAGCTCGTCGAGCAGCACGGGCTTGCGCTCGAGCAGCGCGCGCTCGACGGCTTCGGGCGCCAGCGCCACCGCGTCGGGCGCGCACACCAGCCGCCCGCTGCCGCGGGCCAGCTCGTGGTTTTGCAGCGTCTCTTCGGTGTAGTGCAGCAGACGCTCGCGGCCCGCGTCGAAGCCGTCCACTGCGATCAGTGCGTTCTCGGGCAGGAAGTCGAAGACGCTCTCGGTGCCGGGCAGGAGCAGCGGCGCCAGGGCCTCGGCGCCGGGCGGCACGAAGCCGCGCAGCAGGCCGTCGATCAGCTCGTCGACCTGGCGCGCGGGCACGCCCTGCTCGTGGCCCAGCTCGCGCAGACCCTCGGAGCGCTCGATCACGCTGGCGCGGTCGGGAAGCAGGTCGCGCGGTGGCGGCGCCACCACGTGGCCCATGCGCACCTGGCTGCGCTGGCTGGCGGGGTCGAAGTCGCGGATCGACTCGACCTCGTCGCCCAGCAGCTCGACGCGCACCGGGTGTTCGCGGTGCGGCGGGAAGACGTCGAGGATGCCGCCGCGCACCGCCAGCTCGCCGCGCTCCTCCACCATGGGCACGCGCGCGTAGCCCGCGCCCACCAGGGTCGCGACCAGCGCGTCGCGGTCGAGGCGCTGGCCCACCTCGAGGTGCACGGTGCGGCCGCGCACCCAGTCGCGCGTCGGCACCCGGGGCGCCAGCGCCGTCCAGGGCGCGACGGCCACCACCGCATCCTGCGAGAGCCAGCGGTAGAGGATCTCCATGCGCTGGGCGACCACGAAAGGCTGGGGCGAGAAGCGCTCGTAGGGCTGGGTGTCGTAGCGCGGAAAGGCGCGCACCCGGCCGGCGCTGCCGCGCTCGCCCAGGGCCTCGCGCAGCTGGTGCAGGAAGGCGTCGCCGGCCTTGGCGTTGGGGGTGAGCACGAGCAGCGGCCGGTCGGGGCAGGCGCGGGCCAGCTCGGCGCAGAAGACTGCGCGCGCAGCGCCGCGCAGACCCGTGAGCCGGGTGGTGCGGCGGGTCTCGGCCAGGTGTGCGGCGATGTCGGCGAGCCCCGCGCTCTCCATCCTGGTTCCGGCCTCCCCGTCGCGCGCTGCGCCCCGCGGCCGCGCTGCAAATGCAAGCGCCCCGCCACCCGCCACCGGGGGGTGGGGGTGCGGGGAATCGATTCCGAAACAGGGTAGCTTGTGTGCCCCCAGCCACCCGAGGAGGACCCCCCGTGCCCACCGTGATCGCCACCCTGAAGGTCAAGGAAGACAAGATCGAAGAGGCCAAGGGCCTGTTCAAGCAGCTCGCCGCCGACACGCTCGCCAACGAAGCGGGCACGCTCACCTACCTGCCGCTGCAACAGACCGACGCGCCCGCCACCTTCGTCTTCTACGAGCGCTACACCAGCGACGAGGCCCTGGCGATCCACGGCAAGAACCTCGCCGCTGCTGCGAAGAACTTCGCCGGCGTGCTGGCGGGCCCGCCGGAGATCGTGAAGCTCGAAGAGATCTGACCCTGGAGCCGGTCGAGATCCCCCGCGAGAGCCTCTCGCCCGAGGTGCTGCGCGCGCTGGTCGAGGAGTTCGTGACGCGCGACGGCACCGACTATGGCGCGCGCGAGAAGAGCCTCGACGAGAAGGTGGCCGACGTGACGCGCCAGCTCGAGCGCGGCGAGGTGCGCATCGTCTTCGACCCGGAGACCGAGAGCGCGACGCTCGTGCCGGCCGAGAGCGCGACGCTCGTGCCGGCCGAGGGCGCGCCTTAGTCGACTTCGACGCGGTCGCTCCCGTCGAAGGGCGGCGTGTAGACGGCGTAGGCCAGGGCCGTCTCGCCGCTCTGGTTGGCGAAGGCGTGCACGCTGCCGCGGGGCACGTAGAGGATGCTGCCCTCGCCCACGGCCTCGACACGCTCGCCGACCCGCCAGGTGCCGTGGCCGCGCAGCATCACCACCTGCAGGTCGTGGCGGTCGTGGCGGTGCGGGGTCTCCGCGCTGCGGATCGCCACGGCGTGGTGGCTCGAGTGGGCGTCGCGCCCCAGCTCGGCGACGCGGAACTCCTCGTCCGGGGCCAGCGGCACGCGCGCGGCCAGCGCGTCGGCGTCGAGACGCAGGCGCTCGTCGCCCAGCAGCAGGTCGGCCACCGGCGCCGGCCCCGAGCAGGCGGCGGGAGAGGCCGCGAGTGCGAGTGCGAGGGCGAGGGGCGCGAAGCGGGTTCCCATGGCAGCTTCAGTGTAGGCGGGGAGGACTCATGTTTCGCGCGTTCGGTCTGATCTCGGGCTTCGCGGTGCTCGCGGCCGCGCTCGGCTGCGCGGCGCCGCCTTCGGCCGAGGCGCCCACCGAGCCGAAGGGCGTCTACGCTGCGGCGCTGGCCCGGCGCCTGGCCCAGGTGGACGTGGGCGATTCGGCCGAATCGGTGCGCGCGCGGTTGGCGCGACACCCGGTGCGGCGCCCGCGCCCCGGCGGCGAGCCCTTCCCGAGCCCGCTGCGCAGCCTGGCGCTCACCACTCCCGAAGGCCGCGCCGTCGAGCTCGAGCTCTACGTGGTGGCGGTCGAGCCGGGCCCCGGCTGCCCCGCGGTGCACACCGAGCTGGCGCCGGTGGTCTACCTGGACGGCCGCGTGGCGGGACTCGACTGGGATTACGTCGAGGCGAGCTGGCGCGATTGGGGGGGCTCGCTGGCCGCGCTGCGCGAGGCGCGCGGGGTGCACGAGTGTCCCTTCGCGCCGCCGGCCCCGCCGAGCCCCGGGCCCCCGCTCGCGCCAGCGCCCGCCCCCTCTCCCCCGCCCCCGCCCGGCTCGTGAGCGACGCCGCGCTCGCGCCGGCGCGGGTGCGCGCGGCCGGCACGGGCGACGTGCGCGCGCTGGGCCAGCTGTTGGCCCACGCATTCCGCGACGACCCGGTGCACCGCTGGATGCTGCCCGCCGAGCTCGACTGGGCGCTCTTCAGCGCGGGCCTGTTCGGGGCGGTGTGCCGCGAGTCGCTGCGCGCCGGCGGCGCCGAGACCACCGAGGCCCGCGAGGGCGCCGCGTTGTGGTTTCCGCCCTACCCGCCGCCGCCCTCGGCCTGGCAGCGCCTGGGCATGAGCGCGCGCGACGCGCTCGCCCTGCGCGGCCGCATGGGCGAGGTGGGAGGTCAGCTGGCGCGCCTCGCGCGCGCGCGGCCGCTCGAGCCCCACTGGTATCTGGCGGTGCTGGGCACCGATCCGCGGCGCCAGCGCTGCGGCGTGGGCTCGGCGCTGCTGTCGTCGGTGTTGGCGCGCTGTGACGCGGATCGCATTCCCGCCTACCTCGAGTCGTCGAAACCGAGCAACGTGTCCTTCTACGAGCGCCACGGCTTTTGCGTCGTCGGGGAGATCGCCTTCGAGGACGGTCCCACCCTGTGGCGGATGCGCCGCGAGCCGCGCCCGTGACGCCGCTGGCCTGGGCCGGCCTGGGCGGCGCGCTGGCCCTGTGCGGCGCGGGGCTCGCCGCCGCGTCGCTGCGCCGCGGTCGCGTGCTCGTCGGCGGCTCGGGTCTGCTCGCCGCCGCACTCGTCGGTCTCGCCAGCGCAGGGCTCGCCGCGCTGGCGGTCGGCGCCCACGGCTACCACGCTCTCACCCGCGAGGAGCTGGCGGCCACCGTGCTCACGCGTCCGCTGGGCGGCGGCGAGTTCGAGGCAACCTTCGAGTTTCCCGACGGCCGCGAGGCCCGCTACCGCCTGTCGGGCGATCAGCTCGCGGTGGAGGCGCGGATCCTCAAGTGGCACCCCTGGGCCAACCTGCTCGGCCTCCACACGGCCTACCAGCTCGAGCGGGTCTCGGGCCGCCACGCCCGGCTCGCCGACGAGAAGAGCCGGCCCCGCAGTGTCTTCGCCCTCGGCCCCGCCCCCCGGCTCGACCTCTTCGCCTGGGCCGAGGCCGCGCCCTGGCTCTCGCCGCTGCTCGACGCGCGCTACGGCTCGGGCAGCTTCCACAGCGCAACCCGCCGCGCCCGCTACGAGATCCGGGTCTCCACCACGGGCCTGCTGATGCGCGAGGTCCCCGCGGGCGGCTCAGAAGACGCCCGGGCCGAGAGCTAGACAGGAACCCGCCACCCGCCTACATTCCGGCCCCTTCCCAGAACCCCTTCCCGGCCCCAACCCTCCGGGCCTCGAGGCGTCGCCGTGGCGATCGAATTCCTGTGCCGCAAGGTCGGCATGACCCAGTACTACAACGAGACCGGCGAGTGCATCCCGGTCACGGTGCTCGACGCACAGCCCAACCGGGTGGTCCAGAAGAAGACCCCCGAGAACGACGGCTATGCCGCCCTCCAGCTCGGCTGGGGCGAGCGCAAGCCCAAGCACACCAGCAAGGCCCTGGGCGGCCACTTCGAGAAGGCGGGGGTGGGCCCCCAGCGCGTGCTGCGCGAGAGCCGCGTCGAGCCCGAGCAGCTCGACGAGTTCGAGGTGGGCCAGGACATCGAGGTGGGCATCTTCGAGCCCGGCCAGCGCGTCGACGTGATCGGCACCAGCAAGGGCCGAGGCACCGCCGGCGTGGTCAAGCGCCACGGCTTCGCGATCAAGCGCCGCACCCACGGCACCCACGAGTTCTTCCGGCACGGCGGCGCGATCGGCGCCGGCGCCTACCCGGGCAAGGTCATCAAGGGCATGAAGATGCCCGGCCGCCTCGGCAACAGCCGCGTCACCACCCTCAACCTCGAGGTGGTGCGCGTCGACCCCGAGAAGAAGCTGCTGTTCGTGCGCGGCGGCGTGCCCGGCCACAACGACGCCGTGGTCTGCGTGCGCCGCTCGGTGCGCGCCAAGTAGCGCGCCGGCCCAGGCCCGCCCGGCGTGGCCCGCCCCTACCAGCGCAAGGACGCCTACCACCAGCGGGCCAAGGCCGAGGGCTACGCCTCGCGGGCGGCCTATAAGCTGCAAGAGATCCAGCGTCGCGCCCGGGTATTCGCCAAGGGCCAGCGCGTCATCGACCTGGGCTGCTGGCCCGGCGGCTGGCTGCAGGTGGCCTCGGAGCTGGTGGGTCCGAAGGGGCGCGTGGTGGGCGTCGACCTGCGCGCCATCGACCCGCCGCTGGACCTGGCGAACGTGTTCGCATTCACCGGGGATCTCTCGGAAGCCTCCGTCCGCAAAGACGTTCTCGCCAAGCTCGGGGGCCCGGCCGACACCCTGCTCAGCGACGCCGCCCCCACCCTGAGCGGCGTGCGCGACCGCGACCGCGCCGCCGAAGAAGAGCTGCTCGCCGCCATCGAGGCGCTGCTGCCCGAGCTGCTGCGCCCCGGCGGCAACCTGGTGGTGAAGCTGATGGAGGGCCCCGAGGCCCAGGCCGCCGAGCAGCGCCTGCGCGCCCGGTTCGGCAAGTCGCGCTCGCTGCGGCCCGAGGCCAGCCGCAAGGGCACCACCGAGCGCTACTGGCTGGGCTTTCGCTACACCCCCTCGTCATGAGCGACCGACCCTTCCGCGTGCTCGGCCTGCAGCAGATCGCCGTCGGGGCCCCCGACAAGAGCGCGCTGCGGCGCCTCTGGATCGACCTGCTCGGCCTCCGCGTCGAGGGCGAGTTCAAGAGCGAGAAGGAGAACGTCGACGAGGACATCGCCGTGGCCGGCCAGGGCCCGCTGCGCGTCGAGGTCGACCTGATGCAGCCCATCGACCCCGACGCCCGGCCCAAGGTCCACGACCCCGCCCTCAACCACGTGGGCCTCTGGGTCGACGACCTGGCCGCCGCCGTCGCCTGGCTCGAGGGCCAGGGCATGCGCTTCACCCCGGGCGGCATCCGCAAGGGCGCCGCCGGCCACGACGTCTGCTTCATCCACCCCAAGGGCAACGAGGCCTCGCCGGTGGGCGGCTGCGGAGTGCTGATCGAGCTGGTGCAGGCGCCGCCCGAGGTGGTCGAGGCCTTCGACGGCGCAGCGTGAGTCGGCTCAGCGACTCATGATCGATGCGCAGGCCTCGAGTGCGACCTGCGCAGACCCGTAGACCCCCATCACCTTTGCAGCGCTCGTCCGTTCGCCGATCAGGTAGAGCCCGTCGACGCCCTCGGCCTGGATGTCGACGAGACTGGAGCCGACATAGCCGGGTGTCTCCATGAGGGTTGCCGGGCCGAAGGAGCGCAGCCGCCACTTCTGCTGCTCGACCACACCCGGAAAGAGCTCGCGGATGTCGTCCTCCCACTGGTCGAAGAGCTTCTCCAGCGCGGCCTTGTGGCTGGCTTCCCGCATCTGGAAGAGGTTGGGCTTCTCCCACCAGCCGATCTGCATCCAGAACGTGGTCTCGTACTCGTCCGAATCCGAGTACTCGAGCGAGCTCGCGCACCACGGTCGCTGCGTGGCCGGCCCCTCCTGCACCCAGCGGATCCCGGTGTGGTCCCACAGCCCGGGATCGTCGTGCCCGAAGGTCAGGGTCAGCAGGTTCAGCGTCTTGCGGTGGAGATGGCGAAGCCGGTCGGCGTACCACGGCGGCAGGTCGTCTTCATTGAGGATGTTGAAGATGTCCCAGATCGCGACGGCGCTCACCACCACGGGCGCCTCGAGGAAGTCGGTATCGAGCAGCTCCGTGGGGACACGCCGCCCGCCCTTGTCGACCTGTACGCCCTTCACCCTGCCGTCCTCGACCACGATTCGAGAGAC
>Ga0224508_10004085_pt1 | contig 11987 bp, 5 predicted proteins | sample SF_Jan12_sed_USG_4_FD_170157 | JGI IMG/M metagenome (GOLD analysis project Ga0224508, IMG submission 170157) | Sediment microbial communities from San Francisco Bay, California, United States - SF_Jan12_sed_USGS_21 | ecosystem: Environmental > Aquatic > Marine > Sediment | place: USA: California...
TTCACCGCGCTCGCACGGCTCCGCCCGCGCGCTTCGTTCAACCCGTATATCGGTCTCGGTGTCGGCTACACGTACAACGGTTTCACCCCGACGGATGAGTTCAATGCCCTGTCGATTCAGCTCGACAAGTCAAGGGGTGGTTTCGCCCCTGTCAGTTCGTCCGCCAGGGGTAACCCGACGTTTGGCTTCCCGGGGTCTTTTGACGATCTGTTGGGCGCCACCGTCGAGGTGGAAGACACCTTCGAGTGGCACACCGCCTTTGGTTTCGAACTATCGTTCAAACGCAAATGGGCCTTGATGGTCGACGCGCGTTGGACTCTCTCGTCGCGTTCCGCGCACGTCGGTTTCAACGGCGGGACCGATCTCGGCGTCGCCGTGCCCGAACGTGTCGATTTCATCGACAACCCCCTCGGCTCTCAGCAATTCGGCGGGATCCGCATCACGGGAGAAGGGGGCCTGGTGGACGGCGGGAGCCTGGTCCCGGCACCCAGCACGAATCCGACCTACGATTGCTTGCCGGGCGGCGACCCAATGTGCGTTTTCGATCCGACCCAACCCGACGGAATTGTCGATCCTGGCATCTATTACATCCAGGGTGGGGAGTTCGACTACGGTGGCATCGGCGTTGAAATCGGCCTGCGCTACACTTTCTAGGGCAGCGGACCGGCACCTCGGCGGGGCAGTTGTGGCCCCGGCTATCCGGCCACTAGAACAGGCTGCCGTCCGACGGTCCCGGGGCGAGGTGCTCGCGCGCACGACGTGTCGCTCGCCGCCCGCGGGGAGTGCGATCGAGGAATCCGATCTGTAACAGGTACGGCTCGTAGATCTCTTCGATGGTTCCGGGATCCTCGCCGACGGTCGCCGCGAGGGTGGCCAATCCGACGGGACCTCCATCGAACCTGGTCAGGATCGCGAGCAGCATCCGCCGATCCACATGATCCAGCCCGTAACGATCGACCTCGAGCCTTTCGAGCGAGCGAGCCGCAATCGACTCGTCGATCGTATCGTTCCCGGCGACCTGGGCGAAGTCGCGTACGCGGCGTAGCAACCGGTTGGCGATCCGCGGTGTCCCGCGGGACCGGCGCGCGATTTCCTTGGCACCGGCGGGGGCAAGGTCGATGCCGAGGATTCCGGCGGAGCGGACCGCGATGCGCTCGAGCTGTCCCGGATCGTAGTAATCGAGGTGATGCACGATCCCGAAACGGTCGCGTAGCGGGGGAGACAACAGCCCGAATCGCGTCGTCGCTCCGACCAACGTAAAAGCCGGTAGGTCGAGGCGTACGGTCTTCGCGCCGGGGCCGGACCCGATCACGAGATCGAGCGAGCCGTCCTCCATGGCGGGGTACAGGATCTCCTCGAGTGCCCGGCCGAGGCGGTGGATCTCGTCGAGGAACAGGATCTCGCCTTCCTCCAGCGTCGTCAGGATCGCCGCCAGGTCCCCGCTCTTCTCGATCGAGGGCCCCGAACTGATGCGCACCGGGGCGTCCATCTCACGTCCGATCACGTGCGCCAGGGTCGTCTTACCCAGCCCCGGAGGGCCGTAGAGCAGGACGTGGTCGAGCGGTTCGCGGCGCTGCAGCGCGGCCTGGATGAAGACGCGCAGGTTGTCCTTGACGCGGGCTTGCCCGACGAACTCGTCGAGCAAGCGCGGGCGCAGGGTTTGCTCGAAGTTCTTTTCCTGATCGACCGCCTCGCGGTCAACGATCCTGTCGTTCTCCAACGCCACGCACTCCTAAACCGCCCGCAAGGTCAGCCGGAACCTACCAGTCGCCGCAAGGCCGATCGTAGCACCGATTCCAGCGTTGCAGGTCCGTCGATCTGCGCCAACGCCCCGTCGACGGCGTCCAGCGCCGAGGCCCGCGCGTAACCCAGATTGAGCAGCGCCGAGAGTGCGTCCTCGCGCGGGCTGGAGCTCGTTTCGCCTGGCTTCGCGGCTACCGCCGCGGCATCTTCGGGTTCGTCGAAATCGAGCCGGTCTTTGAGTTCGAGGAGCACGCGCTCCGCCGTTTTCTTACCCACGCCGGGAATGCGTTGCAACCTTGTGCGATCGCCGTCCCGGACGGCGGCGACCAACTCCCGCACACCGATCCCGGAGAGGAAGGCCAACGCCATCCGCGGTCCGACTCCCGAAATCGCGATCAACCGTTCGAACGCTCGACGCTCCTCGCGGTGCGCGAAGCCGTACAACTGCAACGCCTCGGCACGGACGTGGGTGTGGATGTGCAGCAGCACGGCGTGCGAACCGCCGGCCTCGGGGAGCTCGTAAAACGTGCTCAGCGGAATCTGGACCTCGTAGCCGATTCCCGACACGTCGATCACGACGCGCCCCGGCGCGCTCTCCACCAGGACTCCGTTCAACTGCCCGATCATAGGCGGGAAGCGGTCGTTCGTCCGCGGCTGATCGAACGCGCCAAACGGTCCCGTGTTTGATGGCACAGGGCGACGGCCACCGCGTCGGTCAGGTCGTGCGACGGCGACTTCAGTCCGGCGGAGCGTTCGACCATGTAGGCGACCTGCTCTTTGGTGGCGCGCCCGCTGCCCGTCATCGTTTTCTTGATCTGGGCCGGTGAGTACTCGAACGTGGAAACCTCGGCACTCCCGAGCGCGGCGAGGATTACCCCGCGGGCATGGGCTAGCTGGAGTGCCGCGCGGGCACTGACGCCGTGAAACGGCGATTCGACCGCGGCCATTGAGGGGCGATGCCGGCACAGGATCTCGGTAAAGCGATCCTGGATCGTCGCTAGCCGCGAGGCGAACGCGTGCCGGGAGTTCGTCTTGATCACCCCGCAGGCGAGCACGAGCGGCCGCTCCGGGCTGCCGGACACCACGGCCCAACCGGTCGCCACCGAGCCCGGATCGACACCGAGGATCGCGGGGGGTTCGGGAGACGCCGCCACGGGTCTAGCCGGTCGAGGATTCGAGTTCGCCGTCCTCGATCTCGAGGTTGGCCCAGACGTTTTGAGCGTCGTCCTGGTCCTCGAGGACGTCGAGCAGCTTGAGGCACTGCTGGGCCTTCTTGCCTTCCAGCGTGATCGTGTTCTGCGGCTCCATCACCAGCCCGGCCTCGGCGACGGTCACGCCGGCGACCTCCAGGGCTTGCTGCACTGCGTGCAGGGCCTCGTGAGGAGCCGACACCTCGAACCGATCGTCCTGCAGCTCGAGGTCCTCCGCACCCGCCTCGAGCGCGATCTCCATCAGGCGGTCCTCCGTCGTGGAGTCCGCCGGGACCGCCAGGCGCCCACGTTTGTGGAACATCCAGGCGACGCTGTTGGGCTCACCCATGTTGCCGCCGTTCTTCGAAAACAGGTGTCGGATCTCGGGCGTCGTGCGCATGCGGTTATCGGTGAGCGTTTCGATCAGGATCGCCACGCCACCGGGTCCGTACCCCTCGTACGTGACCTCCTCGTACTCCACGCCGGGAAGCTCGCCGGTACCTTTCTTGATCGCCCGCTTCATGGTATCGGCGGGCATGTTGGCGGCCTTCGCCGCGGCGACCGCGCTCCGGAGCCGCGGGTTCCCATCAACGTCCCCGCCCCCGAGCTTCGACGCGACGGTCAACTCCTTGATGATCTTGGTAAAGATCTTGCCGCGCTTGGCGTCCTGCGCCGCCTTCTTGTGCTTGATCGTGCTCCACTTGGAGTGTCCGGACATGCTTAAACTCCTGGGAATTCGGGGATTCTACCACAACGTGGCCCTAAGATTGTGGATCCGGACGTCCCACACCGTGCCGGATGCGAGCGTATCGGTGGTAGAAGGTACCGGTTCCAAGCCGACCGACTCGGCCGTTCACGAATTGGGTAAATCAGAAGTTGTGGATCAGTTGATGGGGGGAGTTGGGGGCAATCAGAGGCGTCGTCCAGCCCCGTCGGTAGAGCAAACTCCAGGGTTCGGGCAACGTCTGGCGATCGAAGAACAATCGTTTCGACAAGACGCGCTTCCAACTCCAGTGGGTATCGGCGAGTCCAAGAACGATGGCCGGCGTCGGGCTACGGGGCTTACGTTCCGAACGGGCTTTGACGAAGTTGCGCCAGATCGCGGTCAGGCACAAGCGCTCCATGGCTGCGTTGAGACGCCGGGTAAACGCGATCGTCTCTCGCCGATGGTGGGCCAGAGAGTGGCGTAGGATCTTGTGCAAGAGATCCACCGGGAACATTGCCCTGTCCCGCTCACGAGCCTCTCGCGATCGCGGCGCTCCCCTTGGTCCACGCCGAGGATTGGGGTGGTATTGGAGTCGGACACGACTGCGGTGCGGGTGACGTTGCAGCGTACGCGCGTAGTCCGGTTTCGCATCGGATTTGAGCAAGAGCTCATCGGACGCCAGATTCAGCAGTGTATCCAGGATCCGGCGGGTCGAGCCCGCGTAACGCCCGCGGGTGGCCCGTTTCGGTCTCGAGAGAAGGCGTTTGGTCTGGGCCGGCGAGCGTCTTCCCGCGCGTGCGTGAGGCGCGGGATCCAGCCCGTAAACGAACCACGAGCGAGCGCCGACGGCCGTAGCGACCCCGAACGGATAGTCCTGGGTGAATTCAAAAGTCTCGAAGTGATCGAACACGACGGGTTCGCTCAGCTTGCCGCGCAGTTGCTCCAGAACCCTCGCGTGGAGCAAGATCGAGTGACGGCCAAGCCGGGCGCTGATTCGCGCCACGCTCGTCGGCGCACAATCGAGCGTTCGCGCGATCTGCCGCAGGGCTGACCCAGCCACGATTCCAGCGGCGACGCCGCGCAGGAGCTCCGGCCGTTTTCGGTAGTAAGTCACCGAGAAAGTCTGGCGGGAAAACGTCTTTCGACACCGACAACAGCGGAACCGAGGAATCTTCCGGCGACGCTGGGTGGCGAAGAAGCCGTGGCGATGGAAACGATATCCAGGAGTCCGGCGAGAATGCTCGGCGCAACCTCTCCAGGGACAGAATTTGGGTCGAAAGTCCTGCCGGTGCTCGACGGGTGTGATGGGCCAGTGCACGCCCACGCACCAGCAAATCTCAGGCCGGATCAGCGGATTACGGGAAGAAAGGGACTTTGCAAAATCTGACGCCTGCGCCGAGGCCTTTGTGTCCGCATACGAACATCAACCGTTCGAATCCGATCCCACAATTTGAGGGCCACGCTGAAAGAAAAAGGGGAGGGACCGAAGTCCCTCCCCTGGCAAAACGCCTTGATGTCTAGCGACTTACGGCAGTGCCGCGTCGCGAGCCCCGTTACCCCAAGAACCAGGTCCACCGGAGTTACAGAACTCACCGCTGCCGGCCGAGTTACCGCGGAACAGGACCCAGATCGAGCCGCCCGATGTGACCGTGTGGCCGTTGGCCGTAGCCGTGCCGTCGGTCAACGTCGGGTACGACGAGCTGAGTGTCGAGATGGAACCTTCAGCGTACGCGTAGTCTACCGAGCCCGCGGTCCACTGGAAGTTGTTCTTGCTGCCAGAGCCGTCCGCTGTGACGTTTCCGACGTCCGATCCGCCACCGCCGCTTGTCGGGCAGTTGACCAAGACCTCGCGATGCGCCGTACCCTCGCACGTGGTGAGTGCGGAGCAGCGGACATCCACGGCGTAGTCGGTGCTGTCGGCGAGCGCTTGCAACAGGACCGGATTCTCGGACCAGTTGCGGACCAGCGTGTCGGTCCCGGCCTCGTAAGCACCGGCGCCGCCGTCGTCCTCGTCGATCCAGAAGCGGTACTGCAACACACCACCCGAGCAGGTGTCGGACGTCGATGTGATGGCGTTCAACTCGACCACCTGGCCGGGGGCCGCGAGCGCCACACCGGGATCGGCAACCAGAGCCGCGCTCACGCTGCCACAGATGGCACCGCAAAGCGGGAATTGCCCCGTATCGGAGTTGGCCTTGACGTCGCCATCCAAGGTCGCCGGTGTCGTGATGGCGTCCTTGACCCGGAAGTCATCGATGAACCATCCGTCATCCCCGGGGATCGTGTTTTCGTAAGCGAACTGGTCGTACCAGGTCGTCCCGAGTTTGAGTGCGGTAACGAGCACGCGGACGCGCACGTACTGGGCACGGAAACCCTTCAGGTCCACGACGGACTCGATCCACGTGCCGGGACCTTCACTGCCTTCTAGGCCCGGGCCCTGTGTCGCGTTACCGATGTTGTTCGGATCGTACGGGTTATCCGTGTCACCCATGTAGGTGTAGGAGAACTCGGGGAAGCACGTCGACGACGGACCGAACCGGCGGAACGGATCCGTCGGGTCGAAGAAGTCGTCTTCGTCGTTGCCGTCATCGATGGGATCGAACGAGCAGACGTTGTAGTTGTCCTCGCGTTGCGAGTCGTACTGGTTGGCGACCGTCTCGACCTTGATCCAGCTTCCGAGGGCCGGAGAGCTGGCGCCGAGAGTGGCCGGGTCGCCGAGTTGGACGTGGATCACGCCACCATCCGCCGAACGCAGCGGGCCGCTCGCGTTGACGGTGCGGAAGTCCAGCAAGCTGACCTGGTGCTTCCAAACGGCGCGAGGTTTCGGCTCCACGCAGAGACCGGCTCCACCACAAATCGCCACCTCGGTGGCAACCGTGCATTGCAGCACCGGGTTGTTGGAGCAGATTCTCTTGAAGCCCAACGCGATCGGCGCGATGGTTTCCAGAGCCTCCATGGCACCCGTCGGTGTCGTCCAGCCTAGCGTGGCGTCGATGAACTCCGTGTAAGCGACGGAGTTGCTGCCCGCGTACGCACGTTCCGTGTGGATATTCCACCACGACTTGTCGGCGTGCGCACCATCGGCACCCAAGTAACAGTCCGGGTCCTGGTACGTGAAGGCGTTCTGGTAGTCGGGGTCGGCGAACGAACAACGGTAGCCATCGGAATTCCCCAAGGTACCGCCGCCTCCGCCGAGTCCCGCGATCCCGACGATCGGGCCCGACGGTCCGTCGGCGTTTGCCGTGGAGTCCATGTTGTGGATCCCGAAGATCCCCATGTGCCCCTGACCGGCCCCACCGGGGGTCTCGAAACCTTCGATGACCTCTAACGGGGTGCCACCGCCGGTGGCGTCGAGATCGAGCGGGATCGTCACGACTTGGTCGACGAACGCCGTATCGAACTCGTCCGAACTGAGGAACACGTTCAACTCCGCGCTGAAGGGGAGCAACTCCGCGTTGCACGTTCCGCCTACACCGCTGCACTGGGTGTCGTTGCCGCAGGCGGTCGTTCCATCGCCGGAGCAGACGCCCTGGCGATCGGCCGTTGCCGCGATACGGAACTTGAACGTCTCGGTGCTGATCGAGACGCCTTCGTCGACCCCGATGGTCGCCGGATCGTCCGCTTCCATCGACGCGATGTTGATGATCGGGTCGATGATGCAGTCGATCTTCGGGTCGCTGGACGCCAGGCGCGCCTGGACGTTGTTCAGTTGGATACCCGTTTGGTTACGCAACGTGATGGTCATGTCGACCGTCTCGTTGGTATCCGCCCAGATATCGCCGTCGCCGTTGTCGACGATCGCCGTGTCGATCAGTGCAACGTTGCCACCGGTCAAGACGACCGTGGTAAACGCCTGCACCAGACCTAAGGCGTCCGCGAGCAGGCTGTTCTGGCAGACGTTGCCGGTCCCGTCGTCGTAGTCGAAGTAGTTGATTTCGACCACCGGGTTGTCGACACCCTGCGATTGCACGAACACCACGCCGGGTGAGTCGTACGTCGCGGAGACCGGCAGCGAACCGGCGTACTCGTTGACCGCGCAATCCGCGGGCAAGCTGGCGATGCCGTCCTTGCAGTCCATCGTCAGGCGTTCGCCGGTCGGTTCGTTCTCGGACTTACCGGTGACCCGCACGTCGGGGATGCCGTTGCCGTTGCAGTCCTTGGTGTCGACGCCCGCGTCGGTGTTGTCCCCGTCGTCGTTGCAGTCGTTGTTCGACGGTGTTTGATCCTGCAGGGTGATGTCCAGGAACGTCGCACTGTTGAACGTCGCACCGACCGTGCTGTCGAGGTTGGCGCACGAGCCGCCCAAACCGCAGTCGGTGGCATCGGCCACCAGCGAGATTTCCTGCCACTCGACCACGACGTCGTCGACGCCGATGCCGTAAGACGTGGCCGGATCGGTCGCGTCGGGATCCGCTTTCTCGAAGTTGACGATACCGATCGCCGCCTGGAAGGTGTCCTTGGTCTCGCCGGCGACATCTTCAACCGTGAAGAAGCGCAGGTCGGGGCCGTTGAACGCCGTGACGTCCATGTTGCGGATCGGACCGTTCGGTTTGACGTATTCGTCGATCGTGCTGTTGGCGAAGATGCAGGTATAGCAGTCCGCATCGCTCGCACACGTGAACGCGTCGGGCTGAACGTTGCCATTCCCGTCTTCGCACTCGTTGGAGACATTGCACGTCAACGTGGTGTTGCAGTCGTTGAACACCGTGCTGTTCGCGACGCAAGAACCGCCACCGCCGGTGCAGTCGGCACTTGCGGCCGCGACGGCCGTGCTGCAATCGGCACCGTCTTCGGTTCCGCCGACACATCTCTCGACGCACATGCGGGAGCGTTCGCCGGGGCAGTGGCCGTTGTTCAGGTCGTCGTCGAGCGGTCCGGCCCAGCCGAACTCGTTCAACGTCAGCGGTGGGAATTGGGCAAACGTCCCTTCGAGGTAGCAGACGTTCTGACCGTGGCGGTTCACCCCGATCGTACCGTTGTCCGTCACGGGCGTCGCGCCCGTGGTGGGAGCGAACATCGAGAACCCGTTGGTCAGATCCGGGTTGTTCTGGGACGTACCGTCGTCACCGCCGCGGGGCGTGTAGCCGCCGAAACCGATGTTGAAGATGTTCCCGTCACTCGTCAGATCGACCGGGTTGATGGCCGTCGTGTCGCCGTCGATCTCCCAGGTCCAGGCAACGTTGCTGTCTTCGAGGTCGATCGCCTGGTTCCAGGCGAAGTTCAAGATGTTGACGGAGTCGGCGGTGGCGCTGACTTTCTCCATCTTCGGTGTCACGAGCAACTCGAACCAGAGGCGTTCGCCCTCGTCTCCACCGACGGTCTCGATACCTTGACACTCCTGGATGTCGTTACCGGCGCCGAGGCAGCCGGTCGCACCGAACGTTCCGATCCGACCCGTGTGCCACATCCCACGTTTCGGCGCTGTCGCTGTGCAGGTGTCCGAACCGCTGCAGTCGGCGTCGATGTAGCACGCGCCGCCGGCACCGTTGCAGACGCCCGCAACCGCCGTTTGCCAACCGCAACCGCCGGCCTGGCTCCACACGTTCGTGACCTTGAAGTCCTGCGGGTCGATGTCCTCCGACTCGGAGTTGCAGCGGAAGACGCCGGTAAGCCCTGCATCGGTGCAGGTCGTGCCGAGGTTGTCGTTGCACGTGATGAGGTCGCAGGTGAAGCCGTTGACGTTGCCTTCGCAGTCCTCGGGGACGAGATCGGCGTCGCCGTCGTCGATGTCCGTGCACTGCGTGCCGCCTTGCACGCCACCGCACCAACCCTGGGCGTCGAACCTGCAGAAGTCGTCCGGGAGCGTGCACTGGATGTCCAGCGCGCAAGGTGTGTTGCCGGCGTTGCAGGTACCGATCGAACAGAACCCGTCCATCAGGTCGTTGAAGTTCTTGTCCTCACCCCATTGGGCGATCGAGTCCGAGATGGCGTCGTCGTCCGTCGGGGCGGCGATACCGTTCGTGAACCCACCGTCGCTGAGGTCGAAGTTCCAGGGCGCTCCTGCCGCCACGTTCGCGTTCTTGCCACCGACGGTCATGTCGGAGAAGACGCGGGTCTCGAAGCGGTAGTCGCGGAGGAAGTCCGCGATGTTGGCCGTCGGCTCGGTAAAGCCGCCGTCGCCCGGGTTGAGGTTCGAGGTTCCCTCGAGCAACTCGTTGTTGTTCCAGTCGGCGATCTCGCTACCGCCGGTCGGGAAGTCGGTGGAGTAAAGCACCGCCAGGGCGTCCGCGTCCAGCAGGGCACGGAACACGGCGACGGCGGTACCGCCCTTACCGGATGTCGGCGAAGTGAGTTCAAGGACGAACTCGACTTCTTTCTTGTCCGGGATGGTGGAACCCATCACCACGTTGTAGTTGATCCCGATGGCCGAGGACGCCGGGAGCGACTCGACGACGATCGGCGAATTGGTGATTTCCAGCTCGCTGGTCGGACACGCCGTCATCGCGAACCCGCCGGTGAGGATCCGGTTGGGGTTGTTGCAGTCGGTCGTACCCGGCTGGCAAGTCTCCGGAGCGTTCGTGTCGTTGGCCTCGACGCAGCGCAGCGCGGCGCTCATGTCGTTGATCGTATCGCCTTCCTGCGAGCCGATCGCGACGCTCAGGATGATCAGTTCGTCCTCGTCGAGGTAACGATCCGGGAAGCCGAACTCGAACAGACCGCGAGCGTTGCGCTCGCAGCCGCCGTTCACGGCGATTCCGGTGTCGAAACCGAACTGGCCGAAGGTGATCGCGCCGGAGGTGATGCGCAGTTGGCAATTCACCGAAGCCTGGCTGATCTGGTCCGACGCATCGAAGCCGTTGCCGGTGTCGTCGTAGGTCACGCGCAGCGTATCGCCGTCGCGGACGTCGAGGACGCCGTTACCGGGGTCGCGGGCCGTCTGGTCCGTCAGGAACATCGGGTCCGCCTCGAACCGCTGCGTGCCCGCGGCCTGGGTGAAGGTCAAACCGCTCTCGGTATCGACCGCCGCGCCGCCACCGGCGGGGATCACTTCGATCTTGGTGCGCGTGGACACGGCTGCCTCGGTCGGGTTCGACCCGCCCTCGGAGATCTCGTTGACGCTCACCGTGGTTTCTGCGTTGCAGACGTAGGAACCCTCATCGAAGCGCACGGAGGCGCCCAGGCAGGCACCACCGGAGACCACAACGGCGTAGCGTTGGGTCGGATCGGCGGAAGCGTGCGGTAAGAAGGGGGTCGAGCCGTCAGGATTGACGCTCTTGGTCTTGACGCGAACCGTCCAGAGTCCCGGCTCGATCTGGCTGTCGTCGCCAGGATTCGCATCCGGGATGTCGTCGTCGTTGTCGCCGTCGAGATCCGGCGTCAGGAAGATCGCTTCGGTGTTGTTGGCGACGTCGTGCGGCGACGTGACCAGCGGGGTGCCGCGCTGGCAACTCGCGAGGCTCCACTGAGTGGAGTCGATGTTGCCGAAGTTACCCTTGTGATCCGGGCAGTCCTCGGCGCCCGCAGCGGGGTGGACGGTGACCGACTTGTCGCGGTTGTCGTCATCGGTGAAGTAATTGCCGTAGTAGACCTTGCCGCTCACCGGCGCGATCAACTCGAGGTCGAGGTCGGAGACGAGCTGTCCGGCGCCCGCGGAGGGATCCATCCAGGCCAGCGCGACGCGGAGTTGCTCGTCGGTGTTGCAGACGAGGAAGGTCTGTTCGTCACAACCGACGCCCGGGCATACGGTCCCGGGTGTGGTGGCGTCGATCGAGCCGTCGAGGCCGCTGAGATCGATCTTGCCGCCGGAGATGCCTCCGTCGGCGACGATCAACCCGCTGACACTCGGGGCCCAGGTTTGCAGCGGCAGGACGTTGTCCAGCTGGATACGCCCGTAGCCCTGTTCGTTGTTGAAGCGATAGGTCTCGGGGGTACCGCCGCCGTTGAGAAAATCGGCGGAGGCCACCGCGAGGGCCTTGACCAGCGCGCCGGAGATGTTCGCCACTTTGTCGGCGTCGTTCTGCGCGCCCGTCGGGTAGAACCCTTGAGCGAAATAGTCGCGCATCAGGAGCGCGGCGCCGGCGGCCGCGGGAGAGGCAAAACTGGTGCCTGCGTTGCCGGAGCTGATGTCGCACTCGATCGGCTCGTCGCCGTCGTTATCCTGGGTGCGGCAGACGAACTCGGAAGCCAGCCCGAGGCCGCCGGCATCGGAGCCGGGGGCCATGAGCAGCGGCTGGATGCGATCGAACGAGTTGGCCGGATCCGCGGCCCACAGACCGTCGATGGCCGCCGGTCCGATGCTCGAGAAGCCCGCGCGGGCTTCCGCGTTGTCGGCAATGGCGGCGTTGAACGTCGCACCGACCGAGATTCCGTTCTTGTTGGTCGCCGGGGCGATGACGCTGCCGAGGTCC
>Ga0224508_10004086_pt1 | contig 11986 bp, 9 predicted proteins | sample SF_Jan12_sed_USG_4_FD_170157 | JGI IMG/M metagenome (GOLD analysis project Ga0224508, IMG submission 170157) | Sediment microbial communities from San Francisco Bay, California, United States - SF_Jan12_sed_USGS_21 | ecosystem: Environmental > Aquatic > Marine > Sediment | place: USA: California...
TCAGCCGCATCGTGTGTCTCGGACAGCAGGGCCAGCATCTCGGGGGCGGCATCCAACGCGGTGACTCGATCGGCGGTCAGGACCAGTTCGCCGGTCCAGCTGCCCGAGCCGGCGGCGATCTCCAGCACATTGCCCGTCGGCGGGTCGGCCGCCAGCCAGGCCCGCAGGGCTGCGTCGTCGGCGTCCCAGCGCTGGAGGAATTCGGCGCTGATGTCTGGGCGGTCTTCCAGCCAGTTGTCGTACTCGGCGGCCCGGGCGCGGTAGTAGGCGATCTGGGCTGCCACGAGCTCCTTGGTGTCCATGGGATTGATTGTGCCAGTCTCCCAGGTCAGATCGTCCCACGAAGCTTCTCGAGCCCGCGGTGAGGTTCTCCTGCCGGTGCTGACGCTTCCGCAAATGGGCGTCCCGACAACAGCGGCTCTACGCTCAGCTCATGGCCGCACGGGATCCGTATCGGCGTATCGCTGGCGTGTACGACCGACTCATCGAGCCGCTCCAGGCCGGCGTGCGTCGCGTGGCGCTCGACGTGATTCGGCCAGAAGCGGAGTGGCAGGTGCTCGATGTTGGTTGTGGCACAGGAACCGGCTTGGTCCCATACGTGGAGGCGGGATGCACCGCTTTCGGAGTTGACGTGTCGGCTTCGATGCTTGAGAAGGCCGCGGCTCGTCTCGGGGAGGGGGCAGAGCTCCGGCTCACCGATGGTGGCGCTCTGCCGTTCGATGGAGGTCGCTTTGATCTGGTTACTACCTCAATGGTGCTGCATGAAGTCCCCGTAGACAGCAGGGGGGCCTTTGTCACCGAGATGGCCCGAGTTGCCAAGCCCGACGGCAAGCTGCTTCTCATCGACTTCCGTTTCGGGTCACTGCGCGGATGGAAGGGCCCGACCATCCGGGCTTTGAACGTTGTCATCGAGCGGTTGGCTGGCCACTACTCCGGCTATCGGAGTTTCAAGGCCGACGGCGGCATCCCAACGCTGGTCGCCGGAGCTGGTCTTGGTATCGAGCGGGAGAAGGTCGTTGCGGGAGGGAATCTTGCCATCTACGTCGTAGCGCCACGGGCAGCGGGAATCGAACCAGGTAGCCCGCTGTTGGACGGGCCATGACCGACTACGGCGCCGAGCGTTCCCAAAAGGACGAGTTCTTCAAGCTGAGCCACCAATCGCCGCTGCCCCACGACCTGCAGCACGACTTCGGTGGCCTGGCCTACTTTCCTGTCGACGAGTCGATGGTGTTCACCGTCACCCCGCATCCGGGTGACGACGCCGAACTGACTGTCGACACCTCTGACGGCCAACAGCGGGTGTACAAGCGAGCTGCCATAGCCTCGTTCGAGGTGGCAGGAGAAGGTGTCAGCTTGGCACTCTACGACTCGGGGCACCCGGGCTACTTCCTGCCCTTCCGCGACAAGACGTCCGGCAAGGGAACGTATGGGGCCGGCCGCTACCTCGACGTCGAGCCCAACAGCGACGGCACCGTCACCATCGACTTCAACCTGGCTTACAACCCGTTCTGTGCCTACAACGACGCCTACTCGTGCCCCTTGCCGCCGGTGGAGAACTGGCTGCAGGTGCCCATCGAGGCGGGCGAGAAGGACTTCGCCAAGCCGTAGCCAAATAGGTACTTTCGGCCCTACTGAGTTGTGCCTTTCCGAATGCATAGTCCACGACTAAGGGATTATGCGCCTAGACCTCAGCCGTAGCACTCATCTGGCATTGCGAGCGATGCACGCGTTGGGCCGGCCGGGCGCACAGATGAAGGGAGTCGACATCGCGGAAGCGATCGGGACGACGCCCCAGTTCATTCCCCAGGTGATGGCTCCGCTGGTTGGCTCGGGCTGGGTCGCCTCCGAGCCCGGGCCGCGAGGGGGCTATCGGCTCGTCCTGGAGCTCCACGAGCTGTCCTTGCTCGAGGTGATCGAAGCTGTCGAGGGGCCGCTTGACGACGAGATGTGCGTTCTTCGCGGCACCTCGTGTCCCGGCGTCGAGGAGTGCGAGCTCCACGAGCCATGGCAGCAAGCCCGCGATGCTCTGCTGTCCCAGCTGGCCCAGACTTCGGTCGCCGAAGAGCCGGGGGCGGCGGCATGATGAGACGCCGCGCAACGCGTGCCAAGATCGTCCTGACACTCGGAGCCTTGCTGATGCTGCCGATGACCGGCTCCGCGGCGGCCCAGGAGGACGGCGAGCAGATCTACCAATCCCAGTGTTCCAGTTGCCACGGCGCGGACGGCCTTGGAATCCCTGGAGCGTTTCCACCGCTGGTCGACAACCCGAATCTCGATGATTCCGATTATGTAGCCAGGGTCATTCGGGACGGGCTGAGTGGTCCCATCACGGTCAACGGTCAGAGCTACGACGGAGCGATGCCGCCGTTCGGAGGGCTCTCCGACGACGACGTCGCCTCTCTCGTCGCCTTCCTGCAAACGGGCTTTGCAGGACCGGTCGGCACCTCGCCTCCCGCCACTGACGTTGCACCTCCACCAGCCGCCGACGGCGCCGCCGCCCTCGGCGAGGACCTGTTCCTCGGTGCCACCGGCTTCACCAACGGAGGCATGGCTTGCATGGCGTGCCACACGGCAGGCGAACACGGGAACCTCGGCGGCAATGGCCTTGGCCCCGATCTCACCGACGTGCACTCGCGGCTCGGGGGAACGGTCGGCCTGACGGCGGTTCTCGAGAACCCCTCCTTCGCCGTCATGAGGACAGCCTACGAAGACAAGCCGATCACCGAGCAGGAACGGCTGAGCCTTGCCGCCTTCTTCGAGTCAACGGTTGGCGAGGAGCGAGACGACATCAACTGGTTGGTCCTCTTCGGGCTCGAAGGAGCTGCGTTCCTGTTCGTCATCATGATCATTTTCCACCCCTGGAGGGGATCGAGTTACGCCAACAAGCTGCGGAGGTCGACGTGAAGCGATGGAGCAAGGAAATCGAGTCCGCCTCTGAGCGCAAGTGGGAGGAGTTCTATCGCAACCGGTTCCAGCACGACAAGCGGGTGCGCACGACGCACGGCGTGAACTGCACGGGGAGCTGCAGCTGGGAGGTCTTCGTCAAGGACGGCATCGTGACCTGGGAACTTCAGGCCACTGACTACCCGCGGCTTGAGGATGGCCTGCCCCCGTACGAGCCCCGCGGCTGCCAGCGCGGCATCAGCTTCTCGTGGTACCTGTACAGCCCGATTCGGGTGAAATACCCATACGCCCGAGGAGTCCTCATCGACATGTGGCGCGATGCCCGCCTGCTGCACGAAGACCCTGTCGACGCCTGGGAGTCGATCGTCGGAGATCCGGAGAAGCGCAGCCGCTATCAGCGGGCTCGTGGCAAAGGGGGCTTCCGGCGTGTCTCGTGGGACGAAGCTCTCGAGATTTCGGCTGCCTCGGTGGTGCACACCGTCCGCAAGCGCGGCCCCGACCGGGTCATCGGCTTCTCGCCGATTCCGGCCATGTCACAGATCAGCTACGCCGGTGGTAGCAGGTTCCTGTCGCTTCTCGGCGGCGTCGTGATGAGCTTCTACGACTGGTACTGCGACCTTCCCCCGGCCTCGCCCGAGGTGTGGGGAGAGCAAACCGATGTCCACGAGTCTGCGGATTGGTACAACTCGCGCTTCATCGCCGTGATGGGGTCCAACCTCAACATGACGCGGACCCCTGACTGCCACTTCATCTCCGAGGTTCGGCACGCCGGCGCCAAGCTCACCGTGTTCAGTCCCGACTTCTCCCAGGTCGCCAAGTACGCCGATTGGTGGATCCCATCGAACCCGGGCCAGGACGGGGCGTTCTGGATGGCCGTCAATCACGTTCTCCTGAAGGAGTTCTACGTAGATCGTCAGGTTCCCTACTTCATCGACTACGTCAAGCGTTACACCGACATGCCATTCCTGGTGCGCCTGGCCGACAGCAGGCCGGGTAAGTACGTGCGGGCCAACGCAACCGCCGAGTACCGCGATGTCGAGAACGGCGACTGGAAGCTGCTGGTGTGGGACGAGGCCTCGGGACGGCCCCGCATGCCGAAGGGCACTATCGGCTACCGGTGGGCCGAGCAGGACAAGGGCAAGTGGAACCTCGAGATGAAGGATGGCACCACCGGGGAGGACCTCGAGCCCGAGCTGTCGTTCGTGGACAAGCACGTCGAAGTGGTGGACGTCGAGTTCGACGACTTCGGCGGCAACGGCACCTACCGGCGCCCGGTGCCGGTGCGCTATGTGGAGACGGATGAAGGCCGTATTGCGGTGACGACGGTCTTCGACCTGATGATGGCTCAGTTCGGAATCGATCGGGGCCTCGGAGGCGACTATCCGTCCGACTACGAGGATGTCGCCCCCTTCACTCCGGCATGGCAGCAGCAGTACACCGGGATCCACCGCGACACGGTCATCCGCTATGCCCGGGAGTGGACGACCAACGCCGAGAAGACCAACGGTCGCAATCTGATCATCATCGGCGCCGGCGCCAACCACTGGTATCACAACAACCTGCTGTATCGAGCGGGGATAACAGCCCTCATGCTCACGGGCTCTGTTGGCGTGAACGGTGGCGGACTCGCCCACTACGTAGGGCAGGAGAAGGTGGTCAGCCAGGCGTCGTGGACCGCGGTGGCGATGGCGCAGGACTGGGGTGCGCCGGCCCGCCAGCAGAACTCGCCGTCGTTCCACTACGTCCACTCCGACCAGTGGCGCTACGAGCGTGGCTATCGCGACTACGACACACTGCCGGGCGAGTCTCCAGCAGACGATCACACGATCGACCATCAGGCGAGGGCCGTCCGCCGCGGCTGGCTTCCGTTCTTCCCCCAGTTCAACGAGAGCTCGCTCGACGTTGTGGCCAAAGCGCGCCGCGCCGGAGCCGAAACCGAGGCCGAGGTCGTCAGCCACGTTGTGAGCAGGTTGAAGAGCGGCGACCTGCAGTTCGCGATGGACGACCCAGACGCCCCCGAGAATTGGCCGCGCGTTTGGTTCATCTGGCGTGGTAACGCCATTGGCACCAGCGCCAAGGGCCACGAATACTTCATGCGCCACTACCTCGGGACCCACTCCAACGCCATCGCCGAAGAGATCGATGCCGACGCAGTGAGCGAAATCGAGTTCCGTCCCGAGGCTCCAACCGGGAAGCTCGATCTGGTGGTCGATCTCAACTTCCGCATGGATACCAGCGCCTTGTATTCCGACCTGGTGCTTCCTGCGGCCACCTGGTACGAGAAGGACGACCTCAACACCACCGACTTGCATTCGTATATCAACCCGATGCAGGCGGCGGTGCCGCCGGCGTGGGAATCCAAGTCGGACTGGGCCATCTACAAGGCGGTCGCCCGCAAGGTCAGTGAGCTGTCGGAAGTTCACCTTCCTGATCCGGTGGATGACATCATCATGCAGCCGCTGGCACACGACACCCCCGACGAGCTGGCCCAGCCAACCATCGCTGACTGGAAGACGGGTGAAGTCGATGCCATTCCCGGCAAGACCATGCCCAAGTTCAAGGTGGTGGAGCGGGACTATCCCAAGATCTACGAGCGGATGGTGACCATGGGCCGCGGGGTCCGTGACAATGGAGTCGCCGCCCACGGCCTGCGGATCGCCGCAGACGACGAGTACGACAAGCTGGCGCGGCGCCAGCCGCGCTCCTACGACGAATCACCCCCAGATGAGCCCTACCCGTCGCTGGAAGCTGACCGTGAGGTGGCCGAGGCCATCCTGGCGCTCGACCCGGCGTCGAACGGCGAGCTCGCCTTTAGGGCTTTCGAGGCCGAGGAAGCCAAGACCGGTCTCGCGATGACCGACCTTGCCGACGGTCAGCGCGACACACGGATCACCTTCGATGACATCGTCGCCCAGCCGCGACGTGTGTTGACGACCCCAACGTGGACCGGCATCGTCAACAACGGGAGGGCCTACGCCCCGTTCGTACTCAACGTCGAGCGTCTCGTCCCGTGGCGAACTCTGACCGGGAGGCAGCACTTCTATCTCGACCACGAGAACTACCTGGCCTGGGGAGAGTCGCTGCCGACCTACAAACCGCGACCGGATCACACGATGTTGATGGAGACCGAACGGTCTGCCGCCGAGGCCCAGGGCAGGCTGCTCAATTACATCACGCCGCACGGCAAGTGGAGCATCCACTCCACCTACTCGGAGAACATCCGGATGATGACGCTGTCCCGCGGCGGCTACCCGATCTGGCTCAATAACAAGGACGCGGCCGACATGGGCATCGCCGACAACGACTGGGTCGAGCTGTTCAATGACAACGGTGTCTTCGTGCAGAGATGCACGACGTCGGCGCGCATCCCTGCCGGCACCGTGTTCGTGTACCACGCCACAGAGCGCACCGTGGGAGTTCCGATCTCGCCGCTGCGGGATCAGCGCGCCGGGATGAACAACTCCCTGACAAGGACCCGGCTCAAGCCCGTGCTGATGAGCGGCGGCTACGCCCAGTTCACCTACGCCTTCAATTACTGGGGGCCGACGGGGGTCAACAGGGACACGTTCGTGTACGTGCGGCGCATCGACAAGCCCGAGTTCTAGGGAGGTCATCATGAAGGTTCGAGCCCAGATGAGCATGATGTTCCACCTCGATAAGTGCATCGGCTGCCACACCTGCAGCGTCGCCTGCAAGAACCTGTGGACCGATCGCAAGGGCGCCGAGTACATGTGGTGGAACAACGTCGAGACCCGGCCAGGAACGGGCTACCCGACGGGTTGGGAGGACCAGGACCACTACGGGGGCGGGTGGGAGCTCAAGCGATCCGGAAAGCTGGACCTACGGCTGCAATCGCGAGCCAGGAGCTTGGCCCGCCTCTTCTTCAACTCCGCCTTGCCCGAGATCGACGACTACTACGAGCCGTTCACGTTCCGCTACGAGGACCTGTTCAATGCGCCCGCGTCCAAGTACCAGCCGACGGCCATTCCGATCAGCCAGATCACCAGCAAGCCCATAGACATCAAGGGCGGTCCCAACTGGGACGATGACCTGTCCGGCTCTGACATTTACGCCATCAACGATCCCAACCTCGGAGAGGTGTCCGACGAGGTGCGGGCCCAGATGTCGGAGATCGAGCGGGTGGTGTTCAACTACCTGCCCCGTATCTGCAACCACTGCGTCAACCCTTCCTGCGTTGCGGCATGCCCCAGCGGTGCTCTCTACAAGCGAGGAGAGGACGGCATCGTGCTCGTCAACGAGGACAAGTGCCGGGCGTGGCGCATGTGCGTCTCAGCATGCCCATACAAGAAGGTGTACTACAACTGGGCGAGCGGTAAGTCGGAGAAGTGCATTCTGTGCTTTCCGCGTATGGAAACCGGCCAGGCGCCGGCTTGCGCTCACAGCTGCGTTGGGCGCATCCGCTACATGGGTGTGTTGCTCTACGACGCCGACCGCATCCCGGATGCGGCGATGGTCGCAGACACCAAGGATCTCGTGAACTCACAGTTAGACATGATCCTCGACCCCTTCGACCCCGAGGTCATCGCAGGGGCCAAGGCAGAGGGCATCTCCGATGGTTGGATCGAGTCTGCGCAGCAGTCTCCTCTCTACAAATTCGTGAAGGTGTGGCGCCTCGCTCTCCCGCTGCACCCGGAGTTCCGGACGCTGGCCATGATGTTCTACGTGCCACCATTGTCGCCGGTGGTGAGCACCATCGAGCAGGGTTTGGTTCGCCTCGACCTGCCCGCCGAGACCGCCGACTTCGAGCTGTTCGATCAGATCGACAAAGCCCGCATTCCGATCCGTTATCTGGCGAGTCTCTTCAGCGGTGGTGACGAGGCGATGATCACCGGCATTCTTCGCAAGATGCTGGCGGTGCGGATCTTCAAGCGCCGTCAGAGTGTTGAGGGCCACGTCGACGATGCGACCATCGAGATGCTGGCATCGGTTGGCACGACACAGCAAGAGGCCGAAGCCATGTACCAGCTGACAACCCAGCCGGACCTCGATGACAGGTTCGTTTTGCCTCCTTACGCGCGGGAGGTGTCCGTCGAGGCGTGGAACGACCCGCTGGCGCACAAGGGTGAGACCGGTATCGGGTACATCCAGCCCGGGGTGAGGGGAAGCTGATGAAGACGTACGAGCTGCTGGCGCTTTCCTATCGGTATCCGTTCCCAGGACGCATCGACCAACTTCGAGCGGGCCTCGACGACGTGCCGACCGGTGCGGTACGGCGGAGCCTGGAGCGGTTCCTCGAGGACCTCGAGCGGCTCACGCCAACGGAGTGGGAGGAGCTGCACACCAGGACGGTTGACCTCGGCCCGCTGTTCGCTCCCTATGTCGGCTGGGTGATGTGGGGTGAGAACTACAAGCGTGGCGAGTTCATGTCCAACCTGAAGCGAGAACAGGACGCCGCCGGCATCGATCCCGAAGGCGAGCTGCCCGACCACCTTGATCCGGTATTGCGTTATCTGTCGTCGGCAACGGATCCTCTCGCTGACCTCACTGAGGTCCTGCCGCCGGCGCTGAAGCGGATGAGCGAGACGCTCCAAGCTGCAGAACCGACCAACCCCTACCTTCACCTCCTCCGAGCGACGCGAGACGCGGTCGGCGAGCCAGTCGGGGGAGGCGCCGGGTGAACTGGAACGACCTCCTTTTTCGCATCTTCCCCTACGTCGCGGCGGCGATGTTCGTCGTCGGCACCATCTACCGGATGCGCTATCGGGCATTCACCGTGTCCTCGCTGTCGTCGCAGCTCCTGGAGCGCAAAAAGCTGTTCTGGGGTTCCGTCTCGTTCCATTGGGGGTTGACGCTCATCCTGGTTGCTCACCTGGCTGCTCTATTGGTGCCGAGCTCGTTCGAGGCCTGGAACTCGGCCCCGGTGCGCTTGTACCTGCTCGAAGGGACCGGCCTCGCTCTCGCCCTGTGGACGCTGTTCGGTCTCGGCATCCTCATCTACCGGCGGCTCGGGTCGGATCGGGTGCGGGCGGTGACGACGCCCATGGACTTGGTGGTGCTGGGGCTGTTGCTGGCACAGGTGCTGTCGGGAGTGCTGGTGGCGGTGGGCTACCGCTTCGGCTCATTCTGGGGGACTGGCGTGTTCGTCCCCTATGTCCGCTCGCTCTTCACCTTGGGTCCGCGGCCCGAGCTGGTGGTTGACCTGCCCTGGTTGGTCCAAGCTCACGCCGTCCTCTTCTTCGTGTTCCTGGCGGTGTTCCCCTTCACGCGGCTGGTCCACATCGTCACCCTCCCCCTCGGGTATCTGTTCCGACCCTGGCAGATCGTCGTCTGGCCGGGAAAACGGAATACTCGGAGTGTGTCCTAGTGGAGACAGCCATCGGCGGTGGGGGATGGCGCCATCACGGGCCCTGGCGATGGCTTTTCGCTGAGAGGGGCCGATGACGACGGATAGGACGCCGCTGGCGGAGCCTCCTCCGCAACTCCTCGACTTCAATCAGGAGCGCATCCGCGTGCTGCACTACACGTGGATCGCCTTCTTCATGACGTTCTTCGTCTGGTTCAACATGGCACCGCTGAGCACGACGATGCTCGACAGCGAAGGCTTCCTGACAGACGAGCACATCAAGGTCCTGTTGATAGCCAACGTTGCGCTCACCATCCCTGCCCGGATCGTTGTCGGTGCGCTCATCGACCGGCTCGGAGCACGGGTGGTCTTCAGCGGCCTGATGGTGTTGATGGCGTTGCCGACGATCGCCTTTGCCCTCGGCAACTCATTCGTCCAGTTGCTGGTGGCGCGACTCGTCCTCAGCTCGGTCGGTGCCGGATTCGTGATCGGGATCAAGATGGTGGCGCAGTGGTTCCCTCCCAAGTACATCGGTCGGGCGGAGGGCTTCTACGCCGGATGGGGCAACTTCGGGTCGGCCTTCGCCGCCATGACACTCCCCTGGATCACTCTCACGGTCATGCAGGGGTGGTTCGACCTCGGTGACAACTCGTGGCGCTGGGCGATGGGGGTGAATGGGATTGTGCTGGCCACCTACGGCGTCATGTACTACTTCCTGGTACGCGACGTGCCTGAGGGGGCGCGGCTGCGCACCGTTCGCAGGACGGAACCGATGATGTGCAGCTCCTATGGCGACCTCATCCAGTACATCGTCTGGTCGTTCCCACTGGTCGGAGCCCTCGGGGTGCTGGCGTGGCGGGTGAGCAACGTCAAGATCGATGGCGATCCCGTGATCTCCGATGCACTCCTGTGGTTGATCTACGGAGTTCTCCTGGCGATATACCTCGCTCACGTCGCCAAAACCCTTCAGATCAACCTGCCGTATCTGCGAGCAGGCGTCCCCGAGGACGAGAAGTACCACTGGGGGAGTGTCGCCGCCCTCAACAGCACCTACTTTGCCAACTTCGGCGCCGAGCTGGCTGTGGTGTCGATGTTGCCTGCCTTCTTCGAGAACACGTTCGCCCCGTTGACGCGCAGCGACGGCTCGCACCTGGTGACGGCAACCGTGGCCGGTGTTGTCGCGGCCTCGTTCGCCTTCGTCAACCTGGTGGCCCGGCCCCTCGGCGGCTATCTCTCGGACCGCATGACCAATCGCAAACGGACGATGTTGATCTACCTGGTTGGCATCGTCGTTGGCTTCTTCCTGATGGGGTTCATCGGCAAGGGGGGCGAGGGCGTCGACGCAGACGGGTTGCGGGTCATCGTGCCTGCCTTCGGAGGGGTCGGGTGGCTGGTGATGGCTGTTCTCATCACCGTCTTCGCCTCGATCTTCGTTCAGGGTGCTGAGGGGGCGACGTTCGCCATCATCCCGATGATCAATAGGCGCATGACAGGCCAGATCGCCGGCATGGCGGGTGCCTACGGCAACGTCGGAGCGGTCATCTATCTGGTGATCTTCACCTACGTTGACGCCCAGACCTTCTTTTTCATCCTGGCCGGCGGGGCACTCGCCAGCTTCATCGTCACATTCGTCATGCTGGAGGAGCCGAAGGGGGCCTTCGAGGCAACGCTGGAGCATGACATGGAGGAACAGCACGCTGCGGACTAGGCGACGCAAGAGGAGCAACTATGTCTGACGTACGCCAGGCTCGAAAGACCAACGCCGACATCTACGAGTGGGATGTCGAGGACGAGGAGTTCTGGGAGAGCACGGGAAAGCACATCGCCAAGCGCAACCTGTGGATCTCGATCCCCAGCCTGCTGTGCGGTTTCGCGGTGTGGCTCTACTGGAGCGTCATCACCGTCCAGATGCTCAACCTTGGCTTCCCTTTCACCAACGCCGAGCTGTTCACCCTCTCCGCCATCGCCGGCCTCACCGGCGCCAGCCTGCGCATCCCCAGCAGCTTCTTCGTGCGTATCGCGGGGGGCCGCAACACCATTTTCTTCACGACGGCGCTGTTGATGATCCCGGCGGCGGGCACCGGATTCGCGTTGCTGTCGCAGGACACCCCGCTGTGGGTGTTCCAGCTGTTCGCCTTTCTCACAGGACTCGGCGGCGGCAACTTCGCCTCCTCGATGTCCAACATCAGCTTCTTCTATCCGAAGAAGGTGCAGGGCCTCGCTCTTGGCTTGAACGCCGGCCTCGGAAACGCGGGTGTCACCACCATGCAGATCGTCATCCCCTTGGTGATGACGTACGGGGCGTTCGGTGGCTCGATGATCCTCGAGAAGACGTCAGGAACGCTCATCGGCAAGATCGCTGCCGGCACCGAAACCTGGATCCACAACGCGGGCTTCGTCTGGCTCGTGTTCCTCATCCCGCTGGTGTTCCTGGCCTGGTTCAGGATGAACAACATCCGCAGCGAGCATGTTTCGCCCAACATCGGGAGCCCACTCAGCTCCTTCGTCAAGATCAGCGGGATGCTCGGTCTGGCCTTGATCCCGGCCGCCATCGGCCTCTATCTGATCCTTCCCGACCCCACCGGGCTGGGGCTGACCTGGGCTAAGTACCCGATCATCATCGGGGTCATCGCAGCGACGGTGTTCTTGCTCAAGCTCATCCGAGGCGACGTCAAGTCCAATCTCGACCGGCAGTTCAAGATCTTCAAGAACAAGCACACCTGGATCATGAGCGTCATCTACACGATGACGTTCGGCAGTTTCATCGGCTACTCGGCG
>Ga0224508_10004087_pt1 | contig 11986 bp, 8 predicted proteins | sample SF_Jan12_sed_USG_4_FD_170157 | JGI IMG/M metagenome (GOLD analysis project Ga0224508, IMG submission 170157) | Sediment microbial communities from San Francisco Bay, California, United States - SF_Jan12_sed_USGS_21 | ecosystem: Environmental > Aquatic > Marine > Sediment | place: USA: California...
TCATAGGATAAGAACCCCAAAGCAAAATAGTACAAAGACCTGCGGGAACAAGTATGGACATTCGAAGAAGCTGACCTACAGTGATTTGGTGTATGGCCAGATATACCGTAAGAAAGGTGAAGGCCCCCTGGAATAGCCCGGCCGCTAACCACCCAATTACCGGGTACTTTTTCAACCGGATCGTAGGATGACTATAAGCTTTGGATACCAGTCCGTAAATGAACAGCATAGCGGCTATTTCCCACCGTATTAATGCCCCCCAGATAATAGCCAGTCCATCCAACGTCAGGGACACCACATACAATTCACGGGTAACAGGCGGAGGCTTTTCCAAACCCCCGATACTTTGTTCGTCCCGATCAAAATAGCTGTTGAATCCGTTGCTGGCAGGGTACAACAGGAAATGGAGGATGATAAACATGGACCAGGCCGCTACACCGTCGATTTGCGGATCCACTGCCAGGGCGAACAGAAAGACTGGCAAAAGAAAAAAGGAGAAAGGTGCCCTGAGGTGGAGCCAGGTGGATCTTTTCATGATATTTCGAGCAAACTGTCGGCGCTGTGTGTTTCTATCTACAAATGGGCTTAAGAGAATCAAGTTATCATTTTTTTACAGTATTATTATAAAATGAATGCTTGTATAAGTGCCATCGGGACCGCAAATCCGGCTAATAAGATCTCTCAAGATCGCATAGCCGATTTCATGGTTAAGGCCCATCAGCTGAAAGGGCGGGAAAAAGATAGATTACTGGCTTTATACCGGGCTACCGGCATACGTCACCGTTATTCGGTGCTAAAAGACTATGGTTTGGATCATGGCGATTACGAGTTCTACAGCAAACAAGAGGACCTTGAACCTTTTCCAACCACGGCGCAGCGCAACATCCTTTACCAACAAGAGGCGCTAAACTTAGCCAAGGCAGCCGTGACCAATTGCCTTCCTGACCAAGTTCCTGGCGAAATCACCCATTTGATTACCGTAAGCTGCACCGGGCTATATGCTCCCGGTTTGGATATCGAACTGGTGGAGGCCCTGGGGCTGTCTACACACGTACAACGTACTGCCATTAATTTTATGGGGTGTTATGCAGCCTTTAGTGCCATCAAGATCGGACAGGCCATTTGTCGAGCCGACAATCAGGCTCAGGTTTTGATCGTATGCCTGGAACTTTGCAGCATTCATTTTCAAAAAGATATTCAAGAAGACTTCATTTTATCAAACGCGCTTTTTGGTGATGGGGCAGCAGCTTTAAAAATGGAATCTTCGGGCCGTGGAAGCGGATTGGAGATACTAGCTACACACGGTGAAATTTTACCGGAAGGCACCCAGGAAATGGCCTGGCAAGTAGGCAACTTAGGATTTGAAATGCGACTTTCCAGATATGTCCCGGACCTGATCGCCAATGGCATTGAAAAGCTGACGGGTAGTCTAATGTGTAAAGGTCCCTGGAAACTCTCGGAAATCGATTTTTTCGCTATCCATCCCGGCGGCAAACGTATTCTTGAAAGTATTCAACAAGCTCTCAACATTACCTCCCACCAAAATCGTTTTGCCTATCAGATATTACGTGATTTTGGGAACATGTCCTCTCCCACGATTCTCTTTGTATTAAAAGAAATTTGGAATAACTTGAAAAAAGAAGATCAGGGAAAGAGGATTCTAAGTTTTGCGTTTGGGCCAGGGCTAACTATGGAAAGCATGATCTTACAAGTGGATACCGCACGATGACAATCAAAAGAAGAAAGTTCTTAAAAAAATCAGTGATAGGAACCGCTATGGCAGGAAGTGGTTTGTGGGGATGTACTACAGATCAAAATCACAACGGAAACACCGCTGCTGCTTCCATCAATCCTCATTCTCAAAGCTCCCTTCCCATAGTAATTGCTACTTGGGACAACCTCAAAGCCACAGAAGCAGCCGCCGAGGTTTTGAATAATGGCGGGGGGGCATTGGATGCTGTAGAGCAGGGGGCTAAACTACCGGAAGCCGATCCCCAAGACAACAGCGTGGGGTATGGCGGTCTACCGGATCGCAGTGGTATCGTCACCCTCGACGCCTGTATCATGGACCATCAAGGGAATGCCGGGGCGGTTTGCTTTCTTCAAAATATTATGCATCCCATCTCCGTTGCCAGGAGGGTGATGGAGTCGACCCCTCATGTAATGCTCAGTGGGCAGGGAGCTCTGGAGTTTGCCCTGGCGGAGGGATTCGAAGAAGAAAATCTACTCACGGAAGACTCCAAACAGCATTGGGAGCAATGGAAGGTAGAAAAGAAGCCCTATGGAGAAATTAATTTTGAGAATCATGATACCATAGGAATTTTGGCCCTGGACCAACAGGGTAATATTAGCGGAGCCTGCACCACCAGCGGGTTGGCATTCAAAATGCACGGAAGAGTTGGAGATTCTCCCATCATCGGCGCGGGTATGTATGTGGACAACGAAGTGGGCGGTGCCTGTGCCACCGGTGTGGGTGAGTATGTTATGAAAACCCTGGGATCATTCTTGATCGTAGAGCTCATGAGGCAAGGAAGAAGTCCGCAGGAAGCTTGTGAAGAAGCCATCCAACGGATTGTGAAGCGGCATCCTAAGGTGTACCGGGAATACGAAGTGGGGTACCTGGCCGTAAATAAAAAGGGACAACACGGTGCCTATGGTACGGAACAAGGCTTTGAATACACCTTATTTCAAAACGGCAATCATAACCTGTTCCCTTCAGACTATTATCTAAAATCTTAATCCTAATTTACTATGAAACAGTTATCCTCACTGGTGGTGATAAGTTTGGTTAGCACCTTATTTCTTTTCTCTCAAAACACCCAAAAGCCGGTGTTGCATGCCAAGAATTGGTTGGCTATCACAGGAAAACCCCTGGGTGCCACTGCGGGAGCCATGATGTTCCAACAGGGTGGCAACGCCGTAGATGCTGCCTGCGCCATGCTTGCAGCAACCTCCACCATGTGGGATGTTTTGAGTTGGGGAGGTGAAACTCAAGCGCTTATTTACAACCCTCAAACCGGCGAAGTAATTGGTATCAATGCTTTAGGAGTAGCTCCTACCGGGGCCACTCCTAAATTTTACACGGAAAAAGACATGGAATTCCCTCCCGAATATGGCCCTTTAGCCGCAGTGACCCCCGGTACTCCCGGCGGACTTCTAACCATGCTAGCGGAATATGGATCCATGAGTTTGAAAGAGGTTTTAGCACCCGCTATTCAAATGGCCGAAGGTTACCCTATTGAGGCACAAACAGCCAACCGCATAGAGGGAGAAAAAGACCGGATCAGAGAATGGCCTTACAGCAAACAAATCTTTCTGGTGCATGAAGGAGATAGGGAAGCGCCCCTAGCCGGCGAATTATTCGTCCAGGAAGATCTCAAAAATACTCTTTTGAAGTTAGTGGAGGCCGAATCCCAGGCTTTGGAGTCCGGCAAGTCTCGCAAGGAAGCTATTTATGCGGCATATGACCGGTTTTACCGCGGCGATATCGCAGAGGAATTTGTACGCGGTTGTCAGGAACAAGGCGGACTGATCACCATGGAAGACCTCGATAAATGGCAGGTTTATGTAGAAAAGCCGGTAAAGACCACCTACAAGGATTTTGAAGTATATAAACTCACTACCTGGGTGCAAGGACCGGTGATGCTGCAAGCATTGAATATGCTGGAGCAACTGGATGTGAGAGGCATGGGCTACAATACCGCCGGTTATATTCACGCCCTATACCAGGTAATGAATCTGGCTTTTGCCGACCGCGACTTCTATTATGGGGATCCTTATTATCCACCGGATGAGCCTATTGAAGGGCTATTGTCTAAGGAGTATGCGAAGCAACGTTTGGAACAGATCAATTGGGAAAAAAATGACCCTGAAATTAAGCCCGGCGACCCTTATCCCTTTCAGGGTACCAAGAAAAATCCTTATTTAAAATATCTGGAGGAATGGTCCAATAAAGAAGTAAGTGGAGTACAAACTTTGGAAGGTGAAGAGAACTATCAAGAGGCCTTTTTTGCGGGCACCACTTCCATACAAGCCGCCGATGCCGATGGTTGGGTAGTAAGCATAACCCCCAGCGGGGGCTGGGTACCGGCAGCAGTGGCAGGTCGTACCGGTATAGGTATGAGTCAGCGCATGCAAAGCTTTGTGCTGGACCCCAGCGAAAACCCTTTTAATGTTCTGGAGCCCGGTAAACGACCCAGGGCTACGCTTACCCCCAGCATGGCTTTAAAAGACGGCAAACCTTATGTGTCATTTGCGGTACAAGGTGGAGACGCCCAGGATCAAAATAGTATTCAATTCTTTCTGAATATGGTGGAATTCGATATGAATGTACAGCAAGCAGTAGAAGCCGCCAATATCCTCAGTTATCAGATGCGCAACAGTTTTGGCAAACATGAGATCAAGCCCGGAAACCTCACACTAAACGAGGCCATCCCGCCCTGGGTACGATTAAAACTGAAAGCCATGGGATATAAAATGAACTTCCGACCCCGCACGTCCGGCCCTTTAAATGCCATTTACTTCGACCGGGAGCATGGTACCATGTGGGGCGGCTCCAGTAACCATGGGGAGGACTATGGCATTGGGTGGTAAGTGGTGTGATTCTTGTTTATAAATATCTATGAAAGAAACCTCGCGTCGCAGTTTTATTCGCATGTCTACCATGGTATCCTTGGGGTTTATGGGACTGAGTAAATTTGCCTGCGCTCCTAATGAGACTATTACGAAGTCCCAACCATTTGACGGCTATGGACCACTAAAGCCGGACCCTAATAAGCTGCTTGACCTGCCCCGGGGATTTTCCTATAAAGTGATCTCCCGCTGGGGAAACCCCATGAGTGACGGATTACTAACTCCAAATATGGCTGATGGCATGGCAGCCTTCCTGGGAGCCAACGGAAAGGTAGTGCTCGTCCGAAATCATGAGATAAGTACACATGACATGCAAAGCAGCGCTTTTGGTGAAGATCTTTCTCTGATAAAGAAATTGAATCCACAGCAATTTTATGATTACGGAAAAGGACGGGCCCCTTGTCTTGGAGGCACTACTACCCTAATTTATAATGAAAATACCCAACAGGTTGAAAGTGAGTTTCTCAGCCTGGCAGGCACTATACGCAATTGCGCAGGCGGTAAAACTCCATGGAATAGCTGGATTACTTGTGAGGAGAGCACTGAAAAGTCCGGACTAACCAACGAACAAGATCATGGGTACAATTTTGAAGTACCCGCTACTTCGCAAATAGGACTTGCCGATCCCGTCCCTTTGAAAGAGATGGGACGTTTCAATCATGAAGCCGTATGTGTTGACCCCCGCACCAGTATCGTTTATCAAACCGAGGACCAGCACGATGGATTGATATATCGGTATATCCCAAACATTCCTCATCAATTGGGTAAGGGCGGTAAACTTCAGGCTATGGCACTTGCAGAAATACCCAGTGCTGACACTCGCAACTGGGAGAACCTGACCACACCGAAAATCTCCCTTAATCAGCAACTTAAAGTTCGGTGGATTGATATTAATAATGTGGAGTCCCCGGATGACGATCTGCGCCTGTCAGGATTTGATAAGGGAGCAGCTCGCTTTGCACGTGGTGAAGGAATGTGGTTTGGCGACAATGAAGTGTATTTTGCCTGTACCAATGGTGGCCACATTAAGCAAGGGCAAGTCTGGCGATATCAACCCAGCCGCTTTGAGGGAACACCTGAGGAAAAAGGAGCGCCCGGAACACTGGAGCTATTTGCAGAACCTAATGACACCGACGTATGTAAGAGCTGCGACAACCTTACCGTGGCGCCATGGGGCGGTTTAATTTTATGCGAAGATCATGAGGCACCCTATATCGTGGGGTTAACACCCTCAGGAACGTTTTATAAATTTGGAGCTAATGTTGGTCACCCTGATTCGGAATTTGCCGGTGCTACTTTCTCCCCTTCCGGAAATACCCTCTTTGTAAACATTCAGGTATACGGACTGACTTTTGCCATTACCGGTCCCTGGCAAAAGCCAGGTTTAGTTTCGTAGCACAGGTTTCAGAACTAAATCAACAACCTAAAGCTACTTTGATGAATAAGCGCACACTACCCAAAACTTCCTGGAAGATCAGTGAGATTGGTTTTGGCTGTATGTCCCTGCAGCCGAAAGCTTTAAATAACCATGCGCTGTTACAAAAAGCCTTCGAGCTAGGCATCAACTATTTCGATACCGCCGACCTCTACGATCAGGGAGAAAATGAAAGAATTGTAGGTGAGGCGCTCAAACCCTTTCGTCAGCAGGTATATATTGCCACGAAAGTAGGCAACCAATGGCGTGCCGACGGATCCGGTTGGGATTGGAATCCAAGTAAAGAATATATTGTGAAAGCGGTTAAGGGTAGCCTGTCCAGACTGCAAACTGATTATATTGACCTCTATCAACTACATGGCGGCACTATCGATGATCCCATTGATGAAACTATTGAAGCCTTCGAGATCTTAAAGTCGCAGGGATTGATCCGGGAATACGGGATCTCTTCCATTCGTCCCAATGTGATTCGGGAGTACATTAAACGATCGCATATAGTGAGCGTTATGATGCAATACAGCCTGCTGGATCGACGTCCTGAGGAAAGTTGTTTACACTTACTAAGGGATCATGACATCGGGGTCATGGTGCGTGGCGCTGTGGCTAAAGGTTTGTTGATCGATAAACCCCCTACCCACTACCTGGATTACCAAGAGGGACAGGTGGCACAGGCGGCTGCAGCAGTAAAGAGTATCTCCGGCGCCCGCCGATCCCCGGGACAGTCCGCTATCAGGTATGTGCTACAGCATCCTGCTGTAAGCAGCGTGGTGGCTGGTATTCGCAACGAAGCGCAACTACGGGATAACTCAGGTGCCAGTAATAGCGACCCGCTTACAGACAAAGAAGCACTTTATCTTAAAAATGCAATTCCCGCCAACCGCTACCAGCAACATCGCTAATCCGAAAGGATCACCGCAGGGACCTGCTTTTCCCTAAAAAGACTGTTATAGGCCGCCAGCTCCTCATTTATAATGTTATCCAATATCTGCTGCTGCTGCTGCCATTGCGCAGTAAGATCCTTCATACGTTGACGGGCTCCTTCTGTCAGCCTGGGGTCATGGTTATCCACGTAACCCTTCAAAAACATAAACTCCGCGCTTAATTTTGAGCGGAAGTTGACCATATCCTGTTGCGTTTTCATTTTATTCTGCAACAGCGTTCCTTCCCACTGGTTTATATGGGCCATTACAGAATCTCCCTGGGTTAGCAAGTCCTGGTATTCCTCTTGGTCTTTCAGCAACTCCTGGTATTGCTTTAATTGAGATTTGGCTTTGCGCATTTTATTGATGCTCTGGTGGATTTCTACCACAATCGCATCAATCTCTGCCAACATCAGCTGCTGTTCGTTAAAATCACCGGGACTGATGATCCAGTTGGGATCCGACATCAAGGTAATGACGGTGCTGACAGTATCCATGCTGTTCATTAATCGGGCCCGGTAGTTACCCGGTGCTACCCCGTGTCCTCGATAATCACCCATGATAAAGGCCTTGTCCACAGCCTCCAGGGTTTCTTGATGAAGATCCCAATTAAAGCGGTTCAAACCTTTCTTGGCGGGTAGCACTGCAGGCGGCGGCGGGCCACCGGGTCGGGGCTTTGCTGACTCATCTTTGATGCTGCTGTAGGTACGGATCACCTTATCCTGGTCGTTGAGGATCTCCAGGCTTATACCACTGCTGTCCGGTTCGACCGGCAGGTAGTAATCCAATATGACACCATTGGGAGGGTTTTGTCCAAAATTTGGAAAACGTATCCCTCCAAATCCACCCGAGCTAAAACGTATGGTAGGTTTAGGGCTGTAAAGGGTAATGTTTTGAGGGAATTTTCCCATGGATTGCTGAAGCGGACCCAGATCATCCAGTATCCAAAAACCCCTTCCCGCAGTAGAAGCTACCAGATCGTTGTCGGTAATGGTCAAATCTGTAATGGGTACCGGGGGAAGGTTCAGGTCAAGTTTGTCCCAGGAACTTCCTCCGTTGAAGCTAAGGTACAACCCTCTCTCAGTAGCAGCATACAGGAGCCCGGGCTTTACGGGATCCTCTCTTACGGCACGCACGAAGTCCTGCGGCCCAATACCATTGGAGATGCGGACCCAGGTATTCCCATAGTCCGTAGTTTTATAAATGTAGGGATTGTGATCATCAAACTTATAGCGCATAGCCGCCAGATAGGCAGTGGCGGGGTCATGTGGTGACACCTCAATGCAATTGATAATTGACTCAGGCAATCCAGCCGGTGTGACTTGATCCCAATTCTCTCCTTCATCCTGGGTCAGGTGCACTAAGCCATCGTCACTGCCCACATAAATGGTTCCTGCCTGGTGAGGTGAAGCGGCGATATACATGATAGTATTATAATTTTCCCCGCCTGCGGCCTCATTGGTAAACGGACTTCCCCCTGCGCCCTGCCGCTCAACCTGATTGCGCGTTAGGTCCGGGCTTATTTCTTTCCAGCGGATACCGCCATCGGTGGTGCGCAAAAGCTTTTGTGCACCAAAGTACATGATAGCTGGGTTTTGCGGTTGCCAGATAAGCGGAGGATTCCAGTTGAATCGGTACTTCATATCCTTGGGGACCATGCCCAATGCCAATTCCGGATATACATTTATTGATTTATTGTTTTCCGTGTCTACTTGGTAGCGGGTAATAAACCCCTGGATGGAAGTGCCATATACTGTTTTAGGATTCTGAGGATCGAAAGCCAGAAAGGCACTTTCTCCACCGGCCGCCGCATACCAATCCTTCCATCCGACCCCAATAAAATTGGTGCGGCTGGCAATGGCCATAGAGGTGTTATCCTGCTGACCCCCGTAGACAAAGTACGGAAACCGGTCGTCCGTCACCACCCGGTAAAACTGCGCGGTAGGCTGGTTTTGCTGAGTGGTCCAGGTTTCACCCCCATTTAATGAAATGGTGGCGCCCCCATCATTAGCATTGATCATGATCTTATTGTTGGTAGGATTGATCCAATGATCATGGATATCAATATGGGGGATGGGCAAACTGTTGAAGGTCTTACCGCCGTCGATGGACCTTAGCAAAGGAGAGTTCAGTACATAGACGGTGTTGTCGTCCTGAGGGTCCGCTTCAATCTCAATGTAATACCAGGCTCTGGCTATGGTTACCCGATCCTTGCAGACCTGCTGCCATTTCTCTCCACCGTTATTGGAACGATAAACTCCCCCCTTCTCACCTTCAGCTTCAATTACTGCGTAAACCACCATTGGATCGGCTGGACTCACAGATACCCCTACTTTACCCATCAGCTCGGGTAGCCCTTCTTTTAATGGGGTCCAGGTCTTACCACCATCAGTGGACTTGTGAATTCCGGAACCGGGCCCACCGCTTTCCATAAGCCAGGGGTATCGTTGATGCTGCCACATAGCTGCATATAGTATCCTGGGGTTAGTGGCATCCATGGACAAACTACTGGCTCCTGTTTTATTATCTACAAAGAGCAGCTTGGTCCAGGTTTTGCCGCCATCTTCAGTGCCATAAATGCCCTTGTCATCACTGGGACCATATAATGCCCCTTGCACAGATACATATACCTTATCCGGTTCGGATGGATGCACGATGATATCACTTATATGATGTGCATTGGATAATCCAATATGCTCCCAACTTTTTCCGGCATCGGTTGACTTGTACACGCCATCGCCATGCGAGGTCATGACACCTCTTACGGCATGTTCGCCCATACCCACATAGATTACATTGGGATCGGAAGGGCTAACACCAATAGCCCCTACGGAGCCCGTGGCAAAATGATCGTCGGATATATTGGTCCAGGTGGTCCCAGCGTCTGTGGTTTTCCACATGCCTCCACCAGTACTGCCCATATAGTACGTAAGAGGATCCTGCACCACACCGGCTACCGCTACACTACGTCCTCCCCGGTAAGGACCGATATTACGCCACTTGATACCGCTGTAAAGTGCGGTATCCAGTTTTTGGACATTGGAGGTGCTTCTTTTCCGCCGCTGAGCATCTGCAGGATTAGGCCACAGTAGCAATCCGGATATCAGGACAATAATTGGTGTTAGCTTCATTTAACTAGTATTTGGATTCGAACAAATTAGAGATTATTGCTTAAATAGCAAAAGAGGAGGTCAACGAAAGGAAGACGCCGTCACTCATCTAATCAGCCGCATCCTAATGAAAGACTGCTATTAATTTCCCCAATCTCAACTGCTGATACTCCTAAGCAGTAATTTAAGAGTGGGTGGGTGGCGGGGTGCCTCAGAAAAAAATTTAGATCAACAATCAAAACAGATCAACCGTCTACCGTGTACCTTGGCAAGCGTCCCCGTTTTAACAAGATTTAACTCATCCCCTGATGCATGACTTAATACTCTTTTTAATTTTGCAGACAAGAACTTAAGTATGGACGACCACCTAATACAGGATAAGCCCGCTCTTTGGCCCACTGTCCAAAAGAAATGCCGCGAAATTGGCTTTGATATGCCTGCTGATGAGAAAACCAGTTCACTACTAAGAACATTGGTAACCTCCAAAACGTCCTCGAACTTCCTGGAGTTGGGTACGGGCATAGGTGCCTCTCTCTGTTGGATGATAGACGGAATGGACTCGAAGTCACGTCTGACTTCGGTAGATAATGACCCTGATTTGATTGAAATCGTACAAGGCTTTTTTGGTAATGATCCACGACTGAGTTTAGTCTGTCAAGATGGGGCTCAATGGATCGAAGAATACCGGGGACCAGGCTTTGACCTTATTTTTGCCGATGCCTGGCCCGGAAAATATAGTCAGGTAGAGTCATTGTTGGAAAAGCTAAACCCTGGAGGACTGTACCTGGTGGATGATATGGACCCTCAAGCAAATTGGCCTGCAGGACATAATGAACATGCTAATGACCTGATTACCTTCCTGGATTCCCGAAAGGATCTGGTAATCACTAAACTAAACTGGTCTACCGGGCTGATAATGGCTACAAAACAGCCTGCGTGAAGACTAACTTAGCTTTTTACTAGCACTTTGCCACACCCGACAGCCCGGTATATACATGCAGTATTTCCAGCTTCTTCAGTGCAGTGGCCTGGTTCAACACCGCTTTGATATACATTTGAATGTCCCCATTCTCACTTAAGGGACTTTTATTCAGCTTGAAAACCATAACCCCTGACCACAAGCAGGTATATTCAATGTTCAATTCGTCAATTTTGTTGACTGCGTATTCAATATCGTCGTATTGATCGCCGGAGATGTCCGTTATTTTGGTCACTATAATACTATCGAAGGAGTCCATTTCTGTGGCCGGTTGCAGGCTTGCGGGGGCCAATAACAAAACGGCAGTTGCTATTAATGAAAAAAGTTTCATGATTCTACATATTTGATCAATCCTTGAAATTGAACTATTGGGGGCGGTACTGCAATGATTTTTGCCAGTTCCAAAACAGACTTACATTAATCTCTTACCTTAATCTATTGAGGACTTACTGATTAATGGGATGGTCTCTGGTAAGACTGGAAATGAGTTCCGAATACTGTGGATATTGTGAAATAAGTGCTGTTGCAGAAGCAAATTCCGGATCGCTGGGATGAAATCCCGGAGCCATTGAGGTGCTTATAAGCGTAAATCCGTGTGATCCTCCGGGCAGCGGCCGGGAGCCCTGCCAGCATTTTCTGGGAGCATGGATTTGAGGAATTTGATCCTGGTCGAGTTGCATCCCCAGCAATTTTCTTTCTCCGGTACCATCAGCATAAAGAAATAGCATCTCCAACGGATCCCCGTAGTGATAATAATACAATTCATCGGTGGGCAGCCGGTGCATAGCCGAAAATTGGGCAGCTGTTTCCAAATAAAAAATAGCACCGCTCATATCTCTGGGATCCTGATAACGAGACGGTAATTGCGTTAGCTGCAGTTTTTCATCGGCGGTATAACTAACCGCGAAAT
>Ga0224508_10004089_pt1 | contig 11985 bp, 8 predicted proteins | sample SF_Jan12_sed_USG_4_FD_170157 | JGI IMG/M metagenome (GOLD analysis project Ga0224508, IMG submission 170157) | Sediment microbial communities from San Francisco Bay, California, United States - SF_Jan12_sed_USGS_21 | ecosystem: Environmental > Aquatic > Marine > Sediment | place: USA: California...
CAGCGACCCAAGTTGCTGGCAAGCCCTATGGCAAACCGCGACCTAAACGCCTACACCCAGCAGTGCAAGCAACTACCTACAAACGTGACGCCCACACATTCTATGACTTGGCTAGCAGCACAGTCGTGATAGAACTCGCTTGAACCGCAGCTGTGCTGGCAAGTGTTATTGCCTTCGATCGTTGGTGCTGGCTTTGGAACATGTCCCTAATCAACAGGCTCCACCCCCGCAGCTGCTTGCGATTCGTTAACAGCAACCCGTTCAATCGCGATCGCGTGCCCTGTGGCTGGGTCGATATCGACAATAGTGCCGTGCAAACGAACGTCGCCAACAGCGACCTGAAAGTTCGTGGGTCGAAACGAAATGGTTGTCTCCATCACTCGATCAATTCGCCGCCCGAGAATGCTCTCATGCGGTCCCGTCATGCCTACGTCGCACTGAAAGGCCGTTCCGCCCGATAGAATCTGTTCATCAGCGGTCGCCACATGAGTGTGTGTGCCAAGCACGGCAGCAACACGACCATCCAAATATCGTCCCATTAGCTGCATGTCGCTGGTCGCCTCAGCATGAAAGTCGAGAAATCTAACTTTGACATCGGCGGGTATTTCATCGAGTACACGATCAGCCATTCTGAACGGACAATCGACTGGCCGCATGAAAACACGGCCCAGCATGCAAAAAACCGCAACCGAGGTCCCATCACTTGCCGTCACGGTCGTCCAACGCTTTCCTGGCGAGTCATCTGGAAAGTTTGCTGGTTTGACGATACTCGTCTCTGCTTCCAGAACGTCGTAGATTTCCTTTTTTCGATAAACGTGATCGCCCAAAGTGATGCAATCAACGCCGGCTTTGATCAATGAACGATAATTCTTCGGTGTCAGGCCCGATCCACCATCGGAATTCTCGGCGTTGGCCACGACCAAGTCAATTTGCCGTCGCTCACGTAGAGTTGCCAGCACGCGAATGATGATCTCCCGCCCCGGCTTGCCTACGATATCACCGATCATCAGCATCCGCACAGTAGAAGCCTTTTACTTTGCAAATTCAGTAAATCGTGATTCGCGTACGACGGTGACCTTAATCTCGCCAGGATAAGTTAACCGCTCTTCAAAGGCCTTTGCAATATCACGACAAACCTTTGAGGCATGAGCATCATCCGTTTCTTTTGCACTGGCGATCACACGCAACTCACGCCCTGCTTGGATCGCGAATGCCTGCTGAACACCGTTGAATTCACAAGCGATCGATTCCAACTCTTCCATTCGCTTGATGTATCGATCGAGTGTCTCACGTCGAGCACCAGGACGCGACGCGCTACACGCATCGGCCGTCGCGACGAGCATTGTGAATGGGTATTCCGTAATCACCTCGTCGTGATGGCCTAATGCGGCGTGGACCACTTCTGGGCCTTCGCCGTGTCGCTTCAGCAGATCGGCACCAATCTTAGGATGGCCACCTTCGTGCTCGTGATCGACGGCTTTCCCAATGTCGTGCAACAATCCACAACGGCGTGCCAAGACTCCGTCCAATCCAACCATTTCCGCCAACATGCTGGTTACATACGCAACTTCGATACTGTGACGAAGCACATTTTGGCTGTAACTGGTCCGGAAGTGCAACCTTCCGAGGTTGTAGATGACCCGGTCGTGCAGTCCGTGCACGTCCACTTCCTGAGCGGCCTCTTCGCCCTTCTTGCGAATGACCTGTTCGATTTCCTTTTGGGTCTCGACGACGATTTCTTCGATTCGCGAAGGATGTATGCGTCCGTCTGCAATCAATTTATTGAGCGCCAATCGAGCAACTTCGCGCCGGACTGGGTCGAAGCCGCTGACGATGACAACGCCAGGCGTGTCGTCGATGATCACGTCAACTCCCGTTTCCTTTTCAAACGACCGAATGTTTCGGCCTTCGCGACCGATAATGCGCCCCTTCATTTCGTCGTTTGGGATATCGACGGTGCTAGTCGTCGTTTCAGCTGTATGAGCCGCAGCGTAACGGTGAAGCGCCGTAAGTAGCACTTCGCGCGACTTTTCTTCGCAGGTCTCGGCAATCTTTTTCTCGTGCTTAAGTATTAGAGCTCCCGTTTCTTGAGCCAGTTCCTGGTCAAGCAGTTCCAACAATCGTCGCGTGGCTTCTTCACGGTCCAGCCCAGTAACTTCGTGCAGGGTCTGTCGCTGCATGTCTAAGACTTTAGAAAGCTCTTCGTTGCGATTGTTCGCGTCTTCCAGTCGTTCCGACAAGCGGCGCTGAGTGCTTTCAACGATTCGCTCCTGCTTCCGCAAGTCTTCCGTTTGCTGCTCAACGGTTTCCTGTCGTTTGTCGAGCGAACGCTCGCGTTCCCGAAGTTCGTCGCGGAGTTTGGATAGTTCCTTTTCGGTTTCCGCCTTTTGGGTTAAGGCCGCTTCTTTGATCTCGAGTTCGCCTTCCTTGCGACGATTTTGGGCATCCTGTTCAGCTCTTTCAAGAATCGATTTGGCTTCGCTTTCGGCGTCCTTCTTTCGCAGACGGTCGAACAGCTTTATGACAAATGCACCGGAGATGGTGGCAATGACCGCCGTTATAATCACATATGTGACAACTTGTCCTTGCGTGGCGTCCGCAAGAATTGGGTAGATGTGTGGCACGTCACGTTCCCTCGCATACAATGTGTGTTGTGACGAACCTTGAGGGCGTGACAAGCTGTCGAAAACGTGTAGCCGTTATTGGCTAGGCATCGTTTCAACACCTTTGCGGATGCGCAAAGAGATGGCGAATCATTCGTTGTTGATCAGCTTTCGAGCAGGTCGATGCAGAATTGCTTTCAGCCATTTCGGGGACTGTTCCGTTGTTCCAGACCGAGTTATGCAACTACATACAGATTGGGATGGCCAATCCGGCAGCTGTGCAGAGCTTGGTTTACTCCGCCGACCCGGCACCGCGCCCAGTGTAATCCAACCCAACAACGGAAGCCGAATGAACCTCACGGTCCAATCATCGAACGTATTGGGCCTGAATTTGCCCGTCCGTCGCATAAGAGGTTGAAACTGCACCCTAGGGTGATGGGAATTTCCCAAAAGGAACTGTAAGACAATGAAAAGCAAATTCATGTTCAGCCTGCCTCGATTGATAAGGGTTGGATCTATACCCAACTCCAGGCTTGATCAACAACATCGTTCAATCCATCTCGTACTGCGCAGCCCCCGCTGAAGGGTCTTCACAAACGCGATTAAATCTTGAACTTAAACATCACACAATGATGGCTACAATTGAAGCCAATTTGTGCTTGACTGCTATGTTACCAGAGTATCATCCGTATGCAACCAATTGGTAGGGTATTCGTGGCGAATGTTCTACCTGGAACGACTTGTGACTACGAACCGGCCCATCAACTTCAGGATCAGCAGGGACGACCATTAGGCACGTTAAAATAGGGTAATCACATCAATTGCAGAGTGCAGACGGCACAATAACAGCTGAGATGTCGATAGAGTCACAATTCGAAGCAAAGCTTGCGGAGTCCTGGCCCGCTGAGCAGTGGCGTGACATGACGGTCGTCCTCGCAGTATCTGGCGGGGCGGACAGCATAGCGCTGCTTAGAGCGATGTTGTCAATCCAGGAAGAAGGCGCAGGCCAAATCGTCGTTGCACACTTTAATCACAAACTGCGAGGAGCAGCATCGGACGCTGACGAGCAATTTGTGGTCCAGATGTGTCGGAATCTTAAAATCGGTTGTGACGTCTCCAGCTCGGAACGACCGATTGAAGTCGAAGCTGGCGAGGGACTTGAATCGACGCTAAGGAATGTACGATATGGATTTTTTAAAGCGTGTGCTACACGCCACAGTGCTAGACATGTCGCGACGGCGCACACTGCCGACGACCAAGCTGAAACAATCTTACACAGAATCATCCGAGGAACATCAATTGATGGATTAGCGGGGATCCCACGAGCGCGTGAATTAACTCCAGTGGTGACCTTGATCCGCCCATTTCTTAACTTCCGCCGTGACGAAATCACAGAGTACCTTCAAACGATAGAGCAACCACACCGCGAAGACGCGAGCAACAAAGATTCAAGATTCACGCGCAACCGAATTCGTACCGAACTGATTCCCCACCTAGCTGAAGATTACAACAAAAAAATAATAGCTTCCCTGATTCGGCTCGGCACACTCGCTTCCGAGGCGCAGGAAGAGATCGAATCGGTTGTTCGCGCGTTGATGGATCAGGTTGTGATCGTTGAATCCGACGAAGTTACCGTTGACTGTTCGAAACTTGTTATGCACTCAGACTTTGTGCAACGCGAAGTATTGAGAATGATTTGGCGTTTTATGCGGTGGCCAGAGCAAGCGATGAGTTTCGAGCAGTGGTCTCGTTTGTCTGATATAGTTGCGAACCGACTCGATAACGATGGTTTAACTTTGCAACTTCCAGGTCAGATTCGCGCGCAAAAAAAAGGCGGTCAACTTACACTGACACGCCTTTAGGTGTGATTCTGAAGCTTCGCCTGTTTGTTTAGTTATTCCACTGCGGCCTCAACGCCACCGGTAAACTTTTCGTCTTCCGCCTCATGGCCGACAAGTACCTCAGCTTTGTATCCACCTGTCGACTTGAAGTAAAAGATTAGAAAGATGTACGCGATTAACATGATGGCTGGAAAGATCGCCATACTTGCCAATGCTTTCTGATTACTTGTACTTCGCACTCCTGCGATCTTGTCCCAAGCTTGCTTTTGAGCCCCAGTAAGAACAACCTCGTCATCCTTCACTGGTTTGCCTTCCTTTGCCCTCTCTTGCTTAACTTTTTCCAACTCCGCAGCATCTCCCTTGAAGTCTTTCGAAAGCAATTCTTTTAATTTGTCGTCGTCGATATTGGTATAGTGAATAACCTCGTAAATGCTCTTCTTTTGGACAGTTGTTAACGCTCCGTTTTCAACTAGGCCAGGAACGTCCTTAGCCTCCTCGCTTGTCACCAATGCGCTGATCTGCTTATCTGCTTGAAGCGTTCCAATATACGGAAAACCTAGCGTCCCTACCGCGAGCATTCCGATGCCACTGATAGCATTTAAAGTGAGAGCACCGCCTTTTGGAGTCTGCTCAGAGACCACACCCAGCATCGTTGGCCAAAAGAACGTCTTCCCCACACCATATAGAGTTGCCGCCACAAAAATCATCACACCCGTTGTGAATGACAACGTAGTAAGGCCAACAATCGCCAAGACGGCACTAATGGCCAACAAGCCTAGAGGCGACAAACTATGTACGATTGGCCCGGCAAAGAATCGCAAAACCATCATGATGGCAGAGGTGTACACAAGGATCCAACCTGGATGGAACTTCTCCTTGGCTACTCCTTCCATGATTCCGGTTATCCATCCGTCAGTACCAATTTCCGTAGTAGCCAGTGGAATCATTACGAGCACAAGCACAAACATCAAGGCTCTGCCAATTGCTCGAGTGTACAGTCCGAAAGCCAAAATGATTGCCGCTCCAATCCCGATGAAGATTCCTTTTTGTGTGGTACTAAGTACTGTCGCGCCGCCGTTGGAGAAAAAATCCATTAATTGCAGGGTCACAAGCGTGCCCACAATGGCCGCACCCAGGACGCCGAACTCTGACAGCATCTCACGATAACTAACTCCAGACGTCACTCGCTCGTGTACAGGAAATGTTCTTGGAAGGAGCAAAAGAAGATAGATCACAGCGGGTAAGGCAATGGTGCCGACTTTATATCCCCAAGGCATATCCCCCATGAAGATCACAATGATTCCCGCTACGACCAAACCACCTGGCCAGCCGGCGTGAAGGATGTTGAGCCATTTGGTTTTCTCTTTACTAAACATCGTGGCAACGACAGGATTAATAAACGCCTCGACCGTACCATTGCCAAGTGCGAGAATCAGGCTACCCCAGTAAAGGAGTTGAAATGCAGTCTTTGGGTCGCCACCCTTGGAGACATAATACGCGCTAACTCCCATGATTGCCCAAATAATGTGTCCTAGAAATGCGATCACCATCGACACTTTGTAACCAATGCGATCGATCAACAAACTAAAGCCAATAATGCTCACTGCAAACGGCCAAATACCGATGCCGGCAAGTCGACCCGTCTGAGCTGGATCAAGCCCGAATTCTTCTCCCCATGTATTGATGAGAAACATACGCGAGATGAAGCCAAACGCCGTCGTGATTAGGGCGATAAAACAGCCCCAGAAAACAATCGTGTCATTCTTATTGTCAGTAACCATACGATCTCCAACTAACATTCATGGGCAAAGTGTGAACGCGGAAACTCTAACACCAGTGGGAGTTGAAAGGGCGAGAGAGTCTGGGTGGCCCAGCCGGGTGAACCCAAACTGCTGGGGAAATCTGCGAAACATATGAGTATAATGGCTAGCACTCGCGTGTAAACTGTTGGGAGATTCGGATTTCGGGCACTTTCCGCCGGTCGATTGTGTAAACAAAACATTGGCTAAATACTCCGTAATCCTCCTCGTTTAGCCAATTCTTGTAGAGCTTTGAGTGGTGAACTTTCGAATTCGCGAAAATCCTGTCGTTTTAATGACTTATCGCGGGTGAAGCATGGCGCAAATTGTCTTGACCTTGTTTGCTTGTTCAGCCTACTATTCCCCGCCATTTTGTGTCTCGATACTCCCAATGAAATGATGCAGCGGTCTTCGAAACTGCGGTTTTGGTTTTTCGTACTGCTGCTGATCAGCCTGACGGTTCGTTTGGCCGCTGGTTTTTGGTGGGAGCAGCATTTGCCGGAAGAAAGTAAGTTCGGATTTGGAGATAGCAGTAGTTATTGGTTGTTAGCGCAGACAGTTGTACGAGGAGAAGAATATAAGCATGGCGTAAGTGACGGGCGTATCTTTCGTACACCGGGATATCCAATTGTGCTTGCCTGTTTGTTTGCCATGGTGGGTGACGATCCTCCGGTAATTTACGCACGGGCTCTGAGTGCTGTGCTAGGTGTACTCGCTGTTGGTGCAGTGATTTGTCTAGCATGGCAACTGTTCGGTGCAGATGTTGCGATGGCAGCTGGTGCACTCGCAACGTTTTATCCGGGAGCCATTGCAATGAGCATGCTTGTTCTTGCGGAAGCTCCGTTTTGTCCGCTGATGCTCTTGCAGATGATTTGCTGGACGGCGGCCTGCAAAATAGACAATCCAAGTCGTCGAGTGATTTGGTCCGTGTTAGGAGGTCTCGCGGCTGGTGCGGCTGTGTTGGTGAGGCCAAGTTGGTTGTTGTTTACACCATTCGCAATTGTTGTTTCGCTCGCCTTACGGCGCGACAGAAAAGAGCATCTTGTAATTGGTATGGCCATGATGCTCGGATTGGTGTTAGCAATGACTCCTTGGTGGATTCGAAATTACAATGTTGCGGGGCGGTTTGTCCCTACGACATTGCAAGTTGGTGCAAGTTTATACGACGGTTTGAACCCAGAAGCGGATGGCGGCAGCAACATGTATTTTGTCGATCCAAGTCGCAGGAGGCTCACTAAATTGGATAAAGTAGCAACGACTAAGCCTAGCGAGCCGTTCGAAGTTCGGCTCGACCACCAGCTGCGCAATGACGCGGTTGATTGGGCAAAGCAGAATCCCAGCAGGGTGTTGCAACTTATGGCAATCAAGTTTCTCCGCATGTGGAACGCGTTGCCGAACGCCGCCGAGTTGCAAAGCTGGCCAGCGCGATTGATTGTGATGTTTGGTTACCTTCCGTTGTTAGTCTTCGGAATCTGGGGTTGGTGGAGTTTCAACTCGAGGGGCTGGCCTTACCTGCTTTGTTTTTTGCCGGCAGTTTACTTTACGTTGTTGCACGTGATCTTTGTTAGCTCGATTCGTTACCGACAGCCTGCGATGCTGCCGATTATTGTTCTGGCTGCCGGCGCGCTTTGTCAGCTTGTCTGTCGAAGCAAAAGTGAAAACTAACATGATGAACTATAGTCGCGATGGAACGTATTGGCTCCCATAGGGAAAACAGGGAATGGATTCCCGTAGTTCTCAGAACAACCGAAGAACCAGCGTTTACGACTCGCTGTTGACGGGCATGCGCCGGCTGATGGTACTGGCGATTCTGCTGGGTTTGGGCTTTCTTGCACTTTGGTTCTATGCCAAACACCGTGTCCATGAGGAAATCCGACTGCATGTCGAGTCGGCTTTGGCACAGCATTACGCGAGCCGCGGGATCATCGTGAAAGTTGGCGCGGCACGACTAATTGAAGGCCACGGCATCGAGGTTCGTGGAATTGTTTTCGCTCGTCAGAGTGATAACAAAAAGCTGTCGGAAATTGCGCGCGTCGACGAGCTGTTCGTTTCCTCGAACATCGCGATAAAAGACCTGCTTTCCATGAAGCCACCGCTTGTCGATCATGTCGCTTTGCGGCGAATGAAGTTGAATTTGGCTCGCGAGCCGGACGGAACGTGGGATGTGGAGTGGTTGTTGCCACTGCCTCGGATGGGCGAATCCAAGGCCCCCGTATCGATAGAAAACAGCACAATCGAATTGAGGTTGTCAGACGATGAGCAAAAGAAGCTTCTTCGGCTTCGCGATGTTTTCGTTACGATCTCTCAGCAAGAATCGCCTGAAGTGTTCAGTGTTCGTGGCACGACGTCGAGCGAAGACATCGGGCAATTCAAATTCGGAGGAGTCATTGATGTTGACACCGGTGCCTTGGAATTCCAGGGAGATATGAGTGACTTGCAGATATCTCCCGATTTGATTGCTTCCTTGCCGCTCGACCTTCCTGAACCCCTTAGGCCATTGGCTTCCCTGCGCGGTGTCGTCTCCTGTAATTTTTCGGCGGCTCGCGGACCGGATACTAATGACGAACTGACGTTTTCAGTTGACGGTTCGCTCAGCCACGGACAAATCGATGATCCGCGTCTTCCTCACCTAGTGACCGACATTTCCACTGATCTGCATTGCGACAACGGCGGATTCCGAGTCGAGAACTTTTCGGGTCAATGTGGAGCGAGCACGGTCAGCCTTTCCTACGTCCAACAAGGATTTGACCAAAATAGTCCGCGTCGTCTGAAAATCAATGCGAACGAATTGGTTCTCGATCAACGAATTGTAGAAGTTCTTCCGAGCGAAATTCGTAATTCCTGGGACAAATTTGCACCGCAGGGAACGATCGATGCCGACGTACAACTTACGTTTGACGGCGCAAAGTGGACGCCAAACATAACCGTAAAGTGTGTCGACGTCTCATTCGCTTACTACGAGTTTCCGTATCGCGTGCGCGGATGTATTGGCACACTCGATTGGAAAGAAGACTTATTGATCGTTGATCTGCGTGCACTGATTGGCGGGCGGATGGCGCGATTTGAAGGGCGAGTAATGAATCCGGGTCCTCGTTTCACTGGACGCGTTGATGTCACGCTCGATGGCCCGATCACTTTAAATGAGGAGCTAATCTCTGCGATCAAACCGAGTTCGCAAAGCGTGGTCCGCGATTTTCATCCGAGCGGCAAAGTAACATTTTCCGGTTACATTGAGCGCCAAGATCTGCGACAGGGCAAGCCCGACCGAAAGCTTGTTGTCCAATTGCTCGATTGCGCGGTCAAGCACGAAAGGTTTCCCTATCCGATCGATCGAATTCGTGGCACGCTAGAAATGCTGAATGGCGATTGGGAGTTTCTTAATTTGGAAGGATTCAACGATCATGGGCGTATCACCGGTTATGGCAAGTTTCGCCGAGACGTCGATGGCCGCGATTTTACGGAGTTGACATTCAACGGCGAAGAAATCCCACTCGACGACGAGTTGCGTTCCGCGATGAACCCCCGCATCCGTCAGGCGTGGAGTGATCTACGTCCCCGAGGCACTCTCGATTCGGTCCATGTCGACTGGTGGATTTCAAAGTCGGATCGTATCAATTCGATCGAAGTTCACGCTCGCAAGTCGTTAAGTGAACAGCAGGATGTGGCAGGGCGCAGCCTCACCATCTATCCTGTCTGGTTTCCTTACCGCATGGACGAAGTAACCGGAGTGTTCCGATATCGAGACGGTCAAGTAACGCTTGAGGAGATCTCCGCGAAACATGGCGACGCGCGGATATCGCTTGCCGGACAATGCAATTTTACGGACGATACTTGGCAAGTCGTTTTGACCGACATTGCCGCGCGCAGCATCCGGCCGGACAAGGATTTGATCGCCGCACTCCCCGGCCAACTGGGCACCGCGATTTCTACGCTCAAGGTGACAGGTTTGATGACGATCGATGGTTCGTTGAATGTATACAAAGACGCCGATCCACGACTTCCGTTGCGTGCCGGTTGGGACTTGAACCTCGATATGGAAGACGGCCAATTGGATTGTGGCTTGCAGTTTAATGAAGTGCGCGGCGCAATGCACCTTGCGGGCAACTACAACAAGTATGGTTTTCGAAGCCGAGGCAAGCTCGACATCGATTCGGCGATGTATAAGGACATCCAGCTGACGGCTATTAGAGGTCCGATCTGGATAGATGGATTTCGAGTTGCATTCGGACGCTGGGCGCGATCGGGTGAAGTCGGCGAAACTCCACCTCCGCTTACCGCCAAGGTTTTCGGAGGAACACTTGAAGGTGACGCTCAAATCGCCACGATTGGCAACTCTCGCTTTACCGTCCAAGGAAGATTGAAAGGAGCGGAATTGGAACAAGTTGCGCGGGATCTGGGAACGAAGGTAACGACCGTTACCGGAAAAGCCGATGCTCAAATCAGGTTGACCGGAAACAAACAGGGCACGTATACACTCGACGGCGACGGAAAAGTCCAGGTGTATAACTCGGATGTCTACGAAGTGCCGTTGATGATTTCGCTATTGAAGAGTATGTCCGAGCGGCGTGCCGAACGATTTGCATTTAAGTCGAGCAACATGGATTTTCGAATCAAGGGAGAAAACATTTACTTCGACCGTATCGACTTCAGTGGAGACAGATTCAGTTTGCGTGGAAAAGGGGAAATGAACCTGGACCGCCAGATAAATTTGACGTTCTACACGATTCTGGGACGAAGCGAATTTCAAGTTCCGATCGTCAGTCCAATCCTTGGATTGGCAAGTCGGCAAATCTGGCAGATTCACGTCGATGGAACGCTAGACAATCCGAATCCACCGGTTCGGGAAGTCTTACCGGGACTGAACGAATCGCTCCGACAATTGTTCCCGGAACTTGAAACACCACGAAATTCGATACCAGATCGATCAGCGTTGTCTCCTCGAAAAGTTTTAGACCGTGGTGGACTGCTCCGTAAATGAAAAGGACATTTTGAGGCAACAAATGAGTATGGGACCACTAGGAATGATTGCCGGCGCGACAGGATCTTCGCATTCCCAACAGGAAAGACCAAAGACAGACCAGGGAAACGAAATGAAACACGAGTCGGAGCGGAAAGAAAAGCAACCTGAGTCGGCCGACGAGCGCAAAAGCAAAGATCCGGCAGGACAAAGTGGCGGCCAATTGGATATCACGGGATAACATCTTTCGAGGGAGCATGGGCTTACTTAAGATAAGGAAAAACAGCGGCTAACATGTTTGTTTATAGAATTCGAAGTCTTGAATATTTCGTTGAGTGTAGACCATGAAGTTCACCAAGATGCACGGCGCCGGCAATGACTACGTGTACATCAATTGCTTTGAAGAGACTTTGCCATCCGCGGTCGATACACTAGCCCGCGACATGTCGGATCGCCACAAGGGCGTGGGTGGCGACGGGCTGATATTAATCTGTCCGTCCGAAGTTGCTGATGTTCAGATGAGAATGCACAACGCTGATGGCAGCGAAGCAGAGATGTGTGGCAATGGTATCCGTTGCGTTGCCAAATATGTTTATGACCACGGGATCTGCCGTAAGGAACAAATGAGTGTTGAAACGGGGGCTGGTGTGTTGACATTGATGGTCGATCCAAAAGGCGGCCCCATCGAACGAGTCCGTGTCGACATGGGAGAGCCGATTCTCGCAGCCGAGAAGATTCCCACGACGCTATCAGGCAATCCGGTCATCGATGCTCAGTTCGAATTC
>Ga0224508_10004090_pt1 | contig 11984 bp, 13 predicted proteins | sample SF_Jan12_sed_USG_4_FD_170157 | JGI IMG/M metagenome (GOLD analysis project Ga0224508, IMG submission 170157) | Sediment microbial communities from San Francisco Bay, California, United States - SF_Jan12_sed_USGS_21 | ecosystem: Environmental > Aquatic > Marine > Sediment | place: USA...
CCCATCAAGGTCCCGTACCATTTCGGTACGATCAAAAAGACCGGATATACGTTGGCAGTCGATTCTTGTGGCCTCAGTTCAGTGGGCTTGCAAACGAGGAGGAGTCCATATACAGACCGAGAACCACGTCAGTCTCCTAACGGAATAGGGGTACTGCAGTCAACGCTGGCAGCGGGGAGTTCTTCCGGGTTGCCGACAAAGCCGACGTACAGTCGTGGTTGCTGTGGTGCGTTATATGATTTCTGGGTTCGGCCGAGGCTGTGTGAAAACTCGCCCGTAGATATAATTGCTCATCCTTAATCGGGGAGCAATCAGTGAGCGGATTTATTGAAGGAGAGAAACGCTATCAGGCGACGATGTTCCCCGAACGTTTGGACGACTATGTCGGTGAAGACAACGCGGTGCGCGTCATCGATGTGTTCATCGATGAGCTAGATCTTACTGGTCTAGGCTTTCAAACCGAGGCAAAAGAGACAGGTCGACCGGGTTACCACCCGAGCATGATGTTGAAGCTGTATGTGTACGGTTAGCTCAACCTTGTGCAGTCATCCCGGCGGCTAGAGCGTGAAGCGCAGCGCAACGTGGAGTTGATGTGGTTGACCGGTCGGCTGGCGCCTGACTTCAAGACGATAGCGGACTTCCGCAAAGATAACGGTGAGGCGATTCGCTTGGTGTGCCGTGAGTTCGTGATGTTGTGCCGGAAACTGCACCTGCTTACCGAGGCATTGGTCGCTAGTAAGTTCAAAGCGGTGAACAACCGCGACCGTAACTTCACACGGGCGAAGATGAAGCGCCGCCTATTGGAGGTTGAAGCCAGCATTGAGCGCTATATGGACCAGCTCGCGAAAGCAGACCGCACAGAGGCGGTAAATACCAAGACGCAGCGACTCGAGGACAAGATAGCGGCAATGAAGAAGGAGATGTCGCGGCTAAAAAAGCTCGAGGTCCGGATGCTTAAGGCACCGGACCAGCAACTCTCGCTCACTGACTCCGATGCCCGCTCGATGAAGGCGCGTGGTAGCGGGATTGTGGGTTACAACGTCCAAACTGCCGTGGACACGACCCATCATCTTATCGTTGCGCATGAGGTTACGAATGCCCGTATTGACCGTCGCTAACTCGCTTCGATGGCGCGTCAGGCAAAAGCGATACTAGCACCCCAGCCTACAGACTCACTCACCGTGATCGCAGACCAAGGGTATTACCGAGGCGAAGAGTTGCTGGCCTGCGCCAACGAGAACATCGTGACGTATGTGGTGAAAGCCGACACCTCAGGGAAGCGTGGCAAGTGCGAGTTTGCTCGTAGCGAGTTCCGTTACATCGCAAAAGATGACGAATACGAATGCCCCGCCGGGGAGCGGCTTATCTACCGCTTTAGCCGCGAAGAAACGGGTAAGACTATCCGCCGCTATTGGGCATCAGCGTGCATAGGCTGTCCGATCAAGTCGCAGTGTACGCCGAGTAACTATCGTCGTGTGAGTCGGTGGGAGCACGAGCCAGTCGTTGAACAAGCCGAAGCGCGTCTGGCCGAGAAGCCCGAGATGATGCAAACGCGTCGCTCAACCGTGGAGCATCCTTTCGGCACGTTGAAAGCATGGATGGGCGCAACACACTTTCTGACCAAGACCTTACCCCGAACGAATACGGAGATGAGTCTGCATGTGTTAGCGTACAACATCAAACGCGTGATGCGGATAATGGGCACGAGGTCGTTGTTGGCCGCGATACAGGCGTAGCCAGCGACGCTTCTTGTCGTCGAGACAAACTGACATGCACGAGGCAATGGCAGTTCGCTACGCTACCCTCTACCGTCGCGAATGCCGAACCGATTGGACTAGCCGAGATACTGGACGGTTTTCACACAGCCTCGGCCAAGAGCAGTCGTTCGCGATGGGCGATGGTGATACCGTGCTCTTGGGTACCATCGAAGGTTTGTATTGAGCCGCTTCACCATAGGACCTTCGGCATCACTAACATCCCACATACCCGCTTCAATTTCTGCACTTAACTGATTCGGTACTTGATCCGGCTCGCCTACCGGTGGCGGCTTGTCGCCGGCTAAAGCCCAGGCGTCGTCGGTGCTGACCACCATACGCTCGGTTATCTTGTCCTTGGTAATATTCCAGACCATATTGTCTGTCGCCATGGATAGTGGGCCATCGTATGTTTGCCTTACACCTTCATAGATGGCGTAGCGGGTGCCTTCTTCATTAAAGAAATGATAGGCCACCGCATGACGGGGCTTTATCGTGCTCATTATCTTGCCAATTGCTTGCGGTGAGGTGTGAATCTGCGTGGCGACATAGAGCGCAACGGGCGGTGCCTGGTTGTACCGCTCCACCATTTGTCCATGCACATGAAAAGCTTAATGGACTACAAAGTCAGCATCCTTGGCATATTCGATAAACCATCTGTTCGGGAATGTATCGCCACCGAATACCAGTTTCAGACCATTCCATTCCAGCGAGTAACTGACTGAACCGTCACCAGAATGAATGGCGGGAAAGCGTATTTCGACGCCATTCTCTTGGTAAACCACCTGGTTCTCGCCGCGGTAGTCAAACTCATTCACTTCGATACTGCCCGGTATCGCCGATAATTTCTGTAACCGGGTAATGTAGTCCCAGCGGAAAGTTTTATTGAAACCGCGGAACGCTTCTGGCTCACGCTTCGGAAGATTGATTTGAGTCAATAAACGCCGGCCAGCCTCTGCCAGCATTGTGAGCCTCGGTCGCGATGCCGGCACGGGGAGCAAGCGGTGTTCCAGCTAGGTCGAAAATCGGTGGCAGTCTTGGCGCTGGCGATATTGGCTGTTGTTGCCGCCGTCGCCGCGATGCAGTATGTGCAACAACCGGCACTGCCCGAAACCATCGCTTCCGGTAACGGTCGCCTGGAGGCGACCGAAGTCGATATCGCAACCAAGTTCGCGGGGCGACTGTCCAGGGTGAACGCCAGGGAAGGTGACGATGTCGAGGCCGGTCAGATTCTGGCCAGCGTCGACGCGAGCGAGCTCGAGGCCGAGCTGTGGCAGGCGCAGGCACTGGTGACCCAGGCCCAAACGCAGCGCAGCGCGGCCGTAGCAGTCATTGCGCATCGTAGAAGTGAGCTGACGCTCGCCGAAAGGAACCTGGTACGTTACCGCACGCTGTACGAAAAACGCGACGTCTCGACCGAGCTTCTGCAACGCAATGAGACGATCGTGCAGACGGCGCGCGCGGCACTCGCTGCCGCGGAGGCCGAGCTCAACCATGCTGAAGCCGTCATCGAGGCTGCGGTTGCGCGGGTCGATGCAATACGCACGCGCATTGATGACAGCGAGCTCAAGACCCCGATCAGTGGCCGCGTGCTGTACCAGCTGGCGCAGCCCGGCGAGGTGCTGGGCGCCGGCGGCAAGGTGCTCACGGTGCTCGACCTGACCGACGTCTACATGACCATCTTTCTGCCCACCAGACAGGCGGGTCGGCTGCGGGTGGGCGACGAAGCGCGCATCGTGCTAGATGCATTGCCGGACTATGTCGTACCTGCCACGGTGTCGTTTGTTTCGCCAAAGGCACAGTTCACCCCCAAGGAAGTCGAGACTCGCACCGAGCGCGAGAAGCTGATGTTTCGCGTCAAGGTACGTATCAGCCCGGCGTTGCTGGCAGAGCATGCCGATATCCGCAAAACGGGCGTGCCGGGCGTTGCCTTCGTCAGGGTGGATCCGCAAGCCGAGTGGCCCGAACGACTGAGCGAGCGCCTGCCGCTGTGAGCTCACGGGACGAATACGTCGCCCGCGTCGTCGGTGTTCGTCACCGTTACCGTAAGAATCTCGCACTGGATGACATAACGCTGGAGATTCCCGCCGCCCGCCGCGTTGGATTGATCGGGCCAGACGGCGTCGGCAAATCGAGTCTGCTGGCGCTGATTGCCGGGGCACGTCGGGTGCAGACCGGTAGTGTGGAAGTGTTAGGTGGCGACATGCGTCGCGCGGGGTATCGCACATCGATCGCTCCGCGCATCGCCTACATGCCCCAGGGTCTCGGTCGCAACCTCTATCCGACGCTGTCGGTGTTCGACAACGTCGACTACTTTGGCCGTTTGTTCGGCCAGGGGCGCGCTGAACGTCGCCAACGCATCGACGAGCTGCTGGCCGCTACCGGACTCGCGCCTTTTCGGGAGCGACCGGCAGCCAAACTGTCGGGCGGCATGAAACAGAAACTCGGGTTGTGCTGCGCGCTGATCCACGACCCAGATCTGTTGATTCTCGATGAACCGACTACCGGTGTCGATCCACTCTCGCGCCGCCAGTTCTGGGAGCTCATCGAGCGGCTGTGGACGCGGCGACAAGCGATGAGTGTGGTCGTGGCCACGGCGTACATGGAGGAGGCCGAGCGCTTCGACTGGTTGGTTGCCATGACCGGCGGTCGCATACTGGCAACCGGGAGTCCGGCGGAGCTGAAGGCTCACACCGGCACACACAGTCTCGACACGGCTTTCATTCAATTGCTGCCTGAGACGCAACGTGCCGACTACCGCGAGCTCAGTTTGCCGCCTCGCCATGCTGAGCCCGGTGGTTCACCAGCGATCGAAGCCGACAACCTGACCATGCGGTTTGGCGACTTCACCGCCGTCGACCGGGTCAGCTTTCGTATAGAGCGGGGCGAGATATTCGGCTTTCTCGGCTCCAACGGCTGCGGCAAGACCACAACCATGAAGATGCTGACCGGTCTGCTGCAGCCCAGTGCGGGCGGCGCCCGGTTGTTCGGTCAGGCCGTCGATCCCCGCGATCTCGGCACGCGCGAGCGCGTCGGCTACATGACGCAAGCATTCTCACTCTACGCTGAGCTGACAGTGCGCCAGAACCTGGCGCTGCATGCTCGCCTGTTCCACCTGCCAGGCGATGCGATCGAGTCGCGCGTGCATGAACAGATTGAGCGCTATGACCTCAGCGATCACGCCGACGCGCTGACCGCAGAACTTCCGCTCGGCATCCGACAACGCTTGTCGCTGGCGGTAGCCACGGTGCACCAACCGGAAATGCTGATTCTCGATGAGCCAACTTCGGGTGTCGACCCGGTGGCGCGCGACCGGTTCTGGGAACTGCTGATCGATATCTCGCGCCGCGAGCAGGTGACAGTTTTCATCTCCACCCATTTCATGAACGAGGCTGAGCGCTGCGATCGAATCTCGCTGATGCATGCCGGTCGGGTGCTGGCGAGCGATGCGCCGGCAGAACTCAAGCGCGTGCGTGGTACAGCTACGCTGGAGGAGGCCTTCATCGCCTATCTGCGGGACGCTGCAAGCGATGAGCCCGAACCGATAGCGTCTGCCCCGGCTACGACGGCGGCGTCGCACTCGACGTCTCCCGGCGCTTACTTTCGTCCATCACGCATGTTGGGCGTGGCGCGTCGTGAGGCGCTCGAGCTGCGGCACGATCCGATCAGGCTGACGTTTGCGCTGCTGGGTGCAGCCGTCCTGATGTTCATGCTCAGCTATGGCTACACCTTCGATATCGACGAGCTGCGCTTCGCCGTGCTCGACCGCGACCAGACGCCACAGAGTCGCGAGTACGTGCAGAATATCGCCGGTTCACGCTATTTCATCGAGCACGCGCCCCTGCACGACTATCTCGAACTCGACCGGCGGATGCGCAGTGCGGAACTGAATGTCGCCATCGAAATACCCGCGGGCTTCGGCCGCGATCTGAAACGCGGCCGCCACCCCGAGATCGGCATGTGGATCGACGGCGCTATGCCGTTTCGTGGGGAAACGGTGCGTGGCTACATGCAGGGCCTGCACTACGACTATTTGTCGAGTGCGCCCACGTTGAGCGTGCGCGCCATGCCAGCCGTTGGGGTCGAGGCACGTTATCGCTACAACCAGGACTTCGAGAGCTTCAACGCCATGGTGCCCGGCATCATTCCGATCCTGCTGGTTTTCATCCCGGCAATGCTGACGGCGTTGGCTGTGGTCAGGGAGAAGGAGCTTGGTTCGATCACAAACGTTTATGTCACCCCGATAACGCGGCTCGAATTTCTGCTCGGCAAACAGCTTCCTTACATCGCCTTGAGCATGATCGCCTTCTTCGCACTGTTGGCAATAGCGGTTGCCTTGTTCGGTGTTCACGTCAAGGGTAGTCTGACGATCCTTACGTTTGGCACGCTACTGTATGTGACCGTTACCAGCGGTCTCGGTCTGCTGATGTCGACGTTCACCCGCTCGCAGGTCGCTGCGATCTTCGGTACCGCGATCGCCACCATGCTGCCCGCCATGCAGTTTTCCGGTCTGAACTCTTCCGTTTCCTCGTTACAGGGGGCGGCTGCGGTGATCTCCCAGCTCTATCCCACGACGCATTTTCTGATCATCAGCCGCGGCACGTTCAGTAAGGCGCTCGGATACACCGATCTGCAGGCGCCGCTGGCTGCGCTGGCAGTATCCATCCCCGTGTTGACAGCAGTGTGTGTGTTGATGCTGCGCAAGCAGGAGAAGTAGCTTTGCGCGGATTCGCCAAAGTGATGCAGCTGGGCATGAAGGAGATACGCAGCCTGTGGTACGACAAGGTGCTGTTGATCTTTCTGCTGTGGGCGTTCTCGTTCGGCATCTACGATGCCGCTATCGGTCAATCCAGCGAGCTGCGCAATTCTCCGGTCGCCGTCGTCGACGAGGACCGATCGCCGCTCTCACGGCGCATCATCGGGGCCATCGGCAAACCCGAGTTCCTGCCCCCGGAGATTATCAATTTCGACGACGTCGATCGCGGGCTCGACACTGGGCGCTTCACGTTCACGCTGCATCTCCCCGCGGGTTTTCAAAGTGAGTTGCTCGCTGGTCAGCAACCCGACATTCAGCTCAATATCGATGCCACACGCATGAACGAAGCGTTCATAGGCTCCGGCTACATCCGTAATATCGTCACCGACGAAACACTGCGCTTCGTGCAGGGCTACCGCAGCGACGCAAAGCCGCCAATCGGGCTTGCGCTGCGCGTGCAGTTCAATCCCAATCTGAACGGCGTCTGGTTCGGCGGCGTGATGGAGATCATCAACAACATCACCATGCTGTCGGTGATTCTGGCGGGCGCCGCGCTCATCCGCGAGCGCGAGCACGGGACCATAGAGCACCTGCTGGTCATGCCGATAACTCCCTTTCAGATCATGGCGGCGAAGATCTGGGCGAATGGACTGGTGGTGCTGGTGGTCGCCAGCCTGTCGCTTCGCATAGTCGTCAATGGCGTACTGGCCATGCCAATCGCAGGTTCGTTGTGGTTGTTTCTCACCGCTGCGCTGCTGCATCTCTTCTCGACAACGGCCATGGGGATTCTGCTTGCTACGATCGCACGCTCGATGCCGCAGTTCGCACTGCTGATGATTCTGGTCGTCTTGCCATTGCAGATGCTTTCCGGCGGCAACACGCCGCCCGAGAGTATGCCACCGGTCGTGCAGGCAATCATGCTGGCGGCGCCGACCACACATTTCGTGAGCCTGGCACAAGCAATTCTGTTTCGTGGCGCCGGCCTTGCCGTGGTCTGGCCGCAGCTGCTCGCGATCATCATCATCGGTGCAGCGTTCTTTTCGATTTCACTGATGAGGTTCAGGCGCTCGGTGGCATTCGCCTGAGTCGGGTAGTGTCGTGGTTATCGCGCAGGGGAGACGGCGGGGCGCATCGTTGCAGCAATAGATCCGCAGTTGATGCACCCCATTTGGATCGTCGCATCGCAAGATAGCTACGCGACGCCGCTGGTGCGGACGTTCCTGAAGTTCTTCGCCGACAATTTCGAACAGGTCAGAGTCGAGTATCTCGTCGCCAATCGCAGCACCTTGATGACGCCCATGTAGTCGGTTCGGGCTGTTAGGTCTGGCCCGGTAACTGCTCGTCCCGTTTGCGGATTGGCCCCCTCTGCTACGATCACGCCCCCGGTAGCTGGCGCCGACGCCTTGATCCAGATGTGTGCCTCCTCCAGCCCAACGTAGCCGAGCATCGGTCCAAGCTCGACGATTGGCAGAGCCTCGCCTGCGTTTGCCTTCGATTCGATCACGCTCATGACGAGTAACAATGGCACTAGGATATTGAAAGCGAAAAGGGACGAATCATATTGAGCCTCCGTCATTGTATCCGTGATCATTCGTGCCCAGTTACAGCTCCACTCGCGCCCGATACTGACCCGCTAAGCTGGACCCAAGGGGCTTAGTTTGACCTGTTATCTTAAAGCCACTGCCTGGCCGAACACAGCATTGTGCACCGCGGTATAGATCACTATCTGCGTTTTTGGCGAAGTCCGTTTTGTCGGCACTGCCGCAGAAGACCGGCCCTCGGCGTCTGTCGGAGTGGGCTAGAAAGCTGCCATTCCCCGAGCGGCGATGACGGTCTCTGACACCGACAAAGGGGACGACAGAGGCCGTCCGTTGCGGTGCAATACCACTCGATCGGAATCGACCCGAATTCTTTAAGTCGCATACAACTGGATATATTCACGAAGCGAAGTTAAGACGTTTGCGATGAATGTGGTCTGTTCCCGACCATTGAGGCCACGGTGTTAGAGCGTCGATTCCTCGGACGGTTTGGAGCGTCTCGAGGGCCGCGTCCAGATGAACGATAGTGTGCCGACCACTGTGGCGATCATGATGGCCTCCAACACCCAGGGGATCTCCCTGGTAAGGATCGCCCAAGTGACGAGGGGCACCATAGTCAGCGTGGATGCGTATTTGCCAACGACCGGGATAACCTGCTCGGCCTCCCAGTCACGGATGTAGCGGCCGAACCTGAGGTGCCCGATCAGCCAGCGATGCAGCCGCTCGGAGCCTTTGGAAAAAAAGAAGGCGGCGAGCAGAACGAAGGGCGTCGTCGGGAGGAGCGGTAGAAATACGCCGACAAGCCCCAGTGCGAGTGAGGCGTAACCGAGGGCAACGAAAACCCAGCGCTTCGATTGCGGCATCATTGGGACCCGCCGGCACGTATCGCTGGAAACGGACCGAACCGTCCGCCGTGGAAGACCGCAACTGCGCTCCGGTGAGCCCTCCGCATCCAGCTTTTCATTCGTCGTGACATCATTCGCTGCATACCCCGGTAGTGTGGATCTCCGTGTTTCGCGCTCACAGCCCAGCTCACGGTGTCGGCGCCAGTCGGCCAGGCTGGTTCTCCCGGCTTCAGAATACGCGCCGCTTCCGTAATGATCTGCTCTTTGTGCGAAGCGTTCTTTGAACGGCACCCGGCGTTCGTCCGAGCAGCTCGGCGAGTTGGGTTTGCGAGATCAGCGCACCATAACGTTCGACGGTATGAGCTTCGAGCACCGATGCCGTCGTTGTCGATTCTTGCATTGGCCGTGTTCACCTTGAATCAAATCACACGGCATAAGATTGCCAAGAATGCCACACAAAAAAAGCGTGAAAGACGGCCTGTAGAGGCCGCCTTTCGAGCTTGATTTTCGCAACAAAACAGTGTGTCCCTCGCGTTCCGGTGGTGCGATGCATATGCGCTGTTAGTTTGTGTTAGTTGCTGGTCCGTTCGAACAACTGATCCAATCGTTCAACCAAATCCTCCGCGCGCAAATGCGTGTAGCGCCGCAGCATCTGCATTGTTTTGTGGCCGGATATCGCAGCGACTTCCTGATCGCCGAGACCAGCTTCCACGAAGCGTGAGATCGCCTCATGGCGCAGATCATGAAAGCGGAAGTCTTTGATTCCGGTCCGATGCATGGCGTGATGCCATGACACCTTGAAGTCGTATGGGCCGCGCCGCTCGCTCCGGCGGCTGTACTCGCCGAAGAAAACGAGATCCGTGTCGATCGGACGGATAGGGTTGTCGAGCGCTTCTTTGAAAACCCCTGCCGCCACCTTCGTGAGCGGTACCGTTCGCGACGTGCCGTTCTTGGTTTCGGTGAGATGAACGACGCGTTTTTCGAGGTCGACCTGGCTGCGCCGCAGCGTTTTGATCTCGTTGAGGCGCATGCCGGTGTGCAGCGCGATACGGGCTATCCAGCCGAGCATCGGGTTCGAATGCTTGTCGACTTCCTTGAAAATCTTCTTTTCTTCCTCGGGGCTGAGTCGCCGGTCACGCCCCGCGCCGGCGGGTGGCTTGCGAACGTTGTTGACGGGGTTGTAAATGAGCCCCACGCGCCACTCGCGGATGGCGATAGTGAAGACGTGGGAAAGCAGGGCGAGCTCGAGTCTCACCGTGTTGGCGGATTTGCCCTCGGCGAGTCGCTCGTCGCGGTAGTTCGCCACGACATCGGGCTTGATCGCAGCGAGGCTGAAGTCACCGAGTTTTTCGATCAGGTGTTTCGATTTGCAGTGTTCCTTTTCCGAGGTGCTCGGCTTCTTTGTCGATGACACTTCGCGCAGGTAACGTTTGAGCGCCTGCTGCAGTGTCGTGCGTTCTGAGTCGACGCGATTGATGTAGACGCCACCCACCATTTCGTCTTCGGTGCGGCGCGCCCAGTCGGTCGCGTCCTTCTTGGTGCGGAACGTCTTGCTGGTGACCGGCCAGCCGGTTTGCGAACCACGGCCTTCCAGGTCTTCGATGGGGTGCGTGAAATCGTCGCCAAGGGTGCGCTCCGTAGCACAGGTGTTCCGAAAGTGTACCGCGGTACACGGGGGTTTTTAAGCGACGATCGTAAGTGATTGATTCTATGGTGGCCAGGGGCGGAATCGAACCACCGACACGGGGATTTTCAGTCGCATGTGTCGCGCCCCATCGCTATAGATATCAATCACTTACCGGGGTGCCCGTTGCGGAATTTGCACTACAAATCACCACAGTGCACAACTCATTCACGCAAAACTCACGCAAGCATTGCAGGCTATTCCGTTTGACATATTACGTTTAACGGAATAGTATCCGCCCATGATTCGGTCATTCCGTTGCCCGGACACGGAGGCGTTGTTCAATGATCGCGTCGTACGACGGTTTCGCAACATCGAACGGGTAGCGAGGCGCAGGTTGCTTTACCTTCATCGGGCGGCTCGCTTACAGGATCTTCGGGTCCCGCCGGGCAATCGACTGGAAGCCTTGAAAGGCAGCCGAAAAGGACAGTACAGCATCCGGATCAACGATCAATGGCGCATCTGCTTCCGCTGGAAGGATGGCGAAGCGCTGGACGTCGAGATAGTCGACTACCACTGAGGTTCAAGAGATGCCCAAGTTGTTGGAACCCATTCACCCCGGAGAGATCCTTCGCGAGGAGTTCCTCAAGCCCATGGGGATCAGTATCAACCGTCTGGCGCGGGAGATCATGGTCCCCCCTGGGCGTATCAGCGAGATCGTCAATGGCAAGCGCGGGATCACAGCGGACACGGCGCTGCGACTCGCCCGCGCGTTCGGCACCTCGCCCGATGTGTGGCTCGGGCTTCAGGCAGAGTATGACTTACGTGTGGCTAAACGGACCATCGGGAAGGAAATCGAACAGCGTATACACCCATTTGCGGCGTAAAGGGCGCGCACACGCGCACTGGTCACTTCCGATCAATTGAAATCGCTATCGGTCGCTCGATCTCCATTCGATTCGGCACCCGCGGAAAGTAGTGTGCATGAGGTTTCGCTCACAGCGGCTTCTTGGATTCCCTCGAGTGCTCCGCCACAGTGGCGGCGTCTCGATGTCGATTCGGAACACGCGCTTGAGGCGCTGGGCCCAGGTCATGGCCGCACGCCGTTGGGCGGGTGTCTTCGCGACGTCATTGCCGGCGCGCCGGCCGCGTTGCCCCGGTGTCACCTGCGCGCGCAGGGTGCTGTTCGGAGCAAACACCCCGTGGAAGCGGGTGAGGTTCACACGGGGTTTCGGCGCCAGCGTTGGGTGCCCTATGGCGCGCTTGAGCTTTGCAGCTTATTCTCCTGACGCAGTTACCGCAGGGCGTGATTCCAACACGCGTTCAAACGCGTAAGGTTTTACGCCGGTAGCATGACTGTAAGGCTGTGATAGCGAGAATATCCCGTACAGCACCAAACCGATAATGATGGAATAGAAACAGACGAGAACGCAGCGGCGAGTGGTCGGCGGAGTCAGATACATCGTC
>Ga0224508_10004091_pt1 | contig 11983 bp, 11 predicted proteins | sample SF_Jan12_sed_USG_4_FD_170157 | JGI IMG/M metagenome (GOLD analysis project Ga0224508, IMG submission 170157) | Sediment microbial communities from San Francisco Bay, California, United States - SF_Jan12_sed_USGS_21 | ecosystem: Environmental > Aquatic > Marine > Sediment | place: USA...
CCACCCCATGGACCTGAAAGACGTTCTTTGCCAAATCCACACCGACCCGAGTAAGCTTCATGACGGACTCCTTCTTATCGTTTGACTGATGATCAAAACACCAGTGTGGCACATCGATGCCGGTGAGATGAGGAGGAGTCCATCCCATTGCTTCTGGCCGTTTTCTGCCGCTCGTTGGAACTGATTTGAGCGAAATTCGAATGACCGCTCTCGCGTAGAAAGCTGACGCTCGAAATCTTGTCTGAATGATCTACCTGAACGGCGGCTTCCGGCCAGAAGCGGTCATTCAGAAGCATCCAGCCAGATGGGATTACGCCATAGCTTCTCAACCACGGCTTTGCATGTCCTCAAGCTCGTGTAGCTTTCATTGCCGACGAATCGAATATTTTGCGGTTTCGCTGCCAGACCTTGGCCGTCACCATGGATTACCCGCAAGAGATCCAGATCGAGTCCCTTCCAATGGCTTGGCGGGATTCTGCTCAGATTGTTGGAAGACCCGGCAGCGCCCCACACTGGTAAATCGCCATGCAGCGCTCGTTGAAGGATCTGTTTTTTGGCCTTCGAAACGGCCGGAATTAGGTTCGGCTCCGCCACCGGATCGCGCGTCTCGCCCCAGTTGCCGAAGGCAACAAAATAAACCGCTGATAGCAGATCAGCATCATCACGCGCTTGAATGCTAGCTATTTGATACCAAGACGCAAGGCCCCAGACTATGAGACTGAACCCAATCATCCCGATGCTGGCGGTCAGCCAACTATGCTCCGGCCAAAAGTGCCAAATCGCCGCGGCTGTCAGCGTGACCCCAATCCCAGCTAGTACTTTGTGCTGTTCTCGCATCCCATTAGAATACGACACGGGTCTTCGCCAGCCCCCCGTTCCTCTTGTGACGGAGTTCACATTATTTCCGCATAGCATGACGGAGCCCAAAGCTTCTGGGATTGCAGGCGACCGAGACCCCACTGACCCGCTAGACCGTGACCGCAGCGCATGCTGAAATCGCGCTGGAGCGCAGTTATGTTATGGCTCTCCCGGGTAGGACCCACTGGTACCGACACCATTCGCTAGGAGTAGCTGCCTCCGAAGGTCCGCTAACGGCGAAAAGCGGGCATTCGTCTACTATGCGCCACCGAATTTCGGGCGTCCCTTTTCATAGCGAACCTCGCCTTTGTCGAACGATGTGTCAGTTACCGAACACCTGCTCTAGTAAGTCCGTAGTGCGCTTTATGGGATCGCTGCGAATGGCGGCCTCCTCCTGGGCGAGATAGTGGAAAATCCCTTCCATGCCCTTCTCTACGACGTAGCCGGTGAGATCGGCGTCAACCTGTGGCACAAACGGCAGCGAATTGTAGCTGTCCATGGCCGCATCGTAAGACTGGGCGGCACCAACGTCGGCCAGACTCTCCTCAACAACCGGACGCATCTCGGCGGCGAGCGGCTCGGACATCTCTCTCTGGAAATAACGTGTCGCCGCATCATCTGGACCCCGATAGACGTCCATCACGTCATCCAGCGTCATGTTACTGATCGCTTGCAGGAAGAGCTCACGCGCTTTTGGCGTTGCCACCTCAGCGGCACGATTCAAGCGCAGCTCGAGATCATCGAGCAAAGATGACAGCCTCACCCGCTCGAGCGCGGACTGCACCGTATCGAGACTGGCCGGCAGGGGAATGTGGATCGCGGGATCCGAGTTGAAGCCATCCGTCTCGCCAAGCTGGGCGAGGACGGTTTCCGTCCCGACCCGCAGTGCCTCCTTGAGCCCACCGCCGATCTCCTCCTGAGACAGCTCCTGATCCTGCGGCGCTTCTGAGTCCGCTCCCCTCAGCAGTTCCTTCGCTCTATCGAGAAAACCGCCCTGCGCGAAGGTGTTCACGCTCAAGAAGAAACAACCGGCGAATACGGTGGCAGGGACTCGCAATTTATGGACACGACCCGGCGTTGCGCGACTCATTGGCTTCTCCTTGCTGGAGGCTGCGAAACTGAAGTCTACCGTCTCGGACGGGTGCTGACACTCGTCGTGACGGTTGTTTGCAATTCGGAACTGACAGCTTGCTGCGGCGGGGAACAGCTGGTTCGAAACGTCCGCCTATTTCTCCAAAGCAGACCGTCACGAACGGCGATCTAGGCCCAATCCCAATGTCCGCTTTCGGCAGCAAAAGCGGATTCGCATGAACCCGAATTTGATGCATACGTTAAGGAAACTCTGATCATTTAGTCGTTTTCGACTCGGCGTATCGATATTTCCGTTTGGGGATTTCCCGCTCGACATGGGTTACCCATCTTATTGATGTTCGTTCGTTTGTTTTCGCGGGGTTGCGCGCTCCAACCGGATTCAGGCGTAACTTGGCCGCAGGTTTGCTCGTCGTCGCTTCAATAAGTGTTTCTTCGCCATCACCAGGTTGCTCAGCGCACAGGCCACAAACAGCCGCTGCGCATTCTTCTCAAGCCCCCGGTAACGCACGTTCGTAAATCCGAACTGGCGCTTGATAATGCCAAACTGATGCTCAACCTTCGCCCGAACCCGCGACTTGGTGCGGTTCTTGGCACGGTCCTCCTCAGTCAACTTGCGATACCGGTAACCTTTTGCATTGGTGAAATCCTTCGCTTCCGGGGCTACCTCCGCCAGCGTGGCCTTCTGACCCGTATATGCCGAGTCACCCCATACCCGGGTCTCGCCCCCATGCAGTAAGTCCTCCAGCACCAGCGCATCGGCCACGTTGGCTGCCGTGGCCACCACCGAGTGAATCAGCTTACTGCCACTGTCCACCCCAATATGCGCCTTCATGCCGAAATACCATTGATTTCCCTTCTTCGTCGCACCCATCTCCGGGTCCCGTTGCTTATCCCGGTTCTTCGTCGAACTCGCCGCTTGAATGATGCTCGCATCCACGATCGTGCCCCGATTCACCTTCAGGCCATTCTCTTGTAGATACGCATTAATCAACTGAAACAGCTCATCACCCAGATTGTGGCGTTCCATGAGGTGGCGAAATTTGCAGATCGTGGTCTCATCCGGCACCGGCTCTCGGCCCAGGTCAATCCCCGCAAAATCACGCAAGGCCTGGGAGTCATAAAGCGCTTCCTCGGCTGCCGGGTCTGAGAGATTGAACCAGTGCTGCAGCCAGTGAATACGCAGCATCCGCTCCACACCCACCGGACGTCGACCCGCCCCCTCTGGCTTGGGGTAATACGGTTCTATCGCCGCCGCCAGTTCCCGCCACGGGATGATGGCCTCCATCTCCTCGAGAAACTGTTGCTTGGCGTCTTCTTACGATACTTGTCGAAACCGCTACCCGACAATGACTTCTGACGCATGCCCCGTTCCTCGCCCGTTGTCGATCAGCTTGTATTATCCTTCAAGCAGTGAATTAATCAGAGTTTCCTTAACGTTTACACATCCGTTTTGAACACCGGAACTGCCATCAGGACTTCGGAAAAATTCAGTCAAGTGCAACCATACATCAGACCTCGCGATCGAGTTTCAATAGATTGATTATGTTCCCGCCGAGAATCATGCGTTTGTCTTCGTCGGTCAGGAACGAGGCATTGAGAATCTGATCCATCGTATCGGGCCAATCGAACGGAATGTCGGTGCCGTAAACGACGTTCTCGACGCCCATCTCCGCGACAAGATGGCGCAGCCCTTCGTCCGAAAATACCATGGTGTCGGCAATGATGTTCCGACGCAGGTACTCGCGCGGCGGCAGCTCGTTTCTGCAATCGGTCGCTCCGCCACTCTGGCCCCGCAAATTCCGGCGGCACGCCACGTCGGTCCGCCCAAAATAGGAAGGTAAGTATCCGGCACCGTGCGCTCCAACAATTCTCAGCTCCGGAAATCTATCGAACGTGCCGTCGAAGATCAGGCGCGTGAGGAACACCGTGGTCTCGAGCGGGTTGCCGATGGTGTTACCAAGGTCACCCGGGAAGTCCAACCCACCCTCCTGCACAACGTTCGGTGCGCCGGCGGGATGGATGAACACGGGAACGCCGAGTTCCACACAGCGTTCCCAGAAGGGGTCAAAATCAGTAGAAGCCGGGACGTCGCCGTTGACGTGGCCACCGACCGAGGCTCCCTTGAACCCGAGCTCGTTGACGGCGTATTCGAGTTGATCTGCGGCGAGCTCCGGATGCTGCAACGCAACCGACGATAATGCGACGAAGCGGCCAGGAAACTGCGCGCAAAAATCCGCCAAACCCTCGTCTTGTACGCGAATGATTCGCTCGGCCAGTTGCCGATCTGCTGCATACCACCAGTACTGGTTGGCGCTGATTACGGCCGTATCGATGCCCCACTCGTCGAGAACGCCGACACGATTGGGTGTCAGAAGTGCCGGGCCGCCGATATTGCGCTCCAAGGGCGTACCCCGAACGACATCCTCGACCGCTCCGATGAAGGCATGGTTGTGGATATCGACGACCTTGACTCGACGCCCGTCGATAATGACTTCACGGCGAGCTTGACCGAACGCCGGCTTCGCGAGCATAAATCCAGCGGTAGCGCCGCAAACGGCGCCCAAGAAACTTCTACGACTGTGCATAATCCCTCCCTATTAATGGCTCACTAGTTGCTGGACGACGGCAGCTATCGGCCAGAAGCGGACATTCGTTAACGGTTAACGGTGTTCTACTCAGTTCTCGGACTAGCCAATCCTTCTCGTTATTCGACTCTCACGACGTGGGTGATCCCCGGCCCATGATCGAGGGACTCCCATGACATTGTTTCCCCATCGAAAGACAAGATCTTCAATCGGCCCGGCGTACTTCCCATCATATGTATGATGTCTCCCTCACAGCTGTAATCGGCGGAAACATCTATCGACACCATCGGCTTTAAGAAGCGAACCGTACCGTTTGCCATAAACTCCCATGATTGACTGTCATCATTGAGTCTGTTTCCTTCAAAAATCACGTGTGATTGTTGCCATTTCCCGATAATGTCCTCCGCACATTCAGCGTATACGAAGTTTGGCAGACCATAGACCACACCCGAGACCAAAGACAGGCACGCAAGCTTTTGCATTCTCTTTATCATTGTATGCTCCTAATAAAGCTTAAAGACCTAATCCTACATGCAGCCTTGGTATTTCCTCTCCAATCTGCCCGCCTAGTTATTACCTCACGAATGACTGCTATCGGCCAGAAGCGGGCATTCAGCTATCTCGCGCCTACGGGTACTGCAGTTCGCGCAAAAAGATCAGGATGGCCTCGATGCGCGGCTCCGCTCCCTCCGCTCCGCTCACCAATTGTGTAGTGGCATCGAACACTGCACCCCAGACCGGCATCACGCGGTCCCCATGTGCTGCCGGCATATCTCGACCGTCGATATACGCTGCTACCGCCTCGGCCGGGAATTCCCCTCCGTTCCGCTGGCTCAGCGTCCGCAGATTCGGCACCGCGACAACCATCACTGCGCCGACTGGACCATCACCTTCGCCTAGCGAACCGTGACATGAGGCACAGTGGGTAGCAAAGGTTTCTGCACCAGAGGGCAGCGGTATGGTTTGTGTTGCACACGCCAGCATTAGTACGGCTAGGGTGATAATTGTCAGAGCCCTCATGTTTCAATCATAACCAGCTCAACGTCGATTGGATGTCCCGTTCCACGCCACCGAAATCAGCCATCTGAACGTCTGCTTTCGGCGCAGCGGACATTCAGAGAGGATTAGCGAACTCTTGCACGCTACTCCCATGCTGACCGAAGCGGTAAGCCGGCCATAAAGTCCGAGTTCGCGCCTTCTCGAGGACTGAACTTCTGCGGTCGACCATTGTTCACTTCGGCAAGATAGAGATTGCCTTCTTGGTCAACGCTGATGCCATGCACATTCCACATCGCGCCGGGCCATTGACCCTGGCTACCCCAGGAGTACAAAAAATGCCCCTCGGAATCGAACTTTATGATCTTACTTGTAGCGTTGTCTGCAACCCAGAGGTTCCCACTAGTATCGAAGTAGAGGACCTGAGGCGTGGACGGATTGCCAGTGCTGAACTGATGTAGAAACTCCCCGTTTTCGTTAAACACTTGAATCCGCCGATTAGTCCGGTCCGTGACATAGACTCTTTGTGTGTCAGGATCGACCTGAACGCCGTGAACTGCGTTGAAATACCCCGGCCGCGTATCATTGGGCGGGTTTCCTTCCTGACCCCAGGTCATTAAGAAATTTCCCTCGGAGTCGAACTTGACGACGCGACTGTTCGCGTAACCGTCGGCGACGAACAAAGTGCTGTCGGGTAACCAGGCCAGAAACGTCGGTCTGTTGAAATGACTCTCGTCTGCGCCGGGTTCGCCTGGAACACCCAACGTCTGAACTAGTTCCTGCCCATCGTTGGTAAACTTGTATACGGCGTGTTGTCGGTCATCGACCACCCAAACATGTTTCTCAGGATCGTAAGGATTAATTGCGACGGAATGTGGGCGCCTGAAGATCGAGTCCCATTGCGTCCATTCTTCGATGATGTTGCCTTCTGCATCGACGACGATCAGGCAATGTTCCCAGCGTGCATCGATCCCTAGCGTACCCTGCCACGCGTTCCAGCCATCCGAGCCGGTGTTACCCGGGCTCGTCACAGGACCAACCGACGCATTCCGGAATGGCGTTGCAGCTACCGGGTAGGAAAGACTTGGAGCGACCTCCGGATAGGGCACCTCCTCAGGGCGCTCCAATGCCGGCAGCTCGCCGCGCATGAGAATGTATACGCGATCGGGGCTCTCGGCGAAGATGCCTTGCACGGCACCCCATGTCCAGTCGTCGTGCCCGGCTAGCTGTGCAAGCGGCTTCGGCCAGTCTGGCACAACCTCGTAGGGACCAGTCTGATCTTGACCACCAACGATGCCCGGAACCGCCGAGAAACTTGTAGAGATTACGGCAGGCGCATCGTTATCAGCATCTTCCTGATCAGCTAACAAGAATCCGACAACGATACCTGCTAAGGCCGCTACGACTACGATCACGGTCTTATTCATCAATCACCTCCGACGTGGATGTTAACCGTTAACCAACGTCTGCTTTCGGCTGCGGACATTCGACCGGATGATCTCACTCAAGAAATCGCCGTGCGGACTCGAGATCACAGCTCCACTGAGCTATTTCACCCTCAGGTAAGTAGATCATTTCTCGCCTGTCCGTGAGTGGCTCAGCGATAAATTCTGGATCCTCGAGCATAAACTCGATCTCAAGCCGTGTACCGCCTTCAATTAATCGAAATCGCTGGACCACATGTTTCTCAGCTCCCGATGGGACACCGGCTTGATACGCATCCAGATGGTCGGCGAATAGCCTAGTATCGACAACCAGTGTGTCTTCTTCCCACCATCCTATAGCGTGACCCACGATTGATCTTTCTCCACCGTCAGGGTGACCGCGCCCATCAAGGTAAACGGTCTGATGAAAGCCAGTGGCGTAACTTCGCATCGAGACCGTGCTTTCTTCTTCGTTGATTCGAATCTCCAGCGGATGAATGGTGGCGAGTACGGTTAAATAGGGTTCCGCGAGTCCAATACACTGCGCCACAGGGTTTTGATCTGATTCTTCGTTGTAAGCCGACTGCGCTACCCGTGCCGCTTCGGTTAGCTGAAGATTCGCCCTGAAATACCCTTCCGAGCCACCCGGGTAACTCACCAGATTGGTCGAATCAACGCTCCATCCGCCTTCTATGGACGTTACTGCTTGGGCGGGTTCGGCAATCGCTTGAGTAGGTTCGCCGGTAATCGAATCGAATGATGTCGGTATGACCGTGCCGTCCTGTTTCATTACCGAGGTGAGAGACCCGTAAGGGCGCCCGTCACGAGCCGGATGTATTTCGACGTTGATGTTTTCGCCCACCGCGATCGAATCGCGAGTCCAACCCATACGCGACATTACTGGAATCCCACCAGCCTGCAGACTCCACTTGACTTCACTACCGCTCTCATCGGTAGCGTCTATCGCAATGTAGACGTGAGGATTACGCCAGCTAAATTCAACGACATTCCCTTCAAGCGCCAGTATCGAGTCCGTATCCAGCCCCGCGTCACTATGATGCCCGAACACGGGCAACGCGAAGATGATGACTAGAAGCGGCACAAAGAAGCGTTTCATGAATTCGTCTCCCCCGATTTATGCAGCAGCTTGCATACTAACTGTTAACGACCGTCCGCTTTCGCCAAAAGCGGACATTCGCTCGCTCTTACCGCGTTGGCTCGAGGCCCCCAGCAGGATTTCTGATTCTCTCGTTGAAGGAACCCTCATCCGCAGGCGCGCAGAAGTTCTCTCGGAGCTCGCGACCGGGCAGCAAGGCGTAGGTCCTCGTCTCAACCACAACAGGGACCGTATAGATCTCTGGGTCGTGGATCACCATGTCCAGCTCCAGGGTGCTATACCCAGTACGCCGCCAGCGTTCTTCGAGGCGATAGGCGTCACTGTGCGGATTGGCGTAGGAGTCAAGCCAGGTTCTGTCATCGAAACCCGTCGTCTCGACAACGAACGTATCCCCCTCCCACTGGCCCACGGAGTACCCGAGCCAACGCGGGTCCTGATCCGCGGGTGGCTCGCGACCGTCTACCCATATATCGCGCCACGTTCGCCCAAGTTCGAAAAGCTGAACGACTCGGTCGGAGACGTGGAAGATCTCGAAAGGTCTAAAATCCAAAAGCATTCGTGTGACGCCTACCGGGTTGCACTCCCCCGCTGGATCGTTCCCAAGCGCCGGAGGAATGGCGCGCGGCCCATAGGAAGGCAGCTGTGAGTCGTATTTCGCCTGACCCTGTGACGTCATCGATGCCGGCTCCTCGCCTGTGACCGAGCGTTGCGGGCCCTCGGAGCTGGCCCAAAACCCCGATAAGTCGCGCGCATCATATTCGCCTTCCTGCGGTCCAGGGGCGGGCTCGACTAACCCAGTCGCACGAGCGGTTTGGAGTTGCACACCATTGACGATTATCGGCTCGGTCCGGCTGAGCTCGCCGATGTTCGTGCCCGCCCGTGAGGGGTAGATGGTAAACGTAAGCTCATCTCCCGGCTCCAGCGTCGTTCGGGTCCACCCGGACCGTGTCAGGACCATGGGGCTGTTCATCTCCGCGCCCCAACTGACCACGTCGCCCTCCTCGTCAATGACATCAAAGAACAGGCGGGCGTGCGGATTCCTCCAGACGAATTCTGTGACGGTTCCCGTTATCCGGGTAGGGTTCGTCCAATCATATGAGACCCGGGTGCCGTGATGTGCGGAGATTTGGCCAGAAGCCACCAGCAACCCGAAAAGCATCGAGCCTGCCCGCCTCGGCCTGCTTAGTCTTCTGAACCACTCCAATATCGGTGTCATGGCATGCTCCCCTCTTCTTGCACACTTTTGATAGGGGAATATTACCCATTTACGCCCTCTGAAAGCATGAGCCAAATGTCTGCAGCCAAATAGCTGCCATTCCCTCTCTAGCGAGGATACCCCGAATGTCCGCTTTTGGGGACAAACTGGACGTTCGATGCCGTCACGTGAATAAGCTCCTAAACGGCGAAGTTCGGCCAAAAGTAGACATTCGCATAAGCTCGAGAATTCTGCATACGTTAAAGTGAATTCGGCAGCTTTTGGTCCCTAAAGCTGCCACAGAAGAGCTCCTCGAATTTGCTCATTTACACCGCTGCCGTTCCTAGCGTGGGCCCCCAGCAACTTAAGGTAGATTCTAGAAAACGTTTCCGCGGAAACACGGATACGTCGAATTCGACCGGAGGCCCGGAGTCCCCGCACGTCGACTAAGCTGGCCCGGGGAACCTCTGATTCGTTAGCCTAGGGAGTGGAAATGGTCGAACATCCGCTGCCGCATCGCCTCGTCCGGCAGCCGTCCGAATCCCGCGCCCATGTTGTCCACGACATGATGAGGCTTGCTAGTTTCAGACAGTGCGCAGGTAACAGCCGGATTTGAGAGCGCGTACTTGAGTGAGAACTGGGCCCAGGAATTACAATCGAACTCGGTTGCCCATTCCGGTAGTTCGTGTCCGGCAACTGTGCCGAAGTAGGCACCATTGACAAATGGACGGGTGGTAATAACGGCTACGCCATTGTCCATGGCTGCCGGCAGAATGCGGTTCGCAGCATCCGGCTGCAGCACAGAATAATTGACGTGCAAAATATCCAGTTCTCCGCTTTCGATGAGCTTGACCGTTGGCTCTTCCTCTACCTGATCGGTCGTATGAGTCACACCGATATAACGCGTCCGTCCCGCTTCCTTCCACTCCCTGAGCGTCGGCCAGTGGTTGTCCATATCCATCATCAGGTTGACCATGAAAAGGTCGACCGGGTTCTTGCGCATTGCGCGTTGTAAAGTCTCGAGGTGCTGCACTCCCGCCTGCCGGCCACTCACCGTGATTTTTGCCGACAGGAAAGTGTCATCCAGCAGATTCATCTCCGCGAGGATGCTGCCCAGAACAGGTTCTCGACCGCGCAGGAAAGACGGTGTATCAATTACTTTCCCCCCCATATCCACCATGGTCTGGATGACGGACATGGGGATTTCCTTGCCGCCTTCCGGAAGTTCCATGAACATTCCGGCGGAACCCAGACCGCATACCGGCAATTCTTCACCTGTTGTCGGGATTGTTCGCCGACGCATGGTCTCCTGAGAGAACGCAGGTACAGGAAGAGTCGCGGCAACGGCGGTCGCGGCGCTCCCAGCGAGAACTTGTCTTCGGTTGAGTGTTTTCATAGCTGATTTCGAGGGCAACGCTTGTCGAAACGTATCGGAACACTAGCAAAGTCGCGTTTTTGAAGAAAGCCGACTCGGAAAGGTCTGCGTATTGCCTGTGGGTGGCGAATTAGCAATTCATAGCGGAAATCATCGCAGAATCCAAGACTTGTCAATCTCCGCGTGATCAGTAGGGTTTGGGGATCGTGCGTAACCTGGCCATCCTTCTCATCCACCTGATTGTGACGATCACTCGCTTGCTGGGACCGGGTGGTCTTCGGTCAGTCGCTGCGGAATCACTGCTGCTGAAGCACCAGCTTCTTGTCCTCAATCGGTGTCGGGAGCGCGCACCGAATCTTCGTCCGATGGATCGGGTGATTGCGGGACTCTGCGCGGGATTCCTGCGCCCTACCCGCCTCACCCGCTCTGCCATCGTGCTCAAGCCCGCGACGATTCTCGCCTTCCATCGAGCACTGGTGAAACGCAAATACCGCTTGCTGTTCACCCCTAAGCGCCGTGGGAAGCCAGGCCCGAAGGGCCCCTCGGCCGAGCTGATCGCCGCTATCGTTGAGATGAAACGACGGAATCTCCGTTTCGGGTGCCGGCGGATCGCTGAGCAGATCTGCTTCGCCTTCGGCGTCGATATCGACAAGGACGTGGTCCGACGTGTGCTCGCGAAGCACTTCCGCCCCGAGCGCGGCGGTGGCGGTCCGTCGTGGCTGAGCTTCATCGGACACAGCAAGGACAGTTTGTGGTCCGTCGACTTATTTCGCTGCGAGTCGCTGATCCTCAAGACCCATTGGGTAATGGTTGTGATGGATCAGTACACTCGCCGGATTATTGACTTCGCGGTCCATGCGGGCGCTCTTGATGGCCCAGCGGTCTGCCGCCTGTTCAATCAGGCGATCGCCCGCACAGGCACGCTGCCCCGCTACCTCAGCAGCGATCACGATCTACTCTACGAGTTTCACCGCTGGAAGACGAACCTGCGGATCCTCGAGGTCGGGGAGGTCAAGACCGTCCCCTACGTGCCGCTCTCACACCCCTTCGTTGAACGGCTCATCGGGACGATCCGGCGGGAGTTCCTCGACCTCGTGCCATTCTGGAACGCCCATGATCTTGAGCAAAAGCTCCACGCTTTCCAGGACTATTACAACCGGGATCGCGTTCACCGAGGACTCGGAGGCGCGGTTCCCGATTCGAGCCCGCTCATGTCGGAGCGCAACGTCGTTCGTTTGGACGATTACCGCTGGAAGCCATCCTGCCGCGGACTCTACCAACTGCCCATTGCCGCTTGACTACCAATTCGCCTCCGACAGGTGCCACCACACTTAGTGACTT
>Ga0224508_10004092_pt1 | contig 11982 bp, 12 predicted proteins | sample SF_Jan12_sed_USG_4_FD_170157 | JGI IMG/M metagenome (GOLD analysis project Ga0224508, IMG submission 170157) | Sediment microbial communities from San Francisco Bay, California, United States - SF_Jan12_sed_USGS_21 | ecosystem: Environmental > Aquatic > Marine > Sediment | place: USA...
TGCCCGACCGTTCGACCAAACAATTGGAGTTGTTCCCGCGCGCCGGCAACGTTCCTTGCCGAAAGCAATTCGTGTTTTCCGGGATGTCCGGACCGGTCCCGGCAGCTTCTGATCCGATCACCGAACGGCAATATGGGGCACAAGTTAACGACAAAGTCTCCGTGTTTCTGGTGTTCGACAATGAGGAATCGGCAAACCTGGGTGTGCCGTTGCCGAAAGGTCGCGTTCGCGTTAACAAGCTCGACCTCGAGGATGGTTCCTTGCAATTTATTGGTGAGGCATCCATCGATCATACGCCGCGCGACGATTCGGTCAGTCTGCTTCTCGGGTCGGCGTTCGATATACGGGGCAAGCGAACCCAGGTCGATTTTCGCTTAGATCAGCGCGCGCGGTGGATAACCGAAACCGTGGAAATCCAGATTCGCAATCAAAAGGACACCCCGGTAACGGTGGCAATTAGAGAGTCCATGTACCGTTGGGCGAACTGGTCAATCACTCAAACGAGCCACGACTATACGCAACCCGATGCACGAACCATCGAGTTCGGGTTGCCGGTTCCCGCGCGTGGTCAACAAACCGTAACTTACACGGTACGTTACTCTTGGTGAGACGTCGTTGGCGGTCGTCCTGCCAAGTACCGCTCGAACTCGGTCGCCGCATCGATAACCGCACGCACACACATGGCCAAGTGCCGCGGTGCGCCTTGACTTGATCGCTCTAGGGCTGCGGCGGCACGCTGTAACGTAACGGCGCCGACGTAGGCCGCCGCTCCCGCGATTTGATGCGCAGATTCGCTGATTCGGATCAGGTCACCGTGTCTCAATGCGGCGCGCAGAGTCGCCACCTGCTCGGGCAAAGCCGTGCACAACGTATCCAAGCTGCCTAACCATAGGCGTTCATCGCCGCACGCCAACCGCAAGCCCTGTGCGGCATCGATCACCGTACTGGGATCGCCGCCGCCAGCTGCCATGGATATGGATTCCACGAAGCGCGCGCGCCCCGGGAAGAACGATACCAGGAGGGCAAGGAGACTCGCCTCCGCGATCGGTTTAGCGAGAAACCCGTCCATCCCGGCGCGGATGAAATCCGCCCCGCCGCCAATCACATCGGCGGACACGCCGATAACCGGGGTATGCGCGATACCGGATGCACGTATTTGCGCAGTCGCCTCCACCCCGTCCATATCCGCCATATGTACGTCCATCAATATAATGTCGCACGCCACGCGAGCGCAGGCGGTTAGCGCGTCTTTTCCGGAGGCCGCTTCGGTTACCGAGACGCCCATCTGCTGCAACGCCTTGGACAGATATTGGCGATTGATCCGGTTGTCATCCACTACCAATACGTGCAGACCTTTCCCGCAAAACGCTCCTTGCGAGGATACCGGGTCCGGACCTCCTGCCGTGCGCCATGGCGCCTCGGGCGCCTGCGTACCCGGTAACGGTAGACGCACCCGCACCCGTGTGTACGCATGACGCCGGCTTTCGATATCGATGTCTCCGCCCATCGCCTCCACCAAGTTCTTGGTGATCGTGAGACCTAGACCGACGCCGCCATGCCGGCGCTTGCGGCGCGCATCCAGTTGTTGAAACGGCGCGAATAGTTTAGAGCGGTGGGCGGCGGAAATCCCCTCTCCGGTGTCGGCAATCATGATGGTAACAACCTCTGTCTCATATCGCGCGGCGGTGACCTCGACGCTGCCCCGGCTCGTGAACTTAATGGCATTGTTGACCAGATTGTTCACGATCTGACTGATCCGCGTCGGATCTCCACGCATCCACGCCCGCGCTGAGTAGTGAACCCATAGGCGCAATACCAAACCTTTTTCCTCCGCCAGCGGACGCAGCAGATTGACATTGGTCTCGAGAATCGCCGGCAGGTACAACACTTCGGGATATATCTAGACTTGCCCGGCTTCGATCCGGGATAAGTCCAAGACATCATCGATGATGTTCAAAAGATTATTGGCGGATTCCTCGACCGGCTTGAGCAGGCGGCGTTGTTCCGGACTTAAGTCGGTTTTCGCCACCAGCGAGATAAATCCCAGAATCCCGTTTATCGGTGTGCGAATCTCGTGACTCATGTTGGCGAGAAAGGTGGACTTGGCTTGATTCGCCCGCTCGGCGGCGCGCCGCGCCGCAATCAGCGCCCCTTGCATGCGCTTGCGTTCGGTAACATCGCGCGCGATGCCATGAAATCCCACTATTTGTCCGCCTGCGAATATCGGCCGCGAACCGATTTCAAAGGTTTTTAACTCGCCGGTCTTGGTATACGCATCGAGCTCGAAACTGATATGCATCTCACCTTTGGCGTGACGCCGCCACATCGCTGCGGCTTTGCTCATCTCGTAGGGCGCCACGAGCTTTTCCCAGGTCAGTTCGCGCGCTTCCTCGACGGTGTATCCCAGCAACCGTGTGACAGCCCGATTCCCCACCAGAAAGTGTCCGGACAAATCGGTGGTGAAGACGATGTCCGTGGCGTTTTCGAACAGGTCTCGGTAGATATGTTCGGCCGCGAGGTACGCGGCGGCCGGTTGAGATAGCGGGTCCTTACGCATATCCGACGTCATGTCTGCTCCTATCCATGCATGTGCGGCTTTCCTGCCACCACAAGATTACACCCTTATCGCTCCGTAATACGACCCCCCCCCGGGGAATCCTGCTACACTAGCGCGGCTGGCGGACCTTCGCTTCTCGCTCTATGCACAAACATAAACTAGAGGGTCCGCAACATGAATCCAACCCACCGCACGCCGACCGCGCGCTTGCTGCTCGTCGACGACGACCCGGTCGTGTTACACACCCTACTGCATGGCTTGCGGGCCGCCGGGTATGATGTGGTCGCAACCGCAGACCCCCACCACGCGCTGCTTGAGTACACGCGACGGCCGCCGGATCTCGCGGTGCTGGATATCGGTCTACCGGGGCTGTCTGGCACCCAATTGGCGGTCGCGATGCTGCAACATCTGTATCGCCCGATCCTGATCCTGTCTGGGCACAGCGAGGCAGAGCACGTACGCGCCGCCGTCCGCACCGGGGTGATGGGGTATCTGGTCAAACCGGTGGCCGCCGAACACCTGATCCCCAGCATCGAGACTGCCCGCGCACGATTTGCAGATCTGCGCCTGGGTATGGCCAAACGGTGGCACATTGATGCGGAAGGTACACCCCCCTTGTCCGGTTTATTGGACCAGCTCGCGTTCGGGTTGATGGTTATTGACCGGCAACACAGTATCGTGGTTCAGAATCGCACCGCACGCCGGTTGCTGGACTTGCGGACCGTGCTCAGTAACCGGAATGGAAAACTCGTCGCGGTCGCCGAGGGTCGCGCATCCCGATTGCATGCGGCTTTAGAGTGCGCGCTGGGAAAGACCGGGGCGCCCCAGACCGCGGTACTGCCCCTTCCCTCGCACCACGCTGAGGTTACTTATCAACTCCTCATCTCCCCATCTACAGAATCGGCGGACCCCGAGTACGCTACCGCGATCATCGTCGATCCCTATCAACCGACCCCTGCACCGGCCCATATTCTCAAAGCCTTGTACGGGCTCACGACCAAAGAGAGTCGCCTGGCGCAAGCCCTGTTGAACGGTGATACTCTAGATGGCTTCTGTACGACCCGCTTCGTGAGTCCGAACACCGCGCGCACTCAACTCAAATCCATCTATCAAAAAACCGGGACCAACCGGCAGGTAGATCTGGTGCGAACGCTATCCAAGCTGTTCGGTAACGTAACACTACCAACCTCGGCGTAGCGCCTTTGGCCTATCGCTGTTGTTAACCCCGCAATCTCTCCAGGCGTAGGCGATGTCGCTCGTCGAACAATAACCGGGAACCGAGCGAAATCGCCAAGAATGAGCCGAACCCGCTACCCGCCGCGATCAGAAACATGATCAGAATCTGATATTTGACTGCTTCGATGGGCGGCGTACCAGACAGGATCTGGCCGGTCATCATCCCGGGCAGACTCACCAGACCGGCAGCGGCCATCGCCGTGATGGTGGGCAGCATGGCGATGCGCGCGGCCTCGCGGCGGGAGGCGGCGATTGCCTCCAGCCAGCTGTGCCCGAGGCTTAAGCGCGCCTCAATACTGGCGTGGTGGTTGAGTGCCGACTCGTTTAGACGATCAAGCCCGAGCGCCACCGCACTCATGGTATTGCCAAGCACCATTCCCAACAGCGGCACCGAGTACTGAGGCGTGTACCAAGGTGCGGGTTGCACGATCACGAGCAACGCAAATACCGTCAACGCAAAACTGGACACGAACATCGCCCCGGTGCCCAGCGCAAATCCTTGCACGCCCCGGGCCGGATGCTTCTGCCGCGCCCAAACCTCGCGTCCCGCCACCAACAGCATGGCGATGGCGATCAGCGTGACCCAACCCAAGTGAGCGTTGGCGAACAACGCTCTCAGTACCAACCCGACCAGGAGCAGTTGCACCCCGGTGCGCAGCGCTGCGACCAACAGATCTCCGGTGATCCCCAGGGCCATGCGCAGCGACAGCCCGGCCAGGACCAATACCAAGCCGGCCGCGGCAAGCAAATCCAAATATGACAGGGGTATCACACTCATGGGCGGTCGCGGTTCGGAGCATGCAATACGCCGTTGTTCACTTCCAGAATGGTGGCGGCGATACGGCGGGATTGCGCTGCGTCATGGCTTACCCAAATCACCGCACATCCGGTCTGCGCCCGGTAATCGGCGATCACCCGCTCCACTGTTGCGGCACTACCTGCGTCCAGCGCCGCGGTCGGCTCGTCGAGCAGCAAAGCCTGCGGGCGACACCCGAGCGCCCGCAGAATCGCCAGACGTTGCCGTTCACCGGTCGACAACCCAGACACCATGCGCTCTAGGTGGCTATCCTTGAACCCCAGTGCATGCAGCAGCGGGATATTCACATCATCAAAGCAGTCGGCCAGACGATCGCTCCACCAAGCACTCTCCGCGGCGACATAACCGACCCGCCGGCGCCAGTCGGGTCCACTGAACTCGCGCCGCTCCTTACCATCAAGGTAGATGTTCCCAACCACCGGGTCCAAGTCACTGATTGCACGCAGCAACAGGGTTTTACCGGATCCGGACGGTCCCATGATGGACGCCGCTTCACCGCCTTCGAACCGCCAGGATACCGGCCGTAGGGGATTGGATTCCCCACCCTCGAAGCGGCGCGCGTTCGCGAAGTTTTCTAGTCGTAGCTGTATCACAAACCTGGGTTGTCTTAAGCGATCCGGTCGCCCGGCCGGACCCTGGTATCATCTGCGGTTTATTCACAGGTATTATTTCATGCTCCGGCGGACTGTTGAAAAACAGATCGGCGGCGCGAGACGCGCACGCTCCGACCGCAAATCAATCATGCGAATGTTTGATTTGCCGCAGCCCAGCACCGGCAATGGCCGAGCTTGGCTAGTTGAAAACGGGCCGGACAACCGTTTTCAGCATCGTGCTAGCAACCCTACCATGGAGATCGAGATGACCGAACCAATCGTGGCGCAAACCGAACCGTACGTACTGGAACTCAAGGCCGGAACCTACTGGTGGTGTCGCTGTGGCCGTTCCAAGAACCAACCGTTTTGCGATGGTTCGCACCAGGGCACGGAATTCGAGCCGCAAGAGATTAAACTCGGCGCGGACAAAAAAGTGGCGCTGTGCGGATGTAAACGAACCGAAAACGCACCATACTGCGATGGCACCCACGCCCAGCTTGGAGACTAACCTAAACTCGCCGGTTGGGGTCGAGCAGAGTTTACCGCCGGCCATCGTATTCACCCCCGGCGAACCGGCGGGGATCGGCCCGGATTTGGCGCTGTGGTTGGCCCGACAGACCCTGCCGTGCCGACTCGCGGTGGCTGCAGACCCGGAGTTACTCGCCGATCGCGCGCGTTCCCTCGGCACATCGATCCACCTGCGAGACTGGAAGAACGAACCGCACCGGCCGGGCTCCTTGCAGATTTTGGAAACCGCGTCGTTGGACGCGCCCGTCACCCCGGGGATTCTGACTACCGCCAATGCCCGCTACGTTTTGAATACGTTGGACTGCGCCGTGGACGGCTGCGTGGCGGGCGATTTCGACGCGCTCGTAACCGGTCCGGTACACAAAGGCATCATCAACGCGGCCGGGATCCCGTTCACCGGCCACACGGAATATCTAGCGCAACGCTTGCGGGTCAGCCAAGCCGTGATGCTGCTCGTCGCCGGGAACTTGCGGGTCGCCCTGGCCACTACCCATGTTCCTTTGGCTGAGGTCAGCGCGCGCCTGGCCGCGTTGGACCTGGAATCGGTTATCCGGATTCTGGCTACCGATGTCGAGCACAAATTCGGCATCGCCGAACCGCGGATCGCGGTTTGCGGTGTCAATCCCCATGCCGGCGAGGGCGGACATCTCGGGTGCGAGGAGAGCAGGATTATCGCACCGGTCGTAGCACGCCTGCGCGCACAGGGTTATTCGGTACACGGCCCGGTACCCGCCGATACCGCGTTTACTCCGACTGCGCTGCGCGACACCGACGTCGTGTTGGCCATGTATCACGACCAAGGTCTACCAGTTTTGAAACATCAGGGTTTCGGGCGTGCAGTCAACGTTACTCTGGGGCTGCCGATCGTGCGCACGTCGGTTGATCACGGCACTGCTCTGGCGCTGGCTGGGACCGGCGCGGCGCGGCCGGACAGCTTGCGAGCCGCGCTGACACTGGCAGTAGAACTCGGCATCGCAAGCCGGCCTGCAGTGCCATCGTCCACCACCAGCCACCCATGAGCCATTCCGGTGCAACCGGTCCCGGACCGACGCCATTTCCCAAGAAATCCCTGGGCCAACATTTCCTGCACGAGCGCTCGATCATCGAACGAATCATGACCACGTTTGCACCCCGGCCCGAGGACCATGTCATCGAGATTGGGCCCGGCCGCGGTGCGTTAACCGCCCACTTGGTGGACCGAGTCGCCACCTTGCACCTAGTTGAACTGGACGCCAGCCTGGTTGCACGGCTGAAAAACGAGTTTGCGCACAAAACCGTACACATTCATCACGCGAGCGCACTAACATTCGATTATTGTCGGTTCGCCGTTCACTCCAACAAAGTCCGGGTTCTGGGGAACCTGCCTTATAACATTTCAACTCCGATTTTGTTTAGACTGTTGCGTTACGATTACTGCATATCGGACATGTGCCTCATGTTGCAGAAAGAAGTCGTGCAACGAATCCAGGCGGCGCCCGGACGCAAGGCATACGGACGCCTGTCGGTGATGATACAGAGTCGATGTGCCGTTGAGCCGCAGTTTTCGGTGGCGCCCGGCGCTTTCGTCCCCCCGCCCAAGGTCGATTCTGCAGTGCTTCGGCTGGTGCCATTCGATCCACCGCGGTTTGACATCGCCGATCCCGATCGTTTCGCCGATATTGTACGTCTAGCGTTTACCAGCCGGCGAAAAACGCTGCGCAATGCCCTGCAATCAGTCCTGAACCCGGGGTCGATCCGTGCGGCGGGCGTGGACCCGCAACACCGCGCTGAACAACTTAGCGTTGGTCAGTTCGTGGCCTTAAGTCGCGTCGCATGAGGGCCGCGCCGGCAGATCTTCCACCACGCGTACCAAGGTCGCGGGGCCACTCGCCTTGGCGAGGCAGAACCTGGCGCGTGCTGAGCGCCATAGTCGTCGGTCTCTATGCGCCGCTGGTGCAAAGCGGTTATTTCGATTGCAGCGTTGTCTACGACGAATTCGACAGTTTGATGAACAACCAGTTTCTGATCGAACCCGGGCGCTACGTGGCGACCGCTTCGCAACGGCTTACCCACGCGCAGTACGAAGAGCTGCAGAGAGACCGTTTCAAACTGCACGAAGAACGCAGCGGTCTGGGAGTGTTGGTGTTTCGTACTGGTATGAATGTACATGGCAAAGCACTGTTCCGGTTCGCTCCGCCGATCGACGGCGGCACCCCCGATCTGTTGGTTGAGCACACCATCGTATTTGCACGGGTCGCCGACGGATACGCACCACGCTGGTTGGCGCCGCTGCGGGTCAAGGCCGGCGGTTACGTCGATCTCGATTCCGGTGACACCGACAACCGCGCACCGCTAAACAGTACCAGCGCCGAGGCGGCGCGGTTCGACCTGGTTTATCACTCGGACCCTGGCAGTGGAGAACTGATCATCGAGGCGGTGCCTCCGGCTGCGCTTTTCTTTCCCATCGAATCGTTGTGTCACGGGCCGGGCGACGGTAAGCGCTGATGGTAAACGGAAGACCAGTCGCCGGAGGTTTCAGCCGCGCCGAGCTCGCGCTGCGGCGGCCGATGTGCATTCAAGACCGACCATCGTTTCCTCGATCCAGGCTTCGGCCTCGGCGTTAACCTGTTTCGGACCACGCCCATCCGGTTCGATAGGATGGCCGATGACCACGTCAATCACCCCCGGACGTTTGACCAAGCCGCGGCGCGGCCAGAAAGTACCGGAATTATGGGCCACTGGGACCACCGGAACTCCCGCCTTAGCCGCGAGGGTCGCGCCGCCCACGTTGTATCGGCGCCGCTTCCCCGGCGACAGCCGCGTTCCCTCCGGGAACACGACCACCCAGCGGCCTTCACGCAACCGTTGCACCCCCGCGCTGATAACAGTCTCCAGCGCACGCATGCCGTAGCGGCGGTCGATGGCTATAGGCTGAGTCGCGGCCAAGCCCCATCCGAAAAATGGGATCCACAACAGCTCGCGTTTAAGCACCCAGGCCTGGGCGGGAAAAATTAACTGGAACGCGATCGTCTCCCACGCGGATTGATGCTTCGACAAAATCACGCTCGGGCGTTGCGGCAGATTTTCCAAGCCGGTGACGCGGTGCGTCAGGCCACAGGTGACCCGCAGCCACCAGATGACGAACCGCGCCCAATTGGCAATGAATCGCGAACGGCTGACCGGGGACAGCGGGTAGGCAATGATCGCGAACGGCGTAAACAGGATCGCGGTGCCGAGCTGCCCGACCAGAAACAGCGTTGAGCGCAAGCCCTGGAGCACGGTTAGCCTGGAGGTTCCGACTGGGTCAGGGACTGAATGCGCTGATCGACATTGCCTCCCAAAAGGGCATCGGCAAACCCGGCCAAATCGTCAAACTTCAACACTCGCCGGGTGCCGGTTGCGCCACACACCTCGGCCAATGCCGCTTCGCCGACTTGCCGATAGCCGGTATTCAACAGTACCGGCAGCGCATCAACCGATACCGCAGCCTCGATATCGCGTAGCGAATCGCCAACCACGGGGACCCCGGTTAGACTCATTTTCAACCGCAGCGCCGCCTCCTTGAGCATTCCCGGCCTGGGCTTACGGCATTCGCAGCCGACGTCGGGATGGTGAGGACAGAAAAAGATCGCGTCAATTTCGCCTCCTTTGTATCGCACCTGTTCCAACATCCGCGTATGAATTTTGTTGAGTGTGTGGATATCAAAAAGGCCGCGCCCGACACCGGACTGGTTGGTCGCGACGATCACCCGGTAGTCCGCGCGGCACAGGCGTGCGATCGCCTCAAGGCTTCCGGGAATCGGGACCCACTGTTCGGGGGTCCGAATATAATCCTCGGAGTCCCAGTTGATGACACCGTCGCGATCTAGGATGACTACGCGCACGTTTGCCGTTCCTCGTTATTCCGTGAACTCGGACACGCGAATTCTTCCCTGGATGTGGCGACTGTCTCGGGATTCGAGTTTCTGCATTTTTAACCAGAACGCCTCATTGAGATCGAAGTCTCCGGCAATCGCCGTACCGATCAACAGGATCAGCAGATCGGCGCACTCCTCGGCCAACGCGTCTTTAGATTTGCCTTTCGAGACACAGGCGGATATTTCACCCAGCTCCTCAACCATCAGGGCGGTTCTATAGACAAGATCCTCACCCCCCGTTTCCATGAACCGATGTTTGTCATGAAACGCTTGAATTGCGGCCGTCATCGCGCGGTAAGAATCCTTATTCATGAGCTTGAGAGTCCTGTGGTCAGGTGAGTTTGGAAATATCCGCGGCACCGAGAAATAAACCATTCAGGCGCTTGAGTAGCGCTAAACGGTTGCGCCGCACTGGCGAGTCGTCTGTCATCACCAGCACCGCATCAAAGAATTGATCCACGGCATCACGCAAGCCCGCCAACCGTTTCAGCGCGCCTTGATAGTCCCGCCGCGCAAATGCCCCCGCCACCTGCGTCGATAACGCATCAACATCCCGAGCGAGGCGCTTTTCTTCGGGGGCTTCGAGCAGCGTCGTATCGACACTGTCCGGCACGTCGTCCGCCGCTTTACGCAGAATGTTGCGGATGCGTTTGCTCGCCACGGCCAGATCGGAGGCTTCATCAAAGCCTCGAAATATTGCGATCCCTTTGAGGCGTTGATCGAAATCCAACGGCCGCGGCGTTGCGCATGCCGCTACCGCTTCGATCTCGTCCGGCCTGAAACCGCGATCCAGATAATACGTGCGCAAGCGCTCCATCACGAATTCGAACGCCCGAGACGAAGCCCGCTGGCAGGCAGCCGGATCAGCGTGAGCGGATTGGTAAAGTTGCGCCGACCGCCCGATCAAGGCACCCAGATCCAAATCCAACTGCTCTTCAATAACCATACGCAGGACTCCCAGCGCGGCGCGTCGCAGCGCGTAAGGGTCCTTATCGCCGGTGGGTTCCTCCCCGGCCGCGAATACCCCAACAATGGTGTCGATCTTGTCGGCAATCGCGACCGCCTGCGCGACCGCGCCGCGGGGCAGCTGGTCACCGGCAAAACGGGGCTGGTAATGCGCGCCGATCGCCTCCGCCACGGCCTCAGGCTCGCCGTCGAGCCGGGCGTAGTAGCGCCCCATTGTGCCCTGCAGGTCGGGGAACTCGCCGACCATGTCGGTGACCAAATCCGCCTTCGCCAGATGCGCCGCACGCTTGCAGTGGTCGCCGTTAAGCCCCAGTTCGCTGGCCAGAAAAGCGCACAACTCGCCGAGTCGCTCGCTTTTTTCGAATACCGATCCGAGACGCTTGTGAAACAATAAGCCTTTCAATGCCGCTCGACGGTCCGCCAGCGTCTGTTTGCGGTCGCTGTCCCAGAAAAATTGCGCGTCCTTAAGGCGCGCTCGAAGAACCCGTTCGTTGCCGGCGCGCACTCGACGCAAGGACTTGGTTTTAATGTTCGCGACGGTCACAAAATAGGGCGCTAGTGCCCCGTGCTCGTCGCAGACCGGAAAATACTTCTGGTGATCGCGCATCGAGGAAATCAGCACTTCGGACGGTAACTCGAGGAACTCTTGATCGAACTCGCCCACCAAGGCGTACGGCCATTCGACCAAGCCGGTCACTTCATCCAAAAGCGCATCGTCGATCAGGGCAGTTCCGTGTCTGCGCCGTGCCGCATTGCGCACTTGTTTTAGAATTTCCGCGCGGCGTACGGCAAAGTCGGCGAGCACCCAGCCCGGGTCGCGTAACAGCGCGGCATATTGGTCGGGATGGGAGATGCGCAGGGGGCCCGGACTGTGAAAGCGATGGCCGCGTGTGCAGTCCCCAATTTTTACCGCCAGGACTGCTCCTTTAACGACCCGCGCCCCATGCAGCAATACTACCCAGTGAATCGGCCGGACAAACTCCGCGTCGCCCGACCCCCAGCGCATGCGTTTGGGGATCGGCAACTTCGCCAACGCTTCTTCCACGCACCCGGGGAGAAGGTGTGCGGCGGGCTTTCCACGCTCGGTGTAGCGGTGGACCAGGCGCCGGGTTCCACCGATATCCACGGCCAGCAACGCATCGATACTGAGACCACATGATTTCGCAAACCCCAACGCGGCGGGGGTCGGGTTTTGGCGGTCGTCAAACGCCGCGCTTACGGCGGGGCCACGGCGCTCCATAACCTGGTCCGGCTGACGCCGGCGCACCGCCGTGATGCGCACCGCCAGACGACGTGGCGCGGCGAACCACTCGACACCGGCGTCCTCGGAATCGGTGAGTCCGGTAGCGTGCAGTTGTGCACTCAGGCGCTGCGAAAATGCCACCCCCA
>Ga0224508_10004093_pt1 | contig 11978 bp, 9 predicted proteins | sample SF_Jan12_sed_USG_4_FD_170157 | JGI IMG/M metagenome (GOLD analysis project Ga0224508, IMG submission 170157) | Sediment microbial communities from San Francisco Bay, California, United States - SF_Jan12_sed_USGS_21 | ecosystem: Environmental > Aquatic > Marine > Sediment | place: USA: California...
TTCCGCCCACTACGACCACTACGACGACGCTTCCCCCCACGACCACCACCACGACGACGCTTCCCCCCACGACCACAACGACCACCACGACCATTCCCCCGACCGGTGGCGTGGTCTACGTAAGCGCCGTTTCTGGGGAGTCCGAGTGTTGCGAAGCGGACACGACGTGGACGGGCAGCGCCGCGGTGAGGGTTCGCGACGCTGACAACAATCGGGTCGAGGGCGCGACCGTAACGGGGGTGTGGTCAGGTGCCTTCGCTGGAGGCGCAACCGCCGTTTCCAATCCAGGGGGAAATGCGGCCTTCGCGACGGCGTCCATCTTCGGCCCGGGGTCGTTGACGTTTACCGTGACGTCGGTGTCGCACCCCGATCTGACCTATACCCCGGCCCTAAACGGCACGACCTCGGTGACGATCATGTCCCCGTTCTGAGGCCTCAAGACGCTCGTATCTGCCCGCTAAGCCGTACCGGGAGTGGGATTCGAACCCACACGCCCTTTCGGACAACGGATTTTGAGTCCGTCGCGTCTACCGTTCCGCCATCCCGGCCTATGCGGTGATGTTAGAGCCAGAGTCCCGAGTCGAGGAGTAGTAGTGGGAACGTTCGTGCGGACCTTCTTCCTGGTCACCGCGCTGTTCCTCGTGGCGGGGGTGCCGGTGCTGGTGGTGTCGTGGCAGGCCAATCGCAAATCAATCACTCGGCGGTTCGCCGCCACCGCCGCCGGGATGGGGGTCTTCTTTGGCGTGGCGGCGGTGGGCTCTGAACAACTGGTGGACGACTGTGGCGGGTCCGGCAGCATCGCCTGCCTTGACGTGGGCTACCAGGGGCTCCTCTTCTTCGTAGGTCTCGTTTACCTCATTGCCTCGATCCTGGTTGCCTTCAGTATCGGACGACGGTAGCCGCCCACCACTGATGGCGGTGGGTGGTCGACGGTGCGCGGTTGTTTCTAATAGGTCCATCTCCCTATTGGCATACTTGCCCTGAAGTGTCAGAATGGCGGTCCAGGGTTTTCGCGCTTCGGGAAACCAGGAGATGATCGAGGGCCATCGCAGGGGACCGCCAGGCGCCACGGTAGTGGCCACCGCTAACGAGGGAATTTGGGACCAGCAGATGCCTCTATCTAGAACTCGTCGTCGGCACGCGAATGATGACGGTGCCGTGCTCATCGAATTCGCCCTTGTTATTGGCCTGTTCTTCGTTCTCGTTTTCGGCATGGTCGACTTCGGCCTGGCCATCAACTCCAAGACACAACTCACCAATGCCGGTCGGGAAGGTGCCCGGCTCGGAACCGTCAACCTCGACCCCGGAGTGGTTGAAGCCCGTATCCGCGAGGCGGGAGCCAATCTCGATCAGGACGTGCTGGTAGTGACCGTGACGTGCGAGAAGCCGGACGACTCTCCGTGCACGGGCTCTGCCGGCGTCGACGGCGCTCTCGGGAATGGAACATCCGGTGATTCAATCGTGGTGACCCTGGACTACAAGTACTCGTTGATCACCCCGCTCCCTGGATTCATAGACAGCGACAACAGCATCGATCTGCAAGCCGTCATCGAAATGAGGATCGAGTGAAGCTGGTTCGGCGTATGAGGGACCGGCTGGAGGGCGACGATGGAGTGATCCTCGTTCTGGCGGCATTGCTCATTGTGGTGCTATTCGCTCTGGCGGCGCTCGCCGTCGACATTGCGCTGCAAACCGAGGACCGCCAGGAGCTCTGGAACACTGCCGATGCGGCCACGCTGGCTGGCGCCTCCCAGCTACCCGACGATCCCGAAGGAGCCGCCGCCGAAGCGTTCCGGTTCGCCCTCGACAACGATCCTGAGCTGGCCGGGGAACTTGTCGCCACCTATCGCTGCATCGTGGGCGATAGGGACAACGACGGCCTGCCCGACCTGGCTGATATCCCGGCAGCCTGTGACCCTGGGAGCGATTTTGGGACCACGGCTCCACCCTGGGTCTGTGCCGACGGGAAGTGCTCGGCCGTGTGTTTTCCGGCTGAAGGCGACACCTGCAACACGCTGGTCATGGAGCTCAAGTCGACCGTCGACTACGCGTTCGCGCCCGTTATCGGCAAAGACACTGGTGAGACGGGGGTCGTGTCGGCCGCCTGTCGGGGGGCTTGCGGAAGCCCGTTGACGGGACCACTCGACCTGATTCTTGTTATCGACCGCACCACCAGCATGAGCGACGCTGATCTTGCCAACGCCAAGGCCGCGTCGAGGGCGCTCCTCAACTTCCTCGACCCCACCCAGCAGCGCGTCGGTCTGGCAGCCATCAATTCTGGTGACGGGTGCACTGGAAAGCTTCCCGAATCCGGAGGCCGCTGGCTGCTGGTCGGACTCAGCACCAATTACAAGAACGCAGCAGGAGATCTGAACACCGCCAGCTCGCTGGTATCGACAATCGACTGCCTCGAGAAGCAGACGGGAACCGACCTGGGAAGTCCGATTAGCGACGAGGCATACGGTCAGCCGGATGCCCTCAGCCACTTGCTGGCGTTCCGCAAGCCCGGGGTGAAGCAGGCGATCATGCTCCTGAGCGACGGGGCAGCCAACCATCCTGACTCCCGCGCCAACCACTGCCAATACGCTCTCGACATGGCCAACAAGGCGAAGGCTCAAGGCGTCGAAATGTTCACCATCGGTTTCGGTATCGCGGGCAAGGCCTGCGGGGACGACACGGGCGACTACACGAGCGCGGGGAACTCCGTATCCCACCTGCTGGCCGCCATGGCCAACGATTCTGGTGACAACTGCGGGGCCGGCGAGAACTCCGACGGCGACAACTTCTTCTGTGAGCCCAAATCGGGAGATCTCAGCAAAGTTTTCCTGGCGGCCGCCTCACAATTGGTCACTGGCTCGAAGCTGGTTCAGCTACCCCCTGGCGCTTAGGTCAAATCTGACCCGGGGTACTAACCGCGAATAGTGCTCTCGACCTAGCGCTCTCGGTGGGTTCTAAGCTACTATAAGTGGTGAGCAAACCACTAAACGTGAGAGTAGTTCAGCCGATCGATATGCCTATGTCCACACGCCTTTTTCGCCGCTCATCGGAAGATGACGGGGCGGTGCTCATCGAGTTCGCGCTCGTTATTGGCCTGTTCTTCATGCTCGTCTTCGGCATGGTCGACTTCGGTCTGGCCATCAACACCAAGACCCAGATGGCCAACGCCGGCCGCGAAGGCGCTCGGTTGGGGTCCGTGAACCCCGTTGAATCGGACGTTGTAGACCGCGTCCGCGAGGCCGCCGCCAACCTCGATCAAACCATCCTCGGCGTAACGGTGAAGTGCGAGAAGCCCGACGACACTCCTTGCCCCGGCACCCCGCTGGGCCACATCAGCAACGCAGTATCAGGCGATTCCATCATTGTGGTGGTCGATTACACCTACGACCTCCTCACTCCACTCCCTGGTTTCATCAACAGCGGCAATGACGTTGTGTTGCAGAGCGTCACGGAAATGAGGTTTGAGTGACGGACCGAATCAAGGCGCCACTAGCCGAAGAAGACGGCTCCATCCTGGTGTTGTCGGCATTCCTGTTGATCGTTCTGTTGGCCCTGGCTGCTTTCGCGGTCGACCTCACCATGCAGTCGTCGGATCGTCAGCAACTCTGGAACAGCGCAGACGCGGCTGCCCTGGCGGGCGCCGCCTTGTTGCCCGATGGTGTAGCCGCCGAGAATCAGGCCGAGGATACGGCTCTCGCAAATGACGATGACCTCGTCGGCAGCAACCTGCTGACGACGTTCCGTTGCCTCGTCGCCGACAAGGACGGTAATGGAGTTCCCGATTTCGGTGAGGTCGGTCCTAGCGGCGCGTGCAACCCGGTGGTAGGGATCACACAAGGAATCCCAACAGCAATTCCGCCTATCCCCGGCGGTTGGACGTGTGCTAACAATGTTTGCACAGCGGTGTGTATCCCCGCGGTTGGTGACACCTGCAACACCATCGTGCTCGCCACCCAAGCCACTACCGACTTCGCCTTCGGGGGCGCCGTCGGCATCGATAGTGGGGAGACCCAGATCCGTTCAGCCGCCTGCCGCGGCACCTGTGGCGCCGGCTTAACCGGGCCCGTAGACCTCATTCTCGTTTTGGACCGGTCGGGCAGCATGACAGACGCCGACATGCAGCGGGTCGAGGACGCTTCGCTGGCGATGCTCGGCTTCTTTGACCCGATGATCCAGAAAGTCGGCCTGGCGGTCCTTCCTGCCACTGACGGCGACCTATGCGGGAATGCAAGCCCTCAGTCGGGTGGCCGCTGGTTGGCGGTCCCCCTCAGCGACGACTACAAGAAGGACACCGACGGTGACGGTATCGCAGACACCGTCGATACCGTGACCAGTGAGCTCGGGCGTGTAATCGTGTGCAGCAACGATGACGGCAGCACCAATCTCGGCAGTCCGATTCGCGACCTGGCGGGCGTAACCACTCTGACCGGCGACGATGCAATGAGCGAGCTGCTCAACAACGGACGGCCCGGTGTCAAGAAGGGCATCGTCTTCCTCTCGGACGGGGGAGCCAATCAGCCGGGGGTGCCTAACCCGTGCGAATATGCCTGGCAGCAGGCGGAAGCTGCCAAGGATCAGGATATTGAGATCTACACAATCGGATACGGCGTGGACGACCCGGACGCGCCTGGGCGCAGCGTCTTCTGCGACAAGGACCAGACCGGCCCCTACGGGGAGGTCCTGTTCCCCGACCCAGACCCCACCAAAACTGGAGCGCCGGTTACACGGTTGCTGGCCGACATGGCTTCGGGCAACGCCGGCGACGACTGCACAGCAACGACCACCGACGTGGAGAACACCGACGGCGACTTCTTCTTCTGTGTTCCATTGGGCTCCGATCTGGACACCGTCTTCCTGACGATCGCCGCCGAGCTCGCCCAGGGCTCGCGACTCGTCCAGCTTCCGCCGGGGGCGTAGACCAGCGCCAGTAACCTGGCGCCGTGCCCAAGCTCGTGCTTCTCGACGGACATAGCCTCGCCTATCGAGCCTTCTACGCGCTGCCCAGCGATTTGGCTACCTCCCAGGGCCAGGTCACCAATGCCGTCTACGGGTTCACGTCCATGCTCATCAGATTGCTGGGCGACGAGCAGCCGGACGGTCTGGCCGTCGCCTGGGATGTGAGAGGCGGGACGTTCCGAAACGAGCAGTACGCCGAATACAAGGCGCAGCGGGAGGCGCCGCCCGACATCTTCAGCAGTCAGCTTCCGCTCATCGAACGGGTGGCGACGGTCATGGGCATCCCCCAGTTCGGGATTGCCGGGTTCGAGGCCGACGACGTTATCGCCACTCTGGCCCAGCGGGCCAAAGACGACGGGTGGGACGTGCTGGTGGTGACCGGCGACCGCGACGCCTTCCAGCTCATCGAGTCGGGGATCCAGGTGATGTATACCCGCCGGGGGATCACCGACACGGTGCTGGCGGATGCCGAATACCTCAAAGAGCGCTACGACGTCACCCCCGCCCAGTACGTCGAATACGCCGCCTTGCGGGGCGATCCATCCGACAACCTTCCAGGAGTCACCGGCGTTGGCGAAAAGACGGCCGCCAAGCTGTTGAACGAATACGGGTCATTGGAAGGCATCTACGACCACCTGGAGGACCTTTCACCCAAACTGGGCGAGAACATGGCGACGGCTCGCGAGCAGGTGTTTCTCAACCGTGAGCTGATGGCTCTGGTCCGCACAGTCGAGATCGACACAACCATTGAGGCGCTGGCCGTGGCGGAATGGGACCCGGCCGAGGTTCGTCCGGTGTTCGACGAACTGGAGTTCCACACGTTGTGGACCCGGCTCACCGAGCTGGGCGGGGGATCGGCTGCACCGACCGGAGAGGCTCTGGAAGTCGAGATCAGGACGGAAGCCAGCGAATCCAAGCTGGCCAAGCTGTCCGGCCCATTGGCCATTGACCCGGTATGGGATGGTCCCGACCTGTCGGGGCTGGCAGTGGCTGTCGGCGAGTCGGACGCGTTGTTTATACCGACCGAATCGCTGAGCGCACTGCGACCGGTGTTGGAGGATCCGGCCGTGCCCAAGCACCTGCACGACGCCAAGCCGACGGTGCACGCCCTGCTCGACCACGACATCGATCTGCGGGGCATCGCCTTTGACACGGCGCTGGCCGCCTACGTAGTCAACCCGTCGCTCAAGGACTACGGGCTGGTTGATCTCGCCGGGCGCACTCTCTCCCTGGTGTTGGAGCCGGTCGACGACCAGGGAGCGCCGGTCACCCAGGGCATGCTCGACTTTGGAGAGGGGCCCGACCTCGAAGCAGTCGGGCGGCGGGCGGTGGCCATCGCCCGGCTGGTCGGCCCACTCACCGAACAAGTAGAGGCCCGGGGAGCCTCGGCTCTCCTGTCGGAGATCGAAGTGCCGCTCGTACGGGTGCTGGCCCGGATGGAGCAGGCAGGTATCGAGATCGACGTCGAGTACCTGACCGAGTTGGGGGAGAGCCTGCGCGACCGCCTGGCCACGCTGGAGCGCAAGATTCACGACGCCGCCGGTGAGCCTTTCAACGTCAACTCCACCTTGCAGCTGCGGGAAGTGCTGTTCGATCGTCTGGAGCTCCCCGTCATCAAGAAGACGCCCAAAGGTCAGCCCTCGACCGACGCAGCCGTTCTCGAGAAACTGGCCGAGGACCACCCGATCGTCGAGCTCCTCCTCGAGTATCGCCAGCTCGAGAAGCTCCGTTCGACCTATGTCGACGGACTGCTGCCCCTGGTCGCCACCGACGGACGGATCCACGCCACGTTCAATCAACTAGCGGCCTCCACCGGCCGGCTCTCATCCGAGCGGCCCAATCTGCAAAACATCCCGGTTCGCTCAGAAGAAGGCCGCACCATCAGGCGGGCGTTCGTGGCAGCGAGTGGGTGTCAGTTTCTGGTCGCCGACTATTCGCAAATCGAGCTGCGAATCCTGGCGCATGTGACCGGTGACGCCGGGCTGCTGGAGGCCTTCCATGACAATGCCGACATCCATGCCGCCACCGCCGCCCGGGTGGCCGGGGTCAAGCTGGACAAGGTGGACGCGGACATGCGACGGCGGGCCAAAATGATCAACTTCGGCCTGCTGTACGGCATGGAGGCCTACGGGCTCGCCCAGCGGCTGGAAATCGACAAGGACGAGGCCCAGGAGCAGATCGACGCCTATTTCAGCCAGTTTCCCGATGTACAAGCTTTTATGGAGGGCATTGTCAAGCAAGCCCACGACGATGGCTACACCACCACCATCTTTGGCCGGCGTCGGTATTTGCCCGAATTGGCCGCCTCCAACTTCCGGACCAGGCAAATGGGGGAGCGCATGGCCCTCAATGCGCCGATTCAGGGCTCGGCCGCCGACATCATCAAGAAAGCCATGATCGCCCTCGACGCCGCCCTCGAGCAGCGGGCCATGGAGTCGGCCCTCATCTTGCAAGTGCACGACGAATTGGTGCTCGAATGCCCTGTGAGAGAGCTGGAATCGGCCACCGCCCTGACCATCGAGCTAATGGAGGGCGTCGCCGACCTGGCGGTGCCGCTGACCGTGGATATCGGGACCGGTGCCAACCTGGCCGAAGTCAAGGTTTGACTAGTCGCATTCCCGATGTCTGTGGTAGCCTTTGGCGGCTCCGCGTCCGTGGAGTTGACCCCGTTTACCAGGAGAACCCTTGTCTGATGAGAAAACTGAGGTAGCAACGGTCGAACCGACCGAGGAGGCTGTGCAAGCAGCCGAAGCTACCCCCGAGACCCCCGCGGTCGAGGCTGAGGCCCCCGCGGTCGAGGCGGAGACCCCCGCGGTCGAGGCTGAGGCCCCAGTGGTCGAGGCGGAGACCCCGGTTGAAGCCGAGACACCCGTCGAAGCCGAAACCCCGGTTGAGGCACCCGCCGCATCCGAAACCCCCGCCCCGGTCGAGACAACAGAAGCTGTCGAGACGCCAGAAGCTGTCGAGACACCGGCTGTTGTGAAGCCCAAGGGGCCGCCTCCACCACCGCTGACTTCCGCGCAGGCCGTCGCGCCCCCCGCCGAAGGCGAAGGCGCGGTCGTGGTCAGGATGAGTGCCGATCTCGGAGATCTTCCCGACGACTTGTCGGCCGAGGACTTCGAGAGCGCCATCGAGCGTACGGTCATGCAGTTCAAAGAGGGGTCGCTGGTTGAAGGAACGGTTGTGCGGGTGGATCCCGACGAGGTCCTCATAGATATCGGTTTCAAGTCTGAGGGTGTGATTCCGGCCAGAGAGCTTTCTATTCGCAATCAGGTCAATCCCAACGACGAAGTGAACGTTGGTGACACCATCGAAGCGATGGTGCTGGAGATGGAGGACGCCGAAGGGCGGATGATCCTCTCCAAGAAGCGGGCGCAGTATGAGCGTGCCTGGGGTCGCATCGAGAAAGTCATGGAGGCCGGCGGCACCGTCAAGGGCCCGGTCATCGAAGTGGTCAAGGGAGGGCTCATCGTCGACATCGGCCTTCGCGGGTTCTTGCCGGCGTCGCTCGTCGAGTTGCGGCGAGTCCGTGACCTTCAGCCGTACGTCGGTGGCGACATCGAGGCCAAGGTCATTGAGCTCGACAAGAACCGGAACAACGTTGTGCTTTCCCGGCGTGCCTATCTCGAAGAGGAGCAGGCCGAGCAGCGCACCGCCTTCCTCGGGGACCTCGAAGAAGGTCAGGTCCGCGGGGGAGTTGTTTCATCGGTTGTCAACTTCGGTGCCTTCGTTGATCTCGGTGGCATGGACGGACTCGTTCATGTGTCGGAGCTCAGCTGGCAGCACGTCAGTCACCCGAGCGAAGTGGTGAGTGTCGGTGACGAGGTACAGGTCAAGGTGCTCGAGGTCGATCGCGACCGGGAGCGCATCTCCCTGTCCATTCGCCAGACGCGAGAAGACCCGTGGGAGTCGTTCTCGTCTGCCAACGAGGTAGGCGACATCGTCGACGGCAAGGTCACGAAGACTGTGCCGTTCGGAGCGTTTGTCAGCGTCGTGGACGGAGTCGAGGGCCTGGTGCACGTGTCTGAGATCGCCATGCACCACGTTGAGAGTCCCGAGCTCGAGCTCACCGTTGGTCAGGCCACCAAAGTGTGCATCACCGAAATCGACGACGAACGCCGGCGCATCAGCTTGTCGATCAAACAGGCCCTGCCCGAGTGGTCGGAACGCAGCGCCCCCCAGAAGCCCGAGCGCAAGACCCGCCAGGAGCCCGAATTCGAGCGTGAAGAAATCGCCTCGGAGGGTGCCCATTTCAAGGCCGACGAGTCGCTGGAAGCTATTCTAAAAGAGCTGAAAGAGCGAGGTATCGGCGGCAGCTAAGCCCCGCTCACCGTCGAGAACGCGAAATCCTCGACAAGTTAATCTGTACCAGCAAGAATGGACTGTCAGCGCGATAGCGCTGGGCCTTAGAAATCGGTTGGCGAGGCTGTCAGAGATGAAATCTCCGAGGGACAAGCTTTTCTCAAGCGTCCGTGCGCGTCATCCGATAGGAACACTGAACACGGGTCGAATGTCGGCCCCGGCTGTTGCAAGGAGTGACGAATGGTAAAGCGCACTGTGGTCCTCATCGTGGCCCTCGTGCTGGCCGGGATCGCGGCGTTCTCGATTTGGCAGTACCTCGAACGTGTCGACGACGACGCTCGCGAAGGGCTCCAACTAGTTCCCGTCTACCGCGCCACTCAGGACATCCCCGCCCGGACACCGGGTAACACAATCATCGAAGAGAGCCTCTTTGTAGAGAGCGAGGAGTCCTTAGACTTCCTGCCGGGAGACGCCAACGACACGGTGGCCTTCCAGACCGCCGAGGAGTTGACAGCCCGGCTGAGTGATCGATTCGCCATTGGGCCCATCACCAAGAACCAGATCCTCACCTCCGATCAATGGGAGGACGCGCTCGACGCCCCGGTCGTTGAAACACTGGCAGAGATCATCAGTCCCGGAAAGCAAGCCCTCACCGTGCAGCTTGACGCCACTCGGGCCGTCGGCGGTTTCATCCGTCCGAACGACAAGGTCAACATGATCGTCACGATCAAGGCGCCGCAGCTGACCCTCGAGGGGCTGGGCGAGGGTGAGATCACCGACGAGAGCCTGCGCGAGCTCCTCGACCAACTCGCCGAGGCTCAGGACGAAGAGTTCACGCGGTTCCTCCTGCAAGGCATCCCCGTGCTGGCCGTAGGTGAGCAGAAGCGCACCGGCGACCCCGCCTTCGACAACCCGGTGGGTCGCGTGCAGTCCATTGTAAATGAGGACGGAACTGTCACCACCGTCGGCGAAGGCACCCAGTTCGGTCTGCTTACGCTCGAGGTGACCGCCCAGGAGGCCGAGCGCCTTGTGTTCTCCTTCGAGAAGGGCAGTGTGTGGATGACACTGGTGCCCGACGACTTCATTCCCGTCACCACTGAGGGAATCGACCGGGAGAACCTCTTTGAGCAGTAGCCACGATTTCGACGCCGAAGGCATCGTATTCGTCGACTCCGACGAGGAAGTCAGGATCCAGACGAAGGAAGTGTTCGAGGGGCGAGTTCAGCTTCTTGAATCCATCGTGGATGCCGAGAACAGCGTGATTGCCGGCGAAGCCGACGTCGTGTTCATTGGCCCATCGCTGGCCACCGCCGAGGGGGTAGCCGAGGCCGCCGCCCTGTCGGAGCTGGATCCCCAGCTGATCGTCATCCTGGTTGCGCCAATCGACGTGCCGGGTGAGGTGCTGCGGGCGGCCATCCGCTCCGGCCTCAGCGACGTCGTCGAGGCGCCACTGACGATCGCGGCAGTCACCGAAGCCCTCAGCGCCGCCGAGCGCATCTCGAAGCGACGGGCCGAGGCTCCTCCGCCCGCCAGCCCCAAGCCGAACGCCGAAGGCCGGATCATCACAGTCATGGCCGCCAAGGGGGGGAGCGGGAAGACCGTCTTCGCCTCGAACGTCGCCACGCTGCTTGCTCGCTGGGGAAACCCTGAGCGAGTGGTGATTGCCGATGCCGATCTGCAATTCGGGGATGTGGCGTTGGTCCTCCAGGTCGACCCTAAGCACACAGTGGTGAACGCCGCCAAAGAAGGGGAGCGGCTTGATGCCCAATTCCTAGAGACGGTGTTGGCCTCTACCTCGTCCGGGATGCGGGTGTTGGCGGCGCCGCTCGAGCCGGCGTTCGCCGACGAGGTCCCGACCGTCATCTACACCCGGATTCTGGGGATGCTGCGGGAGATGTTCGACTACGTCATTGTCGATACGGCCCCCAGTTTGGACGAGCGCCTGCTAGCCATCCTTGACAAGTCGGACATTGTCCTGTTTGTCGTCGACATGGACCTGCCGAGCGTCAAGAACGCCAAGCTGGCCCTTGAAACCCTGCGAATTCTCAATTACCCGGCCAACAAGATTCGCCTGGTTCTCAACCGGTCGAACTCGAAGGCCCGCCTCGACGTGGACGAGATCGAACGGTCGCTGCGACTGCCGATTTCAGCGTCGGTCCCTTCGGACGGCCTCCTGCCCGCCTCGGTCAACGAGGGGATTCCGATCGTGGATTCCCATCCCAAGTCGAAGCCTGCCAAGGCATTTGAGGACGTCACCCGTCTTCTCATGGACAGCCGCCCGGCAGCTCCCTCTCAAGATGATCAGAAGAAACGCCGATTCGGTCGGTAACCACTACAAGGACGGTGAGACATGAGTTCCCTATCAGAACGGGTAGCAGCGGCCAAAGCTGCTGAAACCGGCGTCGATGAGCCGACGCGGGAAAACTCCGCTGCCCTGGAACTGAGAAGCCGGCTGCACTTCAAGGTGGTCGAAGGTCTGGGGCCCTCGCTGTACGACCGCCAAATGTCCGACGCCGAGCTCAAGGTTCGCGTCATGGAGATGCTCGATTGGGCGCTCGAGTCCGAAGAGAACGTGCCGATGTCACGGGTGGATCGCGAGTCTCTGCTGCGCGAGATCGCCGACGACGTCCTCGGCTACGGCCCAATCGATCCTTTACTGGGTGACCCGGAAGTCTCAGAAGTCATGGTCAACGGTCCGTACTCCGTCTATGTGGAGCGGGCGG
>Ga0224508_10004094_pt1 | contig 11978 bp, 10 predicted proteins | sample SF_Jan12_sed_USG_4_FD_170157 | JGI IMG/M metagenome (GOLD analysis project Ga0224508, IMG submission 170157) | Sediment microbial communities from San Francisco Bay, California, United States - SF_Jan12_sed_USGS_21 | ecosystem: Environmental > Aquatic > Marine > Sediment | place: USA...
GTGTTAGGCGCCGTTGACACTTCGAGCGCGCCCACCTAGAGCTTGGCCTAAGACGCGGTGAGAGATGATGAATCTGCCAGCTCGCAAACCCGATTGGCTTCGCGTGCGGCTCCCAGCGGGGCCCGAACACGACGAATTTCAGAGCCTCAAGGCCAAGTTCCGGGCTCGTGGCCTTCATACGGTCTGCGAAGAGGCGCGCTGCCCGAATATTTTCGAGTGCTGGGGCAAGGGCACCGCGACGATCATGATCCTCGGAGAGACCTGCACCCGTGGTTGCCGGTTCTGCTCGGTGAACACCGGCAAGCCCGGTGGCGTGGTCGACCCGCACGAGCCCGAGAACACCGCTCTTTCGCTGGCCGAGATGGGGCTCGCCTATGTGGTGTTGACGATGGTCGACCGGGATGATCTTGCCGACGGAGGCGCTGCGCACGTCGCCCAAACGGTTCGGCGCATCCAGCATCACAGCCCGGATCTTCGCGTCGAGACGTTGGTCGGCGACTTTCTCGGTCGCCACGATGACGTCCGCACGGTCGTTCAGGAAGGCAAACCCGATGTCTTCGCGCACAACGTCGAGGTTGTGCCCCGTTTGCAGCGGACGATTCGAGACGCGCGATGCTCGTGGGATCGCTCGATCGACGTTCTTCTGGCGGCCAAGGAGATGGGCTCAGCGATCACCAAGTCGTCGATGATGGTGGGACTCGGCGAGACGCACGACGAGATGCTCGAGGCGATGCGACTCCTGCGCAACGCCGACGTAGACGTGCTCACCGTCGGACAGTACCTGCGTCCCACCAAGCGGCACGCTGCTGTCGAGCGATATATCGAACCCGAGGAGTTCGCGGAATATGAGAGAGCCGGGCTTCAAATGGGATTTCGCTTCGTCGCGTCCGGACCACTCGTGCGGTCGAGCTATCGTGCGGCAGAGGCCTTTCTTCGGGATGCGCTCGTTCGAGGGGAACGATCGGACGAGCCTCCCATGATGGATCGTTACGGGAAAAGGAAAAGGCTTTCCGTCGTTACATAAGGGGGTACATGCACATCATTCGCGAGGACGGAAGCCTCGACCCACGCCTCGACCCGGGTCTGTCGATCGACCGGGTAGTCTCCCTCTACAAGGCGATGACACGAACACGCGTCATCGATGATCGACTAGAACGACTGCAGCGACAGGGACGGATCGCGTTTCACGTCGGCTCGCTCGGGGAAGAGGCGGCCATCATCGGTTCGGCGGCGGCCTTGCGAGACCAAGATTGGATTGTCCCCTGCTACCGCGAGGTTGGTGCCCTCTTGTGGCGGGGTTACCCACTACAGCGCTATGTCGATCACATGTTCGGAAATGCTGACGATCCCATCGTCGGCAGGCAGATGCCGGATCACACGTTTAGTCGAGAGCACCGATATCTTTCGGTGAGCGCGCCGATCGGCACTCAGCTTCCGCATGCGGTTGGCCTGGCGTGGGCCGCGAAGAAGCGCGGCCTCGACGAATGCGTTGGCGTGTTCTTCGGGGACGGAGCGACGAGCTCGAATGACTTTCATGCCGCGATGAACTTCGCCGCCGTGTACCAAACGCCTACACTGTTCTTGTGCCGCAACAACGGTTATGCGATCAGCTTGCCGACCGATCGCCAAACGGCCACCCGAACCCTCGCCGAGAAGGCCGCTGCGTATCGGATGCCTGCGCTTCGAGTCGATGGCAACGACGTGCTCGCGGTCTGGCAAGCGGTCCGAGAAGCCGTGCGGCGCGCGTGTGAGGGAGGCGGTCCGACCTTTATCGAGCTTATGACCTACAGGCTCGGTGGGCACTCCACCTCGGACGACCCGCGGCTCTATCGCAGCAAAGAGGAAGTCGAGTCTTGGGGACGCGCCGACCCGCTCGTGCGTCTGCGCAAGCACCTCGAGCGGCGCGACGTCTGGGACGGCGACCTCGACGCCGACTGGCGTGCCGCGTGCGTGGCCGAAGTCAAAGAGTGCGTGCATCTGGCCGAGGAGAAGCCGGCGCCAGACCTTGGCGAGATGTTCACCGATGTCTACAAGGACCAGCCACGACACCTCGCAGAGCAAGAATCGCGCTGCCTCGCAGGCCCGCGTGCGGCCGAGGAGGATCATGACTAACGATGCCTGAGATGAACCTAGTGCAGGCGATCAATAGCGGGCTTCGCGGAGCAATGCGGGAAAACGATGACGTTCTCGTCATGGGCGAGGATGTCGGTCGACTTGGCGGGGTGTTTCGGGTCACTCAAGGCCTGCAGGAGGAGTTTGGTCCCGACCGGGTGATCGACACGCCTCTTTCGGAGAGCGGGATCATCGGTACGGCGATCGGGATGGCGCTTCACGGGATGCGTCCGGTTTCGGAAATTCAGTTCGCGGACTTCATCTACCCGGGGTTCGATCAGCTCGTGAGCGAAGCGGCGAAGTACCGCTACCGAACCGCTGGGGAGTTTCAAGTGCCGATGGTCGTCCGAACGCCGTACGGCGGCGGCATCCGGGGCGGGCAGTATCATTCGCAGTCGCCTGAGGCGCTTTTTATCCACACCGCAGGCCTCAAAGTGGTGTGCCCGTCGAATCCCTACGACGCCAAAGGGCTCCTGATCGAGGCGATCCGAGACGACGATCCAGTCATCTTCTTCGAGCCCAAACGCGTGTATCGCGCAGTCAAGATGGACGTGCCCGAAGAGCCCTACGGCATTTCGCTCAGCGAGGCCAAAGTCGTCCGCGCCGGCGAGCAGGTGACCTGTGTGGCGTGGGGGGCGATGCTTTACGAAGCGTTTTCGGCGGCGGAAGAGGTCGCAAAGCAAGGGATCGATGTCGAGGTGATCGACCTTCGCACTCTTTGGCCCCTCGATGTCGAAACGATCGTCTCGAGTGTCGAGAAGACGGGGCGTTTGGTGGTCGTTCACGAAGCGCCTCAAACCTGTGGTTTCGGCGGCGAGCTCGTGGCGCTCGTGACCGAGCGCGCTTTCCTTCACCTCGAAGCTCCGCCCCACCGGGTGACCGGCTGGGACACACCCTTCCCGCAAACCCACGAACAGGAGTATTTGCCGCTCGCGCACCGCATCATCCCTGCGCTGATCGAAACGGCGCGGTATTGATGACCATGGCACGGCTCGACTTCAAGCTTCCAGACATCGGCGAGGGCGTCACCGAGGGCGAGATCGTCGAGTGGTTCGTGCGGGCTGGGGATGCCGTGAAAGAGGACGATCCGATGGTCGAGGTCATGACCGATAAGGCGACTGTCACGATCGGTGCACCCTGTGATGGTCGCGTCGGGGAGCTCAGGTTTGAGATCGGCTCGATTGCGCGAGTGGGTCAGGTGATCTTGACCCTCGAGCCCTCAGGCGCGACGAATGTCGGTCGCTCGCAGCGCTCATCACGGCCTCCGGCGAGCGCAGTGGGGGATATCCAAGATTCGCTTCCCGGCGCTGGCCTTTTTCAACGAAACGAGGTCACGCCTCCGCCCGGTCCTGGCGCCGGCAGTGGCAACGGGCATGGCACTGGGCCTGGTCGGCGACATAGCTCCGTTCGACCGGCCGCCGCCGCGCAACGCCGTTCGGTGAGAACCTCCGAGCCTTCGGTCGCCGGGATCGCGTACTTCGAGGCCAAGCCCCTCGCGACCCCCGCGACCCGTCGGCTCGCCAAAGAAATGGGCGTCGACCTCCGACGCGTGCGCCCGACCGGGGACAAGGGCCGGGTGACCCATGACGACGTGCGGGCAGCGCTTCGTGATCACATGGCCGAAGACCGACCGCATCACTCACTCGAGGAACGGATCCCCATCGTCGGGATGCGCCGAAAAATCGCCGAACGCATGGCCCACGCGAAATCGACCGCAGCGCATTTCACATTCGTCGAGGAGTGCGATGCATCACGGCTGGTGGAGATGCGAGAGCGGTTGCTTCCCGAAGCGGCGCGGCGCGGAGTTCGGCTCACCTATCTGCCGTTCATCGTTAAGGCCGTGACCGAAGCGCTTCACCGGCACCCGGTGCTGAACAGTGCCGTCGACGAGACGAGTAACGAGTTGGTCTACAAAAAGTACTACAACATCGGTATGGCTACCGCGACGGACGCCGGCTTGATGGTTCCGGTCGTGCACCACGCCGACCGCCTCCGGCTTTTCGAGCTCGCGACCGAGATCAACCGCCTTTCGCAGTCCGCCAAGGACGGGTCGCTCGGCCCCGAAGACCTTCGGAACTCGACTTTCACCATCACCTCGCTTGGAAAGCTGAGCGGCCTAATGGCGACGCCGATCCTCAACCATCCCGAGGTTGGCATTTTGGGCGTGCACCGGATCAAAGAGCGACCGGTTGTGCGTGACGGCGAGATCGTCGTAGGAAAGATCATGCTGCTTTCGCTTTCGTTCGATCATCGCATCGTCGATGGCCACGTCGGTGCTGCATTCGCGTACGACGTCATCGAAACTCTGGAACAACCCGAGCGCTTGTTCACCGAGTTCCTTTGATGGCGTCGGTTCGCGAGAAGCTCCTCACCTGGTTCGATCGTGAAGGCCGCGACCTCCCATGGCGGCGCACGCGGGACCCGTACGCGATCTGGGTGTCTGAGGTGATGCTGCAGCAAACCCGGGTCGACACCGTCATCCCCTACTACGAGCGGTTCATGTCGAGCTTTCCGACCGCCGAGACTCTTGCAGAGGCCGACGAAGACATCGTCCTCTCGCATTGGAGTGGGCTCGGCTACTATCGCCGTGCGCGGCTCTTGCATCGCGGGGTTCGAGAGGTCGTCGCCGAGTACGGCGGTGCGGTCCCCGAAGATGCGGAAGCGCGACGCGGTTTGCCCGGCGTCGGTCGGTACACCGCCGGGGCGATCGGAAGCATCGCGTTCGACAAGGAAGAGGCGATCGTCGACGGAAATGTGAGCCGCGTGCTCTCCCGCTTGTTTCGAATCGACACCCCACTTGGGGTCAGCGACACGACAAAGCGCCTTTGGGACGAAGCCGCGCACCTCGTCCTCGGCGATCGGCCGGGGGACCTCAACCAGGCATTGATGGAGCTCGGCGCGACGGTGTGCACGCCCAACAACCCTCGATGCCATTCGTGTCCGATATCGGCCGACTGCGAAGCCCTCACGCATGACGAAGTCGAGCTGCTTCCCGTGAAGCGTGCACGCAAAGCGCCGAAGCAGGTGACACTTGCTGCGGTGGTGGCGATCCGAGGCCGAGGCGCCGACAGGAAGGTCTGGCTGATCAAAGGCGATCAACCGTTGTTTGGGGGGCTTTGGGGCGTGCCGATGGCCGAAGGCGATGCCCGAGCGGCCCTTCACCAAGCAGGACTCCAAGCCCGTCTTCAAACCGAGCCAATCGGACAAGTCGACCACGTGCTGACGCACCGCCGTTTGCGGATCGATGTCTTTGTGGCCTCAGCTGCGAGAGGGACCGAGTCGAAGAACGGGCAGTTGTTCACACCAGCATCTTTGCAACAGGTGGGCGTCTCGACACTCACTCGCAAGATCCTGCAACGCGCGAATGTTGGCTAAAGGGTCTGCGTCAACCGGTGACTCGGGCCTCGCGGCAGGCACGCCCTCGCCCGCTCAGACATCCTCGGCGGGGATGCGGGGGAACGATTTGAACTCTTTCTAGCACGCACGCGTTGGAATGATGGGTTGGCGCCTGCGGAACTCGCGCTCGAGGACATGCCTGCGGCGCGACCCGAGTCACCTATTCCTCGAAAACAGTGTCAGCGACAGTGTGAGTGCCAGCGTCAGTGTGAGGGACGGCGCCACGCGCCCGTGCCTACGATCGTGCTCGTGACCGTGACCGTGAGCGAGATCGCGACCGTGGGCTAGATCGCGATCGTGCCAGCGCCAGTGACGGCGATCTGGTCCCTTGCCGGTTCCCCGGATACACTGCGACTCGTGGAAATTCTCGCTTTTCGCGGAGTGTCCAAGCGGTTTGGGGGCCAGGTCGCGCTTGATGCTGTGTCGCTCGAGGTGTCTAGGGGGGAGGTGTTTGGGCTCATGGGGCCGAACGGGGCGGGGAAGACCACGCTCATTCGGATCGGGCTCGACATCCTCCGCGCGGATCAGGGCGAGGTGCTGCTCTTCGGCGCCCCGCTCGACCGCACCACGCTCGACCGAACGGCGTATCTCCCCGAGGAGCGCGGGGTCTACCGACGCGCGAAGGTGTGGGAGCTGCTCACCTATCTTGGGCGGCTCAAAGGTCTCAAACCGGCGGATGCGCGAAGGGCCGCGGCGCATTGGCTGGAGCGGGTAGGTCTTTCGCCAGTCGCCGAGCAGCGTGTCGAAAGCCTTTCGAAAGGGATGACGCAGAAGGTTCAAATCGCGGCATGCCTGATGAGCGACCCGGAGCTCTGTGTATTGGACGAGCCGTTTTCCGGGTTGGACCCCGTCAACGTGGCTCTGGTAAAGGATCTGATCGAAGAGCGTCGGGCAAGCGGTCGGACCACCGTCCTCTCGACTCATCTCATGCATCAGGTTGAAGCGCTTTGTGATCGGGTGGCCCTCATCCACCGTGGACGCCTGGTGGTGTATGGCGACCTCGAGGAGATCCGTCGCCGTTATTCGCCCCACGAGGTGGTCGTCTGGACTTCGATGGACCTCGTCGAGCTCGGGGTAGACGCGATCCGAGATGCAAACGGAAGTTGGCGCGTGTCTCTTCCCCACACCGAAACCGCGGCCGGCTACTTGAACGAGCTCATTCGAAGCGGTGTCTTGATCGATCGCTACGAACCGTTGGTGGCGCGAATGGACGACATCTTCGTGAACCTGGTGAGCGGAGGAGCCGAGTAATGCGACCGGATCGGGTCATCGCCGTTGCGAAGTTCGAGCTTTTGTCGGTGGTCAAACGATGGTCATATCTCATCACGACATTCGGCCTTCCGCTCTTCCTCGCGTTCATCTCCGGCACGGTGCTCGGGGCACAAACCTATTTTCTGACCCAGCGTGCCGCCGGGAGCTCCATATTCGGCCTCATCGACGAAGCGAATGTGGTGGACGCATCGGTGTTCGAGGACGATGGGGGAGCGCGGGTCTGGAAGGTCAACGCGATCGAAGTCGAGCTCTATGCGTCTCTCGATGCGGCCAAAGACGACCTCGCAGCAGGTCACATCCGTGCGCTTTACGTGGTTGAGCCCGACTATCTGAGAACAGGAGAAGTGCGCGCCGTCCAATCCGAGAAGACGCCGCTTCTGAGCATGCACGGGACGACCGTCGAGCCGGTTCTCCGAGCGCTCCTTCGACGTTCGCTCATGGTCGACCGCCTCGACGAAGAAGTGCGGGAGCGCGTGCTCGCGCCAGCCAATTTCGTGCGAACGCGCCTCACGCCGGGCGGCGATGACGTGGTGGGCATCGACGAGACCATCGATCTCCTCGTGCGCACCACCATCCCGCTCTTTTTGGGCGTGTTGTTGCTCACCGCGCTTCTGAGCGCATCGGGCTACCTCGTTCAAACCGTCTCGACCGACAAGGAGAGTAAGATCGTCGAGGTGCTTTTAGCGTCGGTCACGCCCGAGGAAATCCTAGCCGGCAAGCTCTTCGGTCTCGGCGCGGCAGGTCTCATCCAATTCGCGGTTTGGTCATCGATGGTGGTGTTCGTGGCGATAAGCGCCTCGGCTGCGCTCGCCTCGGTGGTCGCGATCCCTTGGCAGGCCATCGGGGTGGCACCCGTCCTTTTCGTGCTCGGGTACCTCTTCATGGGAAGCTTGATGCTCGCTACTGCTGCGCTCGGTGCCAACGCTGCCGAAAGCCAAAAGCTCACCGTCGGCTGGGCCATGCTCGCGGTGCTGCCGTTGATGGTGATGGTGATTCTGCTCGACGAGCCCAATGGATTTCTCGGCCAGCTGATGACCTGGATCCCATTCACCTCCCCGCTCACCGTCATACTCCGACTCGCCGTAGACTCGGAGGGAATCGCCTGGTGGGAGGTGATCGGCTCGATGCTGGTTTTGGTTCTGTCGACCTGGGTCGCGATCCGAGTCGGCGCGAGGCTGTTTCGGGTCGGGTTCCTGCTCACCGGGTCACGCCCTTCGTTGGCCGAGCTTTGGCGCCAAGCGCGTTAAGTTCTGCGTCGACCGGTGACTCGGACCGCGGCACGGGACGGGCGTGCTCGCGCTGGGGCCCCGGTCGCCCTTGCGGATAATTATGGATCTTTACGCGGGCTCCTCCCCATCGCTGTGCTGCCCATCCCGTGCCGCGGTCCGAGTCACCTACTCCTCACGATGTCAGCGCCAGTGTCAGCGCCAGCGTCAGTGCAGCTGTGCGTTCGCGATCCGGAACGCGATCGCGACCGCGAACGTGATCGCGACCCGGTGCGTTCAGGGATATTCGATCGGGGGTGGTGTGGGTAGTGGTAGCTCTTCGAGGAGCTTTCCGGTGCTCTCCGCGGCGGCCGAATAGTACCCCACGCGCATTTGGTCGAAGTCGATCACCGTGAATGTCTGGTCGTTGTTCCGGTAGATCGTGCCTGCGTTGATGACGGTGAGGCCGGGGAATGCTCTCACCATTCGTTCGTGCGTGTGGCCTCCGATCATGAACTGCACGTCGCGGTCGAGCATCAGCTCTCGCAACGTTGGGATGTCTTGGAGCGCGTAGCCCTTGGTGTCGGGCAGGAGCCAGGCTTCGTCGGCTTCGCCTACGCCGTGGCAGAGGAGGGCTTTGCCATGTGGGGTTTGGTAGTGACGCATTTTCGGAAGCGCCTCGATGAATGCTCTCGACTCGTCGTTGATCGTTTGGGTGGCATGGTCGAGGGTTCGCTGTTCACCCGTCAATAACCAACGTTCGTGGTTTCCGGCGACGCACTGCACTCGTCGCGATTCGAGTAGCTTCAGGGTCGCGTCGGCATCGCCGTACCCGTCGACGAGGTCGCCCACGCACAGCATCGGCTCGACGCCCATCGATTCGAGCGCATCGAGCACTCGCCCGAGGGTTTCCGATTCGCAATGGACGTCTCCGATGACGCCGCAGGAGCTCAGGTTTGCGAGAGTGCTCACTACTTTGAATCTAAGAGCTTTTCGTACCGTCGCCAAGAAGCGCGCGACTGGTGCTCTGACGTCTCGTGTTGTAGAGACGCTTCCATGCTCGATCTGCGCTATGTGAACGAGAACCTAGCCGATGTGAAAGCGGCATTGGCGCGTCGCGGCATTGGCGATGCTGCGCTTCTCGATCGGCTCGGGTTGCTCGCCGTGGAGCGCCTGGAGGTCATCACGAATGTCGAAGCGCTTCGCAAAAAGCGAAACGACGCCAGCCAGGCGATGGCAACGGTAGCCGACAAGAAGTCCGAGGAATTTCAGGCCAAGCGCGACGAGCTTCGCAAGCTCGGTGATGAGATCAAAGCGGGGGAAGCCCGCCAAACCGAGGTCGCCGTAGAGCTCGAGGGGATCCTGCTCAATCTACCAAACCTTCCCCATCCTGAAACCCCCGACGGCCTGGGCGAGGACGACAACGTCGAGGTGCGCGTATGGGGCAAGAAGCCCTCGTTCGACTTCGAGCTGCGCGACCACGTCGAAGTCGGTGTCGGGCTTGGCATCCTCGACTTCGAGCGTGCAGCAAAGCTCAGCGGCTCGCGGTTCGTCGTCTTGATGGGAGCTGGCGCGCGGCTCGAGCGCGCGTTGATGCAGTTCATGCTCGACATCCACACCACCGAGCACGGCTACCAAGAGGTTTGGCCGCCGGTCCTCGTGAAAGACAGCGCGATGCTCGGGACGGGACAGCTCCCGAAGTTCGCCAAGGACTCCTTTCGGATGGCCAAAGACGAGGAATGGGAGGCCCAGGCCGAAGCGCAGGAGCACGATCTCTACCTGGTGCCGACTGCCGAGGTTCCGATCACGAACCTGCATGCCGATGAAATCCTCGCCGAAGCGGACCTGCCAGTCACCTACACCGGCTACACGGCGTGCTTTCGAAGCGAAGCGGGCAGCTACGGTAAAGACACGCGAGGCATGATCCGCGTACACCAGTTCGACAAGGTCGAGCTCGTTCGTTTCTGCCATCCGGACCACGGAGGTCGCGAGCTCGAGATCCTTACCGAGCATGCCGAGTCGATTCTGCAAAAGCTCGACCTCCATTATCGAGTCGTCCAACTCTGCGCCGGCGACATGGGCTTTGCTGCGCAGAAATCCTACGACCTCGAAGTGTGGCTCCCCGCCCAAGACACCTACCGGGAGATTTCGAGCTGCTCTTGGTTCGGTGATTTTCAGGCTCGCCGCATAAAGGCGCGCTTTCGCCCCGATCAAAAGGGCAAGCCTCGCCTCCTGCATACGCTTAACGGTTCGGGTCTCGCCATTGGCCGGACGCTCGTTGCGATTCTCGAACAGAATCAGCGGGCCGATGGCAGCGTCTCGGTGCCAAACGTCTTGGTTCCGTACATGGGTGGCATCGAGAGGATCACCGCCACTTAGATGCCCGACCTCGAGATTCAACAAGACGTGCCCCTGGCTCCGCTCACCACCTTCGAGCTCGGCGGGCCGGCGCGGTTCTTCGTTCGTGCGGGAGACACGGAAACTCTCATCTCGGCGCTTCGCTGGGCTCGCGAAGAGGGTCACAAGGCTGCCGTTCTCGGCGGTGGCTCGAATCTGATCGTGCCCGACGAGGGCTACCGGGGGCTGGTGATCCAGATGGCGATCGGCGACATCGATTTCAAAGACGGCGGGACGGTCGAGGTCGGGGCGGGCGTTCCCTGGGAGGTCGTCGTCGACGGGGCGGTGACCCGCGGCTGGGCAGGCCTCGAATGCCTTACGGGGATTCCCGGCTCGACCGGTGCCACGCCGATCCAGAACGTCGGCGCGTACGGCCAAGAGGTCGCCGAGGTGATCGAGCGTGTGCTGGTGGTCGACTTGGGAGATCTCAGCCTCGCGGAGCTCGCCCCAGAGGCATGCGAATTCGGCTACCGCGACAGCATGTTCAAGCGAGAGCCCGAGCGATACATCGTCTTGGGCGTGCACTTCGCGCTTCGTCCCGACGGCCCCGCGACCATTCGCTATAGCGAGCTCGAGAAGCGTGTCTCCGGAAGCGTATCCCTCGGGGAAATTCGAAACGCGGTTCTCGACCTCCGACGCAAGAAATCGATGGTGATCGATCCCGACGACCCAAATCGTAGGAGTGCGGGGTCGTTCTTCCTGAACCCGGTCGTCACGAGCACCGAAGCCGATCGTGTGGCGGCGCTTGCCGTCGCCAAAGGGGTAGCGCCTAACATCCTCGCTGTGCCCCGTTACCCCACGCCGAGCGGTGACGTGAAGCTCGCCGCCGGGTGGCTCATCGAGAAGTCGGGCATCGCCAAAGGCACGCGTCGCGGAGCGGTCGGCGTATCGAGCAATCATGCGCTTGTGCTGGTGCACCATGGGGAAGGCACGACCACCGAGCTCCTGGCCTTCGGCGACGAAATTCGCGCGCGCGTGGAAGATCGATTTGGCCTGCCCTTAGAGCGCGAGCCACGGCTTCTGGCGTAGTTACTCGGTGAATGGGTCGCTGAAGGCGGGGTCGTTTAGGAAGTCGTCGTCGGTGAGGGCGTTCAGGAACGCCTTGAGGTCTTCCCGCTCCTGCTCGGTGATCTCGAATCCATTCAAGAAGGAGCTCTTGTTGGGGTTCTCGAAGCCGTCGCCTGCGTTGGGGCCGCTCTCGGTCAGCGTCCCACCCCTTGCATAGTGATCGATCACGTCATCGAGGCTCGCGAGCGAGCCGTCGTGCATGTAAGGCGCTGTCACCGCGACGTTACGAAGGCTTGGTGGCTTGAATTTCCCCTTGTCGGCGATGTCGCCACTCATGTCGAAGATGCCCTCGTTGCCGGGCGGGTAGCTCCCATCTTCATCGAGGTTGTAGAGCCCGTTGTTCATGAAGAACTTCTGGTCGAAGACCTGAAAGGCGTCGTCCGAAGACTGCGAGTAAAGAAAGCCGCCGTGGCAGTGAAAGCATTCGAATGCGTCGTCGATCCCGGCGGCATTGGTCCCTCCAAAAAACAACGCAAGGCCACGTTGCTCCGATTGGCTGAGCGCCGTTTGATCGCCGCCGGCCCATCG